>Ga0228598_1000134_pt1 | contig 12524 bp, 12 predicted proteins | sample CZU4metagenome_FD_182726 | JGI IMG/M metagenome (GOLD analysis project Ga0228598, IMG submission 182726) | Spruce rhizosphere microbial communities from Bohemian Forest, Czech Republic - CZU4 | ecosystem: Host-associated > Plants > Roots > Rhizosphere | place: Czech Republic: South Bohemian... | reverse complement strand
CGGAATTTTTGCGCAACGTAATCAGCGGTTGCTTTGTCCTCGGGCGACCCCGCAACATGCGGGGCCTGGGTCAGAACACGCAGATGTTGTTCGGCAAGTTTCGGGTCAGGCACGGCGAGAAATCGGCTTTCCTGTTCGGTTTCGAGGGCGGCATTCCGAAACCCGAATATTTCCGGCGCGGACTTCTGGGATCCCTGGGCCGTTTGAGTTTGGGGAACGCCCAACATTAGCAGGCTGCAAAACAAACTGGAGCCAAATCGAAAGGTCATGGGTTTCATCGTGAAACACGTCAGTGTACATGATCCGCGAACGCTGGCTGTCGTCAACGCCAGCAGAGGCAGCGCCTTGAATTCGTCGGCCAGAGGGCGAAGACCTTCACCAAGAGATTCGATTCCTGGGGCAGAGCACACGTTGGCACGCTCTCTCGATCGAATCGTTAACGTCACGCTCACCAACTTCACCAATCGCACCATGTGGTGGTACAATTGGTTCATGAAGCGCGCAACCATGACTTTCCCTGATGATCTGGCAAAGGCGATGGAAAAGTATCTCGCGTCCCAAGAAGCTCCTCCCTCGCTGACCACCGTGGTGCAAGCGGCCTTGCGTCAGTACCTGGGTGAGCGCGGATTCTTACGAACACGGCGAACGCTCGCGATCACGCCAGCAGGCAGCGGAAGCGGACGTTCTGACATCAGTCAGCAACACGACCGTTATCTGGCCGAGACCCACAAGTGAGACCAGCAGTGCTGGCCGACACTGGGCCGCTGTATGCGGCGGCCGATCCCGATGACGCCCACCACAGGCGAGCCCGCCGGGAACTGCGCAGGCTTGCCGATGAGAACCATGAGGTTGTAGTCGCCTATCCAACGTTGCTCGAGGCCTACACGCTGGTATTGTTTCGCTTGGGCGAAAAGGCTGCTTTGCGGTGGCTGGACGACATGGCCGGCGCGGCTCTCGTCAATCCCAGCGCAGAGGATTATCGGCACGCGGTTCTGAGGGTGCGATCAGTGAAGGACCAATCCATCACTCTGTTCGATGCCCTCGTGGCTACCCTGGCCGGCAGGCTAGGGCTGGCAGTGTGGACCTACGATCACCACTTCGATGTGATGCGGGTTGCGGTGTGGCGCTGATATTCCTGCGAACAACACGTGCTCCGAAAGCGATAAACTGCAAGCATGCCACTCCAGAATGCTACGCAGCGCTTCTCCTCGCGGGTTGACAATTATGTGCGCTACCGGCCGGGGTACCCATGTGAAGTTCTTAACCTCCTGAAGAAGGATTGCGATCTCGCGACCGAATCCGTGATCGCGGACATTGCCTCCGGCACCGGGATCTTTACGCAGATGTTACTCGATAATGGTAATCGCGCGTTCGGCGTGGAACCCAATGCTGAAATGCGGCGAGCCGGCGAGGCATTCCTGCAGAGTTATCCACGATTCACCAGCATCGCCGGGACGGCCGAAGCGACGACGCTTCCAGAACGCAGCGTCGAAATAGTCACGGCCGCTCAGGCGGCGCACTGGTTCGATCGCGAAAAAGCTCAGCGAGAATTTATCCGCATCCTCAAACCGGGCGGCTGGTGCGTGCTTTTGTGGAACGAGCGCCGTACCGATTCAACGCACTTTCTACGCGAATACGAACAATTGCTTCTTACCTATGGAACGGACTACGAGGAGGTGCGCCACGAGCGCACCACGGCTGAGATCGCCGGCTTTTTCTCGCCATCCCCATTTCGATCGAGCGCACTTGAAATGCGTCAGGAAGTTGATTACGCCGGCCTTGAAGGACGGCTTCTGTCTTCCTCGTACACGCCAACGCCGGAACACGAAAACTATGCACCCATGTTGCGAGAACTTCGGCGGATCTTTGAGGCGCGTCAAGTCAACGATCGCGTATCGCTTGACTACAACACGCTCGTCTATTACGGGCATCTTTCGTAAACAAAACGCTCAAACACAAAGGATAAGAAGCTTCGCGAAAAAACGCGAGTAGCTGCGAGAATTCGGAGACCGAATGGCTGACGAAAAAACATTCCACATGACTCCCGATGAATTCCGCAAGCACGGCCGTGCGGTCGTGGACTGGATTGCGGACTACACCGCGCGGATTGAATCGTATCCCGTGCTGTCGCGGGCAGAGCCGGGTCAGGTCCGGGCTTCATTGCCGTCCAATCCTCCGCCGAAGGGCGAATCTTTCGAAGCGATCCTGGCAGATGTCGAAAAGCTGATTCTTCCAGGCATAACGCACTGGCAGTCACCGAATTTTTTTGCCTTCTTTCCCGCCAACGCATCGGGACCCGCGATTCTTGGCGATTTGCTTTCCTCGGGACTGGGGGTGCAAGGCATGCTTTGGGCGACCAGTCCCGCTTGCACGGAATTGGAAACGCATGTCCTCGACTGGCTGGTTGAAATGCTCGACCTGCCACGGAAATTTCTTTCCACCAGCAGCGGCGGCGGCGTGATCCAGGACACGGCCTCGAGCGCTTCGCTGTGCGCCTTGCTGGCTGCGCGGGAACGCGCCACTAATTTCGTCAGCAATAAACGAGGCTGTGACGGAAAGCTGGTCGCGTATACGTCCTCGCAAGCGCACTCTTCCATCGAAAAGGATGTTCAGATCGCCGGGCTTGGCCTGAACAATTTGCGACTCATCGAAGTGGATGAAAACTTCGCTATGCATCCGGACGCGCTGGCGCGGCAAATCAAAAGCGATCGCGACGCGGGTCTTCTTCCCTGCTTCGTTTGCGCGACGATTGGCACGACTTCCTCCAACGCAATCGATCCGTTGCCCGAAATTGGCCGCATCTGTCACGAAAACAATCTGTGGTTTCACGTCGATGCTGCCATGTCGGGAACGGCCGCGCTCTGCCCCGAGTTTCGGCAGACTCATCGTGGAGTCGAGCTCGCCGAGAGTTACACTTTTAATCCGCACAAGTGGATGTTCACCAACTTCGATTGCAACTGTTTCTACGTCGCCGATCGCAAGGCTCTCATTCAGACCCTGAGCATTCTGCCGGAATACTTACGCAACAAGGCCACAGAATCGGGCGCGGTGTTTGACTATCGCGACTGGCAGATCCCGCTCGGCCGCCGCTTTCGCGCTCTGAAACTTTGGTTTGTAATTCGGCACTATGGCATCGAAGGCTTGCAATATCATGTTCGGCGACACGTTGAACTTGCTCAGAAGTTCGCAGGCTGGGTCAGAAACGATTCTCGTTTCGAAATAGCCGCGCCTGCACCGCTCAACCTGGTCTGCTTCCGTCAGAAGGGTGGGGACGAAATAAATCAAAAGCTGATGGACCGGCTGAATCGCAGCGGCGATCTCTACCTAACGCACACACGTCTTAATGACCGGTTCACGCTGCGGTTTTGCGTTGGCCAAACCAACACGATGGAACGCCATGTTGAGCGCGCGTGGCGCAGGATTCAGCAAGAAGCAATCTAGGATCACTTCGGCTTCGGTTGCGCCACCGGCTCTTCTGGTATCAGAGCTACCGCATTTGCTGGAGCCGCAGGATTCAATCCAAAATCCCAGACGTACGTATTCATTCCTTCCTTGCCCAGCATCTCGACGACCGCGTACTCTCCAGGCTCAAGCGCATTCACCGGCGTGATCTTGATCCAGCCTCCGGTGAGCTTTAGCGAGGTGGTTTGAACCAGGTTTTGTTCCTGCTTGGATTTTCCCAATGGGCTGATTCTTATATCTCCGATAATCCGGTTGCCTTTTTTCGGCACGGCCCGAACAATGTGATACCGATCCCAGGGCTGTTCCGGTTGCTGCGGCTGTTGCGGCCCCTGCTGTGAACTAGCATTCGCACTCTGATCCTGCTCGAAGTTAACGTAGATTGCGGGCAGCGTCGCATGCGCCTGTACGCTGGCGTGAAGGCCATCGAGTTCAATGGTCTGCTTTCCGCTGGCGATGGGATTAATCGCAGAGCGCAGAATGTTTCCTTTCATGTTGCGACTGACTTCACCGGTGTTCTGCTGCAGAAGAACGAGTTGCGGCTGGGACTGGAAAGTATCGAGCAGGAACATTCCGCCGTCTTCGGGCAAATGCAGGCCCGGCGCGGCTTGCGGAGTCTTAGCCTCTTCGGCACGGCGTTCGGCTTCGACTTCCTTGTCAAGTTCAACCGCTTCCGGCGTGGGAACGCCGGCGGCGCGATCCTTCTCGAATTTGTCTGTGGCGGCCCAATCCACCAGAGAATTTGGCAACTCTTCCCATTCGTCGCGCTCCGCGCTGAGGTAGCGGACGCGGTCGCCTTTGACTTCCCACTTGGTGGCGAGCTGGTAGGAACCGTCTTTCAGGATTAAGCGCTTGGCCAGTTGCTGAGCAAAGACAGGAATAGCCAGGACGAATAGGACGGCCAACACCAGGCCAACGCGAGTTCTATTCCCTGCGTTCACGGTCTTCCATATTATGATGCGGCCCAGCGACGTAGTGAAGGGGCTAGCGGATCAGGTGTATCCGAATCCCGAACCCGAGCGGACGCGTCTGCGCTACCAGTGCCGGCGATCTTAGCGTGCTCGACCGTGAAAGGTTCGAATTCGCGAACTGGCCCGAGGGCAGCGTCCCACACGTCGCCGGGATCCAAGGTGGCCCATTCTTACCTTTTGCGTTCTTATTCTCGGTGCGGGAACGTAGTCCTCGATGATCCCGTAGAGGTCGACGCAGCCGCGCTTCAGCAGTGGCGCAGGGGCACGGTCGTGCAGCAGATGCCACGCTTCTCGGTAGTGCTCCCACTGGTTTTGTTTGTCGCCGGGGCAGAGGCAGATGGACTGTTTGCCGCAGGCGACAGCCCACGGGATGATGTGCCAGATATCTCTCGGAATGCAGTAAACCGCGAGGTAGTCGAAGTCGGTTTGCTCGTAGCGGTGGTTGGGGCCGCTGGCGTGGACCAGGCTGGCGACGAAGTTGCCGGGCTTCAAGTTGCCTGCCTCGAACATAGTGGATTTGACCTGCACGCTTACGAAGCGCCCGCCCAGATCGATCACTACGTCGTATTGGGTGGAGTCGCCTACGGGCTTGGCGAGTTGGTAGCCGAATTCGGTGGCTTTGGCCATAAAACGAAGCTCAGCCCATTGGCCGCGCTTTTTGTGGTTGCGAATATCCATGCCGGAAGTTTTCAAAGTGTCCCCTGTGTTGCGAAATGTGAGTTAGCCAAATATGTGTCGCTAAATACGCCTAGCGAAATATGTGTCTCGCGCAACAAAAAAGGCGCAGCCGCTGGGCCACGCCTTCCTGTTTTGATCTTCACTTTAAGTATAGCATGTCTCGCTAGGTATTTCCCGAGTTTTTAAGAGATTTTATCTGGAATCATTTCATCCTGTTGGCGGGATTTGGCCAAACTCTGCCATCCCGACCGGAGCGAAGCAACAACCCTGTCATCCCGAGCGAAGCGCAGTGGAGGGACCTTGTGTTTTCCCGGCGCCGCGAAAACGGGCGTCCTGTTCAAGCAGGCGCAAGCCAGCATCCTTCACCAGTGGACTGTCGCGGAGACAGTGTTCCGCGAAACTGGAAGATTTGTCATCCGAGCGGAGCAACCGCTTCGCGCAGCGGAGCGGTTGCGGAGTCGAAGGACCCCTACCAGCTCAAATTCGCCGACGCCCGTCAGGGAATTCTCCCACGCTCGCGCTAACCAATTCTCCGCGACAGTCCACCACCCACCCGGCATCCGTCCCGGCATGACTTGCGATTTGGGATAACCGCGCTTCCCGCTCGGGAGTGAAATGGACCTCCATGCCTGTCAGTGCGGGAGGGCGGAGTCTATGCCATCAACGGCCCGGTGGCCAGGAACCTGCCCTGAGCGAAGCCGAAGGTCGGGGTGGCCCATTCTAGTCGCGTCCTTTGCGACTAGAGTGGGGCCCTCGATCTGCGCGATGCCTTCTCGCAATAACTCTCCCATCCCGACCGGAGCGCAGCGAAGTGGAGGGACCTTGTGTTTTCGCACCGCCGCGAAAACGATCATCCTGTTCAAGCAGGCGCAAGCCAGCATCCTTCACCAGTGGACCGTCGCGGAGACAGTGTTACCGCGAAACCGAAAGATTTGTCATCCTGAGCGGAGCAACTGCTTCGCGCAGCGGAGCGGTTGCGGAGTCGAAGGACCCCTACCAGCTCAAATTGGCCGACGCCCGTCAGGGAATTCTCCCATGCTCGCGCCAACGAATTCTCTGCGACAGTCCACCAGTCGCTTGGTATTCGTACCCGGCATGACGGGCGATTTGAGACAACCGCGCTTCCTGCTCGGGAGTGAAATGGACTTCCACGCCTGTCAGAGCAGGAGGCCGGGTGCCCCGCTCCTTCCGATTCACCGCGAGGGATGGGCGCTTGGGCCACAATTGTGAACCAGCATACATGGGTTCTGCCATCGTGCTCACGGGGTCAGTTTGAAGACTGTTCCGAGGTCGTATTTGCCGCCTGCATAGGTGGTGCCGTACAAATTACCGTCGGCATCCCGGGTCAAGCCTGCGAGGGGACTTGCCCCATCCTTCGTCCCGCCAACGAACAAGTGCAACACGGTCAGGGTTCCGCTCGTATCCAGCTTGAAGACTTCTCCGCAGCAACTCTCACCAGCGCTCAAGTTGGTGGTGCCGTACAGGTTCCCCGTCTTGTCTTGGACCAAAACTCCTTCCGGGAAATCGCCGTCTTCCCCCGTAAAATTGTGTAGATCAGTCGCCATTCCTCTCGTGTCCAGCTTAAACACCGATCCATAGCCTTCGCCGCCACACCCCGTCGTCCCGTAGAGGTTCCCAGGCTGATCCCGAAGTAAGCCACTGAATAGACACACGTTACCAAAGCCGTCCAATACGGTCTCTTTGCCCGCCGTATCTAGCTCAAATACAGTTCCGTAGCCAGCGTCATCGCCGGAACTTGTAGTCCCGTAAAGATTCCCCGCTTTGTCCCGGACCAAACCGGCGCTCGGATTTCCCCCGTCCGAATACCCGGTGAAGCTATATAGCACCGTCTCGGTGCCGCTTGTATCCAGCTTGAAAACCGTGCCCTTGTAATAGCTTCCGCCATAGAGCGTGGTCCCATAGAAGTTCCCAGCGCTGTCGAGGACCATACCCGCTGTGGGAGTGTCCCCGTCCGTGCAACCGGAGAGCGCGCAAAAAACGTAGAGCACGGTCTCCTTGCCGCTTGTATCAATCTTAAACACCGTTCCGCAACCGTAGCCGCTGCAGGCGCCGGTTCCGCCTTCGAGGGTGGTGCCATAAAGATTGCCGGCATTGTCCCGGATCAGGCTGGCGGCCGGATAAGCCCCATCCGGCATTCCTTTGAAGCTGTACAAAACGGTTTCCTTGCCGAGCTTATTCAGTTTGAATACCGCCCCAAAGTCAGAGGCCCCGCCGCCGATTGTAGTTCCGTAAAGGTTCCCCGCCGCGTCCCGGATCAAACCTGCAGAGGGATTTGCCCCCTCGGTCCCCCCGACAAAGCTGTATAGGACCGACTCGCTACCCGTGGTGTCCAGTTTGAATACAGAACCGCACCCAGAGCTGGCTTGACCACAGCCAGGGTTTGCGCCCCCCATGGAGGTGGTCCCATAGAAGTTGCCGTTCGCATCGCTGATCAACCCGGCGTAGGGAGTCCCGCCGTCCGGCGACCCGCCAAAGGTGTACAGCACCGTTTCATTGCCACTCGTATTTAGTTTGAACACTGTTCCCCAGCCGTACCCGGAATTGCCGGTTCCGCCGCCCACGGTCGTCCCGTAAAGGTTCTCTGCGCGGTCCAAGGTCAAGCCTGCCGCTGGATTCCCCCCGTCCGATCCTCCAGTGAAGGTGTATAGCACCGTTTCCCTGCCGCTCGTGTCCACCTCGAAAACCGTCCCGCAGCCCACGTTCCGGCTCCTGAAGTTGCACCCGGGATTGCCGCCTGCCTCGGTCGTCCCGTATAGGTTCCCGACCGCATCCCGGACCAAGCCTGCAGTGGGATATGCACCATCCGGCATGCCTGCAAAGCTGTACAACACGGTCTCCTTGCCGGCCATATCCAGGTTGAACACAGTTCCGAGTCCGTAAGATCCACCGCTGGAGGTGGTGCCGTAAAAATTGCCCGCAGTGTCCCGAACCAACGGGGCGAGGGGATAAGCCCCGTCCGATCCTGCGGCGAAGTTGTAGAGCACCGTCTCAGTGTCGTTCTTGTCTAGTTTGTAGACCGTCCCGGTCCCCAAATAGCCACCCTGCTCGGTAGTACCGTAAAAGTTATCCGCCGCATCTCGGACTAAGCCAGAGGCCGGATACGCACCATCCGGCGACCCAGCAAAGCTGTATAACACGGTCGCCTTACCGCTCGTATTCAGCCTGAACACCGTTCCGCGGTCGGAAGCGCCCCCGTAGTAGGTTGTGCCATAAAGATCGCCCGCTGCGTCTCGGACTAAACCGGCGTATGGATTTGCCCCGTCCTTTGTTCCGCCGGCGAAGTTGTGGAGCACAGTCAATTTGCCGGCCGCATTCAGTCTAAACACCATTCCGTCCCCGAAACTGCCGCCTCCGCTCGTGGTGCCGTAAAGATTGCCCGATGCGTCCCGTACCAAACCGGCAAGGGGAACCTCTCCAACCCCACCGTTCCCCGCGAAGCTGTGCAGCAAGGTGAATGTCTGCGCCCGAGCGAATTGGCTGTAGACCACCGCAAATGTCAGCACGGCGATCGCCGCCTGCAGGCGTGCCCGAGAAAACCAACCCGGATGCCGTGACGAGTTCATATCATTCGGCTCCCTTACTGAGCGCCCACCATTTTATCCCTCCGGCGATCACTGCTCCGCGGTATTTTTCCGAAGAGGGATGACCGTCGCGGATTATGAAGCGAATAAGCCACGTCAGGGGCTCAAGAAAACCACCTAGCCACGCTCGCACATTTCTGGCATAATTGTTTGTGCACCCATCCTGCACAAAATTTCAAAGACAATTTAAGGTGAGGAAGCGATGTCGGCAAAGTACATCTTTGTGACTGGTGGAGTTGTGTCTTCGCTGGGTAAAGGGCTGGCGGCAGCCTCGATTGGCTGCCTGCTGGAGAGCCGTGGGCTGAAAGTCAACCTGATGAAGTTCGATCCTTACCTCAACGTGGATCCGGGCACGATGTCGCCCTTCCAGCACGGCGAGGTTTTCGTTACCGACGACGGCGCCGAGACCGATCTCGACCTCGGCCACTATGAACGCTTTACTCACGCCAAACTTTCTCGCGATAACAATTGGACCACCGGCCGCATTTACGAGCAGATCATTGCCAAGGAGCGCCGCGGCGATTATCTCGGCAAAACCGTACAGGTCATTCCCCACGTGACCAACGAAATCAAGGCGGCCATGAAGAAGGTCGCACAAGATGTGGATATCGCGATCGTCGAAATCGGCGGCACGGTAGGCGACATCGAGTCGCTTCCGTTTATGGAAGCCATCCGCCAGATGCGTCAGGAGCTGGGCCGCGAGCGGACGCTGTTTATGCACGTAACCCTGGTGCCATTTATCGCCGCGGCGCAGGAGCTTAAAACCAAGCCCACGCAGCACTCGGTGAAAGAGTTATTAAGCATTGGAATTCAACCCGACATTCTTCTCTGTCGCACCGACCGCTTTCTGTCCAAAGAAATCAAATCGAAAATCGCCCTCTTCTGCAACGTAGAAGAAGAAGCAGTAATCACCGCCAAAGATGTCGCCTCGATTTACGAAGTCCCAGTGGTCTTTTCGCATGAAGGCGTGGACACGCTAGTGCTCCGCTATCTCCGCATAGAAGCCAAAGATCGCGACCTGAAGAACTGGGAAGAGCTAGTCCACCGCGTCTACAACCCCAAAGCCGAGGTAACAATCGGCATAGTAGGCAAGTACGTCGAATACGAGGATTCCTATAAGTCGCTGAAGGAGGCTTTGGTTCACGGGGCTTTGGCGCACAATTTGAAGCTGAATCTGAATTGGATTGAGGCGGAAGGGCTCGAAGCTGGAGATCAGGCCAGCCAAGAGCAGCTTGCGGATTACGACGGGATTCTGGTGCCGGGCGGCTTTGGCAAACGCGGCATCGAGGGGATGCTCATCGCGATTCGCTATGCGCGGGAGAACAAAGTTCCTTATTTTGGGATTTGTTTGGGGATGCAGACGGCTTGCATCGAGTTTGCTCGGAACGTATGCGGATTGGCCGATGCGAACTCGAGCGAGTTCGATCCCGCGACTCCGCATCGCGTGATTTACAAGTTGCGCGAATTGCGCGGCGTGGAGGAACTTGGCGGGACTATGCGGTTGGGGGCTTGGACTTGCAAGATTGAGCCCGGAACTTTGGCGCACAAAATCTACGGGCAGGATGAGATCAGCGAACGGCACCGGCATCGTTATGAATTCAATCGTGAGTATGAAGAGACCTTGACGGCTGGCGGACTGCGGATTTCTGGATCGACGCCGGATGGGACTTATGTGGAGATGGTGGAGCTTCCCGACCATCCGCATTTTATTGGGTGCCAGTTTCATCCGGAGTTTAAATCGAAGCCTTTGGAGCCGCATCCTCTATTCAAGACTTTTGTTGGGGCGGCTTACGAGCACGGGTTGAAGCGCCGGGCTGATAAAACGGCGGCTGAGATTGAACTGTTTCATCGGCCCGAGAAAGTCGGGCGACGCTAGAACTGGCCGAGCAAAGGATTCACCGCCGAGCGCGCCGAGATCGCGGAGAAAAAATGGCAGAATCATGAGATGAGGATCAATCTTTCTCGGCGTTCTCTGCGATCTCAGCGGTTGAGGATTCTTGCCTGACAATTTCTTTCCAAGTCGAGGGCGTCCGCATTGGCTCTGGCAATTTGTTTCTGATTGCGGGGCCTTGCGTCATCGAGAGCGAGAAGCACGCGCTTTTCATGGCAGAAGTAATCAAGGGCGTCACGCGAGCGCTGAATATTCCGTTCATCTTTAAGGCTTCCTACGACAAGGCTAATCGCACTTCCATGCGCAGCTTTCGCGGGCCGGGACTGGTCGAGGGTTTGCGAATTCTGAAGAAAGTTAAAGATGAAGTCCACGTGCCGGTGCTGACTGACGTGCATGAAACTGCCGACGTCGCTAAGGTTGCGGAGGTCGCCGACGTGTTGCAGATTCCGGCTTTCCTCTGCCGCCAGACTGACTTGATCATTGCCGCGGCGATGACCGAGCGGGCGGTAAATATTAAGAAAGGCCAATTTGTCTCGCCTTGGGACATGAAGCATGCGGTGGAAAAATGCCGCACTGCGGGGAACGACCGGATATTTCTAACCGAACGGGGATCCAGTTTCGGTTACAACAATCTGGTTGTCGACATGCGATCGCTCGCGATCATGCGGAAGTTCGCGCCAGTGGTTTTTGACGCGACTCACTCAGTGCAGTTGCCCTCGGCCACTCACGGAGACGAAGATGGCGCGGCGACCAGCGGCGGGCAACCGGAGTTTATCCCAGTGCTGGCGCGGGCAGCCGTTGGGGCGGGCGTGGATGGTGTTTTCCTGGAAGTTCACGACAATCCCAAAGAGGCCAAGTCCGACGGGGCCAACGCGCTGCCGTCAACGCAACTACGCGGCTTGCTCAAAGAATTGCTGGCGGTCCACGGGGCGCTTCAGGCTGCGCGTTCCAGTCCTTAGCAGCCTTTGGTGAGGGTATGGTTTATCAGGGGACGCCTTTAGAGGTTGCGGAAACAACTGGCGCACGTTGGAGTTTTGAAAGGGCACGGATTCCCAGCCGTGCCGTAAGTCTTTGAAAACCACGTACGGCGCGGCTGAAGAGGCTTGCGGAAAAACTCATGTTTGCTGCCGCTGGCGTCAAAACCCTTATTCATTCGGGAGCGTTTATCGCAGCGCTGAAGCGCTGCGCCACCCAAAATCGGGGTTTTTCCGCAAGCTGTGAAGCCGCGCCCTTTCACAGCTCCAGACGGCGGTTTGTGAAGCTTTTCCGCAAGCACAGGATCTTCGGGCCAGCCGTCAGGGCGGGGCATTTCCGAACCAGGTTTTAGGCTCCCACCCTTGCCGCAAAGTGCGCGGCAAGAGTGGGGCACCCTTTGTGTTGGTTAGGTAAGAGTTAAGGGGTACGTGCGCGTAGAGACTCGGCGGGGCGAAGACACGTGCATAGATCCTTCGCTCCGCTCAGGATGACAGCTCATGCGCGGGCTTTATCGATCATCGCTTCCCAGATGCCTTTGGATTTTAGAATGAGTTCGATGGCTTCGCGGACTGCGCCGCGGCCGGCGAGGGCTTTCGTAGTGTAGTGCGCGACTTTTTTTACTTCGGGGACGGCATCACCTACGGCAACGGCGAGGCCGACGCGACGCAGCAACGGGATATCCGGAAGATCGTCGCCGATGAACGCGACTGCAGAATCGGATACGCCGGCTTTTTGAATGATTTCTTCGTAGGCCGGCATCTTCACCGGCTGCTTCATGTAGATAAATTCCATTTTCATTTCATGGGCGCGGCGCAGCAGCGCGGCACTTTCGCGACCGGTTATGCAGCCGGTGCGCAGGCCGGCGGTTTGCGCGAGGGTGAGGCCCTGGCCGTCGTGCGCGTCGAAAGTTTTGATTTCGAGGGCGGTGCCGTCGTTTTGCGAGAGCAA
>Ga0228598_1000131_pt1 | contig 12753 bp, 8 predicted proteins | sample CZU4metagenome_FD_182726 | JGI IMG/M metagenome (GOLD analysis project Ga0228598, IMG submission 182726) | Spruce rhizosphere microbial communities from Bohemian Forest, Czech Republic - CZU4 | ecosystem: Host-associated > Plants > Roots > Rhizosphere | place: Czech Republic: South Bohemian... | reverse complement strand
TCAATGTCGTCGCCGGGGTCGATGACCAGGGCTTCGCGCGAGGTCTCGTCGCCGATGATCGAGCAATTGCAGTGCAGCGGCCCGACGGGAAAGATTTCGTGAATCATCGCTCCATTGTAACGAGTACCGAGGACGTGGTGCCGAATACCGAGTAGGACTACAAAGATCAGGTTGAGACTTGCCTTGGGGCGCTGCTGGCGAGACAATACGCCAGCGTGCGGGGAGGTGCTGTGGCAGCTAAATACCGTCAGCATGGATATCAGGACCGTGACCGCGAGGCGAAGCCGCGAAAAGAATCTGTCGAAAAACCAGCTTCGGTGCCGCCCGCGAGGCGCGACTACAGCATGGGCCCGAAGCCGTTGAATATGCCCGGCACCCGCGCCGTCTCGCGTTGCGCGCAGTGCGGCACCGTGCTGCAGGCCATTCCGCCGACGGGTCTTTGTCCCAAGTGCGGCTTTGAACTGCATTCCTGCAAGCAGTGCATGTATTTCGATCCAGGAAAGCGCTTCGAGTGCATGCAGCCGGTGAAGGAGCGGGTGGCCAAGAAAGATGCACGCAACGATTGCACGTTCTACGAGATTCGCGTTACCCGAGAAAAGGAAACTTCCACGCCCGCCAGCTTGAGGCCCAACGACGCGCGGCAAGCGTTTGAGAATCTGTTCAAGAAGTGAGGTCCGACTAAGTACCTCAGGGGCTGAAGCCCTGATTCACGGGGTCCTTTGATCGCAGCGCTGAAAGCGCGGCGTCACCCAAAATCAGAGTCTTTCAGCGGCGTGGTCAGCGCTTGGGCTCCTCCGTCTAAGGTTTCTGCGTCGGCCGCAGCAGAATCTCGCTCACAAACGACTGCGGGCTTTGCGTTACCAGCATGGCCACAGCATGCGCCACATCTTCCGGTTGCAGCATCTTCGAGTGGTCCTTGCCGGCGTGCGGGCTCAGATCCGTGTTTGTCGAACCGGGGCAGATCACAGCTACGCGGAGGTTGTGGCCCCGCAACTCCTCGGCCAGGGAGTAGCTCAGTCCGTTCAATCCCCATTTCGAGGCGGCGTAGGCAGCGCCATTCGGCAGTGCGTTCTTTCCCGCGAGGGACGAAATATTAATGATGTGGCCGGAGCGCGCACGTATCATCATCGGGGCGAACGCACGCGTCGTGTAGTAGATGCCGCGCAGGTTCGTGTTGAGGATTTGGTCCCAGGAGTCGGGCGGGAGTTGGTGCAGCGGGCCGCCGAATCCGCCGATGCCCGCGTTGTTGACCAGAATGTCCACGCGCCCGAACGAGGCTTCAACCTGTTTAGCGGCTGCCTCAACCATCTGAAGGCTGGTCACGTCGCAGGGGATCACCTCCGCCTTCCCGCCACTTTGAGTGATCGCTCGTGCTGTCGATTCGAGTGCGGCGGAAGTGCGTCCACACAGCACGGCGGTAGCACCTAGATTCGATAACTCCTGTGCGATGGCAGCCCCAATGCCACGGCCTGCGCCGGTAACGACTGCCACTTGCCCGGCCAGGGGGTGAACTGCATCCACTCGATTCTTATCCATTGAAAATGCCTTTCCGTCCCGCAGAAATGTCTTTCTACCCCACCCATATGCCTGGTCAGTGCCAGAATTGGGGCCATACACTCCGTCCGATATCTGCATCTTATACAATAGCGCGGAGAGTAATCTCGGAAGTTGCTTGCCTTCGGAAGAAGAGGTACTTATAATCCGGCAACCGGGAAGGAAGGGCACGTCACCCTGCGTTGCGCAGCAACAGATGCAAGGAAATTGTGTTTCCTGAATTTTTTCGATTCCCGAAGACCCAAGGAGCCATACTGATGAAAAAGATTCTGGTCACGGTTGTGCTTGGAGTTGCTGCCATGGCAGCGGCCCAAACCACTGCTCAGCCGGCACAAGGACAACCGTCCGCGTCAGCAGCCACGCAGGGACCGGTCATTAAAGACCCTGCCGAGTACAACGCTTATATAGGCGCAATCGGACAGAAGGACCCCGCAGCGCAGATCAGCGGCTTCGAAGCGTTTCTGACGCAGTATCCCAATAGCATTATGAAGGTTTCCGCCTTGCAAACTCTGATGCAGGACTATCAGCAGACGGGGAATCAGCCAAAAACCGTCGATGCGGCCACCAAGCTGGTGGCGGCTGATCCGAGCAACGAGCGAGCTATATTCTTGCTGGCCTACATTGATCGCCTCAAGGCCCAGGGCACCGACGCTAATGCCCAGCAGGATCTGGCGGATGCGAAGAAATACGGGCAGATGGGACTGGATGGTCTCTCGAAATTCGCCAAGCCCAATGGCACTTCTGACGCGGATTTTCAGAAGATGAAGGACCAGATGACCGGGGTTTTCAATGCGGCCATCGGCCTCGCTGACCTCACTGCCAAAGACTATGACGATGCGCGAAAGTTCCTGCGCGCCGCCGTTGACAGCAGCCCTGACTTCCAGAAGGATTTCAGCGTGGTTTATCCCCTGGCTCTGTCCTATGTCGGACCCACTCCCGCAGATCCAAAGCTTACTCCCGATCCGATCAACGCGATCTGGTTCACTGGTCGTGCTTCCGTTCTTGCGCCGAACCCACAGTATCAGCAGCAGTTCGAGAAGTACGCCCGGAGCCAGTACGTGAAGTACCACGGTGGAGACGACGGCTGGACGGATGTTCTGGTACAAGTCAAGGCGAACCCGACGCAGCCCGCCGGCTTCACGATCAAACCCGCCCCCACTCCGGCTGAGCAGGTTCACACTCTGGTAACCACGAAGAAGCCAGAAGATATGAATTTTGCAGAATGGCAGTTTGTGTTTACCAATGGTTCTCAGGAAGATCAGGACGCAGTCTGGAACGGCATCAAAGGCAAGGCTGTGCAAATGAACGGCACGGTCATCAAAGCTACGGCTACGGAATTCCAGATCGCCGGCAGCTCGGACGACATCGATGCCAAGAAAGCGGATATTACTCTCACTTTTGAAGAGAAGGTTCCGCTGAGACTTATCCCGAAAGAAGGAACGAGTCTGGACTTTCAGGGCGAGCCTGCCTCCTATACTCCAAGTCCATTCATGATGACCATGGAGAAAGGCCAGTTGCTGAAACAGAAGACTGCGCCGAAGCCGCCCGTGCATCACAAACCAGCTTCGAACTAAATGAAGCTGATATTCAAGCAAAAGGCAGCCCGCAAGGGCTGCCTTAGTTTTTGGGCTATAGAAACACGAATGTAGCTTACCCGAGCCTGCGGCTAGCGCGCCGCTTTCTTGTCCAGCCCGACCGGACGCGCGCTGCGCGGCGGGCGTTTCGCACCATCCCGCAATTGCCGCACGTCAATTTTAAGCTCACTGATGGTCCGGCTCAGCGTGTTTCGATGCATGTTGAGCTCACGCGCGGCGCGGCACTGGTTGCCCTTGTTTTCTTGCAGGACGGTGAGGATAAATCGCTTCTTGAACTCACGCACGCCCTCGGAATAAAGAATGTTGCTTCGGTACATCTGCAGGATGAGTGCTTCCAATTGATCTTTCACGGTAAGGTCTCTCTCTTGGTTGAATGTCTTAGTTTTACTTGTTTGCCCATACGGCGTTTATTTCGACCCGGCAGAAGGAGCCCCGGTTAGATCCCTCGGCGCACGGTGCAGGAAATCCAGTCCTTCGTAAAACCGTGTCCGCAACTCCGACGGCGCCACCCAAATCGCAGCTCTTCCAGCCACCAGGAAATACGGCGCTAGTTCCGACTTCTCCAGCATCTTCGAGGTCGGCGTGAATGCGGTCATTCCCATTAGGACCACAGCCACCACCAGCGCACCCTTCACCACGCCCAACAACGCACCCAGAAAGCGGTCGAAACCACTCAAGCCGGCGGCCTTCATCAGCCTGCGCGCGATCCTGCCTGCAATACTGAACAAGAGCAAGATCGCAAAGAAGATGATAAGGAAACCGAAAATCTGGGCCAGTAATTCCGACTTCAAGAACGACAGCAACCACTCGGCGAGTCGCTGATACTGCCAAGCGGCGACGACGTAACCGACCACCAGTCCAGCCATGCTCAAGGCTTCGGCGAAGAAGCCGTGCATGGCTGCTAACAGCACGTTCAGCAGCACCACAATGACAATCAGCCAGTCCGCCGCAGTCATAGTATGCTCTCGCGGGCGGTTCTCCCGAAGCCCACGCTGCAGCCAAACGCACCGCGCCTAAACATCCAGTTTGTGCCCCGTAATCTGGAGATAGGCGTCAAGATACTTCTCGCTGGTCCGCAGCGCAACCTCGGACGGCAATGCAGGAGCGGGTGGCTGCTTGTTCCAGCGAATCTCCTCCAGGTAATCGCGCACGTATTGCTTGTCGTAGGATTCCTGCGACCCTCCCGGCGTGTACTTGTCGGCAGGCCAGAAGCGGGAAGAATCCGGTGTGAGCACCTCGTCCGCGAGCGTGATTCCCTGGGCGGTGCGTCCAAACTCAAACTTGGTATCGGCAATGATGATGCCGCGCTGGCGGGCATAATCCGCCGCTTTCTTGTAGATACGCAGAGTGATCTCGCGCAGGTGGCTGGCATTCTCCGTGCCCACGAGTTCGCACATTTTCGCAAACGAAATGTTTTCATCGTGTCCGCTCACCGCTTTGGTGGACGGGGTGAAAATCGGCTCGGGAAAGGCCTCGGACTCGCGCAGCCCAGCCGGCAGTTCGATGCCGCAGACCTTGCCCGTTGCCTTGTACTCTTTCCAGGCAGACCCTGAAATGTAGCCGCGCACCACGCACTCCACAGGAAACATCTGGGCGCGATGCACCACCATCGACCGTCCACGCAACTGATCGGCATACTTCTGCAGGACTTGCGGATAACGCTGCACGTCCGCTGTGATCACGTGGTTGGGAACGATGTCGGAAAGGAAATCGAACCAGAAGAGCGAAATCTGGCTCAGGACGCGGCCTTTGTGGGGGATGCCGGTGGCGAGCACATAGTCAAAAGCCGAAATGCGGTCGGTGGCGACGAACAGCAGGCGCTCGTTATCCAGTTGGTAAACGTCGCGCACCTTTCCGCTGGCGTGTAGTTGGAGATCGGGGAAATCAGTTTGTAGGAGTACGGGATCGAGAAGTTTAGGGCTCATGTTTTAAATTTTACAGGCAAGCAGCGAGGCCGTATTTTAGACCGTCAGAAATTTTTGTCAACGGCAGAGATCACAGCGTGGAGACACGTCCGTATCCTGTTGAGAAGGAATGCATTGGCGGTCGACGGCATTACGGAAACCAAGACTAGCAAGCAGTTTCAGGCGGAGCCTTGTGGAAAAGCTGAGGATGAGCGTGGATATCGTGGGCGGAAGGCACACTTTGCGCTCGGCAAGCTCAGCAGGTGGCCCTCTTAGCAGACAAACCTCAGGCCGCTCCAAACCGCACCGACACTAGTTTCGAGACTCCCGGCTCCTGCATCGTCACGCCATAAAGCACGGGCGCGATGCTCATCGTCTTCTTGCTGTGCGTGATCAACACGAACTGGGTCTTGATGCTCATCTCTTTCACCAGCTCAGTGAAGCGGCCGATGTTCGACTCGTCGAGAGGGGCGTCGACTTCATCGAGGATGCAGAACGGGCTGGGCGTGTACTGGAAGATGCCGACCAGCAGGGCCAGCGCGGTGAGCGCTTTCTCACCTCCAGAGAGCAGCAACACGCTCTGCAGGCGCTTGCCGGGAGGGGAAGCGACTACATCAATGCCGCTCTCTGTACTGTTTTCCTCGTCGGTGAGCTTCATGAAGGCGTGGCCGCCGCCAAAGAGCTTTTTGAAAGTGACGCCGAAGTTCTCATTGATCCTGGCAAATGCTTCCTGAAACTTTTGGCGCGAGACTTCGTCAATCTCGCGGATGGTGGCGGTGGTGTTCTCGATGGAAGAGATGAGGTCCTTGCGCTGGGCATCGAGGAAAGTATGGCGTTCGGCGGTCTCCCGGTACTCTTCGAGCGCCATCATGTTCACCGGGCCCATGGCCTCGAGTTTGATGCGCATGCCCCGATACGATTGATCGCAGGCCGCGAGTTCGTCGCCAGTGAAGAGGGCGAATGTAGTGTCGGCCAGCAAAGCAGCGCGCTCGATTCCGAGTTCGTTCAGGCAAGTATCCGCCATGTGCATGGCGTCGGCTTGCAGCTTGGCAGCGGCGGCCTGGAGTTCGCCTCGGCGGTCTCGGGCCTGGTCGAGGAGCAGGCGGGCACTGCGAAGAAGCTCGTCGATTTCTGAAAGACGAGCGCGGAGTTGATCTTTTTCGAATTGAAGCAATCCCTCGCGCGCTTGGCCCGCGTTGCGTTCGGCCTCGAAGTCGGCGGCTTGCTGCTCGAGTTGGAAATTCTCGGCTTCGCGCTGCAGCTTTTCAGCGGCGGCCGCTTCGATCTGAGTCGCGAGCGCGTGCAATCGCTCACTCATCTCGGTGAAGAGGGAATCGATGCGTCCGAGCACGGCAGTTGCGGAACGATGGCGCTCTTCCAAAGCGGCGACCCGGGCAACACGCTGCGAGCTGGCCTGGGCCGCATCTTCACGACGCTGACGCAGCGTGCCGAGAGACTCCTGCGCGGCCATGATTTGATCCTCCAGTTGGACGCGAGTCTGTTCCAGCGCGCCGATCTCCGCCTGCCGCGCCGTGATGGTGGATTCCTGCTCGGCGCGCTCTGCCGCAAGCCGTTGCAACTCCGCTTGCGAAACGCTCATGCGCTCGGCGACGCGGGCCAGTTCTGAATCGAGTTGCTGCAGCATATGGCCCGAAGTCATTGACTGATGCTCGGCCTCACGCTTTTCGCCATCGAGGCGTTCGAGCAGGGAAGTGAAGTCTTTGATCTCTCTGCCGAGCGTGAGCACGCGCATTTCTTCTTCCCGCAGAGCGCGCTCCAGATCTTCGAGCTGGCGGAGAACCTCGCGGAGTTCGCGCTTCATCGAAAGCGGGCCTTCGGAACGCTGTTTGCCGCCTGTGACCGTCACATTGTGGAAACATTCGCCGGACTGTGAAAGAAAGAACGCATCTGGATTCTCCAGGGCAAGCCCGCGCGCAGTGTCGGAGCCAGGAACGATGTAGCCATCGCGCAGCTTGGGGAGAATGACCTCGAGTGACTTTCCGAAACCGTCGAGAACGCGGATGGTGTGCTTCAACGGCACGATAGAAGCGGTCGGCGGAGCACAATGAGCGGCTTCGTCGACGATGAAAGAAAACTTGGCCTGCGAATCTTCGGGATGGACCAGGAAAGTGGCGCGGCCGTCGACGTCGCTGCGCAGCAGGCGAAGGCCTTCATCGGCGGCATCCCAGGATTTGACCACGATGTAGTTCAACTCGTCGCGTAGAAAATCTTCGACAACGCGCTCAAAGCGCGGCTCGACCTCGAGAAAATCCGCAAGCACGCCGACCGGCGCGAGGCCGCTCTGCATTACTCCTGACTGGAAAAGCCTGCGAACCGATTCCGTGGAATATCCGTGTTCAGCGATGACCGCTTCGAGCGAACCTTTCTTGCCGAGAGCCGTGGCGAACTCTGCGCGGAGCACATCGAGATGAGTCTTGCTTCTCGTTTCTTCGAGGCGTTTGGCTTCGAGCAATCGGCGAAGCTGGCTGATCTCTTCCGTGATTCCGGCGACGCGCTGCGTGACCGTTTCGAACTCGAGGGCAAATTGGCCCCGCTGGCCACCAAAAGCCTCCACTTGAAGGTTCGCATTGGTGATTTCAGTTTGCAGACGCCGGGCTTCGCGATCTGCGCCAGCCAGGCGCTCTTCGGCCTGAGCCAGTTGGTTGCGCAGACGCGAGACCGACGACACCGTGTCAAAGATGGCGACGCGAGATTCTTCCTGCTGGTGTTCGAGTTCCGCAAGCGCAGTTCCTGCGGCAGCGGCTTCTTGCTGCGACAATGCAAGTTCGTGCTCGGCCGCGGCCAGATCGGCGGCGACCGATTCCAACACTTGCCGGTTGGAATCGCGTTCAGCCTCGAGCGCGGTAAGGCGGTGACGAGCCTGGGCCAGTTCAGCTTCGGCGGAAGCGGAGCGAACTACCAGTTCGGCGCAGCGTTCGTCGTTATGGCGGCGGCGGGCGTGGGCGCGATCGATTTCCAACTCGAGCTGGCTAAGGCGATCGCGATTCTCGCGCAGCTCTGTCTCGATCGCATAGCTGCGTTCCGTCCCTTCGCCGTGCTCGGTCTCGAGCTGCTGCACGGCTTCGGTGCGGTGCAGCATATCCTCGGCCAGCGCGTTAAGCTGAGCGTCGAGTTCGGCGCCTTCCTGTTCGATCGCTGCAAATTTGCTGGCCAACACCACGCGCAGTTGGGCGCGCATCTCATCGCGCAACTTGGCATAGCGCTCGGCCTTCGAGGCTTGGCGCTTCAGCGAATTCATCTGGCGCGTGACCTCGTCGAAAATATCGTTGATGCGGGCGAGGTTCAGCTTGGCATCTTCCAGGCGAGCCTCTGCGAGGCGCTTTTTGGTCTTGAACTTTGTAATTCCGGCAGCTTCTTCGAGGATGGCCCGGCGATCGGTGGGCCGGCTGCTGAGAATCTGGCCGATGCGTCCCTGTTCGATGAGGGCGTAAGTCTCCGGTCCAAGACCGGTGCCCATGAAGAGTTCCTGAATATCGCGCAGGCGGCAGAGTTTACCATTCAGCAGATACTCACTGTCGCCGGAGCGGAATAGCCGCCGTGTGACCACGATTTCGCCGGCGTGGAATTGCTGCTGGTTGAACTTGCGGCGCCGGATCTTGAGTACGACCTGAGTCGCACCGCTTACTGCGGCGGAAGTCGCGACCGGGGCAACCGAGTGGACAGGAAGCGCGAAGACTGGTTCGTCGTCGGGGAAGGCAACTGCCAGGGTGTCCACTTTCGACCGCAAGACTTCGACTTCTTCCGTCTTGCCGGGCTGGGCATCTTCCACGGCGCGCTCGGTTTCATCGGCGACGCGGGCCCGGATGGCGGCTTCGTCCCAGTCGTCGGCCGGACGTCTCGATGCTTCGGCACTTACCGGCAGTTCGTCCTGGATGTCGATCTCGGTGGGCGCGTCGCCGTCAGGGCCGGGGTACTCTTCGGGGTCAATGAGCGTCAGTGAGACCTCAGCCATGCCGGTGGGCTTGCGATCGCGCGTGCCCGCAAAAATCACGTCTTCCATGCGCGACCCGCGCAAGGTCTTGGCCGACTGCTCGCCCAGCACCCAAGAAATCGCGTCGGCAATATTCGACTTGCCGCAGCCGTTGGGGCCGATGATGGCGGCGATGCCGTCCCCGTGGAACTTGAGGTCGGTGCGGTCGCAAAATGATTTGAAGCCGAGAATCTGAAGCCGCTTCAGTTTAAGCAACGTAAACTCCTTCAAAAAGCAGTGGCCGGCGGCCAGTTGTCAGTGGCCAGTTATTCGTGAAGCTGCCTGCTGGCCTATTTACCAAACGGATACCTTTGCTTTCAGCAAAGTGCGGCGCTCGGTTCAGTCCGTCCCCGGCTGGGTAGGGCGGGCACAAATTACAGCTACTGTAACGGTGAAATCGGGGCGGGTCAAGCAATATAACACTATATATTGTATGGCCTTAAGAGCGAGCGCGTTGGGTTGCACATGCATTGCGGCAGTTGGGTAGTTTAAGGGTGAGGGAAGGACGAGGTGGGAGAAACGCGAGAGCAAGAGAATGGTACCGCTATGCTCTCGGAAAAACAAATGGAAAGCCCTCAGGCTAGAAGTTCCGCCACGTTGTCATTCTGAGCGCAGTCGAAGGATCCCTATCAGCGTGAGTTCCGGCCGCGTAATGCGCCGCGCGCCCGCGGGTAATCCACAGCCCTCGTGTGACATCTAACCTTGTCCTCCCCATAAACTTGCGCAATCCTAGTTGATTGCAGACCAAGGTGCAGAGAGCCTGATCGGCCCGTCCCTAAGTCCTTTGTTTCACGGATTTTGATATCTAAGTTCTTTAGACCTTCGGATTTGCGGGGAATTTTTTGCTAGCCCGATGATTCCACTACGAGCGAAGGGGTGGGGGTATACCACGATAAGATGCGGCTGGATCAAGACAGGGTGGGGACGGGCGACTCGCCCGTCCCCACCCCAGCATTGCCGATTGCTATTATTTCCCCCCCTTTGCCGCCTACTGCTCATAGGCTCCGATGTTGATCTGGCCGCTGGTGTTGATACGTGGATTGCCGGCGAAGTCGGTACTGCCATAGATGGAGTTGGGGGAGCTGCCGGCTGGATCACACCAGCCAACGCTGCAAGAAAGGCTGGTGCTTCCGGCGTTTACGGCAGGCGAAGCAGAGGTGATGTCAAAGTTTGGAGGAGTGCCTCCCAGATCGACGAACTCCGGATTTGCGTTGGGGGAGTTTGCGTCTTCCCCGGATGTGCTCTGATAGTTTGAATAACTCGTGTAGTCACTCACCTTATGCCAATCGATTGACGTTCCTTTTACGTAACCCTTGGTGGAGTACCACACGTTCCAATTGAGCGTCGCCGGCGGGGCAGGGTAGGTGGTGGATGCGGCCACGAAGCTATAGAGCCACACATTGTAGGCGCCGGCATAAACAATGTTGTTTTCGAAGTAGTTTCCTTGCGCGCTGCCTTCATGGTACTGGATCTGGAATTCACCAGACTGGCTCTTGGTGCTGTTGTTGTACAGCGTGTTGTTGACGATAACGACGTTGGCGCTGCCGCCCACACTAGCCGCATAACCGCCGATGGAAATACCGCAGGCATTGGAGTCGTAGACTACGTTATTGCGCACCGTAACATACCTGCCGTTACACGGCGAAGTGCCGGTGCCGGCGGTTCCCGTGTCATTTGGGCCGGACCACTCGGTGCCGTTGCTCTGGCAAATTTTATGTTCGCTGGCCACCTCGATCCCGTAGTCAACGCTGTAGATCAGGTTCCGCTCGATGGTGACGTACCCGCATCCGTCGCAATAAACCCCGTCGGCATCGTAGGACTTGCCCTCGCCCGCATTGTCAATTCCGCTGATGTTATAGATCGTGTTCCCGCTGATTTCCCCGTACATGGCCTCGTCGTAACCGACGGGACCTACGCCTTCGTATCCGATCGCGTCGATGCCGATGTTGTCATTGTCGTGAACCACGTTGTTGGTAATGGAAAAGTGGGTTACGTTCCCGTCTACGTTCACCGATTCGCTGTTCCCAGTCTTCAAGCTATAGACCTGGTTGCCGCTGATTTTCAGGTTGGTGATTGGTGTACTCGACGTGCCATAAACCGCAATGCCGAAAGCATTCCCGTTCTTTTCCGACGTGGTCGTGATGTTGTGCACCAGACTATTGAGCAGTTGGACGCCGGTGCCCGAACCCGTGATCCAGACGCCCGCCGGAGTCTCTGCGGCCTTGCTGGTAGTGAAATTGCGGATTTCAAATCCGCTGACAGTGACGTAGCTCTGGTTCACGATAGTGATGAGACCCTGGGTCTCGTTCCCGCTCGATGCTGGATTCGATGTGCAGCAGGTCAGCCCGGTTCCATCGATCACAGCGGTCTGCCCAGGATAGCTCTCGAATGTAATCGGATCCGAGGACGTTCCCGACGCCGGAAAGTTCACCGCTTCGTTGTATACGCCCGCTTCCACGTATACCGTCGCTCCTGCCGTGACGGAATTGGCGGCGTGCTGAATGGTAAGCCAGGGCGCAGTGTAACTTCCGGAGTTGGTGTCCTTCCCGCTTGTGGACACATAGAAGGTTGCGCCGGATTGTGCAAGAAGTGAGGTCGAGGTGAACACGACCAAGGCGAAATACAGCTTCCAAAGCGATGTCATTTCCAATCTCCTTTGATTCTGTGAAACGAACTTGTTTGAAATAGAAACGTCGCGGCCAACAGCTTGGTGCCTGAGTTCCCAGAATCCGATCGGGCAAAGATTAGGGTAGTTTCGATTAGTTGTCAATAGTTATGTTTAATTTCGATTATGGATAGCTGGACTTGCGAATTGTTGCTATTGGCGAGTGTAGGAGTACTGGGAATGGATTTAGAAACGGGCCCAACGATTCCAATAAATTCAAGGGGTAGGAATCAGCTTTGCTCCCCGATGTACCAGGGCGCACTCACCGTGAATATGTGTTCGTTGCCGCGAGCGAGGAGCACCCACTCCAGAAGGCGGCCACGCTGATTGTGAAGAAAGTATTCGTACCATTTGTCCTCCACCAGTTCCGGGATAACCACGACAATGTTACGAGTAGGGTGCTTCTTTGAAAGATCGAGAACGAACTGCACGATAGGAATAATGACAAAGCGGTAGGGGGAAGGCAGCACGTGAAGCTGGGGCGGCTCCTTGCCTGCCGCACGAAACGGCTTCTCAACATAGTGCTCCCACTCGTCGTGAAGCAATTCGGAATATTCGTTGGGTTCAACGTGCAAGGCGATCACTTCCGGCGAAAGCCGCGCGGCAAATTCAATTCCCTGGCGGGTAATGTTGCTCCACCGGTCGATGGCAATGACCGCAATGGGATGCTGGTTGAGACCTGCCGCGTCTACAGGAACCTTGCAGGTGGTTAGCAGCTTCACGGAGTGGTAGTGGCGGCGGACAAGAGTGAAGAGGAAAATCGTCAAGGGAATGAAAAGCAGTGTAATCCACGCGCCTTCCAGAAATTTCGCAACCAGCACGACGCAGGTTGTAATGCCGGTGACGAACGCACCGAGTCCGTTGACAAGTGCACTCTTCAACCAATGCGGACCGCGCTTCTTCCTCCAGTGCATGACCATTCCGGCTTGCGAAAGCGTGAAGGCCAGAAAAGCCCCCACGGCATACAGTGGGATAAGCCGGTCGGTAACTCCGCCGAAAAGAATGAGCACGCCGCCACAGAGTACCGCCAACACGACGATGCCA
>Ga0228598_1000130_pt1 | contig 12770 bp, 14 predicted proteins | sample CZU4metagenome_FD_182726 | JGI IMG/M metagenome (GOLD analysis project Ga0228598, IMG submission 182726) | Spruce rhizosphere microbial communities from Bohemian Forest, Czech Republic - CZU4 | ecosystem: Host-associated > Plants > Roots > Rhizosphere | place: Czech Republic: South Bohemian... | reverse complement strand
GTAGCCTTCCTCCAACAAGCGGGGTTCAAGAAAGTGCACAATCTCGCTGGCGGAATACTGGCCTGGGCAGACCGCGTCGACCCCAGAATGCCCAAATACTGAAGGTGAATTAACAGGGAGCGCAAATGCGCTCCTTGTGCGCGTTTTAATTTTCCAGCCTCGCTCTATTTTTCCGTCCGGACAGCGACAACCGTAACTATGACATCCCGCCGACGGATGCAAGAATAAGTGCTTCTTCCTGACGGCCAATCGTGGCGTGTGTCCGGGAGCTCAATTCGTTCGGAGGCAAGTCATGAAAATCAGGGGCATATCACGCTTCGCTGTTTTCGCCGTAGTCGCTCTGCTGCTTTCAGTCTTCGCCCAAGCGGAGCCCAAGAAAAAAGCCTACAACAATTCCGCGGACCAGGTATTTAATGCCGCGCTGCGTACTGCCCGCGAACGGCACGTCGTCACCTTCGTCGACGAGAAGACCATGATGTTTACCTTCGAAACCGGACGATCGTTGACTTCGGAAGGGTTCGTGGCCAATGCCTCGGTAGAACCAGAAGCCGACAACAAGGCGACCCTGATCATAAATGTCCAGACCAAAAAAGGTTTTTCGTGGGGCGCGGGCGATCGCATGGCGGACAAGTTCTACCAGCAGGTGGGAGACGAATTGGCGGGCGATCCGCAGCAGAAATCCGCGGTAAAGGGCTCCGAAAAAGCCATAGCCGTGCCCGATCCGAAGGCAGTTCCCGCAGAACCGTCGATGACCGCTGGGCCAGCGGTAGTACCGGTGAGCGCAGTCTCATCGGGAAAAGGTTCCATCACGGTGAGTTCCACACCCGATGGAGCGGACGTCTATGTTGACGATAACTTCGTCGGCAATGCTCCGGCCACGCTCAAGCTTTCTCCGGGCAAGCATACGGTGAAAGTCTCGCAGGATGGTTACAAGGCCTGGAGCAAAGACATCTCCGTGTTCGCCGACTCGGACGTGAACTTGAAGGCTGCGCTGGCCAAGAACTAAAGAACTGACGAGAGCTGCGCGGAAACCTCGTGCGCAAAGCTACCTTACCGAAAAGAAAAAGGGGAGCCTCGAGCTCCCCTTGTTTTTTCTTGCAAGATCAGCGACTTTACTTACTGCTACCGCTGCCGTCCATGCCCGCGGACTCGTTGCCAATAGCCAACGCGTACTTCTTGCCGCTGAAATGAATTTCAGCCAGGGACTTGGTGCCATCGCCATTGTTCTGCACAACGGCGGCGTCGTGATTTGATTTTTCGTTCAGATCAATCAAACGCGCCGGGGCGGTCGCGACAACTTTGTTGCCCTTCATGATGCTCAATTCGACGTTAGGGCCGTTGCCATCCCACTTCACCGAGTAATCGCCCGCGCGCAATTGTTTGCCGCTAATCGTGACTGGATCCTGAAGCTGCATAGAACCCTGATTCGCAGCCGCGAACGCACTTGTCGCCAGCAGCAAAGCCAATCCCAGCAGCAAGCCCTTGGAAGTATTTGCGAATTTCATGAGACTCCTTTTTCTTTCCCGAAAAGCGTCGGGAATCGTTTTCTGGGCGGCCTGGTTTTGGCCTTCCACGAAAAACTTGCGTTTTCCCGCGAAAGACTTACAATGCTGCCGCGGGGTTAAGGAGAAAGCGCGTGGCCGCAAGACCGCGAGCTCTCTGCTGCGGGGATTGCGCTCACCTGGGCCGCCAAACCGAGAATGAGCCAGTCCCTTAACCCCTGAAATCGTTTCCTGAAAGCCAAGTCGACGGATCGCTCGCCCGGACTTTCGTGGTTGTCATTTCAATATACGTTCTTTGATGCCTCGAAGTTCCCTTGCGCTGCAAATCGCAATTACCCACTTGGACGCTTCACTACGCGTGTCGTTAGCAACCGCGACAATAGACACACTTCTTCTTTGTATTGTCTACACAGAGACATTTTATTTTTACGAATGTTAACGAAACTTCACACAAGTTCATGACGCGGCTACAGTTCGCGCCTTGCCATTCGCGTCTACATCAAGAACGAACAATCGTCTGTTAATTGCAAATGTGAAGCGAGAAAATGTGGTGGGTTGATTGGGTTCAGATGCGAACAGCCTTCGCTGATGGAGTCTTCAGCACGTCCGACTTTGGCCTGTTCGACTACGAGATCTTCAGAATTACTTTCCCGAAGTTTTTCCCCTCGGATAACAGTCGGTATGCGTCAGCGGCACGCTCCATCGGCAGCACGTGGCCGATGACGGGATGCAAGTGGCCTTGCGAAATCCACACGGAAAGTTGCTTCCATGCATCCCTCATCAACTCTTGTTTTGCGGACAGATAGGTCAACCACAATCCGTGGACACTTGCACCTTTGGCGTAGAGCAGTCGCGTGTCCAATTCCGATTCTCGTCCAGTGGCGCTTCCGTATACGATCACGCGTCCGAAGTCGCGCAAGCAACGTACGCTTTTGTTGGTGTGTTCGCCGCCCAGCATTTCAAAAACCCCGTCGACACCTTCGCCATGAGTCAGATCTTTGATCGCCTCTTCATAATCGCGCTGCTTGTAGTTGATGCCGTGTTGCAGCCCCAGTGCTTTCACCCGCACAATCTTATCGTCGGAGGACGAAGTCCCATACATTTCGACGCCAAGCAGCTTTCCAATCTGCACCGCAGCCGTTCCTACGCCCCCGGCTACCGCGTGGATCAGCACTCGCGGAACCGTACCCGGTGCCGCGTTGCCGAGCAACCCGGCCTTCCAATATGCGAAATATGCCGTAAAGTAATTCACTGGGAAAGCTGCTCCCTCTTCATCCGTCCACTCTTCAGGCACAGGCCACAACAACTCAGCGCGGGCAGCGATGCGCCCAGCGAATGCTGCCCATTGGGCGTAGCCCATCACCCGTTGGCCGTCGCTTTCCCGCACCCCACAAAACTCGCGGCCAGCCACCAACGGAGGCTTTGGCGCTCCCGGGTAGCCGCCTTGCGTCGTCATGACGTCAGCAAAGTTCAGCCCCCCGACGTGGACGCGGACCAACTCCAGTCCGGCCGCAGGCGCTGGATCTGCGACATCTTGCAGCACGAGCACGTCCGGTCCACCTAACCGACTGATGACAATAGCTTTCATAACTTATGAGTCTAGCAGCAGCGTTATCCTGGGCCGATTCCAGCGATCTCGCTTATCACCTCGAGCCGTGACCTACGTAATCGCGGAGACTGCTCAGCAGGTATATACTTCCACTGGAATATTTGTACGATGACTCTGTCTGATTTCTGGACAGACAGCGGAGCGTTGTTTCTTAGCCGTTTCATTCATAGGCTCTGCGATAAAGATCACTGGCCGCAATAGACCGAGCATTTGGGCGGCCGGTGCGGAATTCCACTTTCACTTTTAGGCCCGTGGGTTCCGAGGAGGTCCATAAAATGGACTTAATAGCTGTTCGTCTATTATTTGTTCTTTTTGTTGCACTCACCTGTTACAAGATTCAGCCCTTCGACCTTCCTTCGAACCTCGATGCGGGACTCGGAGCCCTACTCGGCATTGCTATCGTCACCTTCGAGTGGCGGCTTCGTCTGGTAAGCCTGAAGCGTTTGATCGGAGCTGCGATCGGTAGCGTGCTGGGTATTTTCGGCGCCTACCTGTTCGCCCTGGTGATTCGTAACAGCATTCCTCCCGGACACACGCAAAGCTTTCTGCAGATAATGGTCATGTTTTTGATGGCGTACGTCGGCCTGATTGTGGGCGCCAACAAAGGCGATCTGCTGAATCTGGCTGCGTTGGGTGGCCTTTTCGGGGGCGAGAAGCAATCCAGGAAAAGCTACAAGATTCTGGATACCAGCGTCATCATCGATGGACGTATTGCCGACATCGCGGAAACCGGTTTCCTCGATGGTGTAATTGTGGCCCCACAATTTGTGCTGCGCGAGTTGCAGTTGGTCGCCGACTCTGCCGATTCGCTCAAACGCAATCGTGGGCGCCGCGGCCTTGACATCCTGCAACGTCTGCAGAAGATGGCTTCGGTGCAAATCCAGATTGTTGAAGACGATTTTCCCGCGGTCCGCGAAGTGGACCTGAAACTGATTGAACTTGCCAAGCTCTACGAAGGCAAAATTATCACCAACGATTTCAATCTTAATAAGGTGGCCCAACTGCAAGGCGTCGCGGTGCTGAACATCAACGAACTTGCCAATTCGCTGAAGCCGATCGTGTTGCCGGGCGAAACCATGAAGGTGTTCATCCTCAAAGAGGGCAAAGAATACAATCAGGGCGTCGCGTACCTGGACGATGGCACCATGGTAGTCGTCGACAACGCGCGAAAAATGATTGGCAAGACGATTGACATCTCGGTGACGTCGGTATTGCAAACGACAGCGGGAAAGATGATCTTCGGCAAATGGGATGAGCGCGCCATGGCCCGCACGGAGCCACGACCGGCCGTCGTAGTTACAACCGGGGCTGCAACAGCGATTCCGAATGGGGAACCGAAGAAGACTGCACCGCTTGTCGTGGAACGGCCGGCAGAGTAGGCTGTGCCCGAAGGCTCAGGTTTCGGGTGGATAGAACTTGACTGGCCCGCAGTCAAAGGTTACTAGGCGTTACTGTCCCGAATTTATCGAAGCTACCTTGATGGTGTTTCCGTCGAGGCTGCCCACAATTTTCACGCGTTGACCTGCCAGCCCGTCAAGCTCGCTCTCGTTTCCTGCCAACTCGTACTTCTTGTCCCCTTCGACGAGCACGTATTTGGAGCCGTTTCGTACACACATCTTGGTACATTCCAAAGGGCTCTTCCCGGAATCCATGTCATGCCGTCCGCCGCAACGATCGTCGGTAACCAACCCGGCAAAAACTCTTGCTTTTGCTTTGCTTGATTCCCGATTTGCCGCAGGCGTTCCGCCATCGGCGGCTGCGAACGCGACGGCTGTGCTCGTGAAAAGAACGGCTGAACTCAAAGCAACCACCAGCGCCCGCGTAGTACAGAGCGCTATGAGCGTGATCCAGGATGGCCTCGTGTCCAAATCTTTGCTCCTTAAGTGGCAGCTTCTTGCCCCTGCCACGGCTCATAGTGCAACTGGATTGCCACGGTGTTCACGGGCTGGGTTACATGTAAGTTATTCAACAGATTTGACTTGTGGCGGCGCGGTCCAAGAGGCGTTGTGTCGGCAGGAAAGAGACTTCCCAAACCTGGGCAAAATGTGGGTAGGGCAAATCCTGTATGGGAAAGCACAGTGGGACGCGGCGATCCGATTTGAACTGCAGCCCTCACCCTCGTATACTTGCAGCCCGCTATGAAGGTAATTGTGATTGTTCCGGCCGCAGGTTTGGGCACGCGTATGGCTTCGGCGCCGCGCACCAAGGGCAAGAAGCCCGCGTCGACCAAGCAGTTCACCGAGCTTGGGGGCGTGCCGATTCTTATTCACACTCTGCGGAAGTTTGTGGCCAGTCCAGAGGTGTCCGAGATTTATATTGCATTGCGAGCGAATGAGATCGAAGGATTCCGCGCCCGCCTGGAAAAAGACGCCAAAGACATTCTGCAGAAGAAGATTCATCTGGTCGAAGGTGGGGAGCACCGGCAGCATTCCGTCGCTAATGCGATAAGGTCCGTCTCCGCCAGTGACGACGATGTTGTACTGGTTCACGACGCGGTGCGTCCGTTTGTAACCGAGGAGATCATTCACGATGTGATACGGGCCGCGCAAAAATACGGCGCAGCAATCGCTGGCGTACCCGCGGTCGACACAGTGAAACAGGTCGAGCGCACATCCGATGGCGCCTTGATCACCGCCACGATTCCGCGGGAGCGCGTGGTCATGGCGCAAACTCCGCAGGGCTTCCGCTACGATGTGATCAAGAAGGCCTTCGACGAGGCGGCAGCCGATGGATTCGTAGGGACGGACGAAGCATCGCTGGTCGAACGATCAGGCCACGCAGTGGCAGTCGTGATGGGATCTGCCAGGAATATAAAAATCACCGCACCAGCGGACATGGAGCTGGCAGAGTTTTTCCTGAAACGGTAGAGGCGGCCACGGATTTGCACGGATTCTCGCGGATCAGTTCCGAATTCGCTTTACACTTTGTTCATATGGGCGCTACCGCGACACTCAGGCATTCGGATGTTACCGAGAAAATCATCGGCATCTTCTACGACGTTTACAACGAGCTCGGCTACGGATTTCTCGAATGCGTTTACGAGGAGTCGCTTGTGATCGCCCTTTACGAAGCAGGACTTACTGCGAACCGCCAGATACCTTTGCCAGTCTGGTTTCGCGGTCACAAAGTCGGTGAATTCCGTGCCGACTTGCTGGTCGAAAATTGTGTGTTGCTTGAACTGAAGACGGCTCGATCGTTGGATACTGCCCACGAGGCTCAGTTGCTCCATTATTTGAAGTCCACGGAGATTGAAGTCGGCATGCTACCCAATTTCGGCTCGCGGCCGCAGTTTCGCAGACTGCTGTTTGACAACGAAAGAAAAAAGATCCGTGAAAATCCGTGGAAATCCGTGGCCGGGGTTTCGGCATGAGAATTGGCTATGGCTGGGATTCCCACGAATTCAAAGCTGGCATTCCGCTCAAAATCGGCGGAGTCACTTTGGCTCATCCGAAGGGGCTCGGTGGCCACTCCGACGGCGACGTACTTTTGCACGCGCTTACGGACGCTCTCCTCGGTGCGGTGGCTGCGCCTGACATTGGCTCTTTGTTTCCGCCATCCGATCCTAGGTGGAAGGGAGCGGACTCGGTCGTTTTTTTGCGCGAGGCTTTGAATCGCGTTCGCGCCGCCGGTTATGCAGTCGTCAATGTAGACTCCACGCTTATTCTGGCTGCACCCAAGATCGGTCCGCATGCCACAGCTATTCGCGAGCACCTTGCTGAATTGTTGGGCGTCTCCGTGGATTGCGTTGGCCTCAAGGCCAAAACGCCGGAAGGCTTGGGCACCGATAACGCCGCGATCGCGAACGCCGTGGTGCTGCTGGAAAAGAAACGCTAGCAACGGATTCACGCCGATTCTCGCCAATAAACCGAATTCATTCCCTCGGTTTGATCCGTGTGAATCCGTGCAGATCCGTGGCCGGGTTTCAGACGGATTCGAATTCTCCCTTGAGTTTCTCGTGTCTGAGCTCTGCGGCGCGGACCAAAGCCCGGAAGATCGCTCGCGACGGTTCATCCTCATCCACCGACCGTTCAGGATGCCATTGCACCGCCAAGACAAAGTGATCCGGTGAGGTGCCCTCCACTGCTTCGATGACTCCATCTTGCGGAGAGCGGGCAACCGCGCGCAACCCATCCCCAATAGCGTCTGCCGCCTGGTGATGGCTGGAATTTACTGGGACGACAAACTTCCGTCCGTCGGAGGTTTCCACCGAAGAGGCGACAATCCCTGCGAGCCTTGACCCCGGCGTCACTTCTACATTGTGGGCTACCGCGACTTGCCGTCCCGCTGCGTGATTTACCGCAGACTCAATGTGCTGGATCAACGTTCCGGTGCGGTATACGTTCAGGATCTGGAGGCCGTAGCAGATGCCGAGGACTGGCTTGCGCATGTTGTAGGCGTCCTGAAGCAGCAACTCGTCGACAGTGTCGCGGCCGGCATCGGCGGCAGCGGTCTTCGGATCACGGGGCGCATCGTACTTGGCGGGATCGACGTCGGCTTTGCTTCCCGGCAGCAACACTGCGTCGCACCGCTCGATCACTTTCATCACTTCCGCGGGCGGCTGATCCAACGGAATCCGAACTGGTTCTCCCCCAGCCATTTCAATCGCGCGTTCATATTGCGGCATGGAGCGCTCGGCATATTCAGGGTCGGTGGAATGCGGAACGGGGATGGCAATACGCGGCTGCACAAATTGATTGTAGCGCGGGCAGGGCTCCGGCTGAGGATGACAGGATTTGGCAATCCAAGATTTCCACATGTGTACAGGAAAAATTCATTTGCGCTTAACTTGGGCGCCACATTCGACCGCTAGAGTTTTCAGCTCAGGAGGATTTATTCACATGAGAACTCAAAGACCTTCAAAGGCTTTTGTCACCATTGTTGTTCTGGCTGCGGCTTTGGTACAGGCCGCGGTTGCGCAAACTTCGGGAAAACAGAGCCAAATCAGCCACGTGTTGCTGGTAAGCATTGACGGGATGCACGCCGTGGACTACATGAACTGTTCGCAGGGAGTCAAAGGAATAAACGGCGGACAGCCTTATTGCACGAATCTGGCGAAACTTGGCGCAACTGCCGTGAACTATCTGGATACCAGCACGTCGCGGCCCTCCGATTCATTTCCCGGCTTGATGGCAATTATGACCGGGGGCACTCCGCGTACCATGGGCGTGTTTTACGATGTGGCCTACGACCGTGTCTACGCTCCACCACAGAAAACCACAGGCAACGGGCTCAAAGGCGGACCTTGCACTGTCGGTCGGGCTAACGGTACTTCGAGTGAGTACGAAGAGGGCATCGACATCAACCAAAAATTCTTGAACGGCATCGACGGCATCAACACCAAGAATGGGGACGGGGGAATCAACTCAATTGATCCGGCAAGGTTGATTCGCGATCCGTTTAACAACTGCCTTCCCGTGTATCCCTGGAACTTCGTCCGGGTGAACACAATTTTCGGCGTGATTCACGCCGCCGGCGGTTACACTGCCTGGTCCGACAAGCACCCAGCTTACTCCGCGGTTTCAGGCCCTGGAGACGGAACGAACCTGGACGACTTCTACGCACCCGAAATCAATTCGGAAGTGGTTGCCCTCAAGGGTGTCATAACGCCGCTTGGGCTGGCCTGCGATCCTATTCCGGACCCGAACGCTGATCTCAGTGCCTGGACCAACAGCTTTCTCAACATTCAGTGCTACGACACGCTTAAAGTAAACGGCGTTCTCAACGAAATCGATGGCTACAGCCACGACCGCAAGAAGAAGACGCAAGTGCCCACAATCTTCGGCATGAATTTCCAGGCCGTGAGCGTAGGGCAAAAGCTGATCGAGACGAACGTAGGCAGCGGTGGTTATCTGGACGCAATGGGCACTCCAAGTGCCTTATTGGTTCAGGAGATTCAGTTTGCTGACGCGGCGATCGGAGAATGGACTGCGGAGCTACAAAAGCAGGGCTTGTCCGACTCGACGCTCGTCATCATCACGGCCAAGCACGGCCAGAGTCCAATCGATTCTCAACGCTACGTCGGGATTACCACTTCCGGACCGGTGACAACCTCACCGAGCATGCTGATCGACGACTGCTTGCCGCCTTCCGAGTCGAACAGCGGCGGGCAAATCGGCCCAACAGAAGATGATGTTTCGCTCTTGTGGCTGAAAAAGTCTTGCAATGCGGCGACTGAGGTCGGGATTCTGGAGACCCAATCTCCAACCTCGAATAACATTGCGGGTATCGGCCAGATCTTCTTCGGCCAATCGATCAACCAGCTGTTTAATCCTCCCGGCATCCCTCCAACCGGCGATCCGCGGAGCCCGGACATCGCGGTTGCTCCGAATGTGGGTGTAACTTACTCGGGCAGCACCGCGAAGCAGGCGGAACATGGGGGCTTCTCGCATGACGACACCAACGTGATGATTTTGGTGTCGAACCCGAGTTTCGCGGCCAAGACTCTGACGACTCCAGTGACGACGTCGCAAATTGCTCCGACCATCCTGAAGGTTCTCGGGCTCAATCCTCAGAGCTTGCAGGCAGTTCAGTCTCAAGGAACTGAAGTATTGCCCGGAGTCCTTTCGGGGAAGAGATAACCTGGGGAATCGTGGTTAACAAAAGGTTCGGCGGGCATCGCAAAGGTGCCCGCTTTTTCATGCGCGGGGAATCAACACCCGAGACATTGCCTTCAGGTCACTTCTTTTTCGGCGGTTTTCTTTTCTCGCGTTTTGGTGCGTCTTTGTTTCCCATGAACCCAGTTTCCCACATACACGTCCGCTTGACCACCCTGTGAATCAGGATCGTAATGCCTCTTGGTTTGACGCTTCTCTGCACCGCACGTTAGAATAGTTGAGTTTGCCTGTACTTGCGGTTCCGTTCTGGGGCCGTCCGCCATCGTTGCCGAGAGCGCCGAAGCGGAAAGCAGCAAGCATAGAAAATCATCAGGTTCTGTAGATCGCGCCGGTGTGCGACGGGATGGATTTTTAGTTCATTCCACAATCGGACGCGCCAGGACTTAGGAGACATAAGCATGTACGCGGTCATCCGCACTGGTGGGAAGCAGTACCGGGTTGCGCCCGGCGATGTCATCCGCGTCGAGAGTCAGGGTACGGGCACTGACGGTCGAGTTGAGTTCAGCGATGTGCTGGCGGTTTCGGCTGGCGATGGCCAGATCGGAAAACCGCAGCCCGGAGCGCTTGTCAGTGGCGACGTGGTCGAGCAAGGCCGCGAGAAGAAGATTCTGGTTTTCCATTACAAACGCAAGAAGCAGTACAAGAAGCTGCGCGGACATCGTCAGGGATACACGGCGGTTCGGATTACTGAGATTGCTTTTGACGGGCAGAAGTTCACCGCTCCCGAGCTTCCGAAGAAAGTAGCGAAGCCGAAGAAGGTGGCTCTGGTAGAAGCGGAAGAGGTCAAAGCCGAGACGAAGGCTCACAAGGCTCCTGCGAAGAAAAAGGCTGTTGCCAAGAGATCGGCGCCAAAGAAAGCTGCACCGAAGAAAAAGAAGTAGCTGAGAGCTTAAAACTAGGAAACTAAGTCATGGCACATAAAAAAGGGCAGGGCACATCTCGAAACGGGCGCGATTCAAACGCGCAACGGTTAGGCTTCAAAGCTTTTGGCGGACAACTGGTTCCCGGCGGCACGATTATCGTGCGGCAGCGCGGCACGCGGGTGAAGCCTGGGCTGAACGTCGGCCGCGGCAAGGATGACACGCTGTTTGCCAAGATCACCGGTAAGATTGTGTTCAAGGACCGGGGTCAGCTGGGTAAATACGTGATGATCGAACCCGTCGCTGTGGAGTAGGGTTTTTTCTCGGTACGCGGGCGAGGGCGCCTGCGCCACACGGTTTGAAGAGCCTCGCCTTCGGGCCGGGGCTTTTTTGTTTTCAGGCCAACGACCGACGACCGGCGGCCAACGACTCATGTTCATCGATGAAGCCACAATCCGAGTTAAAGCTGGCGACGGCGGCAATGGCTGTCTTGCTTTCCGGCGGGAGAAGTATGTTCCGCGGGGAGGGCCATCCGGCGGCGATGGCGGCGATGGCGGTGACGTCATTATGGAATCGAACGAGCGCCACAACACTCTGGTTCACTTCCGTTTCAACCCTGAATACAAGGCGGAACGCGGACGTCACGGCGAAGGTTCGAACTGCAAGGGACGCGAAGGTGTGGACGTTTTGCTGAAAGTTCCGGTGGGAACGATTGTGTACGACGCGGAAACCGGCGATAAAGTCCACGACTTTTCGCATGCAGATGAACGCGTCGTGATTGCCCGCGGCGGGCGTGGCGGCCGGGGAAATGCGCGCTTTGCCACGTCCACGCATCAGGCGCCGCGTGAGCACGAAGAAGGACGGCCCGGCGAAGAACGCGTCTTCCGCCTGGAACTCAAGCTGCTCGCCGATGTGGGGCTGGTCGGTTATCCCAATGTTGGGAAGTCCACGCTGATTTCCCGCATCTCGGCGGCGAGGCCGAAGATTGCCGACTATCCCTTCACGACTCTGCAACCCAACCTCGGTGTCGTGGCGGTCGGGGAAGCCAAGGAAGAACGTAGCTTCGTCGTGGCGGATATCCCTGGGCTGATCGAAGGAGCTCATTTGGGATCGGGCTTAGGCATACAGTTTCTTCGGCACATTGAGCGCACGCGGCTGCTGGTTCATATGGTGGATGTGTCGGACGGCAGCGGCCGGCCAGATCCAATGAAGGATGTGGAAGTGATCAACGGCGAATTGAAAAGCTTTGGTGCAGGACTCGATCAGAAGCCCGTGATTATGGTGGCCTCGAAGATCGATGTTGCGAATAAAGACAAGCTGGCGAAATTAAAACGCTATTGCAAGAAGCAGGGGGTCGAGTTATTTCCGATCTCAGCGGTGACCGGTAAGGGCGTTGAGGAATTGAAGTACGCAATGGCGGACAAAGTGGAAGAAGCCAGGCTTCGGGCTCCCGGCGATGGGCTTCAGGAAGAGCCTTTGGATGCAGAGAGCGCTGAGGTCCCGCAGAAAGCGCGGAGGCCGCCTAATTAGGGATGCGAGAATTATGAGCGCGGCAGCGTTTTCGCGTTCGGCGAGGTTGAAGGGCAAGGCGGCCTCGCTCCTCGTTATTGGAGTCTGCATCGTGCTCTCCAGCTGTAATCCGAAGACAACTTGGTCCGTGGAAGTTCCATCTCCTGATGGGTCCTGGATTGCAAGTGCTCGGACGGACCAGTACAGCGGGCCCGGGAACGCCGGTCTCTACACCGGGGTTTACCTGAGGCGGACGCGTGGCCAGAAGGATCCGATGGAAATCTTGTTGTTAGACCAGCAAGAGACCGGCCCGATAACTGTGAAGATGAACTGGCTAACCCCTTCGCATCTAGAGGTAACGTATACGGACAACCCAACTGTCGATTTCCAAGCCGTGAAAGCTGCCGGGATCGAAATCTCCGTGCGAGAGCTTTCAAGCGAGATCATCAAGACTTCACAATAGCTGTTCTTCGCATTGCACCCTACGCCTCCGGCATATGCGAGCCGTGTTGGAAGTGGTATTGCAGAATTTTCGCGGCGAGGGCTGGGTTCATCGAAGGACTTTCAGCCTCTAGGGTTCGGACCACTTCCCCACGACACACAACCTCTGCCGCCGACAGGCCTGCAATCTCCGCGGGCAGCACCAGATTAATTTCAAGCTGGACGTTGGCCGGAA
>Ga0228598_1000129_pt1 | contig 12851 bp, 11 predicted proteins | sample CZU4metagenome_FD_182726 | JGI IMG/M metagenome (GOLD analysis project Ga0228598, IMG submission 182726) | Spruce rhizosphere microbial communities from Bohemian Forest, Czech Republic - CZU4 | ecosystem: Host-associated > Plants > Roots > Rhizosphere | place: Czech Republic: South Bohemian... | reverse complement strand
GGGTTTGCAAGACCTGGGTATATTGCCAGGCGGAACATTGAGCGCTGCCCTCTACATCAACGACTCTGGGCTGATCGTGGGAGTAGCAGACTCGGCAAAAAACCCCGGAGTGGGGGAATGTGTGTTTTGGGATAGGTATTTCAAGATCCACCTGGCTGGAGTTTTCAAAGGCGGTTGCGGTCTTTTTGATGCCAACGACCTCGGAAGAGCCGTCGGCCAAGGCACCCTCGCCTCCGGGACCGGGTTTGCCGTGTTTTGGAGCAAGGAAACTGGAATTCGAAATCTGAACAAGTCGATCTCGAAGAATTCGGGATGGTTGTTGGTCGGTGCCAGTTCAATCAATCTTTCGGGACAAATTTCAGGCTGGGGAGTGATTAACGGCGAGAATCACGGCTTCCTTCTGACTCCGACGAAATGAGACGGATTGATGAGATAACCGTGTCGGCTCCTTGCGAGCGGTTTTCATGCTGTTACTCTATTGCAAACATCGAGTTTCGATGCAGCTTGTAATCGCGAATTCTACGCTTCGCGAATGGCGCTGTACATGCGGACGAACGGCCCGATAGCTCAAGTGACGAAATCAGTCCATCACACTCAAAACCCTTTTAATCAGCGTTACTGACACCCCGCGGCGTCCATGCCTTTGATCCTCACCGCGATGTCGATGAAGGCCAGCGCGGCGCGGCTCAGCGCCTTGTCTTTGCGGAAAACCAGGGCGAGATCGCGGCGAATAGTGACATCGGAGATAGGAATCGCGACCAGCGAATTAGCTCGCATATCTTCCAGCACATTCGAGCGGGCGATAAAGCCCACGCCGGCATCCGCGGCCACGAAGCGCTTCAGCAGTTCACTGGAATCGAGTTCCATGGTGTATCGCGGCTTGAGCTTGCGTTCGTAGAAAAGATTTTCCAGCGCGTCGCGGGTGTGGCCGATCTTGGGCACGACCAGCGGGAACTTTGCCGCCTGGGCAATCGTGGCTGATTTCATCTTGGCTAAGGGATGGTGCGGCGGAGCGATGATCACGAGTTCATCGCGATGAATCAGAACGACGGTCAGACGCGCATCGCTCACCGGCAGGGAAACGACGCCGAAGTCCACGGAATTATCGACAACGGATTCCAGAATTTTGGCGTAGTCCGCGCGCTTGATGTTCACGCTAACGCCGGGATACTGCTTTTTAAACTCAGCGAAAACCTCGGGCAGAATGTGAAGGCACGTTCCTTCGTTGGCGCCGACCACAATCTCGCCGCGCGGAACACGCTCGGTTTCGGCGATGGCAGAGAGCATGGCTTTGCGCGATGCCACCGTTTGTTCCGCGAATTTCTGGAACAACTTGCCCGATGCAGTGACTGAAACTTTCCCCCCCGAGCGGTCTAGCAACTTCGCGCCCACTTCCTCTTCGAGAGAGCGAATCTGTGACGAGATTGCCGGCTGGGTGCGGAATCGCCGCTCGGCCGCCCGAGAGAACGAGTTGAGCCGCGCAACTTCGAGAAAAGTTTCGAGCTGGTCAAAGTCCATAACGCCAGTTTTGGGATTGCTCGGAGGTGCGGGGAGATTGTAGCAGGATTGACCACCACCACTAGTTGTCATCACGAGCAGAGCGAGGGATCCAGGTTTCGCGCGGCCAAGGCAAAACCCAGATTCCTCGTCGCTTTCGCTCCTCGGAATGACAAAGGAGGGTTGGTTGGCGGCTACTGCTTCAACAGCTTCTCAATAGCAGAAGTAACATCCGCGGAATCCGGTGTGACCGCGGGTTCAAAACGCTCGACCACGTTGCCGTTGCGGTCCACCAGAAACTTAGTGAAGTTCCACTTGATGTCTCCCGTGTGCGAAGGATCAGCATCCTTGGTGAGATATTGATAAAGCGGCGCTTGATCAGCCCCTTTAACCGAAATCTTCGAGTACAAAGGAAAAGTCACGCTGTATTTCCGCGAGCAAAACGTCTTAATCTCTTCGTTAGTCCCAGGCTCCTGCTGCCCAAAATTGTTAGCCGGAAAACCAAGAATAACAAACCCCCGGTCCTTATACCTCTGGTAAATCGCCTCAAGAGCCGTGTATTGGGGGGTAAATCCACACTGGCTGGCGACGTTGACCATCAGGATTACTTTGCCTTTGAAGTCGGCCAGGGGCAGGGGTTTGCCGTCGATGTTGGGTAGAGTGAAAGTGTAGAGGTTCGAGGCCGCGAAGGTGGATGTCGTCATGATGAGCACCAGTGACAGCACAAGATATTTGCAGGTGGTTGCATTGCGCACAACGGTCATTTGTTCTCCTTTGGCGCTGCTGATAGTTGCCGACGAGATTGCTGCCAGCATAATCGACGGGAGTTGCAATGCGCAACTCGGCCTGCAAAGGTGAGCGTTTCTATCTGCAGGGGAGCCCAAGACTTGGTGCGGTACAATGGCACTCCCGAACGACATAAAGAAAACTCTTCCCGGAGGCTACATGAGAAGGCTGCTACTGTGGACAGTCCTATGCTTGGCATTGCCCGGAGCATTGTGGGCGCAGAATGATCCCGTGACTGGTGCGTCGGAGCGCATGTTTTTTCCTAAGGACACGCTGTATGGCTGGGCGCAGTTCGACTTGGCGCCTCCGCACAATGAGATCGATCCGAACTTGTGCGCTGGAAACGCCGGCAGCTATGGGGGCGCGAACGCTCCCTGCAGCATGTTCGCTCGCTATATGATCTCGGGGCTTTTAGAAGTGCGTCCGTTCGGCAAAGGGCAGCTTCGCAGATTCATGCTGTTCGGCCAGCCTTCATTTTTGTTTGGCAAGAATGTTCCGCAGAATCTTTACACCTGGTCATGGGATGCGATTGGCATCGAGCATTCGTGGGGGCTGGGAGTTTACATCGCCAAGGGATTCGAATTCCGCGTGACCCAGCATTTTCTTTTTGACCGATTGGGTGCGCGTGACCGCAATTTGGGGCCGGCGGATTTGGGGAACAATGGTCCGTGGGGAAGGTACAACGCGATCGGGGTGAGAAAGTATTTTGGGACGCGAAGGTGGTAACTGGGCATGCGAGGAACTAGGCTCGGACTGGCGCGGGCTTTTGGATGCGTGCGATCAGCCAGACGATCAGGGCAATCATTCCTCCGACCAAGGCAAGCGGCAAGAGAAAGATGAGAATTACCCAGCCGGCTCCTCCTAGCGACGTAACATCGCCAGCGACGCTGGCTTGAGGCTCGCGTCGAACGGTCCCCCCGACGGTCACTGCATCCCCCGCGACCTGGGCTGCGCTCTGAAGACGGAGATCTCCGAGCACCACGGTCACATCGCCAGCCAACCGCGACCCCTGTTCGACCACCACATTTCCGTGAATGGCGGTTACATCTCCGGCCACTTCTCCGCGCACAAATACGGAACAATTTATGCAGGTGAGATCGCCAGACTTTTGTCCGGGTTCGACAAAGATGTCATGGTTGAATTGGACGCGGTCGGAGCCTTTTTGTGCCAGGGCTGGAGCGGCCAACAACGCTAAAACGGCGAGACTTCTGAGGATGGTGCGAGCGACCCGTACGGGCATACACGTCTCCCTAGGCACGCTGGGCGCCTGATGTTAGTACGTCGGCGATCACGAACGAGTTCCATGTTACGACTGCTGGCCTGTTACGGTGACGTCGTTGCCAGTCCGCGGAATCCCTCAGGGGCTAAAGCCCGCGTCATCATTAGCTCCTGGCGGCACGGCTGAAGCCGTGCCCTTCCCAAACCAAGTAATCCGATAGCCCGCTCTCCTGATGATTATTGCGACAGGTCACCAGCTCTTACTTTAGGACAGTTTGGGTGCGAACGCCAACTGAGCTGCGGCCCAAAGGATTACCCTCAGGAATCGGCTTGACTACGCGCTGTGCCTGGAGGCACCCATTTCTTGCTCATCTTCTTGCCCATCGCTCGAAGGCTTTATAATTAAGGTTTCCCCAAAGGCTTTCTGGAGGATATGTGATGGCGGCCTCATACAACGACCTTCCGGTGCCCACGAATGGTGCGCGGATCACCTACAGCAACGGGCGCTACCAGGTGCCTGACAATCCGATCATCCCTTTCATTGAGGGGGATGGCACGGGGCGTGACATTTGGAAGGCATCGGTGCGGGTGTTTGATGCGGCGGTGGAGAAAGCTTATCAAGGCAAGCGTCGAGTAGCGTGGTACGAAGTGTTCGCGGGTGAGAAGGCGAAGGCTGAGTTCAACAATTGGCTGCCTGATGACACAGTGAATGCGATCCGTGAATTTCGGGTTGCCATCAAAGGGCCATTGACTACGCCCGTGGGCGGCGGCATGCGGTCGTTGAATGTGGCGCTGCGGCAGATTCTCGATCTCTACGCCTGTGTGCGCCCGGTGAAGTATTACAAGGGCACGCCTTCGCCGGTGAAACATCCGGAACGAATGGATCTGGTGATCTATCGCGAGAACACGGAAGACGTCTACGCCGGAATCGAGTGGGAAGAAGGCACGCCTGAGGCTGCCAAACTCATCGAGTTCTTGAACAAAGACATGCTGAAGGGAAGCAAGAAGCAGGTGCGGCTGGACTCCGGGGTCGGAATTAAGCCGATCTCCGTGACCGGCACCAAGCGTTTGGTGCGGATGGCGATTCAGTTCGCTTTAGACAGCGGCCGCAAGATTGTCACGATCATGCACAAGGGCAACATTCAGAAGTTTACCGAGGGCGCCTTCCGCAAATGGGGATATGAGTTGGCCACGCAAGAATTCCGCGACAAGATTGTTACTGAGCGCGAGAGCTGGATTCTGGACAATAAAGATAAGAACCCGAATCTTACGATTGAGGAGAACGCCAACTTGACCGAGCCGGGATTGGAATTTGCGACGGAAGAATTCCGGCAATCGATTTATCAGGAAGTGCGAGACGTGCTGAGCGCGATCTACGCGACCCATGGAAAGGGCGCGTGGAAGAAAAAGCTGATGGTGAACGACCGCATCGCCGACTCGATTTTTCAACAGGTGGTGACGCGAGCGGACGAATACTCGGTGCTGGCGACATCGAACCTGAACGGGGACTATATTTCCGACGCTTGCGCAGCGCAGGTCGGTGGGTTGGGCATCGCTCCGGGCGCCAATATCGGCGATGGCTACGCGATTTTCGAGGCCACGCACGGTACCGCTCCGAAGTATGCCGACAAGGACGTGATTAATCCTGGTTCGGTGATTCTCTCGGGCGTCATGATGTTTCGGCTCATGGGATGGAATGAAGCGGCCGATCTGATCGAGCATGGCATGGAGCGCTCGATCGAACAAAAGAAAGTTACGTATGACTTCGAAAGGCTGATGGAAGGCGCGACCAAGGTAAAAACCAGTGAATTTGCCAGCCACATCATCGGGAACATGGACGCGGCGGTGTTGAGCGCGACGCGCTAGTGCGGTGTCCCGGATAACCGGCATATTGAATCGGCCTGATCTAAAGATGAGAGCCTGAAAACACAAGGTCCCTCCACTCCGCTTCGCTTCGGTCGGGATGACAGAGTTATTTCGCGAATTTGTGGGACGGCATACTAATAACGAAGAGCATTACAAGAAAGGAAATCATGCGTAAGAAAGTTACGGTTGTTGGATCTGGGAACGTGGGCGCGACAGCTGCTCATTGGATCGCTTCCAAAGAACTGGCGGACGTCGTGCTCATCGATATTGTCGAAGGCGTCCCGCAAGGCAAAGGGCTGGACCTGCTGGAGGCTATGCCGATTGAGAAACGCGACTCTCACATCATGGGCACGCAGGATTATGCCGACACTGCCAATTCGGACATCGTTGTGATCACCGCCGGCATCCCGCGCAAGCCGGGCATGAGCCGCGACGACTTGCTCAACACCAACCACAAAATCATGAAAGATGTGGTGGGCAAGGCGGTGCAGTACTCGCCCAACTGCATTCTGATTATCGTATCGAATCCGCTCGATGCCATGGCGCAGGCCGCTTACAAGATGAGTGGCTTTCCTCGCGAGCGCGTGATCGGAATGGCTGGCGTCCTCGATTCTGCCCGCTTCCGCGCCTTCATTTCGGAAGAGTTGAAGGTCAGCGTGGAGAACGTAACCGCGTTTGTCCTTGGGGGACACGGTGACACGATGGTTCCGTTGCCACGTTATTCCACCGTGGCTGGAATTCCGATTACTGAGCTGATGGATGCGGAGACTGTGGCGCGCTTGGTGCAGCGGACGCGCGATGGCGGGGCTGAGATTGTGAAATATCTGAAGACCGGCAGCGCTTATTATGCTCCGTCAGCGGCGGTTGCGGAGATGGTTGAGGCGATCTTGAAAGACAAGAAAAAGATTCTCCCCTGTGCAGCGTATTTGGAGGGCGAATACGGGATCAAGGGGCTCTATGTGGGCGTGCCGGTAAAGTTGGGATCAAAGGGAATTGAGCAGATTATTCAAATCAAGCTGACGCCGGAGGAAAAAGTGGCTTTGGATAAGAGTGCGGAGGCGGTGAAGGAGTTGGTGGCGGTGATCGGAGTTTAGGTATCGATCGCAGGATTGAGACAGCTCCTAAGTTCCTAGCCGAGAAGGGCACGACTCAGAGATTGCGGAAAAAGCACTAGATCGGCGTCCGAAGTTTTGAAAGAGCGCGGTTACAAGCATCGCCTAAGATCCTTTTCGAGGCCTTACGGCCCGACTGAAGTCGGGCCCTTCCCATAACCAGCGTGCTTCATACTTTTCTCTCACGGCTGAAAAACGCAAGGTCCCTCGACTGCGAATCGTCGTTCGCAAGCGAACGACGATTCTTCGCTCGGGATGACAGAACCAAGGATGATTCTTCACTCCGGGTGGCAAGGGTTGCGAACCTCTACACCCGCTCGATCACGACTGACTTCACGACCACATCTTTATTCGGCTTGTCCTGGCGGCTGCGCGGGACGCTGACAATTTTATCGGCGATATTTTGGCCTTCGACTACTTCGCCGAAGATTGTGTGTTTGCCGGTGAGCCACGTCGTGGGTGCGAGAGTGATGAAGAATTGCGAGCCGTTGGTATTGGGGCCGGCGTTGGCCATCGCGAGCTTGCCGGGCTTGTCGAATTTGTGCGGAGAGCCTTTGGTTTCGTCCTCGAATTGATAGCCGGGGCCACCCATGCCGGTGCCGGCGGGATCTCCGCCCTGGATCATGAACTCGGGGATCACGCGGTGGAAGATGGTGCCGTCGTAGAGGCGGTCATTGCTTTTCTTGCGGCTGACGGGATGCGTCCACTCGCGTTTTCCCTCGGCGAGTTCAACGAAGTTGGCGACGGTTTTGGGGGCGTCCTTTTCAAACAAACGGCAGACGATGCTGCCTTCTGAAGTATCGAAGATGGCGTAAGTGCCGGGTTGGCGGGTCATGGAAGTTCCTTTCTGATTTCGCTTATTGTTGTTCCGCCCGAGCGGAGCAAACACAAGGTTCCTCGACTACGCTCGGAATGACAGGAACTTTGTCACTAATTCGCGTCGCTGATGGTGATGTGGTTGATCTTCACCGGCTTGTAGGGACGGTCGCTCGAGTCTCGTCCCATCCTTGCGATTTGCTTGACCAAGGTCACGCTGGCTGCGTCGCACTGGCCGAAGATGGTGTAGCCGCCGTTCAAGCTGGCGTAGGCCACCTCGGTGATAAAAAACTGTGAGCCGTTGGTGCCGGGACCGGCGTTCGCGTAGGCGAGGCGTCCGGGCCGATCGAACTTGAGGTCGTTCGAAGTTTCATTCTTGAAGGCGTAGCCGGGATCGCCGGTGCCGGTGCCCATCGGGTCGCCACCTTGAATCATGAAGTCGGGAATTACGCGATGGAAGATAGTGCCGTCATAAAGTGGAACGCCGTGTTTTTTCTGGTGAGTGACGGGGCTGGTCCAGTCTTTGGTTCCGGTGGCCAAGCCGATGAAATTGGCTACACCGATCGGAGCCTTGTCGGGAAAGAGCGTGCAGGTGAGTTTGCCTGCGGTGGTGTCGATTGTCGCAGTGGGATGGCCAGTGGCGGCGGGCTTGGCTTGCGACCACAATGTGAGCGAAGACAAAAGAATGACTGAGACGAGAATTAAGCATTTGCGCATGGTGGCTCCTTGTTGTGCTAGATCAAAGTGATAAATCCGAACTTTGAATTGTACGACAGCAGCAGTGTTATTTACTTGTTGGATGGCTGCGTCTGCAATTCCCGGCTGACACGCTCCACTTCTTTGAACACGCGCAGAACGTTGCCGCCGAGAATCTTGCGAATATCTTCGGCGCTGTATCCCCGATCGAGCAGGGCTTGCGTGATTTTGGGCAAGTCGGCCGCGGAATCCATCCCCGCGGGGGTCGCCCCGCTTACGCCGTCGAAGTCGGAGCCGAGGCCTACGTGATCTATGCCAGCGACTTTTGCGATGTGGTCAATGTGATCGATTAACACGGTGAACGGCGGGCGCGGGACTTTGGCCATCCACTCTCTGGTGATGCGATCGTCATCGACGTATGTGACTTGCTTGCCTTCGGCTTTTAGTTTGTCTAAGTAAGCATGGGTTGCAGCGTCTTGGTCCTTTCTTTGAGCCTGAAGTGCATTCCAATAGTTTTGATCGAGAAAGCCGGAGAAGAAATTCACGTCGACGACGCCACCATTCTTGGCTACGGCGCGCAGCATGTCATCGGTCATATTGCGTGGCGCATTGCACAAAGCGCGGGCTGAGGAGTGGGACGCGATCACCGGAGCCTTGGTTGTGGCGATTGCGTCCCAAAAGGTTTTGTCGGCGAGGTGGGAGATGTCGACGATCATGCCTAAGCGATTCATTTCGAGCACGACTTGCTTGCCGAAATCGGTCAGTCCGTTGTGGTGTTGGATTTTAGGGTCGTCGATATCTCCCGACGAGTCGGCCCACTCGTTTGTGTTTGACCAGGAGAGGGTCATGTAGCGGACGCCGAGGCGGTAGAAATCGCGCAGGAGATGAATATCGTTTTCGATGGAATGACCGCCTTCGATTCCCATCAGGGCAGCAAGTTTTTTCTGCTTGTGGACGCGCGCGATATCGTCGGTGGAAAAGGCCATCATCATTCGATCGGGATGACGCGCGGCCTGTTCATAAACGGAATCGATAAGATCGAGGGTGTGCTGGGCGAAGTGACCCTGATTGGTTTCGGGATCGACCCAGATGGAAAAAAACTCCGCGCCCAGGTTGCCGGCGCGGGCTTTGTCGAGGCTGATGTGGCCGATGTCCTTGGGATCGGTTGAGCCGATGTCGAAGTTCTCGTCGAGAAAACGCTGCGGCGTGTCGGCGTGGGTGTCGATTACGATCGCCGAGTCGTGGATGGCGCGGGCTTTGGGGCTGATGCCTGATGGGCCCGTCGTTTGGGTAAAGGCTAAGGCTGATACCAGGATCAGCAGCGCCGAAAGACGCAGAAAAAAGGCTGAAGGACAGCGCCTGAGTGTTTGCATGAGTAAGGGAATGATTGTATACGGTCTGCGGTGGGGAAGGAATCCTTGGTGAGAATGCCTTGAAGCGGTTGAATCGGTACTGGAAACGCAGGGTCCTTCGACTTCGTAGCTGATTCGCTTTGCGAATCAGCTACTGCGCTCAGGATGACAATTCTAAAATGTTACTGCTGCGGGTTGTTCTCGACTGCGATGCTTGGGGGCTGTCCGAGGGGGTCGTACTGTGCTTCGTCTTGCTGCGCTCCGAATGAAGTCTTCGGCTCCTGCGAGTCGGCGTAACGGCCGGATACGGCTACGTGAAATACCCATTGATGCCGTTCTTCTTCCGGTTCAACCAGACCCTCGTCTCTGAGCGGCATGAGGTATTCTTCCATCCACGCTACCTGCTGCTTGGTCATGCCCCGGCGCTGGATATCGACTGTAATCCCGGCCAAGTGAGAGGATGCGGTCTCGCCCTTCTCGGGTGCGGCATTGCGATTGTGGCGGCGAAGTTTTTTCTGTACCTGTACTGTGCGCACGGCCGAATTCACCTGAATCGGGGCGTGGAAGTGCTGATAATAAGCTTCGCTCAGATCATCAAGAAAATCGCGCGTCCACGGGCGGCAATAACGACGATCGGGATCAAGGCGCGGATCGAAGCGCAGGGATTGGCTGGCAACGATCGGAACCAGTTCCTGGCGGGCGATCAACTGATCGAGCTCCGCTTGATTCTGGATGCGCGGCAATTCGAGGCGGTCGATTTCTTCGTTCTGGCGCAACAAGGAATCCCGGGAAGGGCGGAATACCGGATTCCACAGGATACGGCGAAGCCGGCCATGACGTTTGCCGGCGTGACGCGCATTTTGGCTGGGAGCGACCTGATGCAGGCCAAAAGCCTGTCCGCACACGGCGACGGCCAGAAATATCAACAGAAACACTCGGCCTGTTTTACACTTCACGAAGTGAGCCTCAAATCCCGTACCGCAAATAAGGCGGCTAGTTTAAATCACTGACGCCTGATGCCAAGGCAGCTTTCAGCTGCGAGGTTACTAAAGAGTATCTTGGCCAGACTGCCGGTCGTTAGCCCTCGCGTCCTACGCTGCTAATCCGTTTATGCCTGCAGCTAAGATGCCGTTTCCGATCGTCGGATTGGCTGTGTCTATGTGCCTCACAAAACGCCTCTTACCGTTTCGAGGCTGGACGACGAAGTGCGCACTATAACACTGTTTGGTGGTGTGAGTCCCAGAAAACGTCACTGATGGGACAATTTGGCCCATTCCAGTCTGTGGTGAAACCAGTCACTTGCGGAAAAGATCTCCTACGGCCTGTCTGATGACTTCGCCGCCGACCTCGGAAATAGACTGCGTCAACGGAATGTCTTTGGGACAGACCTCGACGCAATTTTGAGCATAGCCGCATTCCTGGATGCCACCATCGCCCATTAGAGCGGCGAGTCGTTCGCGTTTCAAAGCCGCCCCCGTGGGGTGAGTATTGAAAAGGCGAACCTGGGAAATCGTCGCCGCGCCTACGAAGCCGGTGTCGTCATTGAACTGTGGGCAAGCCTCCATGCAGCAACAGCAAGAGATGCAGCGTGAAAGCGGGTACGCTGCCTCTTGTTCTTCGGGACTGATGCGCGGGCCGGAGCCTAGATCATAGGTGCCATCAATGGGCACCCACGCCTTCACGATTTTCAGATTTTCGAACAGAACGCTGCGATCGACGGCCAGATCGCGAATCACGGGGAACTTGGTGAACGGCTCCAGCCGGATGGGCTGCTCGAGCTTATCGATCAAGGCAGAACATGCCATGCGGGCGCGTCCGTTAATGAGCATGGCGCAAGACCCGCAAACTTCTTCGAGGCAATTGGAGTCGTAAGTGATCGGCGTGGTGGGCTTGCCGTCGCGGGTGACGGGATTGCGGGCAATCTCCATCATTGAAGAAATGACATTCATGCCCGGGTGCCAGGTGAGTTCGAATTCTTCCCAATGCGATTTGGCGTTGGGATTGTCCTGGCGTTTGATCTTTAAGATTACGGTCTTATTAGCCATTATTTTTCTTACAGCTTCAGTCCCGTTGGTATCACTCAACTATTCTTCCACGCCCGACGTACCGATCAAGATCCCGGGAGCATAACGAATCTTGACCTCCCGCCACCTTGCCTTCGCCCGACCAACCATCTGAACCTCACCGCACCGATTACAATCGACGAAAAGGGTTCGCGAGTCAACCCACGTTAAGGAGAATCTTGCGTCGTATAAACTAGCGATCACTATATCTCGAAAAGGGTTAGATCTTGTCCGAAGCTCTACTGTACTTAGGTCATTGTATTCTCGGCACTCTGCAATGATTCTTCCGTCCGGGCTGACCTTATACTGGCGTACGACTCCTGACCGGACTTGCAGGCAAAGCGAAACGGCGACGAGCGTGACCGTCGCGCTAAGGAAAACTATGAAGCCGCGACGAAGAAGCCGCTTAACGAATGGCTTTTTCAGAACTGCCTCCTCAATACTTCCTCAGTCGCGGCGGAATGAACGAAATATCCACCGGCTCGAGCTCTAGCTTCGGTCGTCACTGGGCTTCAGGCTGGACGGGCGTCTTAGATGGCACGAGTAAACTCGTGCCCTTCCCGGTTCGTGCGCCTCGCAGTGCGTTTCCAAAAGACCCTTTTCGAACGAAAGCGTTTTCCCAAAGACGCAGATCAATGTTACTTGACCGCGTCGTACTTTCTCGGCCGGGGCGGGATCAATGAAATATCCACCGCCTCGAATTCGAACTTGGGCTCGTCTGCATCCGGCGCGAAATAGGCTTTCGTGGTCTTCAGCCAATTCTTGTCGTCGCGCTCGGGAAAGTCTGGTTTGTAATGTGCGCCGCGAGATTCGTCGCGCATCGCCGCACCCTGCGCAATTACGCGGCCGAGTTGCAGCATGTTATAAAGCTGGCGCGTGAAGACCACACTGGTATTGGCCCACTGCGTCCGGTCGTTAAGATTAATGTGGCGGAAGCGCTCGAGCATTTCGCACAACTTGGCGTCGGTTTCCTTCAACCTGTTGTTGTAGCGAATGACAGTGCAATTGGCAGTCATCAATTCGCCGAGTTCTTGCCAAAGACGAAATGGATTCTCGTTGCCGTCCGACTTCATCAGCATGGAATTGTTTTCTTCCTGATGTTTACGTTCGGCGTCGAAATGTCCGTTGCTCGGCGCCGCCTGCAGATTGCGGGCATATTGCACCGCTGCCGGTCCGGCAACGAATCCGCCGAAGATGCACGAGACCAGCGAATTCGCGCCTAAGCGGTTGGCCCCGTGATATTGATATTCGCACTCGCCTGCCGCGTAAATTCCCGGGATATTCGTTGCCTGACTGAAATCGACCCACAGCCCGCCCATGGTGTAGTGCATGCCGGGGAAAATCTTCATGGGGACTTTGCGCGGGTCATCGCCCACAAACTTCTCATAGATTTCGAGAATGCCTTCCAGCTTGCGGTCGAGAATCTTGGGATCGATGTGGGTCAG
>Ga0228598_1000128_pt1 | contig 12910 bp, 13 predicted proteins | sample CZU4metagenome_FD_182726 | JGI IMG/M metagenome (GOLD analysis project Ga0228598, IMG submission 182726) | Spruce rhizosphere microbial communities from Bohemian Forest, Czech Republic - CZU4 | ecosystem: Host-associated > Plants > Roots > Rhizosphere | place: Czech Republic: South Bohemian... | reverse complement strand
CGAAGCCAAGCTGCGCAAACTGGTCAAGAACATGATTTACGTTGGAGTCGCGGCGCAATTGCTCGGAATCGACATGGCCGAAGTTGAAAAAGCTTTGCGTAAGCAATTCGCCACCAAGGTGAAGGCGGCCAATTTGAATTTGGCAGCAGTCCGGGCCGGATTTGAATACGCTACCGCCAACCTGACCAAGCAGGATCCCTACTCCATTCAGCGCATGGATAAGACCACGGGGATGATCATTATCGATGGCAACTCCGCGGCCGCGCTGGGCTGTATGTTTGCCGGAGTCACAGTCGTCACTTGGTATCCCATTACGCCGTCTTCGTCGTTGGTTGAGACTCTGATCGATTACATGAAAGAGTACCGGATTGGTCCCGACGGCAAGGCGACCTTTGCCATTGTGCAAGCGGAGGACGAACTGGCCGCGATTGGCATGGTCTTGGGCGCGGGCTGGGCGGGTGCGCGTTCGATGACCGCAACTGCTGGACCTGGGATCTCGTTGATGGCCGAGTTCGCCGGTCTTTCCTACTACGCGGAAGTTCCCGGTGTTGTGTGGGACATCCAACGCGTCGGCCCGTCCACCGGGTTACCTACGCGCACTTCGCAGGGCGACATTCTCTCGACTGCGTTCCTTTCGCACGGTGATACCAAGAACATCCTGCTGCTTCCGTGTTCCGTAGCCGAGTGTTTCAGCATGGCGCAAGACGCATTCAATCTTGCCGAGCAGTTCCAGACTTTGGTTTTTGTGATGTCAGATCTGGATCTCGGAATGAATAACTGGATGTCCGATCCGTTCGAGTATCCCAAAGCGCCAATCGACCGCGGCAAGGTGCTCACGAAAGAAGATCTCGACCGCATGGGAGGCTTCGCTCGCTACAAAGATGTGGACAACGACGGTATTGGCTACCGTACCCTGCCTGGCACGGAGCATTCGGCGGCCGCCTACTTTACTCGCGGCACCGGCCACAACGAGAAGTCAGGGTACAGCGAACGCCCGGACGACTTCGAAAAAAACATGGAACGCATCAATAAGAAGTTCGAGACCGCGCGAGCGTTTGTGCCGCGGCCCGAATTGATGACCGGCAAATCCAAAGCCAAAATCGGAATCATCGCCTATGGTACTTCGCACTGGGGCATTATCGAAGCGCGCGATCAGTTGCGGGATGAATACAATATCGAAACCGATTATCTCCGCCTGAAGGCCTATCCGTTCTCGCGCGAGGTTCACGAATTCATCGAACAGCACGAACGGGTGTACGTGGTCGAACAAAATCGCGATGCCCAGATGCTCAGCATGATCAAGCTGGACATAAAGCCAGAACTGGTTACGCGGCTCCGCAGCATTGCGCACATTCACGGGCTGCCGCTGGACGCGCGCTCGGTAACCGACGAACTCATCAGCATGGAGGGCAAGTAACATGGCGACCACGACGACCCCCACACCTGCACCGAAAATCAATCGCATCGGACTGACCGTTCTCGACTATCGCGGCGGCAAGACTACGCTTTGCGCGGGCTGCGGCCACAACGCGATTTCCGAGCGCATTATCGACGCTATGTATGAAATGGGTGTGCAACCCGAACGCGTCATCAAGCCCAGCGGCATCGGATGCTCCTCCAAGAGTCCGGCCTATTTCATGAGCCGCTCGCACAGCTTCAACGCTGTCCACGGCCGCATGCCTTCAGTCGCAACTGGCGCGATCTTGGCCAACCGTAAACTGATTGCGCTTGGCGTCAGCGGCGACGGCGACACTGCTTCGATCGGCATCGGGCAGTTCGTGCATCTGATGCGGCGCAATCTGCCGATTATTTACATCATCGAGGACAACGGTGTGTACGGCCTGACCAAGGGGCAATTTTCGGCTACAGCCGACCTCGGTTCGAAACTGAAAACCGGCGTGGTGAATGATCTTCCGCCGATTGACACTTGCGCTATGGCCATCACCCTGGGCGCGACTCTAGTCGGTCGGTCGTTCTCCGGCGACAAGCGGCAACTGCACAGCCTGCTGAAAGCCGCGATCGCGCATAAGGGCACGGTCATGCTCGACGTCGTTTCACCCTGCACTACCTTTAACGATCACGAGGGTTCGACGAAATCCTACAAGTACATGAAGGACCACGAAGAGCCATTGCAGGAGATCGGTTTTGTCCCAGCCTTCGAAGAAATTAATGTGGAGTACGATCCCGGCACCACCGTCGAAGTCACCATGCACGACGGATCACGCCTGCGCCTGACCAAGCTCGAAGAAGAGTACGATGCCACGAATCGCATAAAAGCCATCACTCGTTTGCACGAAGCGCACGAAAAAGGCGAAGTGCTGACCGGACTTTTCTATGTGAATCCCGAAGCGCCCAGTTTCATTGATATGCTCAACGTGACCGACGAACCGTTGGCTACGCTACCTGAATCCGCGACCCGCCCGGGAAGGGAAGCGCTGGAACAGGCGATGGAAGAGTTGCGATAAGGGCAGCAACAAAGAAAGTACTCGTCATCCCGAGCAGCGCGAGGGATCTAGGTTCTTGCCTGCGCTCTTAGTATTGCCGACGCGGAGAAATACCCAGATCCCTCACTTCGTTCGGGATGACATGCTAGCCTACTGATCGTTAAGACAAGGTCACGCCTTGGGGCTGATCTCGGTTCCGAAGGAGTATTCATTCAGCGGACCGAAGCGTTTCTTTTCGGCATACAAACGCCAGCGCCGCCAGACGATGCGCAGGCTCGCCATCACCGGGATCGATAGATAGACGCCGAGCACGCCGGCGATTTCGGCGCCAGCCAATACGCCGAAGATTGCGGCCAGGGGATGGAGTTCCATGCTTTGTCCCATGATGCGAGGCGACACTACATAATCCTGAACCAGACGCCATGCGATCAGGAAACAGAGCAGGGCTACCCAGTGCGGATAGCTCATGAGCAGCGCGACCGCTAGAATGACTACTCCGGCAACCAGCGGTCCGACCACCGGAATGAACTCCATCATGCCACCCGCGGTACCCAACACCAGCGCGTAGGGCACCCGCGTTGCTTCCATAAAAGATATGTAAACTATCAGGGACAACGCCGCCAGTTCGAGTTGGGCGCGGATAAACTGAGCCAGCATCTGATTCAGGTCCGCGAGCACATCTTGCAGGAATTCGCGTTGCGGCCTGCTTTGCACCAGAGACAATCCCACTTCACTGAATCCCCGCCCATCCTTCAGGAAAAATATCGCTAGAATTGGCACTACGATCAGAAGCCACGCCTGCTTGGCTACTTCGGCGGCGCGCAGTCCGATCTGCTGTGCCACGTCGACTAAACGAGGATCGGAGATAACCCGCTGCAACAGCTGAGTGGTTTCTCCGCTCCATCCTCGTTCTCTGCCAATGGCATGGGCCAGATCGCCGGTGTTAACTCGTTCCGTCAGCGCCGGCCAAGTCTCGCCTAGACGACGCGCCTCACGCACTGTCCGCGGCCCTACGAAGAAGAAAAGCGTACCCAACAAGATGACAAACAGCAGATAGATTAAGGCAATTGCGCGTCCACGATGGCGCGTCCACTTTTGTACGCGGGACACTGCCGGGTCGACGAGATAAGCAAAGAAAATAGCGAACAGAAACGCAATCAGGGTACGGCGCGCAATGTATAAAAAACCCAGTCCCAACGCAAAGAACAGCGTTGTCGACAGTACGCGTACCGTGCGTGAATCAATCAAGGCCAATGTCGACCTAGTCTCGTACCACTTCCGTGTTCTCGCTTCCGATCAGAATTTTCTGCAGCTTAAACTGATCATCGAACCAAAGCGCCCAGTTGCCCGACTCGCCATTCAAGTCCAACCGGTTGAGTTCGTGCTCCACCCCTCGGATGGTTACCTTTTCTCTGCCGGCAAACTCAATCGTTACCGACACCGAAGAACGCGCATGCGCATTCAGCGCACCGAATGGCACGCGCTGTTTTAGCGGACACTGGAGCGCGCCATTCTGCTGCTTGCAGCTGGTCGCCAGGTATTTCCAAGCCAGGACTTCTCGTTGTATGAAGAAGTAATCATCCAGCACACTGCTGGTCGCGGGCAGCATAAATGGCTGCTCCTGTTCCTTGGCTTGCGGACCGCTCTTGAACCGTTCGATCAGGAAATCCTGACTGGTCACAACCACAGCCTGCGACTGTCCGGGACTCAGTTCCTTCCATTCATACTTTCGCAGTTCGCCACCGGGACCCATCTCCCATTCGGAGGTCTGTTCAGCTTTGTCGGCGCCCGCCTCACTCTTGAACCGCGAAATTACCGAGCTGCCGCTGGCGCTTTGCTGGATGGAGAAGGTTTCGGTGCCCATGCGCTGTCCATGCATGAAGACGCCGAACGATCCGGAATCTACCATTTGAGTAGTTACTGGCGCAGGCTTGTCATCTTTCCTGTCCGCCGCAGCCGCAGTGGAGGCCGCCAGCAGACAAAGCGCACCGAAAGATAAAATCTTTCCGAGCCCCAGGTTATTCTTCGAAGTTCGCCTTCTCACTCCAAACCAAGACTGCATACTACCTCCGCCGCGATTCCGTCCACATCCTTGCCACTGGTTTCAATGCGAATAGCCGCTTTCATGTATGACCTTCGCCGCTTGTCATACAGCTCCTTAAATTGTTTAAGGTCTTGTCGCAGCGGACGCAGGTTCGGCTCTTCCTCACATCGCCGCAGCAATTCCTCTACCGGTGCATCCAGGAAAACCGAATGTGCCTTCGCTTTTGCAATCAGTGCCGCATTAACCGGTTGAACGAAAGCACCCCCGCCCAATGCCACCACGCGCGACGAGGAACTGATCTCTGCCAGCAATTCGCGCAAGGCTGCCGTTTCGACTTTGCGGAATTCCGCTTCTCCGGACTCTCGAAAAATCTGCTCGATAGTCTTTCCCTCTCGAAGCTGAATCCGATCGTCCAGATCTTCAAACGGCAAACTTAACCGGCGGCTCAAAGCCCGGCCCACGGTGGTCTTGCCGGCACCCATGAAGCCCACGAGAAACACCGATCGTCCACGGACCCCATCTTGCGCAAGCCGACTGGCCGCGGGACGCGAACCCGGTCTGGTTCTTGTGGCTCCCGATTTACTGAAACGGTTCTGCACCCGTCCAGTCCGATGATTCAGGTTTGATTGTTCAACGTTTCTTGAGGTGAATTTTACCACTGAAGGAGAGCAACTTAACCGAAGATGCCGCCTCGCCCATCGTACCTGCAAAGGCACTCCCGGCTCGGGGAACAAACGAGGTGTGTTCGGGCTGCAAGGGGAAATCCTTCTCCACTGTTCCCTGGACCGAGCGAGCTACCACTTCGATCGAGGCGTAAGCAGGCGCAATCGCTTCAATGTCGCCGCTGTGGGTCGTCAAGGAGTAATCCCCGCCGTCGCCGAAATCCCCGTCATAGTGGATCTTACCGCTGCTGGAATTAACGTGGACCAGTGAACCGTTTACCGCGTTCAGCGCTACATCTCCACCCACGGAGGTGATTTCCACCAGTCCGTCGCTGACATTCGTTAGGGTTACCGGGCCGTTCAAGGTTTTTACGTGAATATGTCCGGCACTTACGTCGCGCACGTCAACACTGCCAGTGCTAGCTTCCAGCATGATGTCGCCATGAAGTTTTTCGACGCGCAAAGGGCCGGTCGTCGAATGCATAGTCACGCTCGCATCCGCAGGCACGAGAACTTCATAATCGACGCGTCCGCTATCGGCGTCTGCTCCTTCGAGAAGATGGGAGAAAACTGCGACCCGGCGCCGGCTCTTACTGTGGTCGATTTCGACTTTGGTCGAGTACAGAATCGCAGTAATTGCCACCACTTTGCCCGGACCGGGCTTGACTGAGATGGCTCCGTACTGGTTGACAATGGAAACGCTGGCGCGCCGGCCGACTTTGAAATGCATTTCCTGGCGCGTAGTCTCGGCCGCTGCCAACGCGGCCAGCACAAGGACTGTTACGACGGCATAGGATGTGGCGCGTTGCATAATCAACATCTCCCCAATGCCAACGGGCACTGCCCGCGGCCCCGACACACGGCTATTCTACTATGGCAGAGAACGATCCAGGGCCATCTCATAGACCATGGCCTTCTGCTCGTATGCATTCCTCAAATATTGTTGTGCCACTTCGTCGTTCGGGTCGCTGTGCGCCGATTGCTCCGCGTCCCGAATATAAGCGTTCACCGATCGCAGATCCGCCTCATAAGTAGCTCGCATGGAGGGCGTTCGCTCGGAAACAGTCTTGAGCAATTGCAGATCTTCACCGCCCATCACATCGGCGGGCTGCAGATTCGCCGTTACCACCCCAGCAACGGGCTTTGGTTGTTGCGCCGTCTGCGGCTGGCCTGTGCCCCTTTGATATATCAACGCTCCAAAGACAATCAAAAGCGTTGCCGCCATCGGTACCAGCCACCGCAATCGCCAACTCAGCATGGGCGTTGGTGTTCGCGAGTGCTCGAGTTGGGGCTGACGGATCAGCCCTTCTTGCCGAAGCGCGACCTCGATCGAGTTCCAGACCCATGGGCTGGGATCCTCGGAACCCTGTAAAAACCGTGCTTCTTTTGAAATAGCGTTCAGATCGGCTATCAGATCCGAACATGCGCAGCAGGACCGCAAATGCTCTTCCTGCTCAATTCCGTGCCCGCTCCCAAGCTCTGGCAGGACCCGTTTAAACTCTTCACAGGTCATACTAACCTCTCCCCGATGCCTCTGTATCTCCTCACGGCTTTGTGGCTTTTTCAGCTCTGCTCGTCTTGAGGATCTCTCGTAATTTCATCCGCGCTTTGTGTAATTGCGACTTGCTATTACCGATCGAACATCCCACCATCTCGGCAATCTCATTGTGCTCGTAACCCTCAACATCATGCAGCAGAAAAATCATTCTATAGCCCGGAGGCAGAGATGCAATCGAGCGTTGCAGTTGCATCCGGTCAATCGATCCAGCCAATCGCGGGTCGTCCGCGCCCGGTTCTTTCCTCGGCGCTTCTTCTTCCGTCTCGATGTTCTCCTCGAGCGGAACCACCGGCAGTCCCTTCTTGCGCAACTGCATCAGGACGACATTTACAGCCATCCGATGCAGCCACGTGGAAAATGCCGACTCGCCGCGAAAGGTTCCAATCTTGCGGAACAACTGCAGGAACGCTTCCTGGGTCAGATCCTCGGCTGCTGCCGTATTGGCCGTCATGCGAAGGCATAAGGAGTACACTCGCCGCTTATGCAAGTTATACAGCGCCTCGAAGGCTGCTGCATCTCCCTGCTTCGCCCGCTCGATCGCCTCTGCTTCGGAAAGCCTGTCGCCCTGCTGCTTTTTCGCGTCCGTCAAGTCGTCTTTTCCGGCCGCACTCTGTCTGATGCGGCGTAAGTGTCTTTTCGTTGTACTGCTTGCAGGTACTAACTCAGGCCCTTCGAGTAGCGCAACCGATTGCATCCCATGGGCTTGGCGGGAGCACCAAGTTCAATGGTGACCTTGGTTACGTGTTTAGGATACCTCTTTAACCCCGTAGAAGTCGTCTTGATGTCATCCCTGGTTCGTTTATTGTCTTTATAGATTCAGCACTTGGGGGAAAAGACCCAAAGAACCACTGGAGCTTGCCCCTTAAGCTGACGCCGACCTGGTAGTGATGGTTTCTAATCCATGGCCATGGGGCCCCGTTTCCCGTTCATGCAGCAGGAAAGCGAAAAACACCCCCAGAAACCCCAGAATCGAGAAAATCCACATCCCCAAATGATAGCCTCCTGGGTTTTGCGCGCTGGCATGGCCAAAATCATTCGCCCAACCGATCACCAGATTGAAGCCGAATAGCCCTATATTCTGAATCATAGTCATCAAGCCATAGGCAGTCCCCAGCTTGGACTGGTCGACGATATAGGCGACCGATGGCCACATCACCGCCGGAATCAGCGAAAAGGCCACCCCCATCATCGCTAGGGGCACGTAGAGGTTGATGTGCGTGTAGCCCATCATCAAATAAACGGGAATCAGCAGCATAGAACCGAACATCATCAGGATCGCCCGCTTGCCCACTCGATCGACCATCAGCCCAAACAGCGGTGTGGCGATCATGGCAAAAAGAGTTAACACACTGGAGAGGAATCCACCAAACTCACGCGAAGTGCCATGCGCTTCCATAAAGAACTTAACGGCGAAAGTCTGAAAAGGGAAGATCCCCGAATAGAAAGTAACGCACAGCGCGACGATATACCAATAGCTCACACCGAACTTGAACAGATCGCTGAAAACCACTTTGTCAGTTGAGACTCGCCCCAGGCTGTAAACCTTTTCCGCGTGTACTTCCAGGAGCCAATAAATCGCTGTGCCGATGACGCACAGAGTGGACACACCTAGTGCGATGAGAAACGGCCAGCGCCAGTTCGCATAGGCCGATCGGGCCCATGTTGGAGAGTTCAGGGCGGCAAAAGTGCCGAGCCGGGCAATCGTAAGGTTGATGCCAAAGGCAAAACTCAGCTCTTTGCCTCGAAACCATCTCGCCAGCGCCGCCGTAACTGCCACAATCAACGATTCCGCACCCATTCCGAAAACCAGCCGCCCCGTCGCCATCAGCCAAAGGTGCCCCGATGCGACAGTGATTGCGGGCCCGATAAAACAAAGAACCCCAAAGATCATGAGAGACTTTCGCAATCCGATCCGGTCAATCAGAACCCCACCAATGACCACGGTGAATATATTGGGGAAGCTATAAATCGCCTGGAGAAGCCCAATGTTCGAATCCGAAAAACCCAGCTGTTGCTTGAGTACGTCCGCCAGAGGACTCAAAGCGTCATAAACGTAATAATTGCCGAACATCGCGATGCTCACAATAATGAGCACCATCCAGCGGTAGAACCGGGAAGGCTCCGGGCGCACAGACTCAGCCATCAACACTCCTTCTGCTAGAAGCGATCTCATATGTGGTTTTGGGAAGGGCACGACTTCAGTCGTGCCGCCCGGGACCGATGAAACACGCGGGCTTTAGCCCCTGCGGGGTGTGTCCCAGCGTTCATTTATGAGATGCTTTCTAAGAATAAATTCTCTTGACCGATAGAACCAAAGACGATAGCAGAAGCCAGCAAACTTAGCACGGCCAGCCAGTTCACTACCGAGACACAGAGAATCCTAAAAAAAAGCAGTTCTCTGTGACTCTGTGCCTCTGTGGTAGAGAGCAAACCCCACTCCATGATAAAGTGTTGCCTCGGAACTGGCAGGCCCAAAGACCTACCAGAAGTCGCTCTGAAGGAGTCAATTATGGCGCAGGTTTACGACATTGTGAAAGACCGCCGAGTCTACTCCATTGACGCCGACAGCAGCGTCCTCGAAGCAGCTCGCTTCATGATGGAGCACAGCATTGGCGCCTTACCAGTACTGCGCAACGGGGAGGTCGTGGGCATCTTCTCCGAACGCGATGTCATGAACCGTGTAGTCGCCGCCGGACGCATGCCCGGAACCACCAAGGTTGCCGAGGTCATGACCGCTAACCCGAAAGCGATCAGCGTCGACGAGACTATCGAGAACTGCCTGTTCCTGATGCGCGAGTTCGGCTTCCGCCATCTGCCCATCACGGACGGCAAGCAGTTGAAGGGCCTAGTATCCCTGCGCGACATCTTGCTCCGCTACGTCTCGCAAAAAGAATCCGAAGCCCGCCGCGCCAGCTAGATTGGTTCCGCGTGAGCTCAAGAATCGCGCACCCATGGAGGCTTATTCGTTTCGGCCGGCCAGAGCGGTCTTACTGCAGCTTCCCTAGATTGCGCCGATCCCGCTCCGCTCGTACGCGCCGGAGCGTCCTGTTAACCACGTCAACGTCGAGTGGTTCGCCTGAATTCATAACCCAAACTCCCTGCTTCCTGTACATTCGTCCGTTGCCTCGCACGGGACGTAGGATAACGCAGCCCTCCGAACACTCCAACCGTAAACAATCGCCGGGATTCAATCGCAGCTCATCCCGTATCGCCTTAGGCAGCACAATGCGACCAGCCCGCCCGATTTTGATTGTGGCAACCATTAATGACATCTTACCGTGGCGAATGGCATTGAATACGACAATCGAGCCGTTAGCCGAACTACCGCACCGCCGCCAGCACATAATCCGTCAACAATTTCTCCGTCTGCTCGTGCATTCCTTTGGTGTTGTAGTTCGTGCTGGTGATGACGACCACCATATCCAGATCGGGAAGCACCACAACCTTATTTCCACCGTTGCCTGACATGAAGTAAGCCGGGTGCGCCTGCTCTCCGGCCTTGAAGCTCTTGAGCCACCACAAATAACCATACAAAGTCTGATCGTCAATGCGGACATGCGGCGCAGTCGAAACCTTCACCCAACTTTCGGACACAACCCGCTTGCTGTTCCAGATTCCGCCATTCAAATACAACTGCCCCAGCTTTAGCAGGTCACGGCTTCGCAATCCCAGCCCGCCGCCCGTCTGGGCCTCGCCCAACGGCGAAAACTTCCAATCCACTTTCTCGATCCCGAGCGCATCGAACAGGTTTTTTCGAGCAAAGTCTTGCACTGGCATTTTCACCGAACGCTCCACCACCTGCCCCAGCAGAAAAGCCCCCGCCGTGCAATAACTGAAACTACGCCCGTAAGGAGCATCCTTCGGCTTCGTGACCCAGGGAGCAAATCCCTTGATCGGCAAGTCCAGAGCGAACTTGGCCCAATCTTCAATCAGGTACATTCGCTCCTCGTTGCCTCGAGAAAAATCATTCCAGTCATCACACTCCAGTAGGGAACTCATGGTGAGAAGGTCTTCGACAGTAATCTTTTCCTTACGCGGATCGGGATTCTGGAGCGGCTGTTTGTCGCGAAAGAATGGCAGGACGGGAGTATCCACATTCGCCAGCAAGCCTCGATCAGTCGCGATTCCAATGAGCATGCTGGTGATGGATTTCGTTGCCGAGCGAGATTCCATCAGCGCGCTGGCATCGGACCCCCCGAAGTAGCCTTCGTAAGCCAGCTTCCCATGCCGCGCAATCACCACGCTCGTAATCTTCTTGAACTGATCCGCCCGAATCGCGCTTTCCATATCCTGCAGCTTGCTTGTGGAAAGCCCGACCATTTCGGCGTTGGTCGTTGACCATCCATCCGACTTCGAGTCCGCAACCGCTGTCCCCTTAGCCTCCTGGGCAACAACCGAGTCGGACCAAACAGAACAGATCACCGCGAAGCACACAAGCAGAAGCGTTCCCAGCACTACCGAATTCCGCACTCTGATCACGAACCACCCCCGCTACACAGACGTGGCAACTACCAATTCGTTATGCTCGGTTGTCGAAGGGCTTCCTATAAGGATCCTAACCACTTCACCGGGAGATGCGCGGCCAGCGCATTCGCCAGACGTTCGTCAGCCGTAATCAATTGCGATTTGGAAGCCATCGCCAGAGCAACATAAAGCGCGTCGTACACGCTCCGATCGAATGCCGTTGCAATGGCAAAAGCTTCCACCAGCAGAGTGTGAGAAGAAACGGTGGGAAAGTTGCGATCTCGCATGGCGTGAAGCGCGCTCTCAGCGGGACCTGCTTTGAGTCTTCCTTGCCGCACCACCTTCCACAAGATATTGCCAAGTTCAGCCCAGAACAAATCCGGTACGACGAACCGCAGTTCGCCCGCGACGTAGCCCTTCAGCAATTCCAGCGCTTCTCGTGTAAGTGTTTCGCCGCTCGCAGGAAGAATCCACTTGGCTGCGACGCCGGCGTCGACAACATAAGTCTTCACCGCCCACGATCCCCGCGCTGCAGTTCTTCGCTCGAAAGAAAAGCAGCAGTCGAACGCGCTCGATGCGAGCGCAAACGCTGTGTCTGCTTCAGAAACCGCTGTCTAGCCTTTCGTTCGGCGGCCGTCACTACGTTCTCCGCTAACAAAGAAAGAACTTCAGCGGTGATCGACTTGCGGTGCTGCCGAGCTCGCTCGCGAAGCGCCTGATACAGCTCGTCAGGCACATTTTCGACATAAAGTGTAGTCATAGCGTATTCCTAGCATAAGTCTAGCATAGTCCTAGACTACAAATAACAAACTGTCATCCTGAGCGCAGTAGCTGATGCGCGAAGCGAATCAGCCACGGAGTCGAAGGACCCCACAGTGCCATTGCCGCTCAGATGTCTAAAGGTATCCTCCTGTGAAACCCTCTCCCGCGGTAAACCCTCGAGGGTCAATCTGCATCCCATCTCTTATCTTTACCGTGGCAATTGACACTATCGCTTCCCTGCACAACAATAAGGACAACACCCAATCACAACGAGCGGAGAAAACTTATGGCTGACGAAGGCGAACTGGTCGAAGTCCCCACTGGCGGAGGCAACGCAATGAAGTGGATCGTGTCGTTGCTTGCCGTCATGTATGTGGCGGGCTCGCTTTACTTCTTGTTCAACTTGCGCGAGCGCATCGACCAAATGGGCAAAGATCAAACCGCCAGCAACGCCCAGATCGCTGATCTTGGCAAGCGCATGCAGTCAGCCGAGGCCGATTCCGAAACCCTGGCCAAACAATTGGGCATGACCAAGAAGGAACTTGCCGCCCGCTCCGACCAACTCCAGCGCGAGCAAGCCGCGCAACGAGCCTCGCAACAACAGTTCGCCGAACAGCAGAAGCAGCAGCTCACCCAGGTGAATGGCGAAGTCGCCAACGTGAAAACCGACGTCGGCGGTGTCAAGACCGACGTTGCCTCGACCAAAGCCGAACTCGCCGCGGCGGAGGCCAAGCTGCAAAGCGCAGTCGGCGACTTGGGAGTGCAGAGCGGCTTGATCGCGAACACTCGCAGCGACCTCGAGGTACTCAAGCACAAAGGCGATCGCAACTACTACGAATTTACTTTGGTCAAAGGGGCGAAGCCGCAACCTGTTTCGACGGTCAGCCTGCAGCTGAAGAAAACGGATGCCAAGAAAGGCAAGTTCACCATCAACGTCACCTCTGACGACAAGACCATCGAAAAGAAAGACCGCAAC
>Ga0228598_1000127_pt1 | contig 12912 bp, 8 predicted proteins | sample CZU4metagenome_FD_182726 | JGI IMG/M metagenome (GOLD analysis project Ga0228598, IMG submission 182726) | Spruce rhizosphere microbial communities from Bohemian Forest, Czech Republic - CZU4 | ecosystem: Host-associated > Plants > Roots > Rhizosphere | place: Czech Republic: South Bohemian... | reverse complement strand
TTCGAACTCTTCGTCGCCGCTCGCTACCTCCGCGCCAAACGGCGCCAGGCCGTCATTGGCGTCATCACCGGCATCTCCATCGCCGGAGTCGCCGCCGGCGTGGCCTCGCTTGTCGTCGCTCTCGCCATCAACAATGGATTTCGCCAGGATCTTCAGGACCGCCTGCTCGGCTCCACCTCTCACATCAATCTGCTTCGCATTCAAAGTGACGGGATCAGCGATTGGCGTCCGCTCATGGACCGGCTGTCGAAAGAGCCGCACATCGTAGCCGCTGCCCCGGCCATCTACGAGCAGGTTCTAATCTCCCGTGGACCGCGCGCTCGCGGCGCCGTCCTGAAGGGAATGATTCCGAGCGAAGAAAGAAAAGTAAGTGAGCTGCTGAAAAGCGTAACCATCGGTTCAGCTGATGAATTGAACCAAGGCAGAATTACCATAAGCATCCGTGACAACGGAGCCGAGTCCGCAGGAGCAACCCAATCTCCCACCGACCTCCAAGGGGTAGAAAACCGCGTCGCCGCCATGCCTCCCATCATTCTTGGCAAGGATATGGCCAACGAGTTAGGCGCGACAGTCGGCTCTGTCGTCCTCGTTACCAGCCCGCAAGGCGAACTCACTCCCTTCGGAATGGTCCCCAAGTACGACCGTTTCCGTGTCGTCGGAATCTTCGACTCCGGTTTCTTCGACTATGACAGCTCCTGGGCCTTCATCCGTCTCAGCGATGCGCAACAATTGTTCGGTCTGGGCGATCTTGTTTCCGTCCTCGAATTCAAAGTGGACGACATCTACAAAGCCGATCAAATCTCAAAGGAGATCGAGCAGGCTGCGGGCAAAGGTTTCATGACCACCAACTGGATGGAACAGAACAAGCCGCTCTTTCGCGCGTTACGCCTGGAGCGTCTGGTCACCTTCATCACCATTGGACTGATCGTGTTCGTGGCCGCGCTCAACATTCTGATCTCGCTAACCATGATGGTCATGGAAAAAACTCGCGACATCGCCGTGCTCATTTCGATGGGCACGCGCAAATCGCAAGTGCGTCGCATCTTCATCGCCCAAGGAGTGCTGATCGGAGTGGTGGGAACTGCGATTGGCCTTGTGCTCGGTTACGCACTCTCCTTCGCTGGAGGACACTATCATCTGCTTTCGCTGGCACCAGAGGTCTACTCCATCGATTACGTGCCCTTCGCCCCGCGCGCAATGGACGGCGTGCTGGTGGCTCTCGTAGCAATCGGCATCTCGTTGATCGCAACCATTTATCCGTCCTGGTCAGCGGCAAGGATCCTGCCCGCCGAAGCCCTCCGCTATGAATGAGCCAATATCTTTCGCCTTCCTTTGTGTACCTTCGTGTCCTTTGTGGTTAATGCTGTTAAAACCGGCCCAAGAACACCAAGGCAAATCCCTTGACCCACCTTTGACCCTGTTGTGACATCTCCCATGACCCTTTATGTCATTCTGCGCTCACGGCCCAGAGAATGTGACCTTCGGTCCCACTCTGCCGGTGCGCGCGTCAGTGACTGAGGTCACATTCAGCCCTATGATTTCTGAAGTACAGTTTGTGACAGATGTATCGAAAAGCGAACGGAAACGTTTCTGGCGTTGCCGTGTTTTAATGGGAATGGCAAGCTGCCTCGGGTGAATCAAGTAGAAGTTCGAACTTGTCACTCTAGAATGCTGATTCGGGGAGCGCTTCGGGTGCATCTAACAGACAAGCCTATATTAAGGATTGAAGGGCTCAAGAAAGCTTTTCATTCGGGCAAGTCGGATTTGGTGCTCTTTGACAATTTATCGTTCCAGGTGGCTAAGGGAGAAATGCTGGCCATCGTCGGCGAGTCGGGCGCGGGCAAGAGTACCTTGCTTCACATCGTCGGCGCTCTTGATCGGGCTTCTGCAGGTGACGTATACTTCGCCAACTTGCATTTGACTTCGCTTTCGGAGAACGCTGCGGCCGAGTTTCGTAACCGCGAAGTCGGCTTTGTTTGGCAGTTCCACTACCTGTTGCCGGAGTTCACGGCACTGGAAAACGTGGCCATGCCGCTCCTGCTTCGGGGTCGCCCCCGGCAGGAGACACAAGCAAAAGCATCGCAGTGGCTCCGTGAGGTCGGATTGGACCAGCGCTCGCATCACCGTTCAGGAGAACTCTCCGGCGGTGAACAACAGCGGGTAGCGTTGGCTCGAGCTCTGATCACTCAGCCCAAGCTTTTGCTGGCCGATGAGCCGACCGGAGACCTCGATAGCCGTACCGCGGATTCAGTTTTCGAGCTGATCGCAAAGCTCCATCGCGACTATCAACTCACTTCCCTCATCGCCACCCACAACTTCGCCTTTGCCCGGCGCTGTCAGCGCGTTTTGCGCTTAAAGCAAGGCAGGATTGAGGAGGTGGCACCGGAAACGCTACCCGTGTAGCACGTCACGGCAATTGACTTTTCGTGCGCGACGTGTCGGAATGAGAGTTGCGATGGACTGGGCGGATTTTACAAAATTGGCTCATGTGTTCTTCTGTTAACGGTTTTGGGAAGGGCACGGCTTCAGCCGTGCCAATCGAGATCGAAGAACGTTGGGGCTTTAGCCCTGAGGGCACGGAGATAGAAAACGCTGCGAGTCGACTCAGGTCACAAAAAGTTGCAACCGCTTGCGGAGAAACGACAAGTAAGGTGTCTTTGGTAACTGATAACGACGCGCCAAACCTGCGATATAAAGACTGTAGCGGTTGGCACGCTGATTGCACCATTAACTTAGGGTCAGGGAGTTTCGAGGAGCAGGGCCGCCAGATGGACCTGTTTAGCTCCCCGAGAGCGCGGGGGAAAGGGCCATATGTTTGAACGTTATACGGAGAAGGCGAGGCGCGTCATCTTTTTCGCGCGCTATGAAGCCAGCCAGTTCGGGTCTCCTTATATTGAGACGGAACATCTTCTGCTGGGACTTCTGCGCGAAGATAAAGCCCTGACCAATCGCTTTCTGCGTTCGCACGCTTCGGTCGAATCGATCCGCAAACAGATCGAGGGACACACTACGATCCGCGAGAAGGTTTCCACTTCCGTGGACTTGCCCCTGAGCAACGAATGCAAGCGCGTGCTCGCCTATGCTGCAGAAGAAGCGGAACGCCTTTCGCACAAGCACATCGGCACCGAACATTTGTTGTTGGGACTGCTGCGGGAAGAAAAGTGCTTTGCGGCTGAGATTCTGCACGAGCGTGGCCTGAGACTTTCGACCATTCGAGAAGAATTGGCTCGCACCAGTCAGGAAAAAGCTCAACCCCAGCGTCAGCGTGAATCTTCTCTGCTGAGCGAATTCTCGCGCGACCTGACCCAGGCAGCGATGGATACGCAACTCGATCCCCTCGTCGGACGGGATGGCGAGTTAGAACGAGTGATTCAGATTCTCTGTCGCCGCACCAAAAACAATCCGGTGCTGATCGGCGAGCCCGGCGTCGGCAAGACCGCCATCGTCGAAGGCCTGGCGCAGCGTATAGCCGATGGCGAGGTCCCGTCGTTTCTCGCCGACAAACGCATCCTGGCGCTCGACCTATCGTTGATCGTCGCCGGCACCAAATATCGCGGCCAGTTTGAAGAGCGTCTCAAAACCATCATGAAGGAATTGATGGAGTCTCAAAATTCCATCATCTTCATCGATGAACTACACACTCTGGTCGGCGCAGGTTCGGCGGAAGGTTCGCTCGATGCCGCCAACATCCTCAAGCCGGCTCTGTCGCGCGGGGAAATCCAGTGCATCGGCGCAACCACTCCGGGCGAGTATCGCAAGTCGATCGAAAAAGATCGTTCGCTTGAACGCCGCTTCCAGGCGGTGAAAGTTCCACCGCCAAATGAGGCCGACGCTACCAAGATTTTGTTCGGGATCAAAGACCGGTACGAGAAGTTTCACGCTGTCACCTACACCGACGACGCCATCAACTTCGCCGTTTCGCACTCGAACCGTTATATTCCCGACCGCTTCCTGCCCGATAAGGCGATTGACCTAGTCGACGAAGCCGGCGCCCGCGTAAAGCTGCGCCAGACTTCGCTGCCCGAGGAACTTACCGAGGTGCAGAAGCGCATCAAGTTCATCGTTCACCGGATGGAAAACGCCATCGCGAACCACGAGTTCGAGAAGGCGCGCTTCTATTCTGACGAGGAACGCAAAGAGCGCGAGAACCTGCGCGCTCTTCGCGAAAAATATCATCTGGACGAATCTTCCACCGGCGTCGTCGGCCGCGAAGACATCGAAGACGTGGTCTCGCGCTGGACCGGCGTGCCCGTAACTTCGATCAAGGAAGAAGAAACCCAGAAGCTCCTGCGCATCGAGGAAGAGCTGCACAAGCGAATCATCAGCCAGGACAAAGCCATCAGCGCCTTAGCGCGAGCAATCCGGCGCAGCCGCGCCGGATTGAAAAATCCCAACCGCCCCATCGGCTCTTTCTTATTCCTCGGCCCCACCGGCGTAGGAAAAACCGAAGTAGCCCGAACGTTAGCCCAATTCATGTTCGGAACCGAAAAAGCTTTAGTAAGGTTCGACATGTCTGAATTTATGGAGAAGCACTCGGTTTCGAAATTGATCGGATCGCCTCCGGGATATGTGGGGTACGAAGAAGGTGGGCAGCTTACTGAGCGGGTTAAGCGGGCGCCTTATTCTGTGGTTCTGTTGGATGAGATTGAGAAGGCGCATCCGGATGTATTTAATATTTTGTTGCAGGTGTTTGAAGATGGACAGCTCACCGACGGGTTGGGCAATACCGTCGACTTCAAGAACACGATTCTCATTATGACTTCGAACATCGGGGCGCGGCACTTGCAGCGCCGCGAGGGTCTGGGCTTCCAATCGAGCAAGGAAGACATGATCTCGGAAAAGGTCGAGGACCTGGTCAAGAACGAAGTTAAGCGCACGTTCAACCCTGAGTTCCTCAACAGGTTGGACGAAATCATTCTGTTCAGCGCTTTGAGTGAGGTCGACCTGATCCAGATTCTCGAACTGATGGTCAGCCAACTGAACCAGAACCTGGCGCAGAAGGCGATCACAGTCACGGTCACCGACGAAGCCAAGAAGTGGATCCTCAGCCAGACGCTGGTGGACCGCAGTTATGGCGCTCGTCCGCTGCGCAGGGCCTTGCAGAAATATATCGAAGACCCGCTCTCGGAAGCTTTGATTCAGGGCACGATTGCTACGCGGCCGGCGTTCATCGAGGTCTTCCTCGGGGACAACAAACTGTTCTACCGTCCCGTGGATTCGAAGGAAACCGAAGGCGTTTTGTTGTACGAGAACTCGTAGAGCAGCAATTAGCGGTTAGCCGTCAGCTTCAGGCTGGCGGCTTTTATTTTTTGGTGCGCATAACGCGCTCGGAAGGCGAACTCATCCCCTGGCCGCTTTTCTGGGTCTGCCGCCTAGCTTGCCGTTTGCTCTTGAGGAAGCTTTCTTGGCGCGGCTGCGCGATTGACCGCCAAGCTGGCCTAGCCGCGACGCCATCCACTGCTTCGACCCGAGAAAGCCTTCGAGCAATCCCGGCACATATAGATCAGCGTCGAGTCGTGGAAAGTGAATTCCAAATCCGGATGGGCTAATCTCGACTTCTTCCAGTTGCGAAGGTGTCGCCTGTTCTAATCCTTGCACGTCATGAGGCGAGAAGCTGAGCGTCAGCTTTGAGCTGAGATCGATGACGAGCTTCCGGCTGGTGCGGTCGTAATAAGCACGAATTACCCGGGGGAGCGAGTCCTGCAATCCCCGAGCACGCTTCCTTGCTTCCTCAAACTGATCATGCAACACCATGAATTTTCTCCCGTGCGCCACATAACGGACCAACGTTCTTCGTCAATTCGCGCTCGAAGGTCTTGATCTGACGTCGCGTAGCGTCATAATCCTCCCGAAGCTCGACGGGGCCATCTGGACAGTTCAGTCGGAAAACCGCTTCGCATTCGCTGCCAATCACGTGAACGTGATCCGGTCGATGGTCGTTGGGGTGGACAACAACCCGAAATCCATCGAACCGTAGAACGGTTGGCACAATGCTAATGATATCATGAACCCAAGCGGTTAGGTTAGTGAGCGCAGTGCTTTCGGGTTCTGGGTCAGCTTGGCGTCCGTTGTGTTGTAATCGGAAAGAGGTGAATTTTATGATCTCGCCATTCGGCCTCGCCCGACATCTTAGTGCCGTTGCTCTCTTGACCGTCGTTGCTTCTATTTCACCCCACGCCCAGCAGGCTCCGGACCCGCATCAGGTTCCGGTGATGGACGGCGAGGCTGGGCCTTGTGCCATTTCCTTTACCGTTACTGATATTAAGGGCGCGCCGGTTTATGATGCGCGCATTCGCGTGCACATTGCCTACGGATTGATGGGAGTGCGGCGGCTTGATCTCGAGGCAGCGACCAACGTCGATGGCAAGACGCAATTCAAAGGCTTGCCGGAAAAAGTAAAAGGCGGGACGCTGATGTTCCGTGCCGTACGAGGCAAGCTCGAGGGATCAGCAACTTACGACCCAGCGAAGAATTGCAGTGGTCAGCAGAGTTCCATCGTGTTGACCGAGAATTAGAGCCTTCAGCATTTGCTGACGGGATTTGTCTTTCACTACGGCGATCTGTGGGTTGAGGGATGTTCCACATTGAACAGAGAACAACCCTCCAAAAGGAAGATCGTGAGCGGCAAAGGAACGGTGCCTCGCGCGGCAAGCGGGTTTCGTCGGGTTGCGGCGTGGCTCTTGGGCTTCGCAACCGTATGCGTGCTCTTCGGCGGCCTGCTGGTGGTGTTCTTTCCGAGTGACGTGTACATTCCTGGTGTCCCCGGCCCGTACCCACCGATCATTGGCTGGTTGGCTTTAGCAACAGCTACCCTGATAGTCATTTTCACGACGGGTCACTGGGTGAAAGCACTTCCGGGCATTCTCATGCTCGCGGCTTTCAACGGCATCCTTGCCGTGGGCACGGGCCATCTCACCAATGCACCCGATGTCCCAATCTCGCGCCTAGCCGCGTCAATCATTAGCTTTCTCCTGGTCGCCAGCACCGTTCTGTCGTTTACTTTTAAGTCTCGCGGACTAAACTGGGTGGACCAGATCGCGCTCCTAGCAGTCGTCTTTGCTCTGGCTTGGGGCGTACTAGATGAGCCTAGAGCTTTCCTGTCCTTTGGGACTGTGCTCTTCGCTCTCCTTTTCGCTTGGCTCTGCGACCGTCTCGACTTTCACATACCCCCGCTTCCATGGGCTAGGCGTAGAGAACGCCCTGAGCCGCGATGAAAACATCCTCTGGAGTCACAGCCGCAGGTCGGCAGAGCTTTACGTTTCTTGTAAAGGTGGGCAGGATGACAGCCTCCAAGGGCGCACGAGCGGGACGCTCGCGCCTACATTTATTGCAACAGGTCCAGGGTCTTGCAGGTTCGGGTGATGGTTTCGCGTTCTTCTGGGGTCAACTCGGTGAACTCGAATCCGTAGCGGTACCCGGTCTGGTTCCGGACGACGCCCTTCACTTTGATGGGAGTGGTGGCGATGGGAACGGAGAACTGGAGGGCGACGGAGGTGCCGACGTCCCAGCCCGCGACAAAGATTCCTCCCATTCCTCCCTCGTTGATATTCAAAGAGCGTCCTCGCTTCTCATGGTGTTCCGGTCCGAGAATGCCGACTCTGAGTTCGGTTTCGAGTTCGTATCTTGGAAAGCGGCGACTGTTGATGGTACGTTCGGGCTGTTGGGGATGATCCATAGGGCAAGAATCATTTTCACATTTTATGGCGGGCGACGGTCGGGTTTCGCGGTATTGTTCGGAAATCGGAACAGCACTTAGGGGCATATACCTCCCGGTGTCCCGAAGTGGGGCAACGCGCGTGAAGGGTGAAAAACCTTGTCAGGCCCCCTGCGAGGTCAAATTTGACGCAAGCGCCTGATTCCATTCGGAAAATATAATTCAAAAGCATGGCATAGTTACCCTCGCGGACGAAGTAAGGCTGCCGGACTTATTCCGGGGAAGTTGTCGCGAGGGAAATTGGCGCGGGGACTTCCTGTTGTTGGGCTTGCAGTTTTTCCAGAATCATGGGGCCGAGTTGGGAGACGGTGCCTGCGCCCAGGGTCAGGATCATGTCTCCTTCCTGGGCTACGGCGACGACTGCTTCCGCGGCGTCGGCGAAAGACGGGGCGTAGCGGGCTTCCTGTTCTCCTGCTTCTTGAATGTGCTGGGCTAGGGCTTCTCCGGTGATTCCTTCGATGGGCGGTTCGCTGGCGGCGTAGATGTCGAGGATGAGCAGAGTGTCGGCATCATGGAACGCGTGAGCGAATTCATCCATGAGTAATTGCGTGCGGGTGTAACGATGAGGCTGGAAGACGACATGGATCTTGCGAAATCCGCACTGCCGGGCGGCGGCGAGAGTGGCACGGACTTCAGTGGGGTGGTGGCCGTAATCGTCGATGACGGTTACGCCGGCGGCTGCGCCTCGCATCTGGAAGCGGCGATCGACTCCGCGGAAGTTTTCGAGCGCGGTGCGGATCTGGTCGACGTTGACGTCGAGGCCGACGCCCACGGCAATGGCCGCGGTAGCGTTCAGGATGTTGTGCAGGCCGGGCACGTGCAGGCGGAACTCGCCAAGGGGCTTCTGTTTAAAAGTTACGTCGAAGAGGCTGATCGGCCGGTAATCGCCAGGGTTACGGACGGACTTGCCGGGCTTAATGTGAAAGTCGGAACCGCGACGCGTGCCGTAGGTGACGGTGCGGCGCTGAATCTGGGGGAGCATGCGGCGCAGCAGAGGATCGTCGTTGCAGACAACGACCATGCCGTAGAAAGGGACGCGATCCATGAAATCGAGAAAGGCGCGCTTGACGTTGCGCATGTTGCGATAGCAGTCCATGTGTTCGCGATCGATGTTGGTCACGACCGCGAGAATGGGCGAGAGCTTAAGGAAGGAGCGGTCGCTCTCGTCGGCCTCGGCGACCAGATACTGGGATTTGCCGAGGCGGGCGTTTGATCCGAGGGCGTCGACGCGTCCGCCAACGACTACGGTGGGATCGAGACCGCCGCCGGCGAGCACGGCCGCGACCATGGAAGTGGTAGTGGTTTTGCCGTGCATTCCGGCAATGGCGATGCCGTACTTCAGGCGCATTAGTTCGGCCAGCATTTCGGCGCGCTGGATTACGGGGATGTGCAGAGCGTGGGCCTGGGAGATTTCTGGATTGTCGAGTGCGATGGCAGAACTGGCTACAACTACGTCGGCGCCGGCAACGTTTTCGAGACGATGTCCTTCGAAGAATGTGGCGCCTAGGCTGGCTAGACGTTGGGTGAGGGCTGAGCTCTTGAGGTCGGATCCGGAAACTTTGTAGCCGAGGTTCAGCAGCACCTCGGCGATGCCGCTCATGCCGATGCCGCCGATGCCGACGAAATGAATGCGTTGAATTTTGGCGAACATTTTAAAGTCAACCGCTTTGCCACGGATTTACACGAATGAACGCGGATCTGAAAGAAATTAATCCGTTGCATCCGTGGCTAGCTCTCTGTTCCTGCTAACCGGGCTGCGATGGCTGCTATGTCGTGCGCGGCGTTTGGATGCGATAGCTTGCGGGCAGCGTCGCCCATCTTTTCTAGACCCGATCGGTCGTTGAATAACGTGCTGACCGTTTCTACCAGACTATCGCGTGTGAGGTTCGATTCCTCGAGCATCACGGCTGCGCCTGCCCGCTCCAGAGCTTCCGCGTTGCGCTTCTGATGATCGTCGGCGGCGCGCGGAAAGGGCACAAAAACTGCGGGCTTCCCGGCTGCCGTCACCTCCGCCACGGTGCTTGCTCCCGAGCGGCAAATCAGCAAATCCGCCCGGGCAAATGCACTGGGCATGTCGTCGATGAAACGGTGAGCTTCAACTGAGCCGCCCAATTTCGCGTAGGCCGCTTGAGCGTCATTATAGTCACGTTCGCCGGTTTGATGGACGATGTGAATTCCGGGCACACGCTGGCGCAGCGAGGGCACTGAATCAACGACAACCTGGTTGATCGCGTGGGCGCCCTGGCTTCCACCGAAGACTAACAGGTTCTTCGTATTGTTGGGATGCTCTTCGGCGATCTGGAAAAAGGCTTCGCGGACTGGAACGCCAGTCACCTCGCAACGACGGAAATAACGTCCAGTTTCGGCGAAGTGCACGGCGGCTGCGGAAACCAGCGGTGCTACCAGGCGATTGGCGAATCCGGGCACGAAGTTCGGCTCAAAAACGAGGGTGGGAATTCGGCGCAATATCGCAGCAAGCATGGCTGGGCCGGAGGCGTATCCGCCTACGCCGATCACGACGTCGGGCCGGAACTCGGAGAGGATGCGGATTGAATCCCAAACGGCTCGGGGCAGATCGAAGATTGTTTTCAGCCGGGTCGTGAGGCTGACTCGGTTTAAGGCGCCAACCTGGACTAGCCTCAGGGGAAATCCTGCAGCGGGGACTAAACGGTTCTCGATGCCTCGCGCGGTGCCAATGAACAGGACCTCGGCGGCATAATCTTTTTGGAGTTGTTGAGCGATGGCGAGGGCGGGGATCACGTGTCCACCGGTCCCGCCGCCCGCCAGAATGGCCCGCATGCAGTGACTATAAACTGGAATGGGCATTTGCGAGGCGGGAGGAGTTAACCCTTTAGCTCCGTTGAGGCATGGCCACATGCGGGTGAGCTTCGCTCAACTGGACAGCCGAGGCGGCTGTCCCCACGTGGCTATTCGGCTTGCTTGGAAATGTTCAGGAGCACTCCGATGCAGGCCAGGGTTACGAGCAACGACGAGCCGCCGTAGGAAACCAACGGCAGCGGGATCCCTTTAGTGGGCATCAGGCCGAGCACTACGCTGATGTTGATGAAGGCCTGGACTACGATCATGCTGGTGATTCCGACTGCTAGGAAGCGTCCGAACATGTCTTGGGTTCGCAGAGCGGTGCGAACGCCGCGCCAGAGGAAGATGGCGAAGAGCAGTACAATCACCAGCGCACCCACCAAGCCCAGTTCCTCGGCGGTTACTGCGAAGATGAAGTCGGTGTGGGGTTCGGGCAGATAGAAAAGTTTCTGCTTGCCTTCCATCAGACCAACACCTGTGATGCCGCCGGTGCTCACCGCAATCAGCGATTGAATGATATGAAAGCCGCGGCCCTGCGGGTCGGAATAAGGATCAAGGAATGCGAGGATGCGGGCACGGCGATAGGCCACGTGGAAGATCAGGAAATATAGTGGCAATAGAGAAGCTAAGAATGCGTAACCGAGGTAGCGCAAGTCGAGTCCGGCAACGAACAAAATGCAGCCTGTAATTGCGGCGCAGGCGATTGCAGTCCCGAGATCAGGTTGAAAGACGATCAAAGCGATGAAGACCAAAGTTGGAACGGCTGCTGGCAAAACCGTGTTCCGCCAATCCTTCATAGATTTGGTGCGGCTCTCGAGGAAGAATGCCAGAAACAAAATGAGCGCCGGTTTAGCCATTTCTGAGGGCTGAAAAGAGAGCGGACCCAAGTGAAACCAACGATGGGTATGGTGAGCGCGATCGAGAAAAAAGACCGAGATCAGCAACAGCGTGGTCGCGCCGAGCAATGAGAAAACGACAGCAGGATGTTTATACCGGCGGTAATCGATTTTCATCGCCAGAACCATGGCCAGAATCCCGGCGGTCGCCCAGCCCAACTGCCGCAGCAGGAAGAAATAGCCGGAACCGTAGCGCTCCTTCGCCATAACCGCGGACGCGCTGAAAACCATCACCAGCCCTATGAAGATCAAGAGCAGAGTGACGGTAAACAGCCAACTGTCGACACTGACGCGCTTCGCCATGGAGAGGATTTCATTTCACCACGGAGACACGGAGACACGGAGGGTTTTCGTGAAGGATTTCGCGCGAGGCTTAACTCTTTTGGTTCGCCAGCTCCGCTAATGTACGCACGACTTCCTTGAAGACTTTTCCTCGATGTTCGTAGTTGCGGAACTGGTCGAAGCTGGCGCAAGCGGGAGCGAGCAACACGATGTCCCCTGGTTTGGCAGCCCCGGCGGCATGTTTGATAGCGGTTTCCAGGGTTTCGGCGTGATCGATCTCGGCTGATCCCTTAATTTGCGATTCGATCTTCGCGGCTGCCGCCCCGATGGTGTAAACCCGCTTCACCCGCTCCCGAAGCAGGTCATTCAGGACGGTGTAGTCGCTGCCTTTGTCCTTGCCGCCGAGAATAAGGTGAATGTTGGCCGGAAAAGATTCGAGTGCCTTGATGGTCGCGTCAACGTTGGTTGCTTTGGAATCGTTGTAATATTCCACGCCGCGAATCGTCGTTACATACTCTAACCGGTGCTCGACCGCTTTAAAGTCGTGGGCTGCTTTGCGAATCCGGTCCGGTTCGCAGCGCAGGAGCGCACCAACGCAGACCGCAGCCAGAACGTTTTCGACGTTATGCCCGCCCTTCAACGGAATCTCCGAGACCAGCATGATTTCTTTCTGGCCACTGTGATCGCGGAAGAAGATGGTGCCGTCGTGGACAAACGCGCCCTGCTTCACTTCTCTTGTCCGGCTAAACCAGAAGACCTGTGCTCGGGTGCGAGCTGCCAGCTCGACGCAGGTCAGGTCATCGGCGTTGAGGACGGCGTAATCTTCAGCTCGCTGGTTTTCGAAGATGCGCGCCTTTGCGTCGGTATAAGCGGCGAACGTGCGATGGCGATCGAGATGGTCGGGCGTGACATTGAGAACGACGGCGATCAGCGGACGAAATGTCTGAATGGTCTCGAGCTGGAAGCTGGAGACCTCCAGGACAGCGATGGTCTCAGCAGTCGTCCCTTCGACCAATGAAATCGCGGGCGTGCCGATGTTTCCCCCGACCGCCGTCCGGTATCCGCCCGCGGCGACAATCTCGCCGGCCAAAGTCGTGGTAGTGGTCTTGCCGTTGGAACCGGTGATGGCAACGATACGTCCGGGGAAAAACTGGGCGGCCAGTTCGATTTCGCCAATCACGTTTTCGCCCAGGGCACGCG
>Ga0228598_1000126_pt1 | contig 13010 bp, 11 predicted proteins | sample CZU4metagenome_FD_182726 | JGI IMG/M metagenome (GOLD analysis project Ga0228598, IMG submission 182726) | Spruce rhizosphere microbial communities from Bohemian Forest, Czech Republic - CZU4 | ecosystem: Host-associated > Plants > Roots > Rhizosphere | place: Czech Republic: South Bohemian... | reverse complement strand
CCTGTTCGTGAATAAAATGGAATCGCTGAAGGTCGGCGATCCCTTTGATGAACATACCGACGTCGGTCCATTATCCTCCGCGGAGGCACTAAAGGAACTTGACGCCGACGTGCAAAAAACGATTCGAGCAGGAGCGCGATTGCTGACCGGCGGGAAACGGCTGAATCAGCCTGGAAACTATTACCTGCCCACGGTACTGGCCGATATTCCCAAGGATTCTCCGGCGGCGTGCGGCGAACTATTCGGACCCGTTGCATCCCTGTTCCGCGCCAAAAACGCGGAAGACGCCATTCGGATCGCAAACACCAGCCCGTTCGGCCTGGGCGCCAGTGCCTGGACCAACGATTCTGTCGAGCGCGAGAAATTCATCAACGGACTGGAATCCGGCATGGTCTTCATCAACCGGATGGTGGCTTCGGACCCGCGCCTCCCTTTCGGGGGAGTCAAGCGGTCCGGCCACGGGCGAGAGCTGGCGATGTTCGGAATTCGCGAGTTCATGAATATAAAAACCGTTTCGATCGAAGAGGCGTAAGGCTCGACCCGAACCGGCATGGCCGCGCAGCTTGGACGCGGGGCTGACTGGACCGATACTGGATGTCTTTGATTTGTGCGAACCGCATATGGTATGTCGGTCTGACCACTGGAAGTCTAGCTGTCACGGGGCAGGAGGTTCTATGTACAAGGTAGTTCGGACGTCGCGCCTGTATGAACAGATCGTCCAGCAAATCGAAGATTCGATCACCAAAGGCACGCTCAAGGCCGGCGATCAGCTTCCCTCCGAACGCGAACTGGCTTTGAAATTCGGCGTAAGCCGCACCGCAGTGCGCGAAGCCGTCAAAGCGCTGCACGAGAAAGGTCTGGTCGAGGCGTATTCCGGGCGCGGAACATTCATAACGAATGGCACGTCCCAAGCGGTTCGCCAATCGATCGATTTGTTGATGCGCATGGACCAGCCAGGCGGCTCGGCGTATCTGGCTGAAGTGCGCCAGATTCTGGAGCCCGAAATTGCGGCGCTGGCCGCGGGGCGCATTCAGGAACCGCAACTCGCGCTGATGCGCGAAGCATTCGCGGTGATGAATGACGCGCTGAAAGATCCCGACGCCTACATCGAAGCGGATCTGGATTTTCACTTGGCGCTCGCAGAGGCCGCGGAAAATCCATTGATTCTGTCGTTGCTCGATTCGATCGTCGGATTGCTGCGCGAACAGCGCATGCGCATATTTTTTGAAGATGGCGGTCCGCAGCGGGGCCAATTCCATCACGCACGAATTCTGGCGGCCATCGAACGGCGCGACGCGGAAGCCTCGCGTGCCGCGATGCGCGACCATCTGCAGCAAGTCCGGGAAGATTCCCGCCCGCATCAGGGCCGCGGTGCGGTTCCCGACTCAAATTTCTGACGGCGGCGAGGCCGAGAATGGCGAATTTAGGTTTTGTCGGACTGGGCGTAATGGGCAGCGAGATGGTCAGCCGCCTACTGAGCAAGGGCCACACCATCATCGGGTACAACCGCACGCGCGCCAAAGCACAGCGCTTGATTGATCGCGGAATGAAGTGGGCCGATTCGCCCCGCGCGGTTTGTGCAGCGGCAGACATCACCTTTTCCATGGTCACCAACGAAAAGGCGCTGGCCGCCATCCTGGAAGGCCCCGACGGAATCCTCAGCGCCGTCGCGCCGGGGAAATTTCTGATTGATATGAGCACGGTCAGCCCCAGCTACGGCCGCAGCGTCGCAGCCAAGGCCCGCGAAAAGGGCGGCGACATGATTGACGCGCCGGTTTCGGGCAGCGTGATCACACTGCAGGAAGGTAAGCTGTCCGTGATGGTTGGCGGACGCCGCGAGACGTTCGATCGCCTGAAACCGATCCTGGACGACATCGGCCCGAAAGTAACGTACGTCGGCGACAACGGCCTGGCGCTTTCCATGAAAATCGCGACGAACCTGAGCCTCGCCGTGCAAATGATGGCGTTCTGCGAAGGTGTCTTGCTCGCGGAAAAAAGCGGCATCGCGCGCGAAGTCGCCGTGGATGTCCTGACGAATAGCGCCATCGCTTCGCCGATGATCAAATACCGCGGCCCATTCGTCCTAACCATGCCCGCAGAGGCCTGGTTCGACGTGAACATGATGCAGAAGGACGTGATGCTGGCTCTCGACATGAGCCGGGCGCTGGACGTTCCGCTGCCAACGACGGCTGTCTCCAACGAGTTTCTTACCGCCGCTCGAGGAATGGGGTTCGCGAAGCAAGATTTCGCTGTGGTTTTTGAAGTACTGGCGCGAATGTCTGGAGTGGCGAAATGACAACGGTTTCTGACCCAACAAGAACAAGCGTTGGCGCGGGCGTGGAAAAGTGGCTGCGCATGTACCGCCAGATGATGGCCATCCGCCTGTTCGAAGAAAACGTAAATGAACTTTACACGCGCGCGCTGATGCCAGGTCTGGCGCACCTTTACATCGGCGAAGAAGCGATTGCCGTGGGCGTTTGCGAAGCGCTTCGCCATGATGATTACGTAACCAGCACGCATCGCGGCCACGGCCACTGCCTCGCCAAAGGCGCCTCTGCGCAATTGATGTTTGCCGAATTGCTGGGAAAAGAGGCCGGATATTGTCGCGGAAAAGGCGGTTCGATGCACATCGCCGATCCAGCGACTGGCAATCTGGGAGCGAACGCCATCGTCGCGGGAAGCGTGGGCATTGCCACCGGCGCCGCACTTTCCGCCAAAACCCTGAAATCAGGACAAGTCGCTGTCTGTTTCTTCGGCGAAGGCGCGCTCGGCCAGGGTGTGCTGTATGAATGCATGAACCTCGCGCAGCTCTGGAAGTTGCCCGTCATTTACGTCTGCGAAAATAATATGTATACCGAATACACGCATTTTTCGGAAACCACAGCGGGAGACATCCCTGCGCGCGCCGCCGCTTTCGGAGTGCGCGCGGAAACCGTGGATGGCCAGGACGTTCGCGCTGTGCACGCCGTCGCCACGGACCTCGCCGATCGCGCCCGCCGCGGCGAAGGCCCGGCATTTCTCCTCTGCGACACCTACCGCTATCGCGGACATCACGTCGGCGATATCAATCGCGAATACTACCGTTCCAAAAAAGAAGAGCAGCAATGGTTGTCCGCAAGCGATCCGATCAAGAATTTCGCGGAGTGGCTGAAATCCCAAAAGTACGCCGACGCCGACACCTTGAACGCGATCGATTCCGAGCTTAGAGCTGAAATGGATAAGGCCGTGAAATTTGCCGTCGCCGCGCCGTACCCGGGCGCGGACGAAGTTGACCAGGACGTGTATGCCTGAATCCGGGATTCGTGAAATAACTTTCGCCGAAGCAATCCGCGAAGCGCTCGCGGAGGAAATGCGGCGCGATTCGCGCGTTTTCATCATGGGCGAGGACGTGGCCGAAGCCGGCACGCCATTCAAAGTGCTTTCCGGTCTCGTCGAAGAATTCGGCACCTCGCGAGTGGTGGACACGCCAATTTCAGAAGCTGGATTCACCGGCGTGGGAGTGGGCGCGGCGATGACCGGCCTGCGTCCCGTCGTAGACATCATGTTCGGTGATTTCATCACGCTGACCATGGACCAGATGGCCAATCAAGCCGCCAAAGTGCATTACATGTCGGGTGGAAAATGGAAAGTCCCCATGGTGATGCGCACCACGCTGGGCGCGGCAAGGCGCTCCGCTGCGCAACATTCCCAATCACTCCACGCCTGGTTCAGCCACGTCCCCGGATTGAAAGTCGTGCTGCCTTCGACGCCCTATGACGCGAAAGGCTTGCTGAAAACCGCGATTCGCGACGATAACCCGGTGATTTTTTTCGAAGATAAAATGAGCTACAAGTTGAAAGGGCCGGTGCCCGAAGCCGAATACACGATTCCGCTCGGCGTTGCGGATATCAAGCGCCTGGGAACGGACATCACCCTCGTCGGCACGAGCAGCATGGTGCAAGTCGCGTTGGAAGCAGCCGTAATGCTCGAGCAGGCCGGCATTAGCGCGGAAGTGGTGGACCCGCGCACCACTTGGCCGCTCGATGAGCACACCCTGATCGAGTCCGTGAAAAAAACATCGCGCGCAATCGTGATTGATGAAGGCTACGGCCGCTACGGCGTTGCCGCGGAACTTGCGGCCACCATTGCCGAAGGCGCGTTTCATTACCTCGATGGCCCGGTGAAGCGCATGGGCGCGATGCACGTCCCCATCCCGTTCTCGCCGCCGCTGGAAGATCTCACGGTGCCCACCGGAAAGACAGTTTTCAATGCAGCCAAGAAACTGTGCGGCCGAGCTTGATTTTGTAGTTTCAGGAGGGATGCCATGGCGTTACCAACGCATGGAACAATGGCGGTTGATTGGGAACAGCGCATTGACTTCGATCGTCTGCGCACCGAACGCCTCCAGCGCGTGAAGGATCTGCTGGCGAAATCCGAAATGGGCGCGATCCTGTGCTTTGACATGAATAACGTGCGCTACATCACGTCAACGCACATCGGTTCCTGGGCGCAGGACAAAATGAGCCGCTTCACGGTGCTCACGCGGAAGAGCGAGCCGATCCTGTGGGACTTTGGCTCCGCTGCCAAGCACCACCAGCTGCATTGTCCCTGGCTCGGGGAACGCTCGCGCGCCGGCATTCCTCTGCTGCGCGGCGCGATGTCGCCTGAAATGGGCCGCGCCGAAGACGTCGCGAAAAAAATACGCATCGAACTCGAAGAACTTGGTTTGCTCCACGAGCCCCTCGGCGTTGACATCATCGAGCCGCCCATTCTTTTTGCGCTGCAGCGCGAAGGAATCAAGATTGTGGACGGCCAGCAGCTCATGTCCGACGCTCGCGTCATCAAGACCCGCGACGAAATCGCGCTCCTCAATACCTCGGCGATGATGGTGGATGCGGCCTACGACGAACTCTACCGCGCCATGAAGCCGGGTATGCGCGAGAACGAGGCGGTTGGCCTCGTCAGCAAAGTACTGTATGACCTGGGCTCCGAATACGTCGAAGCTGTAAACGCGATTTCCGGCGAACGTTGCAATCCACATCCGCACGTATTTTCAGACCGCGTGCTGCGGCCCGGCGACCCGGTATACTACGACATTCTGCATTCCTACATGGGCTACCGCACCTGCTATTACCGCTGTTTCACGATCGGATATGCGTCGCACGCGATGATTGACGCCTACAAACGTTGCCGCGAATATTTGGATGCGGCGATTTCGCTGGTTCGCCCTGGCCGCACCACCGGTGAAATTGCAGCGTTGTGGCCGAAAGCGCAGGAATTCGGATTTCCCAACGAAGAAGCGGCATTCGCTTTGCAATACGGACACGGCATCGGCCTCGCAATCTGGGAAAAGCCGGTTATCAGCCGCTTGGTTTCTCTCGATCATCCTTATGAGATCAAGCCCGGAATGGTTTTCGCTTTGGAAACGTTCTGGCCTTCCACTGATGGATGGGCTGCCGCGCGCATTGAAGAGGAAATTGTGGTCACCGAGACAGGCCACGAAGTAATCACGCGTTTCCCTGCGGAGCAATTGATGGTGGCGGGCGCGCACTATTTCACCGTGAATGGGCCATTGTCCGCGACGCGCGAATCCGAAGCGGCGCCCAGCAAGCGCGTCAAGGAAATGGTCGAAGCCAGCGCCAAAATCGAGCGGGTCGGCGCCACAGACTAAGATTTCAATTCTATTCCTTGAGGAATTATGGCCATCAGTGTTGTTATGCCCGCGCTCGAACTGACACAGGAAACCGGTAAGCTGGTTTCCTGGCGCAAAAAAGAGGGCGAAGCCGTTGCTAGGGGCGAGACGCTGCTTGAAGTCGAGACGGACAAGGCCGTCGTCGAAGTGGAAGCACTCGCTGATGGATATTTGGCCGGCGTGAAAGCGAAGGAAGGCGACGTCATCGTCGTCGGCCGAACGATTGCTTGGATTGTAGAGAAGGGCGAATCCGTTCCGGCAGATGAGGCTCCCGCTGCGGCGGTCGCCAGCGCAGCCTCACCCGCGGCCCGCGCTACCGAATCGGCGGCTCCATCAGGCGATGGTGCGATATCCGCCGCGAGGGTGAAGATCTCACCCAAAGCTCGCCGTCTCGCCGGCGAGCTTCACGTCAATCTCGACGGCGTGCGCGGTTCAGGACCCGTCGGAGAAATTCTCGCATCAGACGTCGAGGCCGCGGCAAAATCACCCGCGCCAATTGCTGCCGCACCATTCGTCGGCGCGAAAATCGAGACGCTTAGCGCGATCGGCCGGTTGATGGCGGAGCGCACCACCCAAAGCTGGACCACCGTTCCGCATTTCTTTCTAGTTCGCGATGTGGACGCCAGCGCGCTGAGTCAAACACGCGAAAAACTTTCTGCTTCGGCCGGCACAAATTCCGGCGTCAAAGTCACCCACACGGATTTGCTCATCGCGCTCGTCGCGCACGTCTTGCTGCAACACCCGCGCTTGAATGCGAGTTGGACGCGCGATGGAATCCAGCATCATCCTGAAGTGAACATAGCCATCGCGATCGCCGTAAACGACGGTGTAATCGCGGCGGTGATTCCCAACGCACACGTCGCAAGCATCGCTGAAATCGCGACGCAGCGCCGCGACCTTGCCGAGCGCGCCAAATCCGGCAAATCGCGCCCGCAAGATTTCGCAGGCGCCACATTCACAATCAGCAACCTCGGCATGTTCCAGATCGATTCGTTCACCGCGATCATTCCGCCGCAGCAAGCGGCCATCCTCACAGTCGGCGCCATTACCGATCGTGTCGTTGCGATCGACGGCCAGCCCACCGTGCGCAGCATGGTGAAGCTCACGCTTTCCTGCGATCACCGCGTCGTGGATGGCGCGCGTGGCGCCCAGTTCTTGAATGACCTAGCGCAAGCAATCGCCGAACCCCAACAGGTCTTGCGCTGACTCTGCCCGCGCTCAACGCCTCGCACATTCGCCAACCGTAGTTTCGTGCGTGCCGCTACGCAAGGCTTCCCGCGGACTGAAATCGTGTCACAGCCCAGTGGTGGAAGGACATTCCCGCGTATCCGCAGCGAGCTGAGCGCGCGTTAGGTCCCGGAGGCGACCGGCGGCAGAAAAGCCGCGGAACAATCGTCGCTGAAAGATCCGCAGGTGGAAGTAAAAAAGCCGGTAATGGCTGGCGGAGGGGGTGGGATTCGAACCCACGAGACCCTTTCGGGCCTAACGGTTTTCAAGACCGCCGGAGTCAGCCGCTTTCCTACCCCTCCGTTTTCGATTGCTTGCTCCATCCTAACTTACGCCGCATTTGATGACAATCAACGCCGGACGACGAGCTCCGCGATGCTGATGCTTACGCGGCGCGTGCCGCAGGGGACATGCGCCAGCTCCGGCGAGAATCCGGCGCTCACGCGCGCTGCAAGTAATGATAAGATTTAAGTGTAAGTATTCGCTGCCGCCCGCCGCGCGATTGCTCGGGCAGCCGACGGGGAGATTCCGCGATGCTCCGAAAAACCTTGATCCTGGCCATCGTTTCCAGTTTTGTGTTGGCCTTATCGGGTGCCGCTTCTGTGCGTGCTCAGAATTCCTCCAGCCAGGAATCCCAGCCGGCTCCGACTCCCGCTCCGGCTCCAAGTCCAGCAGCGAAGTTTCTGACAACCGAAGTGCCCGCCTATCACGCCGAGCCGCCTCGAGGCGCGCTTCCCGACACGCTGGATCCTGCACAGTTCCTGGACGCGCAAACGAAAAACATCTACACGCTCGCGGCGAAAGTGAAACCGGTGTTGTATCAGGAGCCATGCTATTGCGGCTGCGACAAAGAAGTGGGACACAAGAGCCTGCTGGACTGCTTCACCGATTATCACGGCGCCCATTGCATCCTCTGCAAAAAAGAAGCGGCCTTCGCGTACGGTGAATCGCAACGAGGCAAGACCGCCGCGGAGATTCGCAAAGAAATCATCGACGGAAAATGGAAAGAAGTAGACCTTGCCGCCTACGATGCTCTTCCCGCTGCGAAATAGTGGCCTTCTGGTTTCGAATCGACCCGAATATGACCGGTGGTCATATTCGGTTCTCATTAATATCGCGGGCAATCCTCACGCTCGCTCCAACGTGCCTCCTCGCGTGATAGAACACTCCTGCGGGTAAGCCAAATCGCAGCCGCGAATTAATCGTCAACTGTGAGAGATGAAGCCGGCTAACGTGAAGGCTGTGCGGACGGCCTCGCGGGCCAATCTTGCGGAGCGAAATCGACACCCCAGAAATGAGGGCTCGGGGAAAGGAATTCGACGCCGACACGTGTGCCCTTTTCGGACGTGTCGCCGAGATAGACGACTCGGCATTCTTGTTCTTCTTCGGTGACTGGATTGATCAGCACGATTTCAGCGCCGAGCGTGAGAGTTTCTTGCAGATAGAGCAGGCCGCCATGTGCGTTGATGACGATGGTCTGGCTGTTCTCGCGGAATTTCTTGCCGTCGCTGTTTTTGGCCATGGCGCGCACGGGAATTCGCGTGAAGACGCGCGAACTCCGTCGGGCCGTGCTGTTTTGCGGTTCACTCATGGTTATCTGGTATCCTGCATCCAGCCAGACACCGAGTCAACCGTGTGGACTTGGAAAGTTTCCAAAAACGCAGGCCGCAAAAAGCTTGCTGAAATCGCACAAGGTTCCGTAGAATCGCAAATCTTGTTTGATGGCACAGCAGTGATGCGCAATCATGCCGCGTCGCGGAATTCGCTGGCGCGGGCGTTACCATCTTATGACTTGGGGGCCCCCGGCAATGAACCTTATCGAGTACATCGAATCTAGGCGCGAAGTACATCTGAACGAACTCAAAGAGTTTCTCCGCATTCCCAGCGTCAGTACCAAAAGCGAACATAAACCCGATATCGAGCGCGCCGCCCACTGGGTGGCTGAAAAATTGCGCGCCGCTGGCTTGGAAAACGTGGAAATCACGCCGACTAAAATGCATCCTCTCGTCTACGGCGAATCCCTGCATGCTCCCGGTAAACCCACCATTCTTTTCTACGGCCATTACGACGTACAGCCCGCCGAGCCTCTGGACCTTTGGACTTCCCCCGCCTTCGAACCCGCGGTCCGCGACGGCAAGCTTTTCGGCCGCGGCACCGCAGATGACAAGGGCCAGGTGCACATTCATATGAAGGCCCTCGAAGCCTTGAAAAACCAGACAGGCAAGCTACCTTTGAACGTCAAGGTAATGATCGAAGGTGAAGAGGAAGTCGGCAGCGTTAGCCTGTGGGATTTCGTGCAGTGCAATCGCGAGCGGTTGAAGGCCGACGCGCTGATCGTCTCCGACACCTCTATGCTGGCGAACGGCGTGCCCTCCATCACCTACGGATTACGCGGTTTGAATTATTACCAAGTGGAAGTCGCCGGCCCGGCGCAGGATTTGCACTCCGGAGTTTTCGGCGGCGCGGTGCCCAACCCGATTACGATTCTCGCCGAAATAATCGCTAAGCTTCACGACAAGAATTTTCGCGTCGCCGTTCCCGGCTTTTACGATGATGTCGCTCCGTTGTCTCGCCAGGAACGCAAAGCTCTTAATTCCCTCCCGTGGAAAGAAAAAGAATTTCGCAAGACGGTGGGAGCGCCCGCGCTCGACGGCGAAAAAGGATTTACGATTGTCGAGCGGCTCTGGACGCGTCCCACGCTCGAACTCAACGGCATTTGGGGCGGCTATCTCGGCGAAGGCGCGAAAACCGTAATTCCCGCGAAAGCGTATGCGAAATTTTCCACGCGTCTGGTTCCCAATCAGGATCCCGCGAAAATCGCGAAGCTCGTCGAGCGCCACATCCGCAAATTGCTGCCGAAGTCCGTCGCTTGCAAATTTCAGGTCCTCAGCACGGGCAAGCCTTGGGTCGCGCCGTACACGCATCCGATTTTTCAGACGGCGATTCGCGCGCTCGAATCCGGCTTCGGCAAGAAGGCTGTTTTCATCCGCGAAGGCGGCTCCATTCCCTTCGTCACGCAAATGCACGACACCTTCAAAGTTCCCTGCGTGCTGCTGGGCTTCGGATTGCCCGACGAAAATGCCCACGCGCCCGATGAACACATCGCTTTGGAAAATTATTTCGGCGGAATCAAAGCTGTCGCGCTCTTCTACCAGCAGCTCGCCGCGCAGTAAATTTTTCGTCGAAAAATGGCGTGCGAAGGAAAGGCCCGTTTTATCGGGCTTTTTTGAAGGTTTGACTTGCGTTCGGCCCTTAGTGTCGCTATAGTCCCCAAGGCGTCCTGCAGTGCAGGCTCGCCAGGCAATTTAAACTGAGGAGGAAAACGCAACTCGATGGCAAATCCGCTGAGCAAGTCCAAGATTATTGCGCACATCACTGAGAAGGTAAGCACGCCGGAAAAGCCCATTTCCAAGAAGCAGACCGTGGCTTTCTTCGACGAATTGTTCAAGTTGGCTGTGAAAGAGGCCAAGAGCGCGGGCAAGTTCGTAATTCCCGGCATCGGCCGCGCCGTCAAGGCGCATCGCAAGGCGCGTCTGGGCCGCAATCCAGCCACCGGCGAGACCATTAAGATCAAGGCCAAGACCGTTGTGCGTTTGCGCGCAGCGAAAGCATTCAAAGACGCCGTCCTGAAGTAGTCCTTCCGGCGCAGGGATTGACGACGAACCCCCAGGCATGCCCGCTCCGGACAACGGAACGGAGGCTTGGGGGTTTTGTCTTTTCATCCCGTCGCGCTACCAAATAAACTGTTTTGCTCTTTACACATGCGTTAGATCATATTAATGGCGGGTGCTCTGTGGCGTTGCAGAGCCTGTGCGCAAATCGGGGGACGTCGTACTACGGGTATTGGTACCTCTTTCCCGTAACGGAACTTGACGGAAGGACCGCCGCCTGTGGCGCACTTAGCTTCCGCGCTGATCTCGCCTAGGTGCTGCGCCCTGGAACAGGAAAATGCCGGAACACTCAGGCCTCTTAACCGATCTGTACGAGCTGACTATGGCGGCGGGTTACTTGCAGACCCGCTTCGAGGCTCGCGCTACTTTTGAACTGTTCGTCCGTCATCTTCCGCCGCATCGTAATTACCTGGTCGCCGCCGGGCTGGAACAGGCCCTCGAGTTCCTGGAAAACGTACGTTTCTCTGCCGAAGAAATTGACTACCTCCGCAAGCATCCCGTCTTCCGCAACATCCGCGGCGAATTTTTCGACTACCTCGCGAAATTTCGCTTCACCGGCGACGTCTGGGCCATGCCCGAAGGCTCTCTGGTATTTCCCGGCGAGCCCATGTTGCGCGTCGTTGCGCCCATCATCGAAGGCCAAATCATGGAGACATATTTTCTTTCGACGCTCAGCTACCAGACCATGATCGCCAGCAAAGCGGCGCGCGTCGTCACCGCCGCCAAAGGCCGCCAGGTCGTCGAATTCGGCGCCCGCCGCGCTCACGGCAGTCAGGCCAGTTTGCTCGCCGCGCGCGCCGCGGCGATCGGCGGTTGCCAGGGCACATCCAACGTGCTTGCCGGCCAGCAATTCGGCATGGAAACGTACGGCACGCAAGCACACTCCTGGGTGATGGCGCACGAAGACGAGACCGAAGCCTTCGCGCAATTCCTCGACGCGTTCCCCGAACACGCCGTCCTGCTGCTCGATACCTACGACGTGCATTCCGCCGTGAAACGCATCATCGCCATGAATCGCAAGCCTGCTGGAGTGCGACTGGATAGCGGCGATCTCGCAAAAGATAGCCAGTGGGTGCGCCGCGAGCTGAACCGCGTGGGCTGGAACGACGTTAAAATTTTCGCATCCGGCGATCTCGACGAGACGCGCATCGCTGCGCTGCTCGCGAAACACGCTGCGATTGACGCGTTCGGCGTCGGCACCGCGCTCGCGACGCCCGGTGATGCTCCGCACCTGAACTTGATCTACAAGCTGGTCGAAGTCGAGCGCGGCGGAATCGTTCGCGAGGCCGCGAAACTCAGCGCCGCGAAAGTCACCTATCCCGGCCGCAAACAGGTGTTCCGTTACTCCGCGCCCTCCGGAGAATATCGCCACGACCGAATCGCTCTCGAGGGCGAGCCTGCGGATGGCGGTGAGCCTATGCTCGTGGAAGTGATGCGTGGCGGCCGTCGCGTCGCTCGAGCGCAGCCCGTTGCCGATTTGCGTGCGCGTTGCCTTGCCGGCCTCGCGCGGCTCCCGAAAACTTATCGCCAGATCAATCGCACCGCGGTGTACCCAGTGCGCTACACCACACGCCTCGAAGGCCTGCTCGAAAAGCTTCGCCGCCGCATCCGTCGCTCCGCGCTAAAATAGCGGAGAGGCTTGCCATCCCGCCGATGATGACAGAATTCGATACTCGATCAGAATCGTCAGAAAGTCCGAAGCGATTGAAGCTTCTTGCTACCGTGTTGGCGACGGGTGTCGCGATCAGATTTGCTGCGCTGGTCACTGACGCTCGGAACTCTTCGGGTTTTTTAACTACCGCGCTGGGGTTCGTTGAATTGTTGGTCCGTTTGTTCGTGATCGGGACGGCCGTCGAAATGGCCCGTGAGTGTTCACCTCGAAGACGGCCTGTGATTGCCCTGATTATCGCAGCCACCCCATTTGTGCTGATCGCATTGTTAGAATTCATTGTCTCGCACGGCTCGGGCGGTCATGACACTGCGGGTTTTGGTGTGGTTTATTTGCGTGGGCTTGCGTAGCGTCCGGACTGTCGCTGCTAATTGTTGCTGGCGTACGGTTCATAATCGAATGGCGCAAACAGCGACTGAGCGCAAACGAATAAATCTGAGCATATTACGGCCACCAGTCACGACGGAACTGAAAGAAAATGCTCAATAAACAAGAACAAGCGTGGGCGCTACTGCAGGAAGCCTATCGCGCGCAGATGGACGGTGATTACGACCACGCCGTCGAACTATACAAAAACTCTCTCGATCTCTTCCCTACCGCCGAAGCACATACATTTTTAGGCTGGACTTATCATTTCCAGGGAAAAATTGAAGATGCGATCGTGGAATGTAAACGCGCAATCGAAGTAGATCCCGAATTCGGCAATCCTTACAACGACATCGGCTCGTACCTGATTCAGCTCGAAAAATATGACGAAGCCATCCCCTGGCTT
>Ga0228598_1000125_pt1 | contig 13106 bp, 15 predicted proteins | sample CZU4metagenome_FD_182726 | JGI IMG/M metagenome (GOLD analysis project Ga0228598, IMG submission 182726) | Spruce rhizosphere microbial communities from Bohemian Forest, Czech Republic - CZU4 | ecosystem: Host-associated > Plants > Roots > Rhizosphere | place: Czech Republic: South Bohemian... | reverse complement strand
ACAAGAACGATACGGCTGTGCGTCCGGCGGTGTCAACTCCTCCAAAGAATGATTCGCGGTTCGGCTTGCTTCCATCGCCGCAAAAGTGTTTTCATTTACCGTCATGCATTGGGATTTTGCTCTCATTCTGCTTTTTCTCGGCATCGCCGTGCCGGTGCTCGGACGCCGCCGCGTCCGCCAGTTGATGCAGGTGCCCAGCACCACAAAAATGGATCGCATCTCCCTCTATGCTTCCACTCTCGCGTTTCAATGGATCGCCGCGGGCGTGATCTTGTGGCGCACCAACGAGCATGGAATTCGCGCGAGCCAGCTCGGCCTGGCGATACCCAATGCAGGGCTCGCGGTCAGTACGACGGTGGTGCTCGCTGCGTTGATTCTGCTCAATCAAATTCTGGGCCTGCGCCGCCTCGTCTCGCAACCGGAAAAAATTCAAGGTATCCTCCCGCAGCTCGCCTTGAAACTTTTTCCGCAAGACGACGGCGAACGCTTGGCCTTTTTCGCCCTGGTAACCACGGTCGCATTGTGCGAGGAACTGATTTATCGTGGCTTCGTCCAGTGCGTTTTTCAGGATTGGTCCCGAGACTCGGTCCTCGCTGCCGTAGTCGGCTCTGCCGTGTTTTTCGCGCTTGCGCATCTATATCAAGGCCGTCGTGGCCTCGTCTCCACGCTTACGATCGGTCTCTTATTTTCGACCATACGGGCATGGACGGGCAGCTTGTTGCCATGTGTCGTCGCTCACTTCGTCGCCGATATTACCGTCGGCATGCTGGCCCCTAGCCGACTGCGAGCGGGTCTTGCACGGAAAGAACTGCAAGTTATTGAAAAGACAATAGATATGGCGAAATAAAAATCTTTGTACAACTATACATGTAGTATGTATCCGTGAAACAATTATCTGACGACATCATCGATTCATCTCTGCGCCCCTACGGTGTGACCGCGACAGCTCTACTTTGCGATCAAATCCGTACGTACATCGATCTCTTAATGCGCTGGAATCAAAAGACCTCGCTCACCACTGTGACCAATCCAATCGAAATCCTGCGCTTCCACTTTGGCGAAAGCCTCTTGGCCGCTGCGACCGTCCCCATACGGCATGGTCGGCTCGCCGACGTTGGTTCAGGTGCTGGCTTCCCAGCCGTACCAATCCGTATGGTTTCAGAGGACTTGAATGTAATTCTTATCGAGTCAAATCAAAAGAAGGCGACTTTTCTAGAGGAGATCGTGAGAGAGCTACGGCTAAGGCAGGTGGATGTGCGCAGGTGTCGTATGGCTGATATCGACTTAAACGATGCAAGGGTCGAATTTGTCACCGCGCGCGCCGTCGGAATTGACAATGACTTCCTAAATTGGTCGCGCGGATCTTTAAGTCCGCACGGATCCGTAGCCTTATGGCTCGGAGATTCCGACGCAGTTCGAATATCTAAGGAAAAGGGCTGGAATTGGGCGGATCCAATCCGCATTCGGCAGTCTGAGAGGCGAGTGATCTTGCGCGGTTCACCAATTTAATTGTGAGACAACTGTTCCACGTGGAACTGCTTGCACATTCCATCAGTGTTTCACGTGGAACGCCCACTACTGATCTGGTTTCACGTGAAACATCTTGCCTCTCCCTAAATATCTCTGCTACATTTACGCCGCTTCTAGGGGAACAGCCGTTGGCCCGTGTCATCGCCATAACCAATCAGAAGGGCGGAGTCGGAAAAACCACTACAGCCGTAAACCTCGGCGCATCCCTCGCCGCTTCCGAACAACGCACACTAATAATTGACTGTGATCCCCAAGCTAACACCACCAGCGCCCTGGGATTCCAGAAAGATCCGGCCCGTCGCACACTCTACCAAGCTCTCATGCTGGACGAACCGATCGACCGGATAATCCTAGACGCGCAAGTCGAAGGTCTAGAGCTAATTCCCTCCGACAAGAACCTGGTAGGTGCAGCCGTCGAGCTAGTTAACCTCGAAAATCGCGAGTATCGGCTCAAAGCTCTGGTTGCGAGCATACAGGCGCGCTACAACTATGTCTTGATCGATTGCCCACCTTCGCTCGATCTCCTCACGCTAAATGCCTTAGCCGCTGCCGATTCCGTCCTGGTCCCGATTCAATGTGAGTATCTTGCGCTGGAAGGTGTGTCCGAGCTTTTAGACACGTTGATGCGTCTACGCCGGACCATTAATCCATCGCTAGCCATCGAAGGGATCCTCCTCACCATGTATGACGACCGTACCACGCTATCGAAGCAGGTATCCGCCGATCTTCGCAGTTTTTTCGGCGCTCAAGTATTCGAAACGATCATACCCAGAAATGTACGGCTGGCGGAAGCGCCCAGTCACGGCATGCCCGTGATGTTCTACGACATACATAGTAAAGGCGCCGAAAGCTATATTCAACTTGCTAAGGAGGTTATCGCTAATGCCCAGAAACGCGTTGGGCAGGGGATTGAGCGCGCTGATTCGGGAGCCGGAGCCGGCAGGGACACCAGCGCCTCCGCCGCTGCCGCGGGAGCTGGCTCCATCAGCTCAACCAGTACGTCCGACGACAGTAGCAGCAACGGCGGCAGCGACGGCAGCGGCTCCGGCACCGTCTGAAGGCTTGTTTCAAACAGATATTGATCTGATTGACCCCAGCCCCTATCAGCCGCGCACGCGCTTCCGCGAAGAAGCGCTCGACGAGCTTGCGCGTTCCATCCACTCCAGCGGCATCGTTCAACCGCTCGTGGTCCGCAGAATTGCCGGCCGCTTCCAACTGATTGCCGGCGAACGCCGCTGGCGCGCCGCACAGCGCGCAGGCCTGCTTCGCGTCCCGGTCGTCGTTCGTGACGTGTCGGAAGAGATGGCGCTGGAGATGACGCTGGTGGAAAACCTCCAGCGGGAAGATCTCAACCCGATCGAGCAAGCGCACGCATTTCAGCGCCTCATTGATGAATTTCACCTCACGCAAGAACAGGTCGCTGAGCGCACCGGCAAAGACCGCGCCACCATCGCCAATGCCGTCCGTCTGCTGAAACTCGAAGCGGCAATCCAGGACCTGCTCGAGGAAGGTCGCATCACCGCCGGTCACGCTCGCGCACTCCTGGCGGTCGACGATCCCCAAGCTCGCCTCACCATCGCTCGCCGGGTCGCGCGTGGAGGCATGACGGTTCGGCAAGTCGAACGCCTCGCAACACGCAGCAGCAAGCCGCAGGTCAGCGCTCCCGCGTTCTCCGTGGACGCCAACACCAAGGCGGCGCTCGAAGAACTGCAACGTGAGTACGGGACACGCGTGCACATGCAGCCGCGCCACGGCACGAGGCCGGGACAGTTAGTATTTGAGTACTACGACGATAGTGATTTGGCACGCCTCTACGACCAACTCATGCGAAAATAGTGCTACGCTATTCACGTAGCGTGGGGAAACCGCATGGGTTGGTTCGACCGCAAACGACATGATTCCGGGGAGTGGACCGGCTTTCTGGACCAGGGCGTCAAGCTCGAAGGCCGTCTAGAATGCGCTGGCACCTTTCGTATCGATTCTGCCATGAAGGGGACGCTTGTCTCCCACGAAACCCTGATCCTCGGCGAGCACGCCAACGTAGAAGGCCAGATCGACGGCAACTACGTCATCATCAGCGGACACTTCGACGGAACCATAAAAGCCTCCGGTAAAGTCGAAATTCAAACCAAAGCCATCGTCACAGGCGAAATCCACACGCCATGCCTCATCATGGAACCAGGTGCCATCTTCGACGGCCGCTGCCACATGCTGGCCACGACCGAAGCATCCAAACCGATCACCATTCCTATTCGATCGGCCGCCGCGCACGCATAGTTCGAACGCTCTGTACACTGAGCCAGTTCCTCGCTCTTTTCGCACCAGGTCCGCGACGGCCCACGCGCTATAATTATCCAATCGGTTCCACGGAGAAATGACATTGGCGGAACAAGTCCGGCTCACCACCACCGCAAAGGCTGCAGGCTGCGCCGCAAAGTTAAGTCCCAGCGTACTCGACGCGGTGCTCAAAGGCCTCCCGCCGCAACCCGATCCCAACGTGCTCGTCGGTTTCGAAACCAGCGACGATGCCGCCGTCTATCGCCTCACCGATGATCTCGCCATCGTGCAAACCGTGGATTTTTTCACGCCCATCCTCGATGATCCCGAACTTTTCGGCCAAGTCGCGGCCACCAACGCACTCAGTGATGTCTACGCCATGGGCGGCCGCCCGATTTCCGCCCTCACCATCCTGGCCTTTCCCGCCGCCGGCGCTGCCGAAGTTCTAGAACAAATTTTGCGCGGCGGTTTAGCGAAGATGTCTGAAGCGAACTGCACGGTAGTTGGCGGGCATTCGATTCGTGACGACGAGCTGAAGTTTGGCTACGCCGTCACCGGCGTGATCCATCCGCAACAAATCTGGAAAAATGTTGGCGCGCGTCCCGGCGACATATTGATCTTCACTAAGCCAATCGGCACCGGTGTGATCTCCACAGCCTTAAAGCAGGGCCAAGCCGAGGAGGCCTGGGTCGCCGCCGCCACTGCTTCCATGACGCGTCTCAATCGTGACGCCGCCGCAGCGCTGCACGAAGTTGATGCGGCGCACGCGGTGGAACAGCACTCAGTCCACGCCGTCACCGACGTCACTGGTTTTGCGCTCCTCGGCCACGCGCGTGAAATGGCCATCGGCAGCGGCGTCTCCATGAAACTGGATCACGCGCGCATGGAATATCTTTCCGGCGCGATCGAAGCGGCTCGCCGCGGCTTTTTCTCCGGCGGTATGAAGAATAACCGCGACTTCGTGGAAAGCTGCACCGCTTTTGCGCCTAGCGTACCCGCTGAATTCCGTGCTCTGCTCTTCGATCCACAAACTTCCGGCGGCCTGCTCGCATCCGTCGCTCCAGAATCCGCCGATGCCGCCATGGCCGCTCTACAACGCCGCAATGTTCCCGGCCGCATCGTTGGGGAGGTTACCGCCAGGCGCTCTCCGCTTCTCGAAGTCGTTTGATTTCCGCGCAATCGTGTACACTCTTACTTTTTCGAATCACTCATGGACACCATAACCCACGGAATCGTCGGCGCGCTCATCGGCAAAGGATTTTTCTCGGAGCGTAACGGCCGCGTCGCCACTTTCGCCGCCACCGTCGGCGCGATGTTTCCCGATATTGATGTCGTCCAGGAGATTTTCTCCACCGATCCTCTCGCGATCGTAAAATATCATCGCGCGCTCACGCACTCTTTCGTGGCTCTGCCATTTTTCGCAGCACTTCTAGCCTGGTGCACTCGCGCGGGCTTCGCATTCGCAAAAAAACGCTGGAACCTGAACCATTGGGAAGCCCCTTCGTGGGGAATTCTTTTCATCATCTACGCCATAGCAATTGCCAGTCACATTCTTCTCGACGCCATGACCTCCTTCGGAACGCGTATCTGGTATCCGTTATCGCAAGCACGCGTCGCGTGGGACCTGCTGTTCATCATCGACTTTTCGTTCACAGCGATTGCCTTGCTTCCGCAAATCGTCGCGTGGATTTATTCCGATCGCACGAAAACTTCGTCGCGCGCCATGTCCTTGTGGGTGTTATTTACGATCGGCGCATTCGGCACGTGGAAAATCGCCGCCGCCGTGGGCTTTCCATTTCATGTGTGGATCGTGTTTCTTGCCAGCGCCATCATCGGCGCGCTGTTTTTTCTTCCGGCCTTTCGCAGCGTGGGCTTCCGGGTCAGCACCGCGCATTGGTGCCAAGCCGGCTTCGTCGTAATGCTCGCTTATCTGTTCGCCTGCAGCGTCGCCCATCACGCCGCGCTCACGCGCACCAGGAATTTCGCTGCCGCGAATCATATCCCCATTGACCGCATCGCGGCCCTTCCGCTGCCTCCGTCGCTGCTCGATTGGGGTGGCGTCATGCGTACCACCGACGGCGTTTACCAGTCGCGCTTCGATCTGCGCGATTCCAACTCGCCGGTTTTCGCTTTCAGCGCCGATTCGCCACCGAACGAATATGTCGCGCGCGCCCTGCTGCTCCCCGAAGTCCAGCTCTATTGGTCTTTCGCGCGTTTCCCTGTGATTCGTAGTTCCAGCGAGCGCGGCCGCCATTATGTGGATTTCAACGAGCACCGTTTCATCACGCGCAATCGCCAAGGCCCCGCGCCGTTTTCCTATCGTGTAGTATTTAATGATGCCGGCGAACCCATCGAAGAAGGCTGGCAAGTCGACGGCATGGACGTGCGCCGCTTGCTCAAAATTACGCCCACGCATACGGGGAACGTGCGATGAAAATTCTAATCTTCAGCGATATTCACGGCGACTTGCGCGCGCTGGAACGTGTCGTCGCACAGCCCGCCGACATTTACATAGCCGCCGGCGACCTCTGCAATTTCAGTAAAGGGCTCGAACGCTGCGCTCCAATTCTGCAGCCGCTCGGCGACCGCCTCTTCGTCTTGCCGGGCAATCACGAAACCCACGAACAAACAAAAACGTTTTGCCAGCAACACGGATTCGTGGATTTCCATCGCCAAACCAGAAAACTCAATGGCACCAATTGGGCCGGCCTCGGCTACAGCAACATCACTCCGTTCAAAACGCCCGGAGAATATTCCGAAGCCGAAATCGCCGCGGCTCTGGCGCCATTCGCGGGCCTGGAAAAACTCTATCTGGTAGTTCATTTCCCTCCGCGCGATACGAAACTCGATGAATACGCCGAAGGCCAGCACGCCGGAAGCCCCACCCTGCGTACCTGGGTGGAAAAAGAAAAACCTCTCTATCTATTCTGCGGGCACATTCACGAAACCGCGGGCATGAGTGATCGCTTGGGAACAACGCAATGTTTCAACGTTGGCAAGGAAGGCTACACAATCGAAGTTTAAAAATTGCAGTCGCGTAACGCTAGAATTCCTGCAAGAAGCACGCGCGGCACAACAGCGCACCACTCACAAATCAACAATCACCACTCATTTCTTCACTACCGGATAAACGACCAACTGCCGCCGGTCGCCCACGCCTTCGCTCATCGTCCGAACGCCTTGCGCGCCGCTCAGTTCCAGATGAATCAGCCGTCGCTCGCGCGGTGACATCGGATTAAATCGAAACGCCTGCCCGGTTTCGCGCACGCGTTGCGCGGCCACTCGCGCGGAAAGTTTCAATTCTTCCAGCCGCAGCGAGCGATAGTCTCCGCAATCGAATCGCACGCGGTCATGCAGCCGCGGATCCAACCGCAGCCAACGATGCCCCACGTGCTCCAGCGCCAAGAGCAATTCCGCATTGTGCTCGAGCAGAAAATCCTGATCCGCGCCCTGAAACGCGACCAGCACATCCTTCTCATCCGCGCCGCCATCCACCGTCGCCGGCGTCGAAATTTCGTAGGAGATCTCCAGGCCCATCTCGCGCACTGCCAAATCGAGATAGCGCCGCAATTCCACGATCGCGCGCTCGCGATCCAGCCGCACTTCGGCTTGCGCGTGATCTCTCGTGAAAGGCCGCTTCCCGGCCCCTGTGCGTTCCTCAGGCATCGATGAGTTTCTTTTTGAACTTTCCCTTCGCGGGCATCGGTTCCGATTTATTCAAATAATATTGCTGCCCGATTCCCACCAGGTTGCTCGTGAACATGTACAAATTCAATCCGCTCGAGAGCCTGAAGAAAATGAATCCCATCATCAGCGGCATCAATGCCAACATTTTCTGTTGCGCCGGATCCGTACTGGTCTGCGGCGTCATTTTCGTCATCAGATACATCATAATGGTCATGCCGATCGGCAAAATATAATACGGGTCCATCGCCGAAAGGTCATGAATCCAGCCCATCCAAGGCGCGTGGCGCAGCTCGATCGCGCCATTCAACACGCGCCACAGCGCCCACCAGATCGGCATTTGAAACAGCATCGGCAGGCAACTGCCCATCGGGTTGATGCCTTCGCGGCTGTAAACCGCCATCACTTCTTCATTCATTTTTTTCTTGCGCGGATCGCTCATCGAATATTTCTTGTAGCGATCTTGAATCTGCCGGATTTCCGGCCCCACTTTCTGCATCTTCTGCATCGAACGCCAGCTCTTCATCTTCAGCGGAAACATCGCCAGGTTGATCACCAGCGTCATCAGCACGATGCACCAGCCCCAGTTCGTCACTTTGGTGTGCAGCGTCTGCAAAATCCACAACAGCGGCTTCGCGATGATTCCGGTCCAACCAAAATTCACCAGCTCCGCCAGCGGCGGCTGAAGTTTTTCGAGCAGCGCCAAATCTTTCGGCCCCACAAATACGCGCACGCGCAAAGGAGCGCCCGTCGTGGTCCCCGCGGCCATCTCCGCTTCCGGCTCGCTGGTCTGTTTGCCGTCCGCCGTCACCGAGTGGTTTTGCATCCAGTGCCACAGCGAAATGTCTGTGGCGTCCGGCAAAAACGCCGCCGTGAAAAATTGGTCCTCGACGCCCGCAAATTCCAGCGGCCCATATTGCACCGCGGGCTGGCTCTGGTTTCCCGAAACTCCCAGCTTTTTGTACTGCAGCAAATTCAGTTTGCCGCCGGTTTTGTAATACACAGTCACCAGCTGCGCCGCGTTGTACACAGCCTTGTCGCCGAATCCGCCGCGCCAAGCTACTGCCACCGGCTGCTGCTTCCCGTCCAGCGTCACCGCCACTTCTACCGTCGTTTCGTAATTGAAATCGAATTTTAGTTTCTTCTGGACGTCCAGATGCCCGTCGCTCCAGTGCATATCCACTTCAATCGGCGCCCACAAGCCGCCGCCGGATGCCGGTGGCACAACTGGAATCTTGCCGGGCTTCAACTCTGACGTGTAGGCAACTGCGGGGGGAATAACGCGGGTATCAATCTCGTAAAGTCCCGCATTGGCATTCGTTTGTTGTTGCGGGTCGGTCAGCACCAGTGAAAACGGCCAGCCTAGTTCCTGCGCGACGCTGTCGTTCACCAGGTCCAGCGGCCGCGGCGGCCTCTGGTCGTCGAAATATTTGTTCAGTTGCCAGGTTTTCACCACGCCGCCGCGGTTCGATAGTTCCACGCGATACAGTGCGCTCTGCACCACCACCGTTTTCTCTTCGCTGGCTTCCACTACGGACGAATTAGCAGCAGCTGCCGCTCTTCCAGCGCCCGATTTCGCAGCAGCACCGGAGGAGGAAGCGTTCCCCGCCGCTCCCGGCTGCGCGGAACCCTGCTGCGAGCCTTGCGGATTAAACGGCACGGAAGTTTGTGCTGGATTTGACTGCGGCGGAGGAACGGGCGGCTTATAGAAATGTCCCCAAGCGAAAAGAATCAGCAGCGACACAACTACGAACAAAATCCCGCGGACCTGGTCGGACATTTCCTTCACTGCGCGCGCTCCTTGCTCTGCGTTCCGCCATCGAATTGCACGTCGCTGCGCAGCCATACCGCGTCCAAATCTTCTGCGTCCGGCACCGGATCAAATCCGCCTTTGGTGAACGGGCGGCAACGCCCTAACCTTTTCAGCGCCAGCCAACTTCCGCGCCGCGCGCCGTGCAGTTCGATCGCTTCCTGCGCGTAATTCGAGCATGAAGGATAAAACTTGCAGGCTCCGCCCAGAAAAGGCGAAAAGAAGATTTTGTAGAAACGCACGAAGGCCAGCAACCACCACGCGCCAAAGGATTTCGCGCGCGTGCCCATGTTCGTATACGTGTTCGCTGTCGAAAGCAGCGGCTTCACTCGGCTGGTTTCGCGGGTGATGCCGCGGGCGTCTGCGAGGCGCGTGGCGGTATGAGTTTCAACAGCTCCGCTTGCAGCGCGGAAAACTCCGCTGTGGCGGCTGAGCTGCGTGGATGAATGACAATGTCCCATCCCGGGGCGATCTCCTGTCGGTGCAATCTTAAAATTTCGCGGAGGCGTCGCCGGATTCGGTTGCGCCGGACCGCGTTACCCAGCGCCTTTTTAATGCTCCAGCCGAACCGGCTGCTGTCGAGGCCATTGGGACGAAGAAATAGCGTGAACTCGCGGCTGTTCCGGCGGCGCCCCTCGCGATAGACCGCGTCGTACTCGGCGCGGCGCACCAGGCGAAAAGCGCGCGGAAAATCCAGCCGCGGCGCTTCAGACGCGCGTGAGGCTGTGGCGCCCTTTTTTGCGGCGTCCTGCAAGAACTTTCCGTCCACCCTGGGATTTCATGCGCTTGCGAAAGCCGTGCTTTTTATGTCGGCGCCGCACATGCGGCTGAAAAGTGCGTTTCGGCAACGATCCTCTCCCTCAAAATTTATTGCGGCTCGCGCACTACTACGAATCGAGCGCACAGTCGAAACAAGCAGTTTAGACGACCTGCGTGCGACGGTCAAGGAAGCGCCGCGAGCGCGCAGCGCGCGTCCGCCGCTGCAATTCAGCCTCAGCCATAAATGCCGGACCGCGCGATCTCGCCGGCGGCGTTCGACACGCGTGCTTCACATCGTCTCGTATCGGCGTAAGATGGCGTTCGGAGCCGGACCATGGCCAAAACTGCGAAGCCACGCATGGTGGGCGTCGAGTTGTATTTTAACCAGCTTGCTCGTGCGAAAAAATTTTACTGCGATATTCTCGGCCTCACGCTCGCCGACGAAATCCCCGGCCACCACGCACAATTCGCCGCCGGTAACGCTTTCCTCTGCCTGGAACGCAAAGGCGCGGAAAATTATCCTTCGGCCGATAAGGCCGTCTTGTTTTTCGAGGTTCCCGACCTCGCCGCCGCCGTGAAAACTCTGGGACGCAAGCGCATACTCCGCTACGAGCCGCAAAGCAGCGCGCGCCGCCCTGCCTGGGCCGTCCTCCACGATCCCGAAGGCCACAACATCCTCCTTCTGGAATCGAAGAACAAGCCGAAGAGCAAAAACTGAGGAATGCGGATCGGTGATTCGAGCGAAACCTCTGAAAAGGGCCGAAAAACTAGAGATTAGAAAAAGTTTTCTCGTGCGTTGTGAGTGAGTTACGTCGAATTCTAATACTGGGCCACTAGAGATTAGAAAAATCGTGGGTGGTGAGAAGAGATTGGAACGGCGCGATTCGTGTAGGGCAAAATGCGCACGCAAAGATGCAAATTGCTGTCGATTAGAAAAAGTTATGATGTTGTTCGCAGGGGAGTTGCGGGCGTTTCTAATCGCCGGACTGTCGATTAGAAAGTCGCAGCGAGGAGTGGAAGAGACCCTTCGACCCTTCCGTCGGCGGGTACTCAGGGTAAATGAGCGAGGAGTAGGAGGGGCGCTGCGATGATTCTGCCATCGGGATGCTGCTTGGGTGAATGGGCGAGGGGCTGGCGCGCAGATCATTGAAGCCCAACCAGCGCGGACCATGTGGCCTCCTTGCCTCGGCGGAGTAACCGCCCGACTCATGCAGACATAGTCGTCACGGTAACATAAGAGGTAAGAAATGGACCGTTTGTACTGTCTTCGAGTGCGTCCGAGCCAAGTTGCGGTCTTATGTCGCCTCCGGCGATGGTTCGGTGTAGAAGGATCTGATCGAGTTCATCTATCGGAGACAATTGATGCCAATTGATTTGAAAAAGCTGAGCTCAAAAGCGATGCCGCGCCGGCCTATAGATCCATTGGAAATCTGGAATCAACTTGATCACGCCGTAGGTAAGGAATATCTGCGAGCCATTCAGGAGGCGGTGTTAAAGCAATGGTTCAGTCAACGGGAAAGTCGGGACACGATAATCAAGATGAACACCGGGACAGGCAAGACGCTCGTTGGACTCCTGATGCTGCAATCCTCGCTCCACGAAGGCCTTGGACCGAGTCTATATCTATGTCCTGACAAGTTTCTTGTTGGTCAGGTCGTTGACCAAGCGAGGCAATTCGGCGTCCGCTGCGTTTCATTTGAGGAAGGCATCGGACACATTCCAGCCGAGTATTTGAACAGTGAAGCTATTTGGTAACGAATGTTAAAAAACTTTTCAACGGACGCTCTAGTTTTGGAGTGGAGGGCGGCACGAATGCACCGATTTTTGTGGGCGCAATCGTTCTTGATGATGCACAGACCTGTGTTGAGCAAATTCGTTCGCAGTTTACGATCTCTCTAAAGAATGACCACGGGGCTTACAAACGGCTACTGAAGCTTTTTGCCCCAGGTCTGGCGCAGCAGAAAGCTGGGACGTTTGCAGAAATTGTGGCAGAAGATTTTTCCAAGTTCATGGCGGTGCCTTACTGGGTCTGGGCTGATGCGCATGCGGAAGTCGTTCGGATCCTCACGGAGTATCGGGATGACAACGAACTGCAATTCGTGTGGCCACTTCTGAAAGATATTCTTCCAAACTGTGACTGCGTGATCTCGGGTGCTCAACTGCAGATTGTTGCTCGGGTCACACAGTCGCATCTCATTCCATCGTTTGCCTCAGCTAAACGCAAGGTCTATTTATCCGCTACTCTGCTTGACGATTCACAGATGGCCCGGGATCTCGGAGTTCCGGCCGAAAGCGTCGGGAAACAAATTAAGCCAAATGTATTCGACGACCTCGGCGAACGCTTGATCCTCATACCAAGTGATATCCATCTTGATTTAGGGACAAGTTTTGTTATCACTACCATGAAGGCTAGTAAACAGATCAACCGAGTGGCCTTGGTTCCGATGAATCGTGAAAGGGGAAAGATGGGGGGAGGCCGCTGCAACTATCGTAGCGGCGGCGAATATCGACGCGGCACTCCGACCGCTCAAGTCTTCCAAAGGTGCTTTCCTGGCATTAGTCGCTAAGTACGATGGCGTCGACCTGCCGGACGACACCTGTCGGCTTTTGGTGTTGGACTCACTTCCGCGTGCGACGAGTATTTACGATTGGTATTTGCAATCAGTATTGCAAAGCACGCCGATGGTGAACGCCAAGATTGCCCAAAAGATTGAACAGGGCCTCGGGAGGTCGACGCGGGGGAAGAGCGACTACTGCGCGGTTCTCATTACTGAAAATGATTTAGTGGCGTTCGTGCGCAGCAAACAAAATCGCAGGCATCTCTCGCCCGGCACGAATGCCCAGTTGGAACTCGGACTGGCGATAACTAATGAGATTAAGAAGTCGGAAGAGGAGGCCAAGTATAGAAGCGCGCTAATACAAGAAATTAACCGTTGCCTCAGTCGTGATGAAGGGTGGAAAGGATTCTATCGTTCCTCCATTGAGGCCGCCCGAGACAGCGCCGGCAGTCGAACGGAATACAAAGCCAGTCTTCAGATAACAGCAA
>Ga0228598_1000124_pt1 | contig 13114 bp, 11 predicted proteins | sample CZU4metagenome_FD_182726 | JGI IMG/M metagenome (GOLD analysis project Ga0228598, IMG submission 182726) | Spruce rhizosphere microbial communities from Bohemian Forest, Czech Republic - CZU4 | ecosystem: Host-associated > Plants > Roots > Rhizosphere | place: Czech Republic: South Bohemian... | reverse complement strand
CTCGATGCCCAGGGCGAACATCCCTACGCAACGGTTTATCACGAATATACCCACCTTCTGTGCAGCGGAGCCGTAAAGTGGCTGCCGCTCTGGCTCAACGAAGGGTTGGCTGAGTTTTATCAAAACACAGAAATACGTGACAAAGAGGTCGTGTTGGGAGAGCCCAGCCCGGAAAATGTGCTTCTTTTGAGGCGTGAACGCCTGATGCCGCTTCCAATTCTGTTCAGGGTTGATCAAAGTTCGCCGTACTACCACGAAGAGAATCGGGGCTCCATCTTCTACGCCGAATCCTGGGCTCTCACTCACTATCTCCGGGTGAAGGACCGCCCGCAAAATACCAACCATTTGCGCGAATATACGGAACTGGTAAGCCAGAAAGTGGACCCCGTCACCGCTGGCACGCGTGCGTTCGGCGACCTGAGTCAACTACAGGCGGCGCTTGAAAAATATGTCGCGCAAGCCACTTTCTACGGGTTCAAGGGACCGCTCGCCACCGAGGTTGACGAAACGATCTTCAATGTTCAAGTAATGAGCCCAGCTCAGGCCGATGCAGTGCGCGCAGATTTCCTGGCCTACGAACAGCGAGTAAAGGACGCGAAACCTCTGCTCGATCGCGTATTACAAGAAGACCCGGGCAATACTTCCGCGCATGAAACCATGGGATATCTGGAATTTCGACAGGGCCATCTGGACGAAGCCGGGAAATGGTATGCGCAGGCGATCAAGCTGAATTCGCAAAGCTTTCTCGCCTATTACTATTTCGCAGCCATCACCATGAATGGCGCTCGGCTGGATTCAGAAACGAAGCCGCAGGTCGAAAGCAGCCTCCGCACTGCCATCAAACTCAATCCTTCCTTCGCACCATCCTACGACCAGCTCGCGGTATTTTTCGGAATGCAGCGCGAGAATCTTGAGGAAGCTCATACGTTGTCCCTGAACGCAGTGCAGTTGGATCCGGGCAATCTTCATTACCGGCTCAACACGGCCAACATCTTGCTGCAAATGGAGCGCCGGAACTGACGCCATCGCCGTGCTGCAGAACGCCATGAGCCTGGCCAAGACCCCTGATGAAGTAGTCTCAGTTCAGAATTTGCTGGAGTCAGCCCGGCAATACCAGTCGGCTCGCGAAGAAATGGAGCAAGAACAGCAAGGCGCTCCAGCGATTCAATCCTCTGTTTCTGAGATGCAATCGGTGCAGGCGACGTCGGCCGTCGCTAGATCAGCCACACCCAATGAACCGCACGGACCTCGGCGCGGCATGAAGGGTACGATTAGGAACCTGCACTGCTCTCAGCCTGCAATCCTCGAGCTGACCGTCGAAGGCGACGGAAAAACGCTTTCGCTGCATAGCAACAATTACTTCAAAATCCAGTTCAGCGCTCTGGGCTTCACACCAGCAGGCGAACTGCACCCTTGTACCGATTTGGAGGGGATGAAGGCGCGCGTTGAGTTTTTCGAAGCCGCGGGCAAATCCGTTGAAGGCCAAATTTCTTTTATCGAGCTTAGCAAATAGAAAAAGCTCCACTCCGGAATGGTCACGACGCTTTGCCGAACACCAGGGCCTGGCGCATGCCTTCGAAGTGAATTTCAAGAAGGGTGCGCGACCCGTCTGGATTTCTGCGGTACACATATTCATCCCGCGGATACTTCGCGTCGCGTTTCACCCATTTTCCGTCAGCCTCCGACACCACGTTGCTGTTGCGAGTGAATCTCACACTCGCATTGCCGATATAGGATTCCCAACTGATCGTGTATTCCCCCTGCGGTGTTGGTGCGCCGTTCAGCGTTACCGAAGAAACTAACTTGAAAGTCCGCCAGCCCTTTTCGAAAGGTCGGGGCTTGAAACCACTGGATAGCAGCGCGTCCTGGGTTACTTTGGCCTTCCCTTCATCGCCGTAAGGCCCCACAAGTACGTGGTAGGAGTTCGTCCAGAGAAAACCCTTTTGAACCGCAGTGACCGGAAGCCCGAGCTGCGACAGCTTGTCGGTTTCGTCGTGAGCCTGCAGCTGGTTCTTGAATTTGCCAACGTCGAAGTAAAGCTCCCTCGTCAAATCAATATTAGCCCCTCCAGAATCCTCGGTTTGGACGCCCATCGGCTTTGTTGGTTCGACCTTTGGAGCTGCACTGGGCTTGGGCGTGTTGACATTCGCATTCGACGCCATGGCGGCCACTGGCAGGATTGGGGGCGCGGCTTTTGCCAATGAGATTGTCGGAGATGGCAATGACATCGCCGGAGCGGCCGGTGTGACGGAGGGTCTCGGAGCAGAATTAGCAACGGTCAAGGGCGGCGTGACAGCAGGCTTAGCGGGCTCAACCGCCGGCTGAGGCTTAGCTGTAACCGGCGTGGGCGAGGCCGCGAGTTTCTCAGGCTGCGGAGGCGGATCAGGCGCATGCTTTGGCAATTCGGTCGGCGGTGCGGATACTGCCAATGCCGGCGTGGGTGAAGGCTCGGTCTTCGGAACGGCTGCAGCGGGCGCGGCTGCCAGGACCGTAGCAGGTGCGGGCGCTAAAACCTCCGGAGCCGCCGCCGAGACGACGACTGCGGTTGCTGCCTGCGGTTTCGCAGCGAATCGTTCACCCAATTGTATAAGCGTCTCTCCGAGCTCACGGCGGTAACTATTGAATAGGAATGCACTCGCCACGACAGCTGAAACCAAAAGCCCGGTGGCCAACCCCTTCGAGAACGCGCTCATTGGCCGGCGCGCTTGTAACGCCGATGAAAGCATAGCCTGTGGAACGAAACTGGTGGGCACCGTTTGAGCAGTCGGACTACCGCCCAGAACCCGCGGTCGCGGACCCGCTGACACAGACCCCTCTTGGTTGGGCATCGGGATTCCCGGTTGGCTGATCCAATTGCCGATTTTCTCCCCCACCTCGGCGGGTATATCCACAAATCGCAAGCCGCCCTTCTGCGTCTCGTCCGTCCATGTCACTGCGCCCGTAGCTTCGACGCGCTGGTTGTTTTCTGAAAACCAGAACCGGACTGTCCCGTTTGGTTTAACCGGATCGAAGGAGTGAAAGCAAAGCCCTCCATCCGAGACGTTCAACACGATACCGCCGTTATTCGGTTCGATGTTGATGTAGGCGTGTTTTCCCATCGTCGTCCGGGGAGTTTGGCGGCGATCCAAGGCTGTCATGGCAGCACCCAGTCAGTAGAGAGAAATTTGAGATTATTCGCAACGCGCGCAGCAATCGAGTCCGTTCAATGAGCCGCGGACTGACCTGCAGCAGGTTACCGCACGTCGGAATCCTTGTTATTGCCGTTCCGACAGAGCGGTAATATACACCGGATTGCTTCTATGCACAATCCTCCCGAAAACTTGACTCGGCCACGGCCGACGGCCGCATACCCTAATTTTTCGCGAAAAGTGGACTGTAAGCTCTGTCCGTTGTATATATTCTTCGAAGCACTAACAGAGCATTCTTCTCCTCAACAATGAATCCGACAAGCCACGGGAAGCAACAGGAAGAAAAGAGGGCCGGATGAAACTGAGACTCTTGATGTTTTGCGCGCTCTGCGCCGGGCTAACACACACGGCCTCTGCCGACACACTTCACTTGACCAACGGCCAAGTCATAACCGGCACTTTTCTTGGTCGCAGCTCATCCGGAGTGCAGTTCGTAGGGCCGGATGGAACGAGCCAGATCTATCCTCCGCAGGAAGTTGAATCAGTCTCTTTTGGGCCGGTCCCGGCTCCGCCCCAGACGCCAGCACCGCAACAGGTTACGGCCCCAGCGGGAACCATTCTTCTCGTCCGCATGGTGGACGGCTTGGATACCAAGACGGCCTACACTGGTCAGTTGTTCACGGCGACATTGTCGACCAACCTCGCTGCCAATGGCTACGTGGTCGCCCCCTCCGGAACAACCGTCTACGGTCAGGTGGTCGAGGCCAAGTCGGCCGGGCGCGTCAGCGGCGCCTCGCAATTGAAACTTCAGCTGACCCAAATCATCATCGGCGGGAACGCCATTCCAATCATGACGGACGTGTTTGATTCGCAAAAAGGCAAGAGTTCCACCCGTCGATCTTTATTTCGGACGCTCGGCGGTGCCGGCCTGGGGGCAGCCATCGGCGCGATCGCGGGGAACGCAGGCGTGGGCGCCGCGATTGGCGGGGTAGCCGGCGGCGTAGGCTCGGTTGTGCAGAGGGGCGATCAGGTCGAGATTCCCAGCGAAGCACAGTTGGAGTTTCGCCTGACGCAACCGGTAATGTTGCCCGTCGCGCAATAGGCTCGTAATCGTTCAAGAAACACGCAAGAATTTCTCGGAGGGACTCATGAGAATTCGATTGACTGTCGCACTCTTACTGGTGACCGCGGCAACTGGCCTTTGGGCCCAGGAAAAAAAGCTTCAGGATCCAGCAGAAAGCAAAGAACTCAACGAACAAGCCTACGTGCGCCTGCTTCGCACTGACCTGAACACCAAGAAGGAAGCGATCATCAAGGAAGAAATGCAGTTGACCCCTCAACAAGCGGCCGCCTTCTGGCCCATCTACCGTGATTACGACGCGGAGCAGAAGAAACTCATCGACCAGAAACTGGCAGTTTTCCAGGACTATGCTCAGAACTTTATGAGCATGAACGACGAGAAGGCCGATCAGCTAGCCCAGAAGGTAATGACGCTGGACGATCAAAGATTGGCTCTCAGGAAGAAGTACTATCAGCTCATCAAGACCGCGATCCCAACTGTTCTTGTGGTTCGATTTTTCCATGTGGAAAATCAAATCCAGTCTCTGCTGGACCTTCAAATCGCGTCGACCCTGCCGATTATCGAGCAGGCAGCCGAATAGACCCGGAAGAATCGGTTGCCGGTTCAGACATCGCGGTTTAAATAGCCGCTGCGTTTGTAATCTGCAGCGCGCGCGTCGTACAATGAACGGGCAGCGGAAATGGGATTTGGCAAAGGGACATTCCAACCCTGTATTATCAACGTGAGCGCGTGGCTCCAATATCCCTCCCATAAGATTGGACTTGCTTCCCGCGGATCTGTCCCCGGCCGCAAAGGCCCGAAAACTGAAGACGAACGGCGCAGCATGCCGGTCGAGGAAACGTTAAGCATGGTTATTCTAATTACGATTGTCCACATCGCGGTTTGTTTGTTTCTCATCATCGTTGTGCTGCTGCAGAGCGGCCAGAGCGGCGACATTGCTGCTGCCTTTGGCGGCATGGGTAGCCAGACCGCCTTCGGCCCACGCGGCGCTGCCACCATTCTGTCGAAAGCAACAACATGGTCTGCCATCATCTTTATGGTGACCTCGATCACACTCTCGGTCTATGCTTCGCGCCGAGGTGTTGCAAGGTCGGTGCTACAGGGAGTCAAGGCCTCGCCAGCCGCGTCTCAGCCTGTGAAGCCCGCCGCGCCCGCGGCTCCGGCATCCCAGAAATAAGTTGTTGGAGGTTCCTCGTCAATCGTTGGTTGGGACATTGCAACGCTTTGCCAACGACTGACGACCAATGACTGACGACCAACGACAGACCCATGATCCATGAAATCCTTGCCGTCGGACCGCTGCAGTGCAACTGCTCCATCATCGGAGACGAGACCACGCACGAGGCGATGGTGATCGATCCCGGTGATGAAATCCAAAGCATTCTCACCCTCGTGGACAAGCACAACCTGCAGGTAAAACAGATCGTCATTACCCACGCTCACATCGACCATGTGGGTGGGGCCATGAAATTGCGGGCCGCAACTGGCGCACCAATCCTGCTCAATCAGAACGATTACGATTTGCTCAAGATGCTTGATGTGCAGGCCACATGGATTGGCGTACCGCCTCCGGGCGAGGTAGACATCGATCAGAGCATCGGGCAATCAGACACCATTAAGGCCGGATCGCTAACCGCAAATGTAATTTTCACGCCCGGACACACGGAAGGCAGCATCTGCCTTTATTTTCCCGTCGAAAAGAAACTAATCGCCGGTGATACGCTGTTTGCGGGAAGCATTGGCCGAACCGATTTGCCCGGCGGCTCCTTCGAAAAGATCATCGATTCCCTGCACGACAAACTCCTCGCCCTCCCGGATGACACCGTCGTCACTCCGGGCCACGGCCCTCAAACCACGATCGGCGAGGAGCGCGAGAACAATCCCTTTCTAAAAAACTAGAATGGGCGCGGGCGTCCAGCCGCTAGAGACACAAGCGTACACGACGGACATCACGAGCCATTTAAGCCTTCTTCCGGGCCAAGCGATCAACCAGAACCCTAAGCGTAGTTTGGGCCTCTGGACTCCACCAGACGGCGTTGACCTGATCAAGCTCCAGATCGAAAGACCCCGAGAAAAGTTCGAACAGGTCGGCGCGAGCGCGTCGCCGGGTCGCCGCCATCGCATCGACGGGCAACGCCACCAGGCTGCGGCACCACTCGATTGCCCGGCTCACTACTTGATCGAGCGGGACCAGTTCGTCGACCAAACCGATGCGTGCGGCTTCATCAGGAGAAATCAGAAGTCCTCCGACAGCGAGCCTCTCGGCTTGATGCCCACCAATCAACCGCTTTAGTCCGGCAAAGATCATGGGCGGCAGCGGCAACCCAACTTGCACTTCATTCAACCCCAATTTCCAGTCGCCATGGGCCGCAATCCTGCAGTCACAAAAAATCGGTAGAACCGCGCCTCCGGCGGTTGCGTGCCCTGCGATCGCGGCCGCAATTGGAATAGGAGAGAGCGCGATAGCGCGCACCAGCCCGTAAAATTCTTTCCACAGAGTAGCAATGGCCGAGCGGTCAAGGCTTAATAAGAGCGGGACGTCAAGGCCAGCGGAGAATCTGCCGGGCGTACCCGAGAATACCAACGCGCGTGCGCCATCTTGCGGAGCCCATTCCACGGCCTTTCTTAGAGCCGCGATCAACTCCGGCGAAAGCGCGTTGGCTGGCGGACGGTTGAGCTGCAGTTCGCGTACCGCGCCATGGTCGATAGTAAGGATCATGCGGTCAGAAGATCTTGCATCGTGCTGATCGATGCGGATCATCAGCGAAGTATAAGTTGAGCAAGGCAGGAAGTGGAATCCAATTTTTCCACATTCCAGTTTCTAAACACGGGCACGCTGTCTAGTGCTGTTCTTCTTACTGGTTCAAAAGCCCGAGCACTTGCGCGATGCCTTTGTGAAAATCCTGCGGCGGGGTGATTAGGCTTACGATCAAGTGTCCATCGCCGGAGAAATCGTAAAAGTGTCCGGGGTGCACCAGCACCGAAAGCTTGCGCAGAATTTCAATGGCGAGATCTTCGTCGGATTGCGTCACCGGAACCCGCAGCACCGCATACCATCCCCCTTCAACGTCGAGGCGGCGACAGGTTTTCTGTTTAGCCAATGCGCGGTCTAGTTCGTTCAAGTTCGCACGCACGCGATTCAGCAACAACGGCTGAATGGAGTGCCGCTGCTCCAGCAGCGCGGATGCCGCTAGCTGAACGGGAGCATTCATCGATAGATACGTGTCAGCGATTACTTCCATCCGCGCCAGCGCTGCCGACACGGCTTCGCCCGGTCCACTGGTTACAATCCATGCCAGCTTCATCTGCGGCAATCCTGAAATCTTCGAGACGCCGCTCAACGTGAACGTCAGCACATCTCGGTTGGCGGCGAATGTCGAACGCGGTGCGCCGTCGTGCGCGTAGTCGAGGAAAACCTCGTCAGCAATGAGCGACAATTTATATTCGCGGCAGAAATTGTTGAGGGCGTTGCGTTCTTCTTCGGCCACAAATGATCCCGTGGGATTGTTCGGATGCACCACCACCACGGCGCGGGTGCGATGGTTCACCGCCCTATACAAAGATGGAAAGTCAATCTGCCAGCCGTGATCGTAGAGCAGCGGATACGGCACCAGCTTCACATCCTGCAAGTCGGCCAAAAACTCGAACAGCGGGTAGCTGGGTTTGGGCACGAGGATTTCATCTTCCACATCGCACAGCAGGCGAAACAGGTAAGAATAACCCTCGCTGGTGCTAGTAGTGAGCACGATCGATTCGGGATCGACTTCGTCATGTTGCTTGCGGTAGTAGGCGGCCACGGCTTCGCGTGCGCTGCGCAGGCCCTTGGGTTGGGGATCGTAGTCCATGGCCGCGGGATTAACCAACGGTTGCAGGATGCCTTCCGCGTCGTAGTGCAACTCCGCCCGCGTCGGATTCGAAATTGTCAGATCAAGAATTTCCCTGCCCGCAGCCCGCAACTCTTGCTGTGCTTGAGTTAAACGGTTAGGCGTAAGCTTCCAGTCGGTGCGGTGGGAGAACATGCGAGTCCATCATACGCAAAGAGTCTCCGGAGTTCAGCGTCCCGCCAGCCGGGTAAAGCCGTCATCGCTCCAGTCTTCGCTGCCTACGCCGTGATGCACAAAGAAAAGACCATCGGGGTCGTACTTCGCTTTCACCGACTGCAATCTCGCACAGTTCGAACCCCAGAAGGATTCTTGCCACGAAGGCTCGAAGTAGTTGCTCTCGGAAACATAGGAACCCGCACAGGGCGCGATCTTGCGCAATTCGTTCATAGCCCGGTCTACGGCAGTGGCGTCCTTGCGGGCCGCCGCGAGATCGGGCTCATGCCCTGGAATTCCCGGATATATCTGTCCCTTTCCGGCGGCAATAATCGCGAGCGCAAAGGCATCGAGCACAGCTGGATTCATCGCCGTGTCTCTAGCCGCTGCAATGGCATCCGCAGGAGCTCCGGCGAGTCCTTTATTGAAATGGAGTTCAACCTCCCAATGCCGCGAACCGGCAAACAACGCATTCGCCAGCCGCTCTTGCGAATCGCCGCCGAGCAGCGACGCGGGCAGCCATTGCGATTGGTAGCCATAAACGGACCACGCCACCTGGCCGCCATCCCCTGTCCACCACACGTTGTTTGGCTGGGCGCCGGTGCGGGAATCCGCGCGAAAAACGTGGTGCTGGTGTTCTTTCCTCCACTCCACGTCCCACCAATTTCGCGCCGGCATGCTGCCGATGATGAACGGAGTTCCAATCGTATAAACCTTGGGCGACTGCGCCAGCCAATCCAGGAAGGGTTGCCACACTTTCTTCGCCTGCTCCGTGTCTAAGCCATGCGAGACCATGCTGACGACAAGTTCGTTATCTGGCGTAACGTGGATTTGCTCGCCCCAATGATCGTTGAAGAGCGCGTCGCGGTAGAAGCCCACGAACTGCCGAATAAGGTGACGGTAGGAGTCATCTGACGAGGCCTTAACGGTGAAAATAGCACCACCCCAGAACTCCGGCAGATCGCGCAGGCGTAGAGTCACTTTGCTCACGACGCCCAAGCTGCCACCTCCGCCGCCCTTAAGCCCCCAGAAAAGATCCGGATTTGTACATGCGTTTGCGGTGCGTATCTTGCCATCGGCCGTGACGACTTCAGCTTCCAGCAGGCCCGCGGCCGCAAGGCCATAATGTTTGGAGAAACTTCCGAAGCCGCCACTTTGAATCAGGCCCGCGACGCCAACCGTCGTGCAACCACCGCCTTGCACATAGGCACCACCCTTAGTCGTAACGGCTTCGTAGGCCTGCATCCAGATCGCTCCAGCGCCGACCGTTACTGCAGGCTGCGGATGAGCATCGCATCCCTGCGGAACAAATGCTGAGTGCATGACGATGTCATTCATGTGCCGGGTCCAAATCAGCAATGAATCAGGTGCGTTCGAAGTTCCCTGATAGCTGTGGCCGCCGCCCTTCACGACCAGGCGTAACTTGTTTTCGCGAGCGAAGTTTACCGCCGCCGCAATATCATCCGCGTTTCTTACCGCAACCGCATAAACGCTCGGCTTCGTAACCCACGCGTTCACCCATCCCAAAGTTTGCGTAAGACCCGGCTGATCGCCAATGTAGTAGGGATTGTCGAGACTCTTGAGAACCTCCTGACAAGCCGCGCTTTCAGGCGCGGATTGGCAGGCAGCCAACGGGAACTGGACTGGAAATAGTTGTCCGCCAACCTGCTGTTTCAATTTCTCCCAAGCTGCCGCGCTTGGCCACGACGGGTCCGACGAGCGCACTCGGCGGAATGACTTTGCAGGAAGCGCAGTCTGCGCGAACGAGGAAAGATCCGGCAACAGTCGCGGCAGCAGGGGAATTGCCGCCAGATGTTTGAGTAATGTTCGTCTGTCCATTTAGGCGCACATCGAGCCGGCGTTTGACGGAGAGTGGAACTACGTTCGGCGGGAGCTATTATATGCCCTGCTCCCGCAGCATTCGCCACAAGCAAACGTGCCCTCGTCATGTACCCCTAGGGCAACTTATTCACTTAGCACGACCATTTATCGGTTGCACTGGCGGCTTCGCGGGAGCCAAGCATACGGAACCGCGCATTCTCAACCAACTATTTCATAGGGCCGCATCATGTCGTTTGGTATTCGAAATACTTGATTGTGTGTTTTCCGGGCAGCCGGACTGTGCGGCTCATTCTACTATTGAGCGTGTTCTCTACGCGTTCGGTTAGGGTTCGGTGAATGTGGTCGCTTCTCCCATCACCCCACCCTGTGATCCGTAGGCGTGACCCGGACTTGCCTGCGGCGAGACAATAAAAGTGGCATACTATCGTTTCGTAGCAGTCGGAAGATTGCGCGGTGCCGACGAACCTACTCGCGGAGGGGATATAATGGCAACCTTTGCATCTATGGAAAAAGCGACCCAGTACGAACTTCGCCTTGCCGAACGCATGTCGCGGCTGGGCACGGAAACTGCCTTTGAAGTGCTGAATAAGGCGCGCGCCCTGGAGCGTCAGGGTAAAGATATTGTCCACCTCGAAATTGGCGAGCCCGACTTTGATACGCCCAAGGATATAGTCGAGGCCGGGGTCGAAGCCCTGAAAGCTGGATGGACGCATTATGGCCCGTCCGCCGGATTGCCGGAGTTGCGCCAAGCCATCGCGGACGACGTCGAGCGCAGCCGCGGGGTCAAAGTTACGAGCGATTGGGTAGTCGTTGTACCCGGCGGCAAGCCCATTATTTTCTTCACGATTCTGGCGTTAGTGGATGCTGGAGATGAAGTCATCTATCCCAACCCCGGGTTCCCGATTTATGAGTCGATGATCAATTACGTCGGAGGCAAAGCGGTGCCCATCCGGCTGTGGGAAGAAAAAGATTTCAGCCTGGATGTCGAAGAATTAAACCACCTGATTACAGATCGCACCAAACTCATCATCTTAAATTCGCCTCACAATCCCACGGGCGGTACCCTCAGCAAGCGCGACATCAAAAGCATCACGGAGGTCATCGGGGACCGAAACATTATGGTTTTGTCGGATGAAATCTACAGCCGTCTCATGTTCGACGGCGCACACCATCACTCGATCATGTCCGAACCCGGCTTCAAAGAGCGCACCATTCTCCTCGACGGCTTCTCCAAGACGTATGCGATGACGGGATGGCGCATGGGTTACGGCGTGACGCGGCCGGACCTTGCCACCCAGATGGCGCGGCTGGCGACGAATTCGACTTCGTGTACGGCCAGCTTTACACAGATCGCGGGCATCGAAGCCCTTCGCGGGTACCAGGGGCCGGTCGACAAGATGCGAACGGAATTTCAGAAGCGGCGCGACGTGTTTGTCGCCGGGTTGAACCGGATCAAAGGCTTCTCCTGCCGAGTGCCCAAGGGCGCGTTCTATGTTTTCCCCAATACCACAAAAACCGGATGGAAGTCGAAGAAACTGGCCGACGCGTTGCTCGAAGAGGCGGGCGTGGCATGTTTGTCCGGAACCGCGTTCGGCGATTATGGGGAAGGCTATCTGCGCTTCAGCGTCGCCAATTCGCTGGAGAACCTGAACAAGGCCCTCGACCGGATTGATCAGTGGACCAAACAAAATTTATAGCGTGTTCGGTGTGGCGCGTGCGCCGGTCAAGTGAAGTTAAGATGATCGTCGGCTGACCTAGCGTTTCGGTAAGCCAATTTATCTGCAAGACTTCCACTCAGAGAATCAACAGAGAAAGCCATGACTGCACGATTCCGCATTTTTGCCACTTGTGATATTGGGGAATCGATTGACCTGCTGCGCAAGAGGGGATACGACGTTGAAGTCTACCCCCATGCTGAAGCCCCGCCCAAGAGTTTGATCATCGAGAAAGTAAGGTCCGGCATCGACGGACTCATCACCACGTTGCGCGATCCCATCGACGCCGAGATTTTCGAAGCCGGCAAGGGCCGTCTCAAAGTCGTGTCTCAATATGCCGTCGGCTTCGACAACATCAACCGCGCCGATGCCAATCGTTACAAGATTCCCTTCACCAATACTGCCGACGTCCTGACTGAAGCCGTTGCCGAATTTGCGTTCTTCATGATGGGCGTGCTGGCAAGAAGAATGTGGACTGCTGAACATCTCACGCGAGACAACCGGTGGGGATACTGGCATCCTTACCTGCCGTTTCTTGGGGATGAAGTGACTGGCAAGACGGTCGCCATTATTGGCACGGGCCGCATTGGCCTGGCCATGATCAAGAAGTGCAGCGGCTTTGACATGAACATCCTGTGCTACGACCCGGTTTATCAGAATCACGACTACGTGAAGGCAATTCAGGAAGTGATGGACTTGCGCCATGCGCGCGGCATATCGAAGGAAAAAACCTGGATCAAGTACGTGACCTTCGAAGAGGCGGTGCGTGATGCCGATTTCGTCAGCGTATACGTGCCCCTGCTTCGTGAGGGCGAGAGCCCAACGCCCACGTATCATCTTTTCAACGAGCGTACCTTACGCATGATGAAGCCCACGGCCTTTCTGGTGAACGATTCGAGAGGCCCAGTGGTGGACGAATCGGCTTTGGTGAAAGCACTACGGGAGAAATGGATTGCGGGTGCGGCGTTGGATGTATACGAAAAGGAACCCTTACCTGCCGACTCTCCGCTGCGTGATCCTGCGATTGCGGATCGTTGCCGGCTATATCCGCATTTTGCGAGTGCCGCACGCATTACGCGCATGTCTACGGATCCGAATAAAGGCATGGCTGGGCGCTGCGTCCAAGGACTGATCGACGTGTTGGAAGGAAATTACGGCGGCGACATCACCAAGATGCCGTATGTCGTGAATAAGGAGGCTTTTGGCAAAGCGTAGGGATCGAGTTTCAATGGAGCGACGGGCGTTACGCCCGTCCACCGAAGGAGTCCCGCAAACCGCAACGACAGGCGGGACGCCAATCCTCGATTAATA
>Ga0228598_1000122_pt1 | contig 13126 bp, 12 predicted proteins | sample CZU4metagenome_FD_182726 | JGI IMG/M metagenome (GOLD analysis project Ga0228598, IMG submission 182726) | Spruce rhizosphere microbial communities from Bohemian Forest, Czech Republic - CZU4 | ecosystem: Host-associated > Plants > Roots > Rhizosphere | place: Czech Republic: South Bohemian... | reverse complement strand
CCCCGCCCTCTAACCATTTTTTACTCTAAAGGAGAAATCAGCATGCAACGTCAATGGGCTCGTACAACTGCTCTCACTTTGTGGCTCGCACTGGCGGTAGGTTTCGTTTCCAGTCCGGCCGTGGCACAATACACAAAAACCGCTCTCACTTCGAATCAGGCGGGCAAAGCCAAAAACATGGATCCACTGCTCCAGAATGCGTGGGGACTGGTCTACGGTCCCGGCAGCCCCTTTTGGGTTAGCGATGAATGGAATGGCTGGTCCACACTCTACAACGGGGCTGGAGTTCCGCAGAGCTTGCAGGTGGTTGTGCCTTCGGCCAGTGGAAATGGCCCGGGTTCGCCCACGGGCATCGTTTACAACGGCTCGACCGAATTCCAAATTGACACTTGGCCGTCCGAATTCATGTTCGCAACCCTGGACGGGACTATCCAAGGATGGTCGCATTTCGATCCTTCGGAGACTCTCATTGGGGTGAACAACTCATCCAAAAAGGCCAGCTATACCGGCCTCGCCGTCACCAGCCATAGCTCCGGGAATTTCGCTTACGCCGCCGATTTTAACAACAACAAAATTGATGTGTATGACGGCACCTTCACGTTCGTGAAATCGTTTACAGATTCGAAGATTCCGAAGGGCTTCGTAGTGTTTAACGTGCAGGATATCGGTGGCAAGCTTTACGTTGCCTACGTGAATGCAAAGGGCGCGGGAGGCGGATACATTGACATCTTCACGGAAGCTGGCGCGTTGGTGAAGCGGTTTACTTCGGGAAAACCGCTGAATCAGCCCTGGGGATTTGCCATCGCTCCAAAGAATTTCGGCCCGCTGAGCAATACCCTGCTGATCTCGAATAACACCAACACCGGCACCATCAACGGGTTCAATCTTAAGACCGGTAAGTTTGTGGGCACCGTCGAGACCGCTTCCAAGAAGCCGATCGAAATCAATCAGCTTTGGGGCATCGAGTTTGGCGGTGGGTCAACGAACAACGGGAAGACGAATCAGCTCTTCTTTACCGCTGGGCCGGGCAACAACGTGGATGGGCTGTTCGGAGTCATCGCGTTCAAGTAGTTCAGTGGTGATAGTCAGCGATTGTGCAGAGGGTGCTGGGGTTGGATCCAGCACCCTTTGCAGCTTTTGAAGGGTCCGCTCGACTTCGTCCGGACGCTGCGCCTACCTGGGTAACTGGCGGCTGGCGGGTCTGCCTGCTACCATTTCAGCAAATGCCACTTCGCAGGCCGACAGGAACAACTAAAAAGGGAGTACGTCAGACTGCCTCACCAGTTGCCCGCGGCCGGCGCGCCGAGCTGGTCATTATCACGGGGATGAGCGGCTCGGGGAAAGCCTCGGTGCTCAAGGCGTTCGAGGATCTGGGCTACTACTGCGTGGACAATTTGCCGGTGGCGCTGATTCCGCAGTTTGCCGAGTTGGCCGGCCAGTCTTCCGAAATCGAGCGCACCGCGCTGGTGGTCGATGTTCGCGAGGGCACGCAACTGGAAGCTCTGCCCGAGATTGTGAAATCGGTGCGGCGGGTATTGCCTACCAAAATGCTTTTTCTGGAAGCAGCAGATTCAGTTCTGTTGCGCCGCTTCAGCGAGACCCGGCGTCCGCATCCATTAGGCACCAAAACGACGGTAAAGGCATCGCTGGCCGCCGAGCGTCGGCATCTGCGACGCATTCGGGCGATTGCCGATCTGGTGATCGACACTTCCAAGTTCAACGTCCACGAGCTGCGGGCGCACATCACGGAGCGTTTTCAGAAGCAGGAGTCGGGGAATAATATTCTGGTTTCGTGCGTGAGTTTCGGCTTCCGGCACGGGGTTCCGGAGGATGCGGATCTGGTGTTTGACGTTCGCTTTCTGCCGAATCCTCATTTTGTGCCGGAGTTTCGCCCGCTGACTGGGCGCGATCCCAAGGTGGCGAAATATATTCGCTCGTTTCCCCAGTCCAAGGAATTTATCAGCCGGATTTCGAAGCTGCTGGTCTATCTGTTGCCGCACTACATTCGGGAGGGCAAGAGTTATCTGACAATTTCATTCGGCTGCACTGGCGGGCAGCATCGCTCGGTGATGATTGCCGAAGATGTCAGCAAACGCCTGCGCACGGCGGGGTATCGGGTGAAGGTGGTGCATCGGGATAGCCCGGGGTAGTGGTCGTTGGTCTTTCGCCGTTGGCCGTTGGTCAAAATCGGGCGGTTCAGGAAAAGCCTTTGATCGCAGAGGGCGCAGAGAACATCGCGCTGAGGTCGCGGAGAAAAGCGTCGCTGCGATACGCAGTTCACTAAGTAAGGCCCCGGGGTAGTGGTCTTTGGTTGTTCGTCGTTGGTCGTCGGTCAAAATGGGCGGTTCAGGAAAAGCCTTTGATCGCAGAGGGCGTAGAGAACATCGCGCTGAGGTCGCGGAGAAAAGCGTCGCTGCGATACGCAGTTCACTAAGTAGGGCCCGGAGGGCGGCATTAACCAACGACCGACGACCAAAGACCGACGACTGAAGTAGAATGAAGGCTTGCAACACATGCTGATTTCATCCGTAGCAGGCCGGGTCTGGCCGCGCACCGGGAGCCTCCAATGCGGCAACTGACACGCCTCATACGATACGCGGCGCCTTACTGGTGGCCAGTGGGGGCGTCCGTACTGCTGATGGCGGCGGTGGGATTGCTGGATGCCTTTCGGTTGCTGCTCATCGGACCGATTTTTGATCGTGTGCTGAACCCGGGTTCGCAGTCCCGGGAGATGCAACTGTTTACGATTCCGGGCAGTGGGCGTGCCATCTACCTGCAGCAGTTCGTTCCTTCGCACTTTCAGAATCCGTGGACGGTGGTGGCGTTTGCCCTGGTTGCGGCTACTGTATTGAAGGGGATCTGCGATTATGCGGGGACGTACCTGGTGAATTACGCGGGCTTTGGCATGATCACGGATCTGCGCAATGACCTCTACGATTCCATTCTGCAGCGCTCGGCGGCGTTTTTTCAGAAGCACACCACGGGCACTCTGGTTTCGACGATCGTCAATGATGTTGAGCGAGTGCAGTATGCGATGTCGAGCGTTCTGGCAGAGTTTCTGCAGCAGTTTTTTACCTTCGTTTTTACCGCGCTGGTGGTGGTGGCGCTGGGCAGGCAGTTTGCCTGGGTGCTGGTTTTGTTCGTACCGGTGATTATCTTCTCGGCGGGGAGAATTGGGCGGCGGGTGCGACATACGACCCGTCGCGGCCAGGACAAACTTGCGGACATTCAGAATATCCTGCACGAGACCATTACCGGCAACCGCATCGTGAAGGCATTCAGCATGGAGCGCTGGGAGATTGCGCGATTCAGGGATGCAGCGCAGCGGCTGTTTCGCGCGAACTTGCGCTCGGTGGCTGCGGTCGCCATCAGTTCACCTTTGATGGATATCTTTGGCGCGATCGCAATTGCGTTGCTTCTGCTGTTGGGACGCGAACAAATCAATCATCACGTTTTCTCGTCGGGCACGTTTCTGGCGTTTATCGTGGCTGTTTTCAAACTCTACGATCCGGTGCGAAAGTTCGCTTTGTTCAACAATAATTTCCAGCAGGCCCTGGGCGCGTCTTCCGAGATCTTCAAGTTTATGGATACGGATGACGATGTAAAAGAGAAGCCCGGAGCTCAGCCGCTGCCGCCGTTTTCGCGCAGCATCCGGTTCGAAAACGTCTGCTTTTCGTATGAGTCCGAAGGCGAAGGGCGCGAGATTTTGCGCGATATCAATCTCGAAGTTCACGCCGGTGAGGTTCTCGCGGTGGTGGGATCGAGCGGCGCAGGCAAGAGCACGCTGGTGCATTTGATTCCGCGCTTCTTTGATGTGACATCCGGGAGATTGACCATTGACGGTCGCGACGTGCGCGATACGACTTTAGCTTCGCTGCGTTCGCAAGTTGGAGTGGTGGCGCAAGACACAGTATTGTTTAACGATACGGTACGAAACAACATTGCCTACGGGCAGCCGGGCGTCCCGCTGAAAGCGGTGGAGACGGCGGCGCACGCGGCCTTGGCACATGACTTTATTAGCGATCTGCCGAGCGGTTACGACACCGTGATTGGTGAGCGCGGCGTAAGGCTTTCCGGTGGGGAGCGGCAACGTATTGCCATTGCGCGGGCGCTGCTCAAGAACGCTCCGATTTTAATCCTCGACGAAGCCACTTCCGCGTTGGATAGCGAATCGGAGGCGCTGGTTCAGTCGGCGCTGCAGAACCTGATGATTGGACGAACCGTAGTTGTGATTGCTCATCGGCTTTCCACGGTGAGGCGCGCGGATCGAATCGTAGTGCTGGAGAATGGCACGACGGCGGATATTGGGCCGCACGAAGAGCTCATGAAAAAGTTGGGCACGTATCGTCGCTTATACGAGTTGCAATTTGCGGAAGTGGAACCGCCGCGGCCGGCAGTGCATGCGGAGTGATGGTTTCGCGCACTGGGAGAATGCCTTGCAGCATTTTAGGAGTCGCTGAGTGAATAGGGGTCCTTCGACTTCACTGGTTTGCTCGTGAGCGAGCAAACCAGTTTCGCTCAGGATGACAAGTTCGAAGTAGAGTTGAGGAATATGTCGATTCGCTCCATGACCGGGTTCGCGCAGGTGAAAGGGCAGGTCAACGGCCAGTTCGGTTTCACACTATCGCTTAAGTCGGTGAATCATCGCTTTCTGGATATTCATTTTCGTCTGCCCTCCGATAGTGACGATCTGGAGATGAAGCTGCGGCGACGATTGAAAGAGAAAATGGCTCGTGGTCATGTGGAGCTGACTCTGAATATCGAACGTAGCGTGAGCGAGGGTTTTTCGCTGAACCGCAACCTGGTGGGCGCCTACATTCAGGCATTTCGCGCCGCGGCTGCGGAGTTCGGGTTAGCGGCAGAGCCGGATCTCAACGCAATTCTTCGCATACCGGGTGCACTCGAGTCGGAAGCGTTACCGGCGAACGATGGATTGGAGGCGGCGGTTCTTTCCAAGATGGAAGAGGCGTTGTCGCACTTGAATCAAATGCGCGAGGAAGAAGGACGCGGCACCGAGCGCGAGTTGCGAGAGCGCATGCGGCATGTGCAGCAGGCGCGGGAGGGCGTAGAGAAACACCGCCACGCCGTCCTGCAAACTTATGCGGAGCGACTAAAGACACGCCTGCAGGAGTTGATCGGGTCACAGATTGAACCGGAACGCATTCTGCAGGAAGCGGCGCTGCTGGTGGATCGCAGCGACATTCAGGAGGAGTTGGTGCGGTTGGATCAACACGTCAAGCATCTTCTGGGCTTGCTGGATCAGGGTGGAGAGATCGGAAAGAAGCTGGATTTTCTGCTGCAGGAGATGAACCGGGAAGCGAACACGTTGCTCTCCAAGACTTCGGGCTTGGCCGGTGAAGCCATGAAGATCACGGAGCTTGGTTTATCGATGAAAGCCGATATCGAAAAGGCCCGCGAGCAGGTGCAAAACCTCGAATGACCACGGTTTACATTATTTCGGCGCCTTCGGGTTCGGGTAAGTCGACGCTCGTGGACAAGGCTCGGGAGATTGTTTCCGGGCTGGACTTCTCCGTTTCCTACACGACTCGTCCTCCACGGGGAAATGAACAGAATGGGCGGGAATACTACTTCGTGCCACGTTCCGAATTCGAAGAAATGGTGCGGAAAGACGAATTTCTGGAGTATGCGGACGTATTTGGCCATTGCTACGGTACGGCGAAGCGCTTTCTGCGCGAGGCCGAACGGAGCGGGCGTGACTTGCTGCTCGACATCGATGTGCAGGGCGCGGAGCAGATCAAGCGCAAGCTTCCCGAAGCGGTGAGTATTTTCATTATGCCGCCGGATCGCAAGATTTTGGAGTCGCGTTTGCGAAAGCGTAGTCTGGATGCGGAAGAAGTCATCCAGCGCCGGTTGGTCACGGCCAGTCGTGAGATTGAGAATTACGAGAAATACGACTATATTCTGGTTAACGACCGTCTGGATGAATCCATCGAAGCGCTGACGGCGATCCTACTTGCGGAACGACTGAAGCGCTCGGGAATTCGCGGATCCGCTGACGATGCAGAAACGCTGGCCAAGGCCGAAGGTTGCCGTTTGAGCAACATCCGGGAACGCTTGCAGCCGATCTTAGCTTCGTTTGCGACCGCAGCGACTTCGGGCGGACGCTAGCACAGGGGAGAACACAATGAAGTTGATTGAAGGGTTCGACAGCAACTATCGATACATTCTGGTAGCCGCTCGCCGCGCACGACAACTACAAGGCGGTGCGCCCCCGGTCATCGAAACTCACTCCCGCAAACCCTGCCGAATTGCGCAGGATGAAATCAAAGCCGGCAAGGTGAAATGGGTGATTCCGGAAACACCCAAGTCGCCAGTCGAAGTCGTCAGCGAAATGCTCGACAAGGCGCTGGGGCAAGAGTAGTCATTTCCAGTTTGCTTGTGATTGCGTCGATTTCACGCAACCGGCAATTGGAAATGGCCATCGGCAACCATGAAAATCGCTCTTGGCGTCAGCGGCGGCATTGCGGCTTATAAGGCGGCGGAAATTGTTCGCCTGATGCAAGATCGGGGCGTCCGCGTACAGGTCATCATGACCGGCGCCGCCCAGGAATTCATCCGGCCTCTCACCTTTGCGGCACTCTCTGGCGAAAAAGTCATTACCGACATGTTTGGCGCGGGAGCGGGCGAGCATCCGAATATTGATTCCGCGGTCGAGCACATTGCGGTAGCGCAGTCCATCGACGCGCTGCTGGTTGCGCCAGCAACTGCAGACGTTCTTGCTAAATTCGCGCAGGGCATCGCCAGCGATTTTCTCAGCACACTTTATCTGGCGACCACGGCGCCGGTTGTCGTCGCGCCGGCCATGAACGTCAACATGTGGGATCACCCGGCTACGCAGGCGAATCTTGAGATTTTGAAAAAGCGCGGCGTGAGGATTGTGGAGCCCGGCACCGGATATCTGGCCTGCGGCATGACGGGTCCGGGACGCCTGGCGGAGAATGAGGCGATTGTGGCTGCGACGCTCGAAGTGCTGGGCGCGTCGCAGGAATTCACTGGCGAGACGGTTTTGATTACGGCGGGTCCGACGCGGGAGAAGATTGACCCAGTTCGATATCTTACCAATCGCTCCAGCGGTCGGATGGGATACGCATTGGCTGAGGCCGCGTTACGGCGTGGAGCGCGAGTGTTGCTGGTAAGCGGGCCGACCGCATTGAATCCGCCGGGCGCGGCTGAAGTTACACGCGTGGAATCCGCTGAAGAGATGCATCAGGCGGTTTTGAAGTTGTTGCCCGGGGCGACCATCGTTATCAAGACGGCGGCGGTTTCGGACTATCGGCCGAAGTCTCCGGCCTCGCAAAAGATCAAGCGCAGCGGACCCGTGACGCTTGAGCTTGAGCCTACGACGGATATTCTGGCCGAAATCGTGCGGCAGAAACAGTCGCAATTGATCATTGGCTTTGCCGCTGAGACTCAGAACGCGCTAGAGAACGCGCGCAAGAAACTGGCATCGAAGGCGCTCGATGCTATCGTCGTCAACGACGTTTCGCGCGAAGGCGTTGGCTTCGACTCTGATCGCAATGCAGTCACGATCATCACCCAGCACGAAGTCGTGGAAGTCCCCGAGACCACGAAGTGGGAAGTCGCACAGCGCGTCCTCGACCAAGTGGTGAAGCTGCGAAGTCCACAAACTGCTCCCGCAAAGATTGGAAAATAGCGAATGGCCCAGGTGCTTGATCCGCAACTCAAGCGCGCCTTGGCCGAACGTGTCCGCTATTACAACGAACTTGGCATCTACGATTTTTATCGGCGCGAGCCCGCAGAAGCCAACCTCGACACGTTGCAAGACGCGGCAATTCTTGAGAACCCAGCAATCCAGCCAGAACAGCGAGACTCGATGACCCCAAGATCCAAAGCCGCGATCGCGGAACCGGTAGGAGAAAATACTTTCGAAGTAACGAACCCGAAATCGGAATCGGGTGTGACTGATCCGGTTCAGGCGCTGCGTCTGATTCGCGAAGATCTTGGCGACTGCACGCGCTGCCGTCTGAGCAAACAAGGACGCAAGCAGATCGTCTTCGGAGTGGGCAATCCGAAAGCTGATTTGATGTTCATCGGCGAAGCTCCGGGCGCGGATGAAGACCTGCAGGGCGAACCGTTCGTCGGCCGCGCCGGACAGTTGCTCAACAACATGATCAAGGCCATGGGCCTGCGGCGTGAGGATGTTTACATTGCGAACATCATCAAATGCCGTCCGCCGGGAAACCGCACGCCGGAGCGCGATGAGTGCGAGACTTGCTCTCCATTTCTGATGCGGCAGATCGCGGCCATCAAACCCAAAGCAATCGTGGCGCTGGGCGCGGTCGCGGCGAAGACGCTTTTGGCCATCAACGCACCCATGTCTGAGTTTCGCGGACGCTGGTTCGATTTCCGCGGCACCAAGCTCGCTGTCACTTATCATCCAGCGTTCCTGCTGCGCGATCCGCGTCAGAAAAAAGAAACCTGGAAAGATTTGCAGATGGTCATGAAGGAACTTGGAATGGCGATACCGGCGAAAGGCGCAGAGTAGCTCGAAATTTTTTGGTCGGCCAGCGCGAACGAGGACGGTCGAACCCTCATAGCCGGAACGGCGCTGTCAGAAGTCTTGCGGGCAACATCACCGCCGCCCATACTAACTCCAACACTCCGTGTACTGCAATTCCGACGAATCGAAACGGCAACAGGAACAGCCACACGAGTGGATAGAGCACCAGCGCGAGCAGAGCCAGCGGCCAGCACAATACGAACAACAGACACCAGAGGAGAAAAGTAAACATGACAGGCTCTCCTTATCGTCTGGTGTAATTTACGAAGTTTCTGGTGGAAAAGTTCGGGGAAACTCAGGCTTCAGTTTTGACCCGTTGGCCACTAGCTAAATGCTTCTCCAGGAATGCCAGAGTCCGTAAGCCAGCGTCGCGCCAGCTTTCTCCGCTGAAGCCGTGTCCCGCTCCCGGATAAATCTGTATCTCATACGCGATCTGTTTCTTCTCGAGCATTTGCTGCAAGTGGTATGCTTCTTCGACCGGAACGGTTTTGTCCCGCTCACCGTGCAGAATCAGCACCGGACAAAGTCGGCGCGTAAAGAATTTCATCTCTTTGGGCATTCCGCCGAAGAACTCGACGACGGCCTTGATGCGCGAGTCGATAGCAGAGGCCGATAACGCGAGGTACGCACCCAAAGAAAATCCCAGCAATCCGATGCGTTCGGGATCGACTTGCGGCTGACGGGCGACAAAGCTGACCGCGTCCCACAAAGTTTTCATCCACACGGGGAAGTGGCGAAAGATAGTTTGCAGGCCATCGATCTCGGTGGTTCCGGTACGGTCGAAATAATGCAGCACGTAAACTGCGAAGCCTTGCTCAGCCAAAAGGCTTGCGGGCTCGGCCATTGAGGCGTGTCCGCCTCCAGACCCATGCAATCCGATCACTGCGGGAAAGCGCTGTCCGTTGGCATCAGGCAGAAAGCAATCCAGACGGATGCCTTTGCCGCCGCTCTCGAACGAAGCTTGGGATTGAGTGATGGAGAACATGAAAAAAGCATTCAGCAGTCAGCACTCAGTCGCGTTTCGATGCTTTGGCTGAATGCTAAGTGCTGAATGCTGATTGCTCACGAAGTGCTCGTTGCCGCACTTTCGACGCCCGCCAGCTTCGCCAACGACTCGCCATACGGCGCCCGCGCAATACCACGCTCGGTGACGATCGCGGTCACATACTTCGCCGGAGTTACGTCGAATGCGGGATTCTCAATCCCCACTCCGTCGGGAGTCATCTGTTTGCCGGCGATGTGCGTGACCTCTTTTTCGTTACGTTGCTCGATGGGAATCTTGCTGCCATCGGTCGCTTCGAAATCGATGGTCGACAGAGGTGCGGCTACATAGAAGGGAATGTCGTGTTCCTTCGCCAGAACGGCAACGGAATAGGTTCCGATTTTATTGGCGACATCGCCATTGGCCGCGATGCGATCCGCGCCGACTACAATGGCTCCTATTTTGCCTTGCTTCATGATCGCGCCCGCCATGTTGTCGGAAATCACGGTCGTCGGAATGCCATCTTTCATCAGTTCCCAGGCGGTCAGCCGCGACCCTTGCAGAAACGGACGAGTTTCGTCGGCGTAGACGTGGATTTTCTTCCCCTGCTCGATTGCCGCGCGGAACACTCCGAGCGCAGTGCCATATCCGCAAGTCGCAAGAGCACCAGCATTACAGTGCGTGAGCACGCCTCCGCTCGCGGGCATAAGAGTTGCGCCGAATCGTCCCATGGCCTGGTTTGCGGCGATATCTTCGGCGTGCATGCGCTGCGCCTCTTCGACCAGAGCCTGCCTGATCTGCGGGAGCGGGCGCACTCTGAGCGTTTCAAATTTGTCTTTCATGCGGCGAATGGCCCAGAAAAGGTTCACCGCTGTCGGGCGCGTTTTGCCGATCACCTCGCAAATCTGGTCAAAATCGCGCTTGAGTTCTCCTCCGGTCTCGGCTTTCGAATTTTTCATGCCGAGGGCGATGCCCATTGCGGCAGCCACCCCAATGGCGGGCGCGCCACGCACGACCATGTTGCGGATGGCGTCGGCAACCTGCTCGTAATTCTTGCAAGTCACGTAGGTTTCTTCGGTGGGCAGCTTCGTCTGATCGATGAAGCGTACGCCCTTGTCAGTCCATTCCAGAGTTTGAATCATAGAATTCAGTGATTGAGTCATTGGTCATTGAGCCATTGAAAGCCAATGACTCAATGAATCAATCACTCAATGGCTCAATTCTTAGGTTCTATGTACTTCGCAGCGGTTCCGCGGCAGGTTCGTCACCGCGGGCCTTCCGCATAACTCGCAAGTGGCAGCGACGGCGAAGATGGGCGGAGGTGTGTCGCCCTTCCGCTCCAGGTGTTCCTTGCGCACGTCTGCTGCAGTGAATATCGAAATAAACGGGGTCGGCGCGGCGGCGTTCTCTACGTTCGGACGGCCTTTGGCCTCCTCACGCTCGACCAGGCACATCACGCCGACGATTTCAAATCCAAATTCACGCGCTATCTCGATCGCTTGAACGGTGGAAGCGCCCGTCGTGCAGACATCGTCCACGATCACGACGCGCGCACCCTTTTCTCGAAAGCCTTCGATCCGTTGTCCTGTGCCGTGCTGCTTTTCCGCTTTACGGACGAGAAAGCCGTGAATTTCGCCGCTGGTCACGGTTACGGCCACAACAAGCGGATCGGCACCCATGGTCAAGCCGCCGATGGCCTGTGGCCGCCATCCGCGCTGCCGAATTTCCTCGAGAAACACCTGGCCGGTCAGCTGCGAACCGCGAGCGTCCAATGTTGTGGTGCGGGAATCTATGTAGTAGTCACTGGTGCCGCCCGACGAGAGTTTGAACTCCCCCAGGCGAAAAGACTTTGTTGCCAATAGACGCAACAGTTCCTGACGGGCGGAAGACATGGAAAATCTAAGATAACATGAAGCGGGCTTCGGGCTTCGGGCTTCGGGCTTCGGGCGTCAGGCTTTGGACGTCAGGTTCCCGGAAATCACTTGGCTATTTGCAGCAGTTACCAGAAGCCTGACGCCTGAAGCCTTAATCCCGGGTCACTGATTCAGCCTCTCCAGATGACGAAATCCGTCGGTTCCTATGAAGAGCAAAACCGAAAGTGTTCCGTTGTATGCGACGTGCATAATCAAGCTGGCTGCAACCGACTTGGTCAAGGCGCGTGCGATAGTCAACGCCAGACCGACGATAAATATCACCAGCACCGGCCCCCACGCGCGTCCGAGTTGCGGAGCGTGAATCAGGCCAAAACTTGCTGCCGTCACGACCACGGCGATTCCGATACCGAACCGGCGAGCCAGCACGGGATAAAAAAAACCGCGAAAGAACAGCTCTTCAAGCAGCGGCGCAAAAGTTACACCGAACAGTGACAAGGCCCAGGCTTCGCCGGGCGTCCGGAAAAAGCGATCCATGGGGAGTTCTTTCGGCATAGGAAGGACGTGTGCGATCCCTTGCAACGCAAACGACAGCACCATACCGGCCAGCAAAAAGTTTGACCAATGTTTCGGCCAGTTCCATCGAATAGCCTGCCAGAAATCTCGGCCAGGCTCCCGTTTTACGATGGAAAACATGAAGGCCAAGATCACAAGATAGGCGAATCCCTGCCCCGCCACAGTCACCAGCGGGTAGGTCACAACCTCGAAGAATGCCACCTTGGGATATAGAAATCGCTGCGCAATGAACGCAACCGCCGGGAGAAAAACGAAAACCGAGGCAAGGGTGAGCAACACAATCTGCAGCACATCCCACCCGCTCCAAGCCGGGTTCTCGGACGGGATCTCGACTACGGGTGCCGGCTGTTCCGGCACCGGAAGCAAAGCAGGATCAGACAACGGATTTGGGGGTGAGGACACGCGATTCAGGCTTGCCGATGAGACATTTTGAATTTACACGAAAAAGAGAAGCTATGCAGACTGCTCGTTGTTCGTCGCTTGCGAGCCCTCTTTGGCGATCTCAGCGATGGAGATTGTAATCGCGGAGGGTGAAGAGAAAACCTCGTGGAGTACTCAAAGGACATCACCGCGACGCCCTCATGCCAGTAGCTCCGCCATCGAAGCCTTCTTCGACTTGCCATTAAAGTATTCCGCCAGCGCCTGCCCAGTGTAGGATTTCTTGTTCCGTGCTACCTGTTCGGGCGTGCCTTGAGCGACAATTCGTCCGCCATCTTCGCCACCCTCGGGACCGAGGTCGATGATCCAGTCGGCGTTGCGGATCACATCCAGATTGTGCTCGATAATCACGACCATGTTTCCCAGGTCGGTGAGGCGATGTAGCACGTGGAGCAATTTCTTAACGTCATCAAAGTGCAGGCCGGTTGTGGGTTCGTCCAGCAGATATAAAGTCTTCCCAGTTTGCCGTTTGCTCAACTCGCGCGCCAACTTGATGCGTTGAGCCTCGCCGCCAGAGAGCGTTACCGCCGATTGGCCCAGGTGAATGTATCCCAGGCCCACGTCGACCAGCGTCTGTAGTTTCTGTCTCACCTGCGGAATGTTTTCAAGAATTGGCAAAGCGTCTGACGCCGGCATTTCGAGCAGGTCGGCGATGGAATATCCCTTGTACTTCACGGCCAGCGTTTCCTGGTTGTAACGGCGACCACTGCAGACTTC
>Ga0228598_1000121_pt1 | contig 13170 bp, 10 predicted proteins | sample CZU4metagenome_FD_182726 | JGI IMG/M metagenome (GOLD analysis project Ga0228598, IMG submission 182726) | Spruce rhizosphere microbial communities from Bohemian Forest, Czech Republic - CZU4 | ecosystem: Host-associated > Plants > Roots > Rhizosphere | place: Czech Republic: South Bohemian... | reverse complement strand
CGGCGGTCGCGGCAGCAGCACCGTTGCGGTCATTCCAGTAAATAGCCGTCGGTCCGGATTCGGAATGGCCACCTTCACTGCAAAAGTCTTGATGTCGCGCTTGGTGCGGCTCACGTCGCGCTGCGTAGCGAAATCGTTCTCCACGCCGCGAAAAATCAACGGCCCTTCGGTGATATCTCCGTTTGGCAATTGCACGCGCAGCTTCTGCCCGACCACGATGGTCGCGATGTAGGTTTCTTCCACGTCCGCGCGCACCCACAGATGGTCCACGTCCACCACCACCACGATGGGCGATCCGGCAGACACCACTTCGCCCTGCTTCGCTACGCGCACCGACACAATTCCGTCCAGCGGCGCGTAGATTTTTGTGTAGCCCAATTGTGTAGCCATTTGCGCTTCGGTGGCGCGGGCCTGTTCCAGCTGCGCCATGGCGGTGGAAATCGCGCTCTTACGCGCATCCACCTGAACGCGATTTGCCTGCGCCACTGTCACCGCCGCAGTTTCGGCCTTCGTCGCTTGTTCCAGTGCCATCACGTTCGCCTGCGAAATCCTGGCGGCGGCTTCTGCGTGATCACGGTCTTGCGCGGAAACTTCGCCCTTGTCGAATAACTGCTGCATACGCCGCAAATCGTCCTGATCGCGCTTCAGCTGCGCGCGCGCCGGCTCCAATTGAGCTTCCGCGAAAGTTGCTCGCTCGTGCGCTTCGATCAGCGAAGCGTCCGTCTGTCCATTGGTCCACGTATAATTGTGATTCGCTTCGTTCACCTGTTCTTCCAGGCTGGTCACATTCGCTTTGGTAGCTGCCAAATTCGCTTCGAGTTCCTTGCTGTCAAGCTCGGCGATCAGGTCGCCTTTCTTCACCGTGCTGCCTTCATCTACAGTCAGGTTGATGATGCGCCCGGTAATCTGGGGACTCACGATCACTTCGTTGCCGTCCACCACGCCGATCAGCGGGATGTCTGTCCCGTGCGGCGTGGTGAAGTAATACGCCACCGTCGCAATCACAAAAATTACCAGCAGAAACGTCGCAAATTTACGGCCGGTCATCGGGCCCTCGCTTTCGTACGGCTCAGTCCATGATCCAGAAAATCCAGCAGCGCCTGTTTGCGCGCTGCCAGCGCGTGCGGCGTCAGCAGATTGTGCCCCGCCACCCGGCTGAAAATCGCGGCCGCGGCGAAATACGATGTGGTCATGCCCATGATGGTGAACGCCGTGTCATGCGGGTCCAGGGAGCGAAAATCTCCGGCGGAGATTCCTTCTTCCAGAGTGCGCACCAATTGATTATGAAAAGGACGAAGATACTGGCGCACGATCCAATCGAATTCCTTGCTGGATTCCATCGCTTCGCGGTGCACCAGCCGCGGATAATTGGGATGCGAAGCGAGAAAGTCGAAATAGGCGGTGATGAATTCGCGCAGCCGTTCGCGCGGAGAGGACTGCTCGCGCGGCGGCTGATACACTCCGTTGCGCAGCTGCCGGAAAAGATTCTCCAGCACCGCGCGATGCAGGTGCCGCTTGTCGCCGAAATAATAATAAAGCATCGCCTTGTTGGCGTGCGCCGCCGTGGCGATTTGTTCCGTGCGCGCGCCGGCCAGCCCCTGCGCGGCAAAATGCTGTTCGGCCGCGGCCAGAATGCGCCGCGCTGTGGCCGGATTCTCGATTTTTTTTCGTCCGCGTCGCAATGTTTTATACCTACACTACAGTCCTATGCGTTGCATCACTGCTGCGGGATAACGCAAGCCCGCCGTGATTCCCTTAGGCGCAATCTCATTGATGCGCGCCAGCTCGGCCTTCGAAAGCGAAACGTTCAGCGCGTCGAGGTTCTCCTCCAGATACTTGCGGCGTTTCGTCCCGGGAATCGGTACCAGGTCCTCGCCCTGCGCCAGCACCCACGCCAACGCCAGTTGTGCCGGGTTGCAAGGCTTTTCCGCCGCCATCGCTTCGATCCGCTTCACTAATTCCAGGTTTTTCTGGAAATTCTCGCCCTGAAACCGCGGAGAATTGCGCCGGAAATCGCCCTCGGCGAAATCTTCAGACTTTTTGATTTGCCCGGTCAGAAACCCGCGTCCCAAAGGGCTGTAGGGAACAAAGCCGACACCCAACTCGCGGCACACGCCAAGCAGTTCGTCTTCGGGGTCTCGCGACCACAGCGAATATTCCGTTTGCAGCGCCGCAATCGGATAGGTGGCGTGCGCGCGCCGAATCGTTTGCACTCCCGCCTCGGAAAGCCCCAGGTAACGCACTTTTCCCTGTTCCACCAGTCGCGCCATCGCCCCCACGGTTTCTTCGATAGGCACCTGCGGGTCCACGCGATGCTGGTAATACAGATCAATCGTCGAGATGCGCAGCCGCCGCAGGCTGGCCTCGCAGCTTATCTGCACATATTCCGGACGCCCACACACTCCGCGAGCGGTGGGATTCGCAGGATCGCGCACGATTCCGAATTTTGTGGCGATGGTCACTTGGTGGCGGCGCTTCTCGATGGCGCGTCCCAACAGCTCTTCGTTGCGCCCGATGCCATAGACGTCCGCCGTATCCAGCAGGGTAACTCCATGGTCCACGGCGTAATGAATAGTGGCGATGGATTCGGTTTCGTCCGTCGCGCCGTAGAATTCGGACATGCCCATGCAGCCTAGTCCCAGAGCGGACACCACGAGCGAGCTCTTCCCCAGCCGGCGGTATTGCATACACGTTCCCCTAAGCGGATAACATTCGTTAACTAACTGGTTAGTTTAATGCCTTGGGTCCTCGCCGTCAAGCGCGGCAATGCATCACGTCGAGAGCTCGCTTCTTAATACGGAGGAAGGGGAAAGTTTATTACTACGCGTCCAGCGCGCCGCCGGAACTCGCCGGCAGTTCGATGGAATACTTCGTGCGGGCTTTCTCGGCATGGAGCTCGATCGCTAGCTCAATCAGCCGGTCAATCAGCTTCGGATAGGGCAATCCCGACGCCTCCCACAGCTTCGGATACATGCTGATAGAGGTAAAACCCGGAATGGTGTTCAATTCGTTCACGTAAATCTTGCTCGTCCTACGTTCCAGGAAGAAATCGCAGCGCGCCATTCCCGCGCCGTCAATGCAGCGGAAAGCTCGCACCGCGTAGTCCTGAAACACAGCCACCTGCGCTTTCGTCAATTTCGCAGGAATCAGCAACTGCGTCCCTTGTTCCAGATACTTTGCCTGATAGTCGTAATACTCGCGATGCGGCACGATTTCGCCCGGTATGGATGCACTCAGATTGTCGTTGCCAAGCACAGAAACTTCGATTTCGCGGCCCACCACTCCGCGCTCGACGATAATCTTCAGCGCAAACTCGGCGGCGTGATCCATCGCCGCGGAAATTTCGTGCGCCGCTTTCACCTTCGTCATGCCGACGGACGAGCCCAGCGTCGCGGGCTTCACGAACAACGGAAAACGGAATTTCTTCTTGATGGCCTTCAGCACTTTCGCGCGCTCGCGCTCCCATTCCGAGCGGCGCACTGCCAGGAACGGCACAATTGGCAATCCAGCCTGCGCGAACAGGCGCTTCTGCACATCCTTATCCATGCCCACCGCTGAAGCCAGTACGCCTGCGCCTACGTAAGGCAATCCGGCGAGCTCGATCAGACCTTGCACGGTGCCGTCTTCACCGAAGGTGCCATGCAAAACTGGAAACACCACATCCACACCGACGCTCGGCTGTCCAGCCGCCGGTCCCAACGGAACCAAACTCGCGGCGCTAGGGTCGGGCGGCAGCACCACGCGGTCGCCCGATTTCAATACGTCTGCGAGCAGTTTTATCGAGCTGGTTCCCACCAGCCACCGGCCGTCTTTCGAAATGCCGATCGGCACAGCTTCGTATTTTTCCGGATCCAAAGCGCGGATCACCGAAGCAGCGGAAGCGAGCGAAACTTCGTGCTCTCCCGAGCGTCCGCCGAAAAGCACGCCGATGCGCAACCGCTTCGTCGCGTTCATCGCGTCACCGCCAGGCACACACCAAAAGCGCTCGCGCAAATCACAGGATTTTCTTCCCTAGGCCGGAGAGCACCAATTCAACGCCCAGCGTCGCCGTAGTATTGTGCAGATCAATTACAGGATTCACTTCCACTACCTCGAACGAAACCATCTGCTTGCTGTCCGCGATCATTTCCAGCGCCAAATGCGCTTCGCGATACGTCACGCCGCCGCGCACGGGCGTGCCCACCCCCGGCGCGTCGCTCGGGTCTACGAAATCCATATCCAGGCTCACGACGATTCCCGCCGTGTCGTCTCCCGCGAATCGCAGTGCTTCAGACATCACCTCGCGCATGCCGCGCTCGTCAATGTCGCGCATCGTGAAAATATGCACGCCGGAATCTTTCACCAGCCGCCGCTCTTTCGCGTCCAGATCGCGAATCCCAACGAGTACCACGTTGCGCGGTTCCACCATTGGCTTGATGCCGGCCAAATCCGTAAGCTCCGGCGGCCCGTAACCCATGATGGATGCCAGCGGCATGCCGTGCACGTTGCCCGAAGGCGAAGACTCCGGCGTGTTCATATCGCCGTGCGCGTCCAGCCAAATCACGCCCACGCGTTTCGATTCCTTGTGGAAGTGTGCCGCAGCACCCGCCGTTGTGCCCACCGCAATCGAATGATCGCCGCCAAGCACCAAAGGGATCATGTCCTCATCCAAAGTTTTTTTCACCGCATCCGCCAAGCCCTTGCACGCCTGCGAAATTTCATCCAGATAACGCGCGCGCTTCTCGCCGTACGGCTGCTCTTCGGGCTGCGGCACCTGGACGTTGCCGATATCTTCCACTTGCCGCCCCAGTTGTTTCAGCCGCGCCTGCAATCCCGCCACGCGCAACGCGGACGGACCCATATCCACGCCGCGGCGGCTGGCGCCTAAGTCCATCGGCACACCGATAATGCGAATTTTGTCGGGCATATTTTTGTTTTCGCGACCCCAAGACGGGGGAGGGAACCTTAAGGATAAACTCGATAGAGCATCCGTGGGAAGGGGATGACCTCGCGAATGTGCTCGGTTCCGCATATCCACGCGACTGTGCGCTCCAGCCCCAAGCCGAACCCGGCATGCGGCACGCTCCCATAGCGCCGCAAATCCAGATACCACTGAAACGATTCCTCGGGCAAATTATGATCGCGCAGCCGCCGCACCAGCGTGTCGTAATCCGCCAGGCGCTCGCCACCTCCGATAATTTCGCCGTAACCCTCCGGTGCGATCATGTCGAAACTCAGCGAAAGTTCCGGCCGCGCGGCATCCGTCGCCATGTAAAAGGCCTTCATCGCCGCCGGATAACGGTGAATCACCACCGGTCGGTCGAATTCCTTGGAAATAATCGTTTCCTCGTCTCCGCCAAAATCGTCGCCCCACTTTGCGGGGTTTCCGGCCTTCTGCAGCACCTTAATGGCATCGTCGTAGGTGATCCGCGGAAATGGCGGCGTGATTTTTTGCAGGGACGCAACGTCCCGCTCGATGATCGCGAGCTCTCGCGTGCGATTTTTCGCCACCGACTGGACCACTGCACTTACCAGGCCTTCGGCAAGCAGGATCATGTCCTCAAGGTGCGCATAAGCAGCCTCAGGCTCGAGCATCCAGAATTCCGTCAAGTGTCGCCGCGTTTTCGATTTTTCTGCGCGAAACGTAGGACCGAACGTGTAGACCTTGCCCAGTGAGGCCGCCAGCGCTTCCACATACAGCTGCCCAGACTGCGTTAGGTAAGCCTTCTGATCGTCAATGTAATTTACTTCAAAAAGCGTCGTGGTGCCTTCGCACGCTGCCGGAGTGAAAATCGGCGCGTCGGTCAGCGTATAACCCTGCGCGTCCATGAAATTTCTTGCTGCGCGTTCGGCCTCCGCGCGGATGCGCAGGATCGCCGCTTGTCGCGGCGTGCGAATCCATAGATGCCGCCGGTCGAGCAGGAAATCAATGCCATGCTCCTTCCGTTGAATCGGATACGGCTCCGCATCCGCCACGCGCTGCACCACTTCAATCGCGCTCACGCCGATTTCAAATCCCCCCGGCGCTCGTGGCTCCGCGCGAATCGCGCCCGTAGCGATTACGCTGGATTCCTGCGGCAGGCCCTTCAGCGCGCTGAAAACTTCCGGGTGTTCCTTCTGCGAGACCACGCCCTGTATGATGCCCGTGCCGTCGCGGAAAATCGGGAACAGCAGCTTTCCCGATTCGCGCAGATTGTAAAGCCAGCCGCGAATGGTAACGGTGCCGCCTGCGTGTGCGCCCGCTTGCTCAATTGTGATAATCGGAACCGCCGCCTGCACTTCCTGGGTCATGTAGTTTTTCCGTTGGATTATTTACCGCGAACCATTATGGCATGTAGTTCATGGCAAGTAGTTCGGCATCAGCGCCGCGCACTACTTCTGCGCCTCGAATTTTTCTTCCAGCTTGTCGCAGGCCTCGCGAATCTGCTCGAGCCTCGGCCCAGCCGCGCCCGCCTGTGCCTTGATTTCGAAAACCAGCGGCAGCTCCACCGGTGCGCCCGCGAATCCAGCAAGCGCCGTATCCCAATCAATGGTTCCTTCGAAGGGCAACAGATGTTCGTCCTTGTCGCCGTGATTGTCGTGAATGTGGGTGGTCACCACGCGTTCGCGCATCGCGTCAAAGCTGGCCTGTACGCCCTCTTCGATGTGCGCGTGGCCGATGTCGAAGCACAGCTTCAAATCGTGCAAGTGCGTATCAGTAATGAAATGCTGCAGCGAAGCCGGCGCGCCCAGCTCGTCCGGCGTGTTTTCCAGCGCAATGGTCACGCCGCGCGCCTTCGCAAACATAGACAAACTTTCCAGTGCAGTGAAGGCCGCGTCCAGCTTGCGCGGGTCCGCCGCCTGCCTACCATGCCCGATATGCTGGATCAGGTACTGGAACGGAACTTGCTCCGCCACGTCCAGCACGCGTTTGATTTCGTCCACAGCATCCAGCCGCCGAATGCGCTCCGGATCCGAAATGGAAATCACCACACCGCTCTCCCGGCCCGGCGAACGGTCGCGGTCGGTCGGCGAATGCACCGAGTGCAGCCCCAGGCGGTATTCGCCCAGCGCATCGCCGATTTCACGCACTCGTTGGGCATCGCGATAACTGAAATGCTGCGAAGCGCAAAAGATTTCCACCGCCGAAAATCCCGCCTGCGCGATTTCCGCCAGCAGCCCTGCGCCAAGCGGCTGGTTTACAAACCGGTAAGTGGAAAGGATGCGTTGCATTCGGCCCTCGGAAGAGGAACACTATGGTCGATGGAAAACGCGATTCCGTCAATAGCACGGAAGCACATGAGCACACGCGGAGGGCGGCGCAGGGCTGCGTCGAAAGAATGGCTGGTCAGTCGGAAGCAATCCCCACGAGCATCAGAGCGATTAATCCACCCAGCAACAACGCCGCCAGAATCCACACCGCCACGTGCGGGCGTTTGCGCATCAGCCCGCGAGGCGGTTCCGCAGGCTCGGCGAAATCCAGCTCGTCCGCTCCGGTATCTTCGACGGGTTGGCGCACGGCGCGATTCGCAGCAGGCCCTGTGTCTGGTTCGCCTGGATCGTCGCTGAATTTGTGAGGCACTGCAACGATGCTAGCACCGAATAAAAGCATGCGGCAAGGGAAGGCGTGTGCGAAAAGTGATGAGAAAAATCGCGTGGCCTTAGCTATCGAAGATGCGCTACGGGAGAACTCAGCGTACTCGAATCGAACCGCACGCTAGCGCGCCAAAATCGCCACCAGCGTGAAGGCCACGAGCGCTCCCGCCAGGAACGCCAGCAGCACCCAGCGGCCCAGCTGCGGGTACGATTGCGGTAATCCCAGCATGTGAATGGAAGGATCGGGTCCGTGAAGGATCTTCGCGGCGGCTGCTCGCTCTGCGGAAGTGAGCACTTCCGCTAACGGCGCAGGCTCGGTCGGACGCGCCCCGGCGCGTTCCGCAATTTCGCTGGGCATTGCCCGGATACTAGCACCAACCACAGTCTTCAGAAACAAGATTTCCAAAGAATCAACAATTTTGCCGTTCTAAATTGAAGCAATACTGCGGGTCAGGAAGGCGCCCGAACCTGTCAGCGATTTGCAAATTGCACCATCGCCAGCGCCACGACGGCTCCGGCGAAAGTCGCGAGAACCAACCAACGTGAGATGCCCTGATTCTGATTCCGCAGTTGCCGCACGTGCGCCGAAAGTCCCGGCGTAGCATTGACGCGGTGGACGTACCCGTCCGTCGTCGCATCAGGCTCCGTCATTTCTGCAGGTTCTACGACAAATTCGGAAACGAGATGAGGTTCTTGGCGTGGCATGGCGCTGATGTTACCACCGAGAATTCCGACAGCTGTGCGAGGATGCGACGACCGGGCCTATTAGCTATTGCTGTTTCGGGGAAATAGCTTTGCGCTGTTACTGCGGGTTAATCCGCCCGCAACATTTTCATTTTGGGAGCGGTGTGTCGCTGCGGAACGCTTTTTTTCGCGATGCGCTTGCGGCGCTGACCGGCCCGCGCGTCAGCCGTTCAATTCGGTGAGTATTTTGGGCAGCAGCGCGAATTTCGCTTGCGCCGTTTCGCTGGTCAAATATTCCAAACCGCAAGAAGGGCCCAGGTAAGCTCGCCCTCCTTGAATTCGTGGGAACAAACGCTGCACCTGACGCGCAATATCCGCCGTCTGCTCCATCTGTTTGCTGCGTCCATCCACCAAGCCCAGCGCCAGCGGTTTGGGCGAACCGATGGAGAAGATCATTTCGCCGAGCTTCGGACTAGAAACAAAATCAACTCCGACGATATCCACCGGCAATTCCAGCAGTTTTTCGTACAAGGGCGCGCAATCGTCAAAATAAACATACAGCGCGAGCTCCAGTTTGCGATTCGTCTTCTTCGCTTTATCCCGTGCCTGCAGTAGTGGCTGCAGCGCGCGTTCGAGAATGGCCCAATCGTCCGGGTTCCGCAGAATCGCCGGCTCGTCAATCTGAATCATTTCCGCGCCGCACTGCGAAAGCGCCTCGATCTCCGGAGCCAGAATTTCGCCGTAGGCGATGGCGCGCGCCTCGAGCGTCGCAGGAGCGCCGGCACCACCATTATCAGTTCGTCCGGAGAGCGAAAACTTCGCCAGTGTGTACGGCCCGGTCAAGACCGGCTTGATCGCCAGTTTTCCGGCCTTGTTCATCGGCGTCGGCAAGTGGCCCAGCGCGTTGCGCGCGAAACTGTATTCCGCCACCACCAGATTGCCGCGCCGCAGCGGAATTCCCGTGAACAGCGGCTGCCTGCAAAATTTGTCCGTATCGAAAAACGGAACCGAGCCTTGTAGTTCGATATTGTCCAGCTTTGCCGCCAGGTACGAGATCGGATCGTTCCAGCGAATTTGCCCGTCGGTCACGATGTCCAGTCCAGCCTTCACCTGGTCGGCGATCGCGCCGCGCGTCACGCTATTTTGCGCGTCCAGCAAATCGGCGGTGGTTCGCTCGCCGCGGTCCAGAGCTGCGATGGTGCTTTGCAGGAGTTGCAATTCCGGACCATCTCCCACGCGCGGATAACTTCCCGTGCTCGAAAGATACAGGCCTGGAGCGATGCTGCTCATGGAAACACCCTCGGAATCAGCGCGAGAAACTGGAAGAAACTTAGTCGAAACGCGGAAAGGCGTCAAGGGCAGCGCGGAAAGTCAGCCGTAATGCTGGCGAATCATTCCCCGGCGGAAAAATACGTGCAATCGGGATGATGGAACACCAGCGCGCTCACGCTGGCTTCCGGATCCATCATCATTCCCTCAGTCAAATGCACGCCGATCGCTTCCGGGCGCAAGAGCATCCATATGCCGGCCTGGTCTTCCAGATTCGGGCAAGCCGGATAGCCAAAGCTGTAGCGTTTCCCGCGATAGCGCGAAGTGAATCGGTCCGGCATGGTCATCGTCAGAGGATCGGGAAAGCCCCAGTCCTCACGTAGGCGGCGATGGAGCCATTCCGCGCACGCTTCCGCGGTCTCGATCGCCAGTGCCTGCAAACCGTGCGAGTAAAGATAGCGTCCGGCCGCTTTCGCTTCTTCCGATTTTTCGCGGATGCCCGCGCCGGCGGTAACTACAAACAACGCCACGTGGTCGCGCGCACCATTTTGCGGCGGCAGCACATAGTCGCTCAAGCAAAGCTTGTCGCCCACCCGCTGCCGCTGAAAATGAAAAGTATGGGCCGGCGTATTTTCCCCCGACGCAAACAGCGCGATGGAATTTCCCCGCCGCTCGGCTTCGAAAAATTGCCACACTGCGCCGATCTTCATGAATTCCGCGGCCTGCTGCTTTACTTCTTCTATGTTCTGATGCAACTCGATCGCGCGTGCGTCGTGTTCCGCCAGCGCCTTCTCGAAATTTCCGCGAAAGCCCAGATGCCGCCCGAAGAGCATGAACGGATTGATGTAGCTCCACACCTCGTGTAAATCTGGAACGTCGCGCACTTTGCGATCAACGTACGCGACCGCAGGAATCGGCAAATCAATACGAATGTGTGGCGAGCGCTCTTCGTCGGCTGGCGCAAGCGGCTCTGGCGACGGTTCGTCCAGCACAGCGGTCCCCACATGCGTGTGCTGCTGCAAGACGTTGTCGCGCCGCATGGGATCGCTGAGTTCGTTCATCAAACGCAGGCCGGTCATCGCATCTTTCGCGTAGCAGACCGCCTGGCTGTACTGCGGCGCAATTTTCAAGCGCGTAAATTTATCGGAGAGCGCCGCGCCGCCCACCAGCAGCGGCACGGTAATTCCGGCTTCGCGCAAATCGCTCGCAGTAATCACCATCTGTTGCGCGCTCTTCACCAGCAGCCCCGAAAGTCCGATGGCGTCCGGCTGGTGTTCGCGATGCGCGCGAATCAATTCCTCGGGTGGAACCTTGATGCCCAAATTGATGACATCGTAGCCGTTATTTTTCAGAATAATCTCGACCAGATTTTTCCCGATGTCGTGCACATCGCCCTTCACCGTCGCCAGCATCACTTTCGCGCGCTTTTCCGTATCTGCCTTCTCCATGAATTGTTCCAGATGTCCCACGGCGGCTTTCATCGCTTCGGCGGATTGCAATACTTCGGCGACGATCAGTTCGTTATTGTTGAAGAGCCGCCCCACTTCGCCCATCCCGGCCATCAGCGGTCCGTTGATCACGTCCAGAGGCGCAACATGGTCCGCCAGCTTGCGATTCAAATCGTCAATCAGCCCGTCCTTCGAGCCTTCGATAATGTAATTCGCCAGCCGCTGGTCCAACGGCAAATCCGCCGCGCGTTCTTTCTTGCGCGCTCCCGTTCCGCGAAAATGTTCGGCAATCGCGGCGATGTGTAATTGATTAATCGCAGCCTTCTGCTCCTTGGTTTGCGAGCGCCAATCGGCAGGCGCGCCGCGCAGCAGTTCTGCGTGGGGCACGCCATCGGGAATTTCCGCCGGCGGCTTGTTGAACAGCAAATCTTCGGCCAGCTTGCGCTCGCGCTCAGGAATCGATCCAAACCGTTCGATGCGCTCCGCATTCACAATCGCCAAGTCCAGTCCAGCCTTGGTGCAGTGATACAGGAACACCGAGTTCACCACTTCACGCGCGCCCGCTGGCAGCCCGAACGACACGTTTGAAATTCCGAGCACGGTCCGCACGTACGGAATGCGCTGCTTCACCAGCCGTATGCCTTCGATCGTTTCCACCGCGCCGCCAATATAATTCTCATCACCCGTAGCACAGGGAAATACGAGCGGATCGAAAATTATATTTTCCGCGTGAATGCCGAATTTGTCGGTCAGCAATCTGTGCGAGCGTTCCGCGATTTCCAGTTTGCGTTCGCGCGTGAACGCCTGCGCTTGTGCCGGATCCTCGTCAATGCAGCCCACGATCACCGCTGCGCCATAAGTTCGCGCCAGCGGGCAGATCTTCTCGAATTTCTCTTCGCCGTCTTCCAGGTTGATCGAATTGATGATGCTCTTGCCCTGGCAATACGTCAGCGCCAGCTCCACACCCCGTGGATCGGTGGTGTCAATCATGATCGGAGCTTTGATCTTGCGGATCAGCTGCTCGTAGAACGGCGGAATATCGTTTATTTCCTCGCGGTCGGTGCTCTGCAGGCAGACGTCCACGATGTGCGCCCCGCTTTTCACCTGCCGCCGTGCAATTTCCGTCGCCTCTTCCCACTGTTCCGCGGCCACCAAATTCTTGAATAACCGCGAACCAATTACGTTCGTCCGTTCACCCACAATCAACGGCCGCGTGCTCTCTTCCGCTTCGATAATCTCGATGCCTGAATAAACCGCACGGTGATTCGGCTCCGGTGTCCGCCGCGGCTTTTTCCCTTCGACCATCTGCGCGATTGCGCGAATGTGTTTCTCGGTAGTTCCACAGCATCCGCCCACAATATTCAGCCACCCGCGGTCGACAAACCGCTCGAGCTGCTCGGCCAAACTCGTTGGCGTCTCGCCGTACGAATTATCGTCCGGGTTTGGCAGTCCTGCATTCGGATAGCACGAAAACGCCCGTTTCGTGAGCGATTGCAGCGTGCGCACATGATCTGTCATGAACTCAGGGCCGGTTGCACAATTCAGTCCGATTGCCAAGGCGTCCACGTGATCGATGGACGCCCACAATGCCTCGACTCCTTGTCCCGCAAGCATTGTGCCCATCAGTTCGATTGTCGCGGAAATGATCACGGGGATCGGCTGGCCAATCTCGCGCCCAAGTTCCTGAATCGCCAACATTCCAGCCTTGATGTTGCGTGTGTCGTTGCAAGTTTCCATCAGCAAAACGTCCGCACCGCCCTCCATCAATCCGCTGGCTTGCTCGTAATAATTGTTGCGCAGCTGCTCGAACGTAATTCCGCCGGTCACACTGATGGCCCGCGTGGTGGGGCCCATCGAACCCGCCACAAATCGCGGCTTGGCCGCCTTGGAAAAGTCGTCAGCGGCTTGGCGCGCCAATTCCGCCGCCACCCGGCTGATTTTTCGCGCGTGCTCGCCTAATCCATATTCCGCCAGCACCACCGGCGTACTGCCAAACGAATTCGTTTCGATGATGTCCGATCCCGCCTCCAGATACTTGCGGTGGATACCCAGGACCACGTCCGGCCGGCTGAGCACCAGATTCTCGTTGCAGCCTTCCAGCTCCGGTCCGCCAAAATCCGCAGCCGTCAGATTGGCCTGCTGCAACATAGTCCCCATCGCGCCATCCAGAATCAGGATGCGTTCACGGAGTAATTCGCGAAGGGCCAGGCCCTGT
>Ga0228598_1000120_pt1 | contig 13200 bp, 11 predicted proteins | sample CZU4metagenome_FD_182726 | JGI IMG/M metagenome (GOLD analysis project Ga0228598, IMG submission 182726) | Spruce rhizosphere microbial communities from Bohemian Forest, Czech Republic - CZU4 | ecosystem: Host-associated > Plants > Roots > Rhizosphere | place: Czech Republic: South Bohemian... | reverse complement strand
CGTAAATCGCGCGTCTGGCGCGCTTCCTTACGCCACCTTCTCCACCTGGTTAAACTCCAACTCCACCGGGGTCGAGCGGCCAAAAATCGTCACCATCACCTTCAGCGTTTCGCGATCCTCATTCACTTCATCCACAATGCCCTGGAAGGTGGCAAATGGCCCCTCCGAAATGCGGACGGTTTCGTTCTTCTCGAACTTGACCTTCAGCTTGGGTTTCTCGCGGCTGTCGGCCACTTTGTAAACGATGTGCTGCACTTCTTCGTCGGAAAGCGGCGTGGGCTGCTGCCCTGTACCCACAAAGCCGGTCACGCGCGGCGTGGATTTCACCACATGCCAGACGTGATCGTCCATATCCATTTCCACCAGCACATAGCCGGGATAGAACATGCGTTCGGACGTGTATTTCTTGCCGCCGCGAACTTCAGTGACCGACTCGGTCGGGATCAGCACCTTGCCGATCTTTTCCTGCAACCCGAAAGCTGCCACGCGCGATTCCAGCGACTCCTTCACCTTGCGCTCAAACCCGGAATAGGAGTGGATGATGTACCACTTCATGTTCGGGTTGCGGGGCGGCTCGCTGGTGGCGGCACTACCATCCGCGCCGGGTGACTGCTCCCCGCCAACCGCAGCTTCGTTTTTTTCTTCTTCCTGCATGATCAAGTTAAACTCCGGTTGCTGCGCTTTCTGGCCTTACTTAAAATAGCTGTACAAGGCGCCGACGGCTTTTGTGATCACTCCGTCAATGATGTAAAAATACACCCCGAAAATCGCCACTGTGATCACTACCACTGCAGTGGTCGCCTGCACTTCCTTCCAGGACGGCGCCGTAACTTTGCGCATCTCCGTGCGCACGTCGTTGTAGAACGTCTTTACCTGCTCCGGCCACGACTTAATCCGGTCGCCGAAGTTCTCCCGGGAGGTCACAATTGAATTTGCCATCTTCTTTTTCGTCTCCACTGCCATAACTGCTCCTGACCGTTCCCAGCTTCCTTCCAAAATTCTGGCAGGGGCGGAGGGATTCGAACCCCCAAGTTCGGTTTTGGAGACCGACAGTTTAACCGTTGAGCTTACGCCCCTGAATCATCGGGTGATTGCGCCATCGGATGATCGGGTGATTCCAGATCGCCCGATGGCTCGATCACCAGATCTCCCGATCTACTTCACTTCTTTGTGCGGCGTGTGCTTGCGGCAACGATTACAGAACTTTTTGAACTCCAGCCGTTCCGTCGTCGTCTTCCGGTTCTTGGTGGTCGAATAATTCCGCTCTTTACAATCACCGCACTGCAACGTAACAATCTCTCGGGGCATCGCTCACTCCAAAACAGCTTCTAGCTGTTAGCTCCTAAGCCTCTAGCTTTTGTCATCCTGAGGCGACGTGTTTTTCGTCGCCGAAGAACCTATGCAATTTCGTCTGCGCCAGCACAGCTTCGTCCGCACGGAAACGCGGGCAAGAGTGCCCACGCCACACAGCTACTGCACAATCTCCGAAATCGTTCCCGCGCCCACCGTGTGTCCGCCTTCGCGAATGGCAAAGCGCAAGCCCTTCTCCATCGCCACCGGCGTGATCAACTCGATCACCAGGCTCACGTTGTCCCCCGGCATCACCATCTCCGTCCCCGCCGGCAACTCCGCCACGCCCGTTACATCCGTCGTGCGCAAATAAAACTGCGGTCGGTATCCCTTGAAGAACGGCGTATGCCGTCCACCTTCTTCTTTCGTCAGGATGTACACCTCCGCCTTGAACTTGGTGTGCGGAGTGATCGACCCACCCTTCGCCAGCACCATCCCGCGCTCCACATCTTCTTTCGCAATGCCGCGCAGCAAAAGGCCGGCGTTGTCGCCCGCCATGCCTTCGTCCAATTGCTTCTTGAACATTTCCACGCCCGTCACCACCGTCTTGCGCGTGTCGCGGAAGCCCACAATCTCCACTTCCTCCCCCACCTTCACCTTCCCGCGCTCGATACGGCCCGTCACCACCGTGCCCCGTCCCTGAATCGAAAAGATATCTTCAATCGGCATCAGAAACGGCTTGTCCAGCTCCCGCGCCGGCTGCGGAATGCTCTTGTCCACCGCCTCCATCAGCGCGTCAATCTGCTTCTCCCACTTCTCTTCGCCATTCAGCGCGCCCAGTGCCGACAGCCGGATCACCGGCACATCGTCGCCCGGAAACTTGTAGGCCTTCAGCAACTCGCGCACTTCCAGCTCCACCAACTCCAGCAGCTCCGGATCGTCCACCGCATCGCACTTGTTCAGCGCCACCACCAGATACGGCACGCCCACCTGCCGCGCCAGCAGCACGTGCTCGCGCGTCTGCGGCATCGGACCGTCCGTCGCCGCCACCACCAGAATCCCGCCATCCATCTGCGCCGCGCCCGTGATCATATTCTTGATGTAGTCGGCGTGCCCCGGACAATCCACGTGCGCGTAGTGCCGGTTCGCCGTCTCATACTCCACGTGCGCCGTCGCAATCGTAATCCCGCGTGCCTTCTCTTCCGGCGCGTTGTCAATGCTGTCAAAAGACCGGAACACAATCTTCGGATTGTGCTTCTGCAACACCTTCGTGATCGCCGCCGTCAACGTCGTCTTCCCATGGTCAATATGACCAATCGTCCCTACGTTGCAGTGCGGCTTGTTTCGATCAAATTTTTCCTTCGCCATTTCTCTTTCTCCTCGGCTTCCAGTTACGCCGGAACCAAATCATCGCCGTCAGCTTCGTAATACGCGCCAACGAATTCCTGCTTCTCCACCAAGTCGTCAGTAATCTTTTGATCGAACTCGGCAAAATCTTCTGAAAATCGCTCGCGGAAAATCTCAAATTCCCGATGCCCACTCCAGAAATCCCGAACTCGGTACCGCCCATCGCCAACCGACTCGCATTGCACTTCGGTAGCAATGTAACCTTCACTTTGCCGCAAAAACCTTGCCCAGATTCCATCCGGCCCAAAAACAATTCCGAACTCAGCCCGCTTGCCTTCTCGAACCCAGAACCTGCGGTCGACGACGAACCGCGGCGCTTGCAGTCACTTCGTCGTGCCCTGCACCTTGGCGATGATTTCCTCCGCAACGGATCGCGGAGCCTCCTCATAACGCGCAAAATGCATCGAGTACTCGGCGCGGCCCTGCGTGCTAGAACGCATGTGGGTCGCGTAACCAAACATTTCCGCCAGCGGAACGATCGCCTTGATCACCTGCGAACCAGCGCGGTGCTCCATGCCTTCGATGCGTCCACGGCGCGAACTCAAGTCGCCCATGATCACACCGGCATAATCCTCCGGCGTAACCACTTCCACCGCCATCACCGGCTCGAGTAGCACCGGCGAAGCCTTGCGCGCGGCCTCTTTGAACGCCATCGAACCGGCGATCTTGAACGCCATTTCGTTCGAGTCCACATCGTGATAGCTGCCGTCGTAAAGCGTGGCTTTCACATCCACCATCGGGTAACCCGCGAGAATGCCGCCTTCGAGCGCTTCCTGAATTCCCTGATCGATGGGCTTAATGAATTCTTTCGGCACCGAGCCGCCGGTAACGTCGTTCACAAACTCGTAGCCGGCCCCGGCGGGTTGCGGATCAAGATAAATCTTGGCATGGCCGTACTGGCCGCGGCCGCCGGTCTGGCGAATGTATTTGCCTTCCGCCTCGGAGTGCTTGCGGATGGTCTCGCGATAAGCCACCTGCGGTTTTCCGACGTTGGCCTCGACTTTGTACTCGCGCATCATGCGGTCGACGATGATTTCCAGATGCAGCTCGCCCATGCCGCTGATAATGGTCTGCCCGCTGTCGGGATCGGTGTGAACCTTGAACGTGGGATCTTCCTGCGCCAGGCGGCCAAGCGCCATCCCCATTTTTTCCTGATCAGCCTTGGTCTTGGGCTCAACCGCGACCGAAATCACGGGAACCGCAAACGTAATGTTTTCAAGGGCGATGGGATGATCTTCGTCGCAGATCGTATCCCCCGTGCTCACGCCCTTCAGCCCTACTGCGGCGCAAATATCGCCCGCCAGAATCTCGCTGATTTCTTCCCGCTTGTTGGCGTGCATCTTCAGCAGCCGCCCGATACGCTCACTCCTGCGGCGGCCCGTGTTCAGCACGGAGTCTCCAGTCTTAAGCTGGCCGGAATAAACGCGAATAAATGTCAACTGGCCGACAAACGGATCGGCCATGATCTTGAACGCCAGCGCCGAAAACGGCTCCTTGTCGTCCGCTTTGCGGATGATCGTCTCCCCATTGTCGGGATTGATTCCATGCGTCTCCGGCACATCCAGCGGCGAGGGCAGATAATCCACCACCGCATCGAGCAGCGGCTGTACGCCCTTGTTCTTGAACGCCGTTCCCACAACAACGGGGAACACTTTCAGCGCAATCGTCGACTTGCGCAGCGACGCCCGCAGCTCCGCCGCGGTAATTTCTTCGCCTTCCAGGAACTTGTGCAGGATTTCGTCGTCGTTCTCGGCAATGCTCTCGACCAACTGCGCATGGAACGCTTCTGCTTTTTTCTTCAGCTCCGCGGGAATTTCTTCGGTGAGATACTCGGCGCCCATGGTGTCGTCCTGCCACACGATCGCCTTCATGTTGATCAGATCGATGACGCCCTTGAACTTATCTTCCTGTCCGATGGGAATCTGAATGGCGACGGGCTTCGCGCTCAACCGCTTGCGGATGGTATCGATGGCATGCTCAAAATCCGCGCCCATCTTGTCAATCTTGTTGATGAAGCAAATGCGCGGCACGCCGTACTTATCGGCCTGGCGCCAAACTTTTTCCGACTGCGGCTGCACTCCGTGTACCGCGTCAAACACCGCAACCGCGCCATCAAGCACGCGCAGCGAGCGCTCCACTTCCGCCGTGAAATCCACGTGGCCTGGTGTATCGATGATGTTAATGCGAATATCGCGCCAAGTGCAGGTCGTGGCCGCGGACGTAATCGTAATCCCGCGCTCCTGCTCCTGCTCCATCCAATCCATCGTAGCAGTGCCTTCGTGCACCTCTCCGATGCGGTGCGTCTTTCCCGTATAGAACAGGATGCGCTCCGTCGTAGTGGTCTTACCGGCATCGATGTGGGCCATGATGCCGATGTTCCTGCAGCGTTCTAATGGGACTGTTCTAGGCACGACGCTCTAACTCTTTCTGGGCTCCGAAATTCAGCTTTCAGCTAAAACTCTTGTCATCCTGAGCGGCGTTCTTTGCCGCGAAGGACCTATGCACTTCACTACCACCGGTAATGCGCGAAAGCTTTATTGGCTTCAGCCATGCGGTGCACATCTTCCTTCTTCTTGATGGCCGCGCCTTTTCCGTTGGCGGCGTCCAGCAATTCGTTACTCAATTTGTCGACCATGCCTCGCTCGGCGCGTCCGCGCGCATAAGTCAGCAGCCAACGGATCGCGAGCGAAGTTCGCCGGTCCGCATTCACTTCCACCGGCACCTGATAGTTCGCCCCGCCCACCCGCCGCGTCTTCACTTCCAGTAGCGGCTTCGCGTTCTCGACCGCCTTCGTAAACAGTTTCAACGCTTCGTCGCCGCCTTTTTCCTGCACCTTGGTGAGAGCCTCGTAAAAAATACCCTCGGCGGTCGAGCGTTTGCCCTGCCACATCATTGAGTTGATGAACTTCGTCACCAGATTCGAGCCATAAACGGCATCGGCTGGCACGGTCCGCTTTGCTGTATGTCCTTTGCGAGGCATTCAGTTCTCAGCCCTTCTTCGCGCGCTTGGCGCCGTATTTCGAACGTCCCTGCTGGCGGCCGGCCACGCCCACCGCATCCAGCGTGCCGCGAATTACGTGATAGCGCACGCCCGGCAGATCCTTCACACGGCCCCCGCGAATCAGCACAATCGAGTGCTCCTGCAGATTGTGGCCAACACCGGGAATGTAGGTCGTAACTTCAATCCCGTTGGTCAGGCGCACGCGTGCCACTTTCCGCAGCGCCGAGTTCGGCTTCTTCGGTGTCTGCGTATACACGCGCGTGCAAACTCCGCGCTTCTGCGGACATCCTTGCAGCGCCGGACTCGCCGTCTTATACCGTGGCCGCTTCCGGCCGTCACGCACCAGTTGATTAAAAGTAGGCACTCTTTGCCGCTCCTTATCGCATGAACGTCGCACACCAAAACCGCCCTCGCGGGCGGGCAGCGCGCAGCGCCATCCGCTTTCCCGGTCATGACTGCGCGATCCGGGCTGGCAGACCCAATTGGCCGCCATGCTTCTCGCCGCGCACCAAAATCGCGGAGAGAGATTTTAGGTTCCCGATCTAGATTTGCGCCGTCGACGGTGGCACCCGGCCAAAATTCCGGGGGTGCTCCGTATCGCCAGCTCTATCCTGCATATCCTCTCGCAGACCACCGTTGCGCCTGACTCAGGCGCGCCAGAAGCCCGAGGGCGAAAGGCAGCGCAGGAACATTTCAGCGAGGAATGTTTTCGGAAATAAAAAACTGATCCCGAAAACGCATTTCACAAAAGCCTAACCCCCAGTCCACACAATCCTCCGTGGAACCGGCGGCATACAGCAAGCTTGGATTAACTCGCGGAACCAAACTACTATAGCAACTGAGGCGAAACATCGTCAACCCATGTTTTTGCATCCCACTGCCTACCGGAAGCGATTGATCATATTGGCTCGTCACATCGGCCGGTTTTGATGAGGCTTGTGCTGTCGGCTTGCTGAATCCGGCTCCAGCCTCTACACTACAAGTTTTCCGTTCCAATTCCTGATGAGTGGCTCGCCTGCGCTTGTACCGCGCGGCGACAAGAGGGTGCATGGGAAGTTTGCGTTGCAATCAGTCGGTGTGGGGCGTCGTCACAATCTCTTTATTATTTTTATCGGTAGCCTGCGGCGGCCACAAGCCGCCCGGAGCCTCGCCCTTCCCCGCGAAAATAACCCTGAACCCCGCCATCAGCACCTCTTTGCAAATGGGCGCCACTCTGGTATTCACGGCCAGCGCGGTGAACAGTGCAAACGCGAGCATTTCGGCAACGTTCACCTACGCCTTAGTCCCTGGCAGCACTGCCGGAATTCTTGACGTCTCTCCCACCGGCTTCGCCTGCGCCGGCAATTGGAATGCCCCGTATTACAGTGTCTGCACTCCTGGAGCCTCCGGCGTAGTGCAGGTCACCGCCTCGGCCCTCGGGTCGACCAGCCAACCTACCTATGTCTTCGTACATCCTCCGGTCGCCAGCATTCAGATCAGCGTGGTCCCGCCCGTAAATGCTCCGCCGCCGGCCTGCCCCACGCAGATCGCTCTTCCCGCCGCTTGCCACAAGACTTTCACGCCCACCAATTACTGTCTCTCGCAGAACCAGATCCAGACCTTGCAAGCCACGGCCTTTGACACTTATGGAAACGACATCACGGCATTGGTCGGGCCGTTTATCTGGTCGCAGGCCAGCAGCAGCGTGGCAACCATCACTCCGATTGTGACCAACAATAACCTCAACGTGCCCACCAACCAGGCGACCGCAGTGCCCAACATTCCAGGACAGACTTCCGTCATCGCCTCCGCCGCAGGAGTCTCCGGCCAACCTTACTATTTCGAAACCTGCCCGATACAGTGCATCAACCTGAACGTCAGCGCCAGCGGGGAATATACCGGCCAGACAAGTTTTGTTGCCAGCGCAAAAGGGTCGGAGACAGTCACCGCCACAGCTGTCGACGTCCAGGGCTGCATCGTGCCTAAGCCTCCCTTGACTTGGACTTCCTCCGAGCCCGCCGCGGTTGTTGCCGGAAGCGGCACCACAGGATGCGCCGCCGGCACCACCTGCTCTCTTAGCCTGAAACAGCCCGGCGCCGCGGCCATCACTGCATCTTGCACACCGCCAACCTGTAACATCGGCTTCCCACTGAACCCCTTGGGACTTCCGGCGCCTTATATCCCGCAGCCTGTCTATCCCGTCACCGCCATTTCCGGATTAGTAACCGGCACCCCCACCTCAACCAGCGTTCTAGCTACCAGTCAGGATTGCTCCAGCAATGCCCTCTGCGGCGTCGCGCTTTATGACGTTTCCACTGCCAAGAATCTCGCGGCCAGCCCCAACTCCTTGCCCACTCAGCCCAATTCGCTGATGTTCGACCCGGCGGGAGACAAGGCCTACATGGGCAGCCAGTACGGCGCCGTCCTTATCACTACTTCCAACCTCGGATCCTCCTCGACCAGCCCATTTGCAGGTTTGCCCGCTCCTGCTACCGCCCTGGGTCTGGTCACCGGCAAGGTTCTGGCTGTCTCCCCTACTGGCAACCAGGCCATCTTCGCCGACAACGTCTCCACCCCTAACCAGGTATACGAGGTCACTACCGCTAGCTCGTCGGGGGCCTCAGTCGCTCTGAACATCAACAGCGCAATCGCAGCTGCGTTTTCGCCCGATAGTCTGGAAGCCTTTATCCTTGGCGATGGTGGCAACACCTTATATGTTTCCCCGAGCCTGCAGGCGCTGCAAACCTACCCCCTGACTACGCCCGCTAATGCCATTGCATTCTCTTCCAGCGGCACATTTGCTTTATTCGCGGGCGGAAATTCCACCCTGAATTTCAGCATCCGTAACACCTGCGACAACTCTGTGGTAACCCTGGCCCCGCAACCCCCCGCACTGCCCGGCCCGCCCGTCTTCCTGAAGATGGTGCCCCCGGGCAACTTCCCCATCACTGGCGTCGAAACCGCGGGCCTTGACGTATTCGTCGGCCTCGACAACGTCGGCACCCAGGACACTGGCCTCGACATCTTGGTCACCAACGCATCCCAGGGTCCGTACACCACCTTGTGCCCCCAGGGGCTCACCATGCCCGGAACCTTCACCCTCGCCTCCACCCCCGTTTCCAATCCCCTTCACATTGACCTGCAGCATGGTCACTTCCACCCCATCAACTTTTTTGTCTCGCCTGATGCCACTCAGATCTACATCGTTACCACCGACTTCGGTGTCCTGGTCTACAGCTTCAACACCCAGTCGGTGACCGCCGCAATTCCACTCATCGGAACCGGCAACCCCGCGCCCGTGGCTGCGGACATGACTGTCGATGGCACCCTGCTCTACGTGGCCGGTACCGATAACGTGCTGCACGAACTGAACACCGCCCAAGCGCAGGACGTGATGGAAATACCCTTTCCAGAGCTTCCCGACTCTTCCAATAACTTTTGCTATTCCTCATACACCTGCGTGCCCAATCTAGTGGCCATAGAACCCTGAGGATTGGCGATTGAGGAACCGGATCATTAGAGCGATTGAAGCTCAGTTACAAATTTCCCTGAGCCTCTACAAAACCCTGCTGTGGAGGAAAAGCCGCCCCGGCGAGGGAGCGGCTTTCGTATTCGGCATTGCTGCTAGGGCGTCACCCGGAAGTTGACGTTGCTCGAAAGTGTGCCGCTGGAGGTTACCACCTGGACGCTGCCGCTGGTGGCACTGGCGGGTACGGTGGTTGCAATCTCGGAACTCGAGACCACGGTGAAGACCGCTGCCGTGCCGTTAAAGGTGACGGCGGTCGCGCCGGTCAGGCTGGTTCCCAAAATCTTGATGGCAGCTCCCACTTTGCCGGACGCAGGCAATGTTTCCACAAACTGGCCCAGACCCACGGACAGACTGAAGACCGTGCCCGCGTTGCTGGCCCCGCCAAGCTCCGTTATCCCGTAAAGCTTGCCGTTGGTGTCCTGAATCAGCGTCGCTTCAGGCGTGGCGCCGTCCGTGTCGTCGAACTGCAGCGTGGTCAGCGTGCCGCTGGGGGTGATTTTGAAGAGCGTCCCGCACTCGTTCTCGATACAGTTAGTGTTCGCGGCCCCGCCAAGCGACGTTGTCCCGTAGAAGTTTCCATCGGTGGCCTGGGCCAGCCCGGCGATAGGTTCCTCGCCGTCCGTGCAAGCGCTTTTAGAACAAAAGCTGTAAAGCGTGGTCAGCGTGCCGCCGGGGGTGATTTTGAAGACCGTGCCCTCGAGGTTAGCCCCGCCAATCTGTGTTGTTCCATAGAAGTCCCCGTTGGTGGCCTGGACCAACCCGGCATACGGAGTCGAGCCGTCCACCCCGTCGAAGCTGTGCAACGTGGTCAGCGTGCCGCTGGGGGTGATTCTGAAGACTGTGCCGTAATAGCCGTTGGCCCCGCCTTCCTGTGCTGTCCCATAGAAGTCCCCATTGGTGCCCTGGACCAACCCCGCGCTGGGCGAAAAACCGTCCGCGCAAGCGCTTTGGGAGCAAAAGCTGTATAACGCGGTCAGCGTGCCGCTGGGAGTGATTTTGAAGACCGCGCCATCCCCGTTGGCTCCGCCCTCGTACGTTGTCCCGTAGAGGTCCCCGCTGCTGCCCTGGATCAGCCCTGCGAGAGGGTAGGCGCCGTCCGTGCAAGGAGCGCCCTGGGAGCAAAAGCTGTGAAGCGTAGCCAGCGTGCCGCTGGGGGTGATTTCGAAGACCGTGCCAGACCCGTAGGTCCCGCCCCCGTACGTTGTCCCGTAGAAATTCCCATTGGTGGCCTGCACCAGCCCGGCCTCGGGGGTCTCGCCATCCGTGTCGTCGAAGCTATGCAGCGTGGTCAGCGTGCCGCTCGGGGTGATTTTGAAGACCGTGCCGTCGCCGTAGGTTCCGCCATCAGCCGTCGTCCCGTAGAAGTTCCCATTGATGGCTTGGACCAGGCCCGCCCTGGGACTGGAGCCGTTCGCCCCGTCGAAGCTGCGCAGGGTGGTCAATGTCTGCGCTTGCGCCGATTGGGTTGTAACCCCCACTGATGCCAGCACGGCCGCCAATGCCAGCGCGGCACCGGCCGCTGGCAGATGCATCCTCGAAATCCAATTCCGGCGTTGCAGCGCGTTCTTCATAAGTCGATCCCTCCCGCTCAAACGGATCCATCCTAGCCCGACGGCACTAAATGTCAATGGGTCTTTCGGCCCCTTCCAGGGGACTACGAAGCCAGGAAGTGCCCATGGATTGGGCCCTTCGGTCGGGCAAGATCAGCCGGAGGGTTGACTGCAAATGGAGTTGTTAGAGATTGGATAACCACGTAGGTGGGTGATTGAAAAATCAATGCACGACGGGTTCAAATTACAAAATTACCCGGTTACAAAATTACAAAATCTCCTATGGCGGCTTGGCCAGTTCTTTCGCCACACTGTCGAGCACGCCGTTGACGAACTGCACCGATTCCAGACTGGAGAATTTTCGCGCGATCTCCAGCGATTCATTGATCACGACCGCTCGCGGCGTTTCCGGATAAGCCAGAAACTCCGCCACTCCCGCGCGCAACAGATTGCGATCCACCGCCGCCATGCGCTCCATCCGCCAATGTTCCGCGTGCCGCTCGATCAACTTGTCGATCTCCGCCCCGCGGTCTGTCGCCACGCGGAACAGATCTTCCGCAAACCCGCGCACCTCGGCGCTGGCCCCACCATGTTCCGCCCAAAATGTACGCTGCACATGCTCCACCGTCTGCTTGCCCATGTCTGCCTGAAACAGCATTTGTAAGACAAGTTCGCGAGATTTACGGCGCGTGCCCATAGGAAAAAATTGCCAGTGGCTAGCAGTCAGTTGCCAGTTTACTGTAGGAAGGTTATTTGCGCCGCTTCGTCTTGATCTTCAGGCCCTTGGGCTTGTCATTCCGACGACTCGCGGCGCGAGGCGGAGGAACCTGCTTTTGGCTGACTGCTGATTGCTGAATGCTAATTGCCTGCTTAAGCGAAGCCATCTCCACCGCCGCCAGCGCCGCCTCAAATCCTTTGTTCCCCATCTTCAATCCAGCGCGGTCGATCGCCTGCTCCAAAGTCTCGCAAGTAAGCACCCCAAAAGCATGCGGCACCCCGGTCTCCTGCGCCGACTGCCCAATCCCCCGCGTCACTTCATTCACGATCACGTCGTAGTGCGCCGTATCGCCGCGCAGCAAACATCCCAGGCAGATAATCGCATCGTACTTCCCAGTCTCCGCCAGCTTCCGCGCCGCCAGCGGAATCTCAAACGCCCCCGGCACTCGCACCAGCGCGATGTCCTTCTTCTTGGCGCCAGAACGCATTAACCCGTCGCTCGCGCTGAGCAACAGCCTCTCAGTTATGAATGCATTGAACCGCGAAACCACAATGCCGAAGCGTTTACCCGCAGCGCTCAACGAACCTTCCAGCGCGCGCAATTCAGGCTCAGGAGGAGTTTCTACGACGAAATCCAGCTTGTCTTTTTTCTCCGTGACTCAGTGTCTCCGTGGTCGATTCGCTCTTACTACCCTGTGTTCCTCTGTGACCCCTGTGTTAAAACCTTTGACTTACTTCCCCTTAAACCCCGCCGCCCGCTTCTCCAAGAAAGCCGCAGTCCCTTCCTTCTTATCCTCACTCGCGCAAGCCACAGCGAACAGCACCGCCTCCAGATACAACCCCTCGCTCAAAGTCATCTCCAAGCCCTTGTTCATGGCCTCCATGGCGTACTGCACCGCCAGCGGCGCGTTGGCGACGATCTTCGCCGCAATCGCCTCCGCCCGCGGAATCAATTCAGCAGCCACCGTCACTTCATTCACCAACCCGATGCGATGCGCTTCCTGCGCCGTAATCATCTCGCCCGCCAGCACCATCTGCATCGCGATGCCTTTACCCACCAGCCGCGGCAGCCGCTGCGTCCCGCCATATCCCGGAATAATCCCCAGCTTCACCTCGGGCTGCCCCAACTTGGCATTTTCGCTCGCGAGCCGCATGGTGCAAGCCATCGCAATCTCGCAACCTCCGCCCAGCGCAAATCCGTTGATGCAAGCAATCACCGGCTTGCCCAGATTTTCAATCAAATTAAGAACGCTCTGCCCGCGATGCGTGTACTCCTTGCCCGTAACCGCATCCTGCTTGGCCAGTTCGGCAATATCCGCCCCGGCAATAAATGCCTTCTCACCCGCACCGGTAAAAATGACGACACGCACCGACGCATCATTCTTAATGTCATGAAACGCCGCCCGCAACTCTTCCATGGTCGCCATGTTCAGCGCATTCAGCACCTTCGGCCGGTTCACGGTGACGTAAGCAATCGAGTTTTTCTTTTCGAGAAGAATGTTTTCAAAGTTCATAAATTCAAACCCACCCCTTGTCATCCTGAGCGGAACATGTCGATGAGCGAAGCGAATCGGCATGCGAGTCGAAGGACCCCTTTCAGCTTGCACCGCGCCCTGAGCGCAACCGGGTTCCTCCCACAGCTTTAGCGGCTACGCCCTCGCGTACCCGCTCTTGTGCCAGCTGAAAGGGATCCTTCGACTGCGCAAGAACTTCGCTTCGCGAACTTC
>Ga0228598_1000119_pt1 | contig 13280 bp, 9 predicted proteins | sample CZU4metagenome_FD_182726 | JGI IMG/M metagenome (GOLD analysis project Ga0228598, IMG submission 182726) | Spruce rhizosphere microbial communities from Bohemian Forest, Czech Republic - CZU4 | ecosystem: Host-associated > Plants > Roots > Rhizosphere | place: Czech Republic: South Bohemian... | reverse complement strand
GGAAGCGGCATTGTTTGCCATTGCGATCATGCTGTCGCAAGCAATCGACAAGCTGCGGCCTTATGAACCGCCGTCCATGCCCAAGTACGATGTCATTTATTTCTCGGGCGAAGAATTGCCGCGCACGGAAGATGCCGGCGGAGCGCAAGCCGGGCGTTCCGGTCGCGCTGGCGGTCACGAAGCGCATCACCGGACTCAGATCATTCGTGTGGCACGCGGCGAGTCCCTTCGTGAGAAAGTCGTGGATGCTCCCAAGCTCAAGCTGCCGCAATCCGATTCGGCAGTTGCCAATTTGCTGGCGTTCAAGCCAGTTCCCGGGCCAGCGCCCGCCGAGGGATTGAAATCATCGCAACGGGCTCCAACTCTCGACCAAGCCGTGGTTGCGCCCACCCCAGAAGTTCGCAATGATAAGGCCCAGCGCGCGCCCGTGTTGAACGCCAACATCATCCCGCCGACGCCCGAGGCGCAACGCGACAAAATGCGTTCCGCGCCGCCTTTGAACGCGGCCATCGTTCCTCCCAGTCCCAACGCGCCGCGGAGCGACATTACTCCGATCCGCGTGCCCGGCTCGCAAGCCGTGGCCGTGATTCCGCCGCCAGTGTCAGCGCCCGTGCAGGTCACGAATCTCAATCCCAAGCTCACACTTCCTGCACCGGCAGTAATCGCACCACCTCCGTCACAAATTACGCACGATATAAATCCCCGAGGCCCAGGATTTGGCGCAGGCGAGTTGCGAACTCAGGTCGTACCGCCAACAGCTTCGATGGCGGATGCCTCGGCTTCCCATCGCGCGTTCGGGGGCATGGGCAACGCAGCCGTTGTGCCGCCGCCGGTTCAGTTGAACGGAGCCGCGACTGGCACTCGCGCAGTGCCTGGGTTAGGGACAGCCAATGTCGTGCCTCCTCCCGTGCAAGTTGGCGGTGGCTCGCTGGCGCGTTCAACGATGACAAGCTTGGGAGGCGGAACGGCCGTGGTTCCGCCACCTCCAACCGTTTCGGGCGGAGGCTCGCTCTCCGGCATGGGCAGCGGAAACCGCGGCGCGGGCTTGGGTGGTCCGATGGACGCAGGCTCGGTGGCCGCTCCCCCGAGCAACAACGGCGGCAGCGGCAAAGGGACGGGAATCGTAGTGTCAAGCCAGCCGGGCTCGAAGATTGGCATGCCGGGCAACGCCGGCGCAGGCTCGCTCGCGATGTCACCATCGGGCGGAGACAAGCCTGGGTTAGGCGGATCCGGCGGCGGATCAGGCATCGGTCGTGGCACCGGAACGGGCAGCGGCTTATCCGGAGAAGTTTCGGGCGCGGCGAAAGCCGACGCAACCAAAGATGGCACAGGCCGTGGATCTGAAACTATGGCGCGCGGCGGAATCTCTCCCTATCCCGGCCCTGGCGGCGCGGGCAACGGAACCACGGGCAAACCGCCAATGCCCGGAGTCTCAGTCAACGGCGGCAGCAATATCGTGACCCTCCCCAGCTTCGGCGCCGATGGTGCCGGACCCAACATCATCGCTCGCTCTTCCGCGGGTAAAGATCAGCAAGGACCCGGCATCACCGTAGTCGGCAGCGCCCGCTCGGGAGGCGCTTTCAATTATTACGGCATGCTCAAGGGCGACAAGAACTACACCATCTACATCGACACTGTGCTGGGCACTGCGGTCATGCAATATGCGGATCCGTCGTCGGCGGCTCATCCCTACGCCGAAGATTTGGTCGCACCGCAACCCATGCGCTCGGATTTGCCGGCCAACCTGAAACCCTCGCGGTTGGTGATTGCCTGCATCCTCGACCGCACTGGAACGCTTCGAAACATGCAGGTTCTGGATGGTGGCGGAAGTGCGATGACTTCCAAAGTTTTAGCCGCACTAACCAACTGGAAATTCCGCCCCGTATTTCGGGGAGAGCAACCGGTAGAGGTAAACGCAATCCTGGGCTTCGACATCGACACCCGATGAACCAGGTCCATGCGGCCCCGGTCGCCCCGTCCGGGCGTCCTTGGCAAAAATCCTTTGACATGCGACCGGCCCGAATCGAGGGCTAACCGCATTTCGACAAACGTCACTCTTCGTTTTTTTCAAACCTGAATAGCTTGGCCAAAAAGTCATGCTTCGACACGAATGCTCCCAAACTGTATGCCACTCCGGCGTAGAACGGTGCTGTGACGAGCATCTGGGCCGCGACCCGGACCGGGTCGCTGGCCAATGGGTTCTCCCAGGTTGGCATGACCTTCTGTATATCGAAAAAGTATTTTATCGCTGTCATCGAAGTCCCGAAGAGCACAGAGGAAGGGGCGTGGTATTGAAGCATTTTATATGAGAGAACCAGCGCGGGAATGCTCCATGCCCATGTCACAGCAGAGTCGAAACGAGTATCCCAAATGGGTCTACCGACGGTGGCAGGAACAAAGCGCACCAAATTGATGTAGCCAGCGATCAGCGCGGGGATAATAGTTACCAGCTCGAAATGCTGCAGGTACCAATCCCTGGGCGGCACGCTGCTTGAAATTTGTAGTATCGGTGCGACCCAGGCAAACCATCGAGCGACCAGGGATCCAGAGACGCGTAAAGCACAGGTATAGACGATGGCTGTGTGAAGGGCAAAGGCTGGGATAGTGCCAAACCACGGCGTCTTGGCTTCCGGGACGGCGATGGAAGGCGCTTCCATGTGAACCGGAAGCTACCACTTGCATCTCTCCGAGGCAAGTGGCACTCACTACATTTCGTGGTGAAACAGCGCCGCCGTCCCATCCCCATGAATGAGCTTCCATCCCGGAGTTTGCTCAAGCATCGTCTCCAGCGCTGAACTCTTTTGCACCAGCACCCAGTTCGCTTGCGTCTGTTCCAGCACTTTATTCCAGCCAGTCTGGGCGAACATTACTTTCTCGTAATCCTCGAAGAAATGACTGCCGTACAAGTCATGGCGATCGTCCACTAGAACCTTGGTCTGAGGATAAAGTCGGTAAATCAGATACCCTCCCCACTGGTCTGGGCAAAAGATTGGTTCCCTGATATTGCGCTCGGCAATCACTGCGGCAGCTTCCACTGGAAATTGCTTGTCGTCGAAATATGCGTTGAACAACTGCTCCGAGCCGATTCTTCCGCCGTGCATGCAAGCCCATAAACCGACGGCGAAGACCAGCACCATCCAAACGTGACCTTCAAGATGCAACTCCAATTTCTCCATGCGCATGCCGAAGCCGTGCAGCCACGAAAACAGCGAGCGCAGCCAGAGCAAAATCTCTGAATTCTCAGCCCCCTTCGCGACTGTCTCCGAGAGCAGCGGAGCAACAATGAGCGTAAGCAGCATCGATGCCACCGGAAGATTGCGCGAAGCGTACAGCCCGCTGTAAGCAGCCAGCAGAATTACCAGCAAGTGGGTAAGCGGCACTTTTCGGCGCGCACTGGCTAGCGCCGCGATCGTCACCAGCAGCATCACCACAAAACATTGCTGCGCCACGCCGTGAAAATCCGGCGACTGAAACTCGTTGACGTGATCCATCAGAAACCGGTCCGAGAGATACCGGTAAATATGAAGGTGCAGCTTGTAGCCGTAAGCATTGACGAAACTCGCCACCAACGAAAGCACGCTGACAAGGCCCAACCGCTTCAGCCACGTTCCGACAGCCTCGCGCCGATCTGGAGAAGTAAGGTACTCAATCCCGCTGCCGACCAAGTACACCGCTAACAAAGCGAAGCCGAGAAGAAACCCTCCATGCAGGTTGACCCAGAGAAGCATGAGCAGAGGCAAGAAAAATACTCGGCGGGCTTTGCCGGGTTCAGCCGCGAACGAGGCCGAATCGAGCAACTCAAACCAAATCGCAGTGAACAGCCAACTCACGACGTGAGGCCGCGCCAAAAAATGGACTGCCGATGCACCAAGCGACAGCACCAGCATAAAAAGCGTAATCGGCAGGCTGCCGCCTCGGCGCATGGCGAAGTGGAATACGAGGACAAACGTCGCCGCCATAATCGCAGCCGTGTAAAAGACCACGCCGTTCAATCCCAGCGAGTGGTGAATGGTCGCGATCAGCACGTCGTACAGCCATTCCCAGGCATACCAAGCTTGTCCGCTCATGGTCGCCGAGAACGGATCCACGCGGGTGATCGAGTGCGTCTGCAAGATTAGCTGCCCGTTGCGGATGTGCCAGCCCGTTCCCCCGTCGCGCAGCAAAAGTCGACCCAACGCGCCACAGCTGAAGCCCAGAAGCAAAGCAGCAAAAAGGAGATCGGAGACCGACGGCATCAACAGCCGAAGCCAGCGAGAGCTAGCATCGGACTGCGCCGGAGTATCGGACTGAGGATCTGTTTGCGGAGGTTTCAAAGGCAAAGCGTCTGCTCGCGCCTGACCCGGTTCATGTTACCCGATTCAGCGCAGCAACGGGTCGCTCACTCATTATCGCCAGCGAGTACCGGTTGCACCTTCAGGCGTTCTCACGGACGATACAACAGATAACCCAATCCTACGCGCATGTGATGAAGCAAGCTGTCAGGAAGGCTCGCCGCAATGGTGAGTCCTATCGCAGCATGAATCAACCCCAAGGGAAAGATATTGCGATAGCGGCGAAACATCTCGCAGAACAACAGGCCGCCGATAAGACTCAGCCCCGTCAGCAACGGGCTCGGCACGTGAGTGGCGGCGAACAACAAAGCCGCGGCCATCACGGCACGTCGGCTGCCCAACAGTGACTCGAGCCGCACAAAGAAAAACGACTGCAAAATAAATTCCTGCTCCAGCGCCCAGATGGCATATTTCCAGGCTCTTCGCCAGGGCACAGGCTGAGCCGGCCCAAGGTCATGAAGCAACCAACCCGCAAAGACAATTGCAACGATCAACAATATTCCAGAAACGAGTATCACCGTCGCCCCGGACCCCGTCCGGCTGAGCCCCATTTCGCGAACGGAAAAACGGCTGCGCACGGCGAACCACAGAATGCAAAGTGTTGCCACTAGGCTGACGATCGTGCTGCCCCGGCCCGGCGGCGTCCACACCGCAACCATGATCAAAGTGAAGACGACCCCAACCTGCACGGCGTTCGACAGACCAAGTGGTCGAGTCCGTGTCGAAGCGGCCGCATTCGCCGAGATCAGTTGGCCTTCAGGCACGATCTCGGAAATCAAATGTTTCGACTCGACTGCCATAATTCGCGAATCTATTCAACTGAGATGCAACTTTTCCGTGCGCAGGATATCTTAATGGCCATGAACGGCAAACCCACGCCGCACATCGTGATCATCGGTGCCGGCTTCGGAGGTCTTAACGCCGCACTGAAGCTCATCCGCCATTCCGTCCAAATCACTATCATCGACCGCAGAAATCACCACACCTTCCAGCCTCTGCTTTATCAAGTCGCAACCGCCGGCTTATCTCCCGGAGAAATTGCATCTCCCATTCGCGGGATCTTTCGTGGCGGTCGCAACATCGAGGTGGTACTCGGAGAAGTGCAAGACTTCGATCTTGATCGACGGGTAGTAAAGCTCGCGGGTCGCGAACTCTCCTACGACTACCTGATCGTAGCCGCGGGCGCAAGCCACGCCTATTTCGGGCACGACGAATGGCAGCCATTGGCACCCGGCCTGAAGACGATCGAAGACGCGCTCGAAATCCGGCGGCGAGTATTGCTCGCGTTCGAACTAGCCGAACGCCGTGCGGCCAGCGGCGGAGGCCAGGTGCAGCTGAATTTCGTCGTCGTCGGAGGCGGTCCTACAGGAGTGGAATTGGCGGGAACACTTTCCGGAATCGCCCGCCGCGCCTTGGCTGACGAATTCAATTCCATCGACCCCAAGCAAACCCGCACCATTTTGCTCGAAGGCGGACCCCGAGTTCTGCCGGCCTACCCGGAGGATTTGTCTCGCAGCGCGGAAGCGCAGCTGCGTGAACTCGGAGTCGAGGTCCACACTTCCGCAATGGTCACGGGCATCGAACCAGCCGCGGTAATCATGGGGCAGACTCGTGTGCCTGCGGCCGTAATTATTTGGGCTGCCGGAGTCGCCGCATCGCCCTTAGGCAAGAAACTCGGCGCCCAGACCGATCGCTCCGGGCGCGTGCTAGTGAATCCTGATTTGAGTATTCCCGGGCACGACCACGTGTTCGTAATCGGAGACCTGGCTTCATTGAAACAGGACAACGGTCAGCCGGTTCCCGGCTTGGCGCCCGCCGCAATCCAGGAAGGAAAAGCCACGGCTCGTAACATCGTGCGCGACCTGGAAGGAAAGCCACGAAAAGATTTCCATTACCTGGACAAAGGCAGTCTGGCCACCATCGGTCGCGCCGCGGCCGTCGGGGAGTTCGGCAAGGTTCACATTTCCGGCTTCCTCGCCTGGGTCGCATGGCTGTCGGTACACATCTTTTTCCTCATCGGATTCCGCAATCGCATACTCGTGCTGATTCAGTGGGCCTGGTCGTATTTCACCTACGAGCAAGGAGCCCAATTGATCACCGGAGACCAAACTCTCCCCAGCTGGACAGAGCTAACCCGCGAGGAGCAAAGCTCCAACAAAGAAATACCCGTAGATCACGCGAAAGCTGGCTGAACCCTATCTTCGAGATTCGCCAATCATTTTTGTGTCGCGTCTGCCATAACCTGCTGTGAAGCAGGCGCAGACTTGCCCGCCGTTGAGATATTCTTCGATTCCGGCTGCCCGAACACTTCCGGATGCAAATAGTATCCTTGTTCCGAAAGAGCCTTATCCTCCTCCACCGGTATGCGATAGCGATTGGCATAAGCGTCGTGCCGGACGCCCGTCACCTGCCACGAAACTTCCACCTTCGGCTTATTCGTCCGAATCACAAGCCGATTGGCCGAGATCTTCTTGGCCACGATCGCCTGCGCGAATTGCCCAATCACCGTCAACTGATAACGGAAGTCGCCATTGAGTGCTTCAAAATAGTCTGGCAAATTCACCGTGGCGAAACCATGCTTGTCGGTCGTGATGTTCCCGTTGTACACGTTCATCATGTCCGGCGATTCGACGAACGAGTGCGACAGATATTTATTCGCCGGATCCAGCGGATGGTCAATTTTCAACGACCCGCTGCCCTTAGTCAGCTTGCCCGTGACGTTGAGGTTGCCGGAGAACGAGCCGTTTCCGAGGGCGTCAACGCTAAAGACCTGCTGATAATTGCTGCCAGACTGGCCCAGCAGGATGAACCCCGAACCCGCAGTGTTGGCGAATTCCCCGGCTATCCCGCCTGCAGCCTGGGCCTTGCCAATTACTCCGACGCCCCCCGTGCTGTGGTTATCGCCAAACACGCCGACCGTAGATCCCGTGACGGCACTTGCATCTCCATAAACTGCATACCCGCTTGTGCTTGTTACGTTGGCGTTCAGCCCTCGGGTGTTTCCGGTCATTGCCCCCTCGAACGCGTTAACCCCAGCCGCACCGTCGGTAACGCTACTCGTCGATCCGTTCACGCCAAAGACCGCGCCTGTCGTGGCAGGCTCGTAGCCGTTTACGGCGGCGGCCCCGCTGGTCGTGCTGTTCGATACCCCGACCACACCGTAGACTTGGCCGGTCGTAGCACTCGCATTCCCACTCACGCCGGCAGTAAAATTCGTCGCACTCGTGGTTGCTCCGAAGACGCCGAAAACCTGCCCCGTCTTCGAGCCTTCGTAACCATTTATTCCGCTGGCGCCGTTCGTGCTGCTGTTCGTTCCTCCAGTGACGCCATAAACTAGCCCGCTGGTGGCACCTTCAAAACCGGTCAAGCCCGCAGCAAAATTGGTGCTGCTATTGGTTCCGCCAGTGACCCCATACACCTGACCGGTCGTTGCTGCCGCAAAGCCGCTCACGCCCGCAGCGCCTGTCCCAGTGCTCGGCGTGCTCCCATTGACGCCGTAGACCTGTCCTGTAGTGGCGCCTTCGTAGCCGTTGACCGCGGCCGCATTGGGGCCGGTAGAGCTCGTGTTTCCGCCAACCCCATAAACCTGTCCGGTCTTGGCTCCCTCGTAGCCACCCACGCCCATGGCATTCGTGGTTGTGCTGTTCGTCGATCCAAATACACCGTACACCTGTCCAGTAGTGGCGCTCTCGCTACCGACAACTCCAGCACTCCCGTTGCCAGTACTCGCGCTCTGCCCGGACACGCCGTAAGAGACACCAGTCGTTGCGTTATTAAGGCCCTGGACGGCGGTTCCGCCCGCGCTCGAACTAGCCACCCCCTGAACACCGAATCCCGCGGCACTCGTGGTCACGCCCTGGACTCCGGGACCCGTTTCCGAATTGGCCACCCCCGTAACTCCGGCCGCATTGCTGCCTTTGCTGGTATTGCTGGCAAGACCATACACGGCCGTGTTTGACTTCCCGGTGATAGCGCCCGCGACCGCCGCGTGCGTAGTAGCGGTGGCCGCTAATCCGACTCCCGTACCCTTCTGAGTTACTGTCACAATTTGAGTCGTATTGGTTCCCACAAAACTTGTCGGGCCATTCGCCGCTGAGGGCAGCTTCGACCCACCGGCGGTATTCAGGATAGCCGGCGCATTACCCGCCGCTGTCGGGGCACCTGCGGTCTTGCTCAGCAGCACGAAATCCGAGATGCTTCTTCCTGAAAGGGTTTCCGCCTCATGCGCTTTGAACGCGTAGGGAACACTGACCAGCAACACACGCGCTTGCGCAGCCTGGCCTTGGATCTGAACTCCCAACCACTGCGCTTCTCCAGAACTGAACAGGCTCAACGGAACTCCATCCGTGCTCGCCGAACCCAGCAGTGCCGTGTAATGCCCCGTTGCATCGGCTTGGACGTTCTGCGTTTCGATCCACAACGGACTGCCGCCTTCCTGATCTTTGTACAGCGAGAATGTAATGCCAACCACGCCGCTCACCGGCTTGTGAGTTGCGTCCTGCGCTAATCCTGAGAACTTGATTAGGCGTGGAACTTGGGTAGAACCTGGACCTGAGTTAGGGGCCGCTGTTTGGGCCTGAGTTGTACAAATTACTGCACACAGAAAACTGACGATGACAAAGTATGCGCGGAGCTTCACGTGAGCACTCCTCTCGTTTTGAGTTGTACTTCGATACTGGGAGCAGCGGACAGAACGTGCGCCCCCATCGGCCATGGGCCATCCTTATATCACCGAAGAAGTACGCTGACAATGGCCCTTGCTGCTATTGGCTTCGCGACCGGAGGACAGTTTAAGCAGAACATCCAGAGTCTTTCAACCCACACGCCTTCTCCCGATATAATCTACTTGCCTTGAAATTTCTCCACCTCAGCGTAATCCTGTTCCTTTGCACCGCCGCCGTCGCGCAGGCACCAGCCAACACTGGTCTGAACGTGCTAGTAGTTCCTTTTGAAAATCAATCCAAAGCCCCAGGAATTGCCTGGATCAGTGATTCTTTTCCGGAACTGCTGCAAGAGCGCTTGAATTCCGCCAAGCTGTTCGTATTGCCGCGTGAAGACCGCATCCGCGCCTACGACCGGCTCGGCATTCCTGTCGAACTTCATCCTTCACGCGCCACGCTCTACCGTATCGCCGAGCAGTTAGACGTGGACTACGCAGTGCTTGGCATGTATCGCTTCGATGGCCGAACGTTCACCGCAACCGCGCAATTGCTCGACATGCGCCGCCAACACTTGCTGCCCGAGATGAATGAGTCCGGTCCACTGATTCAATTGATCGATATTCAGACCGCGCTGGCGTCGGACATTTTGCACGCGCTTCGTCCGGACATCTCTGTCACGAAACAAGCCTATGTTGCCGCCGCTCCTCCCATCCGCTTGGACGCGTTCGAGAACTATATTCGTGGGATCACTGCTCCAACTGCGGAAGCACAGATTCAGCACTTTCGTGAAGCCGTTCGCCTCAGTCCCACCTACCCCGAAGCACTGCTGCAACTGGGCAAAGCTTACTATCGCGGACGACAGTACGACCAAGCTGTCTCCACGCTCGCTCGCGTGCCCGAAGATAATCCGCTGGCGCGTGAGGCGAACTTCTATTTGGGACTTGCCGCCTACTACCAGGGAGATTTTCCGCGAGCCGAGTCGGCATTTCACTTCGTCGCCGCCCGCTTGCCCCTGGCTGAGGTTTACAACAATCTCGGAGTGGTCAGCTCTCCCGGAGACCGAAAAAGTGCCGCAGAATATTTCCAGAAAGCCATCGACGCCGATCCGAACGACCCCGATTATCACTTCAATCTGGCTATCGAACTCTACCGCTCCGGCGACTCGTCGGGCGCATCTCGTCAACTGCGCGAGACGCTGTCGCTGCGGCCCAGCGACCCCGCTGCCAAGTCTCTACTCGAAACGATCAGCAACGCTTCAACTCAACGGGCAGTTGTCCCAGCAATGCAAACAATGCCCGTCGAACGCATCCGCGCCAACTACGACGAAAGTTCCTTCCGTCAGCTTGCTTTGAAAATCGAAGCGGCCGCAGAGCAGCGTCTCAGCAAGACCGATCCCAAAACTCACGCGCAATTCCACGCTGATCGCGGACATCAACTGCTGGCTCAAGGTTTCCTCTCCGAAGCAGAAAATGAATTCCGTGAGGCGATCGCTCTCAACCCGTCGAACCCGGAAGCCCACGCCGGCTTGGCCAGCGTGCTCGAAGCAGAAGATAACCCGACCGCAGCTCGATCCGAAGCCAACGACGCCTTGCGCCTGCGTGAATTCCCGGAACCTCTTTTAGTGTTGGCGAAGCTTGATTTGCGAGACAATAGAGCTGAAGCGGCCGCCGAGAACATCGATCGGGCTCTGCGTTTGGAACCCACGAACGCATCCGCATTGGCGCTCAAGCGTGCCGTTGCAGCCAAGCTCGCGCAGGAAGCGCAGCCACTGCCCAATCGATGAAACTGTCTTCTGTTTCGCGCATTCTGTTCTGTCTGCTGAGCCTACTCGTCCTTTCCGCTGCGTCCTCTGCCGAAGTTTTGAAGATCGTAGTGAACGACGCCATTCATCCCATCACCGACGAATACATCGGCCGCGCCATCGCCGAAGCCGCGCGCAATAAGGATCAGGCTCTGTTGATCGAGATCAACACTCCCGGCGGTCTGCTCGATTCCACCCGGGACATCATCGAAAAAATCCTGGCCTCGCCCGTGCCAGTAATTATCTACGTCACTCCCAGCGGCAGCCGTGCCGCTTCTGCTGGATTCTTCATTCTCGAAAGTGCCGATGTGTCGGCTATGGCACCCGGAACCAATACCGGTGCGGCTCATCCCGTCACCCTCGGCGGCGGCAAGATGGACGACACGATGAAAGAAAAAATCGAGAACGATACGGCTGCGCTGTTGCGATCCGTCGTCTCGAAGCGCGGACGCAACGTCGAAACCGCCGAAACCGCCGTGCGCCAATCCAAATCTTTTACCGACCAGGAAGCCCTTTCACAAAAACTAATCGACTACGATGCGTCGAGCGAAGAAGATCTGTTCAAACAACTGCAAGGCAAGCCGGTGAAGCGTTTCAGCGGCGAGACCGTCACCCTCAACCTGGTCGGACAACCCGTCCGACCTTTTGACATGACTTTGAAGCAACGCATTCTTGCTTATCTTCTCGATCCGAACGTGGCCTTCATCCTGCTCGCCGTAGGCGCGCTCGCTCTTTACGCTGAGTTCAACCATCCCGGCGCAGTCGTGCCCGGAACGGTGGGAGTCGTCTTCATTCTTCTCGCAATTTTCGCGCTGAACTTGCTGCCCACGCGCTTCGCAGCGGTAGTTCTGATCTTCGCGTCCTTCATTCTGTTTGCACTTGAAGCCAAATTTGCTGCCCATGGCGTGTTAGCCATCGGCGGTATCGTCACCCTGACATTAGGCGGACTGCTGCTGGTAGATGCTCCCATCCCCGAGATGCGCGTCCACTTGCTGACCGCGCTCGCCGTCAGCATTCCACTGGGAATCATCACCGTCTTTTTGATGAGCATCGCCCTGAAAGCGCGAGCCAACAAAGTTGTAACCGGCGTGCAAGGACTCATCGGAGAAATCGGCCTGACGCAAAGCGCTCTGTCGCCACAAGGAAAAGTTTTCGTCCATGGCGAACTCTGGGACGCCATCTCTTCAGCCAATCTACCCGCAGGCCAGCCAGTCGTGGTGCGGCAGGTAGAGGGACTGCAATTGTCAGTCGACCCAGCCCCATCCGAAACGACGCAAGCGTAATCGCCGATCCTTCGTGACCCTTCGCACGCACCTCAGCAGGCAACCCCGCAAGCTTTTGAAATCACTCCCGGCCAACTCAATTGCGATACAATCCGCTTCAGAGGCATTCCTGACAATCAGGACGGAGGCCCAAGATGGAGCTTGGCTTTGGTTTCACGACCATCGTAATTATCATCTTCGGTATATACCTGCTAAGTTCGATCAAGATTTTGGCGGAGTACGAGCGCGGGGTAATCTTTCGCCTGGGACGTCTGCTTCCCGAAGCCAAAGGTCCCGGCCTTATCTTCGTGTTCGCTCCGCTCGATCGCATGGTGCGCATCTCGTTGCGTCAGGAGGCTCTCGAAGTGCCCCCGCAAGACATCATTACTCGCGATAACGTCACGCTCAAAGTCAACGCCGTGATCTTTCTGCGCGTGATCGAGCCGAGAAAAGCCGTTGTCGAAGTTTCCAACTACGTGTACCAGACTTCGCAGTTCGCTCAAACAACTTTGCGTTCCGTCCTCGGCGAACAGGAACTCGATGAACTCCTCGCCCATCGCGACAAGATCAACTTGCGCCTGCAAAGCATTCTCGATACGCATACCGCGCCTTGGGGAGTCAAAGTTGCGAACGTCGAAGTCAAACAGGTGGACATGCCCGAATCCATGCTGCGCGCCATGGCCAAGCAGGCCGAGGCTGAACGCGAAAAGCGTTCCAAGATCATTCACGCGGAAGGCGAGTTTTCCGCCGCTCAGCGGTTGGTGGATGCGGCCCATTTGCTCGCCACCGAACCCGTGAGTGTGCAATTGCGCTATCTCCAAACTTTGACCGAAATTGGCGTGGAGAAGAACACCACGGTCGTCTTTCCTGTTCCCGTGGACTTCTTCTCCGGAATACAAAAGCTGTTTGCGAAGCCCGATGGAGACGCTTCTCCGGCCAAGAGCTAAGCGGCCGGCATCGGTAACAATGACGAGGTTGAAATGCCAACAGCCACTTCTCAAGACACGGAAATCACTCTGGGCACGGGCAAGATGCTTGCCTTGTTTTTCGGACTCGTAGCAGTGTGCGCGGTTTTTTTCGGCATGGGCTTTTCGCTGGGCAGAAGTTCCGTAAGAATTGCGTCTCCTGACGTCCCTGCCACGACGACCGTTACGACTGGCGGCCAAAGGCCATCCGCAGTCAAAACCAACAATGCCGCGGCTCCCGCCGACATGACTTTTTACAA
>Ga0228598_1000118_pt1 | contig 13459 bp, 13 predicted proteins | sample CZU4metagenome_FD_182726 | JGI IMG/M metagenome (GOLD analysis project Ga0228598, IMG submission 182726) | Spruce rhizosphere microbial communities from Bohemian Forest, Czech Republic - CZU4 | ecosystem: Host-associated > Plants > Roots > Rhizosphere | place: Czech Republic: South Bohemian... | reverse complement strand
ATTTAGGAGCCTTCCCTGCGGATTGTCCCCATGTCCGCCGGATTTTGACTGCCCCGATCAGATCGGAGCGAGTACCGGACGGCTGTGTGAGGAGTTTCCCGCATATAGTTCAGTTTTACTAAGGCTAGCGAACCTAACCTTAGGACCGTTATAGTTACGGCCGCCGTTCACCGGGGCTTCAGATCAGGCCTTCGCTACCTTGCGGCAGCTAAGCCCTCCCTTTAACCTTCCGGCACCGGGCAGGCGTCACCCCCTATACGTCGTATTCGACTTAGCAGAGAGCTGTGTTTTTGTTAAACAGTCGCCGAACGCATTTCACTGCGGCCCCCTCGGGCTATAAACCCTAGCGGGGCACCCCTTCTCCCGAAGTTACGGGGCTAATGTGCCTAGTTCCTGAGCCAGCGTTCTCTCGAGCGCCTGTGGATATTCACCTTGTCTACCTGTGTCGGTTTGAGGTACGGGCACCATCTGAACTCCTTAGAGGTTTTTCCTGGCAGCGTGAAATCAGAGACTTTGTGGCCGTGTGGCCTCGGACCCGGTCTGACCGTTGAATGACCTCGTGGATTTTCCTGCGAGATCCGGCTTACACCGAGACATCGGGACATCCATCACCCGACTCCCATATCCTTCTGCGTCACCCCATCGTATAACGTTCAAATGGCGGGACAGGAATGTTGACCTGTTGTCCATCAGTTACGCCTCTCGGCCTCACCTTAGGACCCGCCTAACCCTGAGCGGATTAACCTTCCTCAGGAAACCTTAGACTTTCGGCGACACGAGTTCTCATCGTGTTTATCGCTACTTATGCCGGCAGAGTCTCTTCCGTTGCGTCAAGTAGTTCTCTCGATCTACCGTCGAACTCAACAGAATGCTCCCCTACCAAATGACGAAGTCCGTAGAAATCGTCAATTACGCAGCTTCGGTCGTAGACTTAGCCCCGTTGGATTGTCGGTGCGTGAACACTTGACCAGTGAGCTGTTACGCTTTCTTTAAAGGATGGCTGCTTCTAAGCCAACCTCCTGGCTGTCTGTGCGCTCACACGTCCTTTCCCACTTAGTCTACAGTTGGGGACCTTAGCTGGCGTTCTGGGTTCTTTCCCTCTCGACCACGGAGCTTATCCCCCGTAGTCTCACTCCCGTACTGTTGTACACGGCATTCGGAGTTTGATTGGATTCGGTATCCTGGATGGGACCCTAGTCCATTCAGTGCTCTACCACCGTGGCAAATCATACGAGGCTGCCCCTAAAGGCATTTCGGGGAGAACGAGCTATCACGGAATTTGATTAGCCTTTCACCCCTACCCTCAGCTCATCCGAGCGATTTTCAACTCACACCGGTTCGGTCCTCCAGTCGCGGTTAAGCGACCTTCAACCTGGCCAAGGGTAGATCATCCCGCTTCGCGTCTATTCCCACACACTGAGCGCCCTATTCGGACTCGCTTTCGCTACGGCTCGCTTTCGCTTAACCTTGCGTGTGAGAATAACTAGCCGGCTCATTAAGCAAGAGGCACGCCATCAGGCATTTCCGTATCCGAAGACACGGCATAGCCCTCTGACTGCTTGTAAGCATACGGTTTCAGGTTCTATTTCACTCCCCTAGCAGGGGTTCTTTTCGCCTTTCCCTCACGGTACTAGTTCACTATCGGTCGCCAACGAGTATTTAGCCTTGGAGAGTGGTCTCCCCGGATTCCCACTGGGTTTCTCGTGCCCCGTGGTACTCAGGATATCCCTTCGAGTCCGGTAAGCTTTCGGCTACGGGGTTTTCACCCTCTTTGACCCTGCTTTCCAGCAAGTTCACCTAGCCTCCGGATTGGTAACTCTACTTATGGGATCCTACAACCCCGGGGTATAAATACCCCGGTTTGGGCTGTTCCGATTTCGCTCGCCGCTACTTTCGGAATCTCGTTGATTTATTTTCCTCCAGGTACTGAGATGGTTCACTTCCCTGGGTTGACTCGCACCGACCTATGTATTCAGTCGGCCGTAACCTGGTTTTACCAGGATGGGTTTCCCCATTCGGAAATCCCCGGATCAAAGCCTGCTTGCGGCTCCCCGAGGCTTATCGCAGCTTGCCACGTCCTTCTTCGTCTGTTGGCGCCAAGGCATCCACCGTACGCCCTTAGTAGCTTAACCATAAAACTTACCCAACACGTCGCCATCGCCGGCCTCTGGATGATCACTCATGCAGAAATCCGACACCGCGCGTGGAGTAAATTCGCCTTTCCACATTGCGCTACTCTCGAGCAAATATTTGCGGTTTACTACGCCATGCGAGACTTGAAACCCGCATAACGTAGTGCCAGCTTCCTTCAGTTGTCAAAGAACTTCAATCCTGTCAACAACTTCCGACTGGATTGTCTCCCCTCCCGGGGGAGCGCGTCAGCGGTTTGGAGCCGTTGCCGCGAAAACTGTTTTTTGCAATAAAAAACCCGGCGTCGAGCGCCGGGCGGATCCGCCGATCCTACGGGCCATACTGCTGGCCTCTAGGGCGGACGTGCTCGATGCTCGAATTCGTTCTACCCGGTGTTTGTATCCAAACTCACCTCTGGATTAGAAGGCGGAAACCGGTTCGTCAGCGAAGCGCACACCTTTGCAGGCCTGTGTTCGCATCAGGGGAGTATAGCAAGTTTAGGAATTTCGTCAAGTATTTATGATTTATTTTTTTGGCATACTTCTGTGGATTTCACCGGCTACTGTGGATATTCATGCGCGCAAAAAATTCGGGCTGGGTTAGGTCCATTGCTAGCCTTTGTTGTGCTTGAAGAATTCCACCTGGCGCAGGCGCTTCTCGGCTTCTTCGCGCGTCTTGTACGGGCCGCCGAGATTTTTTCCTTTCTTCTCGGAGACCACTTGGTAGCCGTCTTTTACTTTTTTGATCATGCGCTACCCTCCTGGGCCAATTTCCCCCCACCACTTAGTAGAGTCAATACCATGCCTGCTGTAGAGCTTCTCGCCAGCGGCGACATTCTGCGATATGTTCTCACTCGACAAGGAGTCACGCATTAATGCCGACCAAGCAAAATAGCGACAGCCGAAATGCACTCATTACCGGCGGGACCGACGGTCTGGGCCGCGCTACGGCGGTGCTGCTGGCCGAGCGCGGCTATCGTGTTTTCGCCGGAGGGCGCAATGCCGAACGCATCGCGGCGCTGCAGCAACTCGCAGGCGAGCGCAAACTGCCGCTCACGGCGATGGAAATGGATGTTTGCGACGACGCGTCCGTGGACCGCGCCGTGGCGGAAATCGAAAAGAGCGCCGGAACAGTGGATGTGCTGGTGAATAACGCCGGCATTGCCATCGCCGCGGTGATGGAAGAAATCACACTGGCGGATTTGCGGCGGCAATTCGAGACGAATTATTTCGGATTGGTGCGCCTGTCGCAGCGCGTGCTGCCGGGCATGCGGCGGAAGCTCAGCGGGCGCATCATTAATATGAGTTCCATCGCGGGCAAGGTGGTCTCGCCGTTATTCGGTCCCTACTGCTCGAGCAAGCACGCGGTAGAAGCGGTAAGTGATGCGATGCGTTTGGAGGTCTCTCCGTTCGGGATCCAGGTCGTGCTAATCGAGCCGGGCTACATTCCCACCAGCATGAATCGCAATGCGGGCGAGCTATCTTCTGCCTATGCCAAAGGCGCGGAGCAAAGCCCGTACAAAGCGGTGTATCAGGGATTTCTCAAAGCGTGGGGCAAGACCACCAAGTCATCGCAGTACACGCCGGAAGATTGTGCGCGGGTGATTCTGCGCGCGGTGGAAGACGATCCGCCGCGAGCACGCTACCCCGTAACTCGGGAAGCGAAAATCGGCATCCTGCTACGCCGGTTGCTTTCCGATCGCGCGATGGATCGTCAAATGCGCAAGACGATGGGCATCCCCGACTTTCACCGAACACCACAAACAGACGCGCGAAAATAATCGATGCGTGGTGTGAAGCGATTTCAAGCTGCCGCTTCGCTGCAGATGCCCGCGACGATCAACCCCAGGATGACCATCTGAATTCCCCCAGCAATCATCCACTTGATCGCCAGCATGTACGGCACGATGTACACGACGTATTCACCCAGCGCCGTCGGGACCACCACCAAAAAGGCCATCAGGATACCGTAGCGAATGCCTTGGACGAGCCAGGGTTTTTTCTCGGCCCCGCGCGTGTAAAGGTAGGCAAACAGCGCCGCAAAGATGAATTGGCCAACGGCCATCACCCAGAAGCGGTGCATGATTCCAGCGACGGAGCGATGGCTTGCCGGAATCGCCGCGTAGTCACTCATAAGCCAAACCTGGTGTACCAGATAGTTCGTGAGCATCAGCACGATATACGCCGCCACAATCGCGAGTAGCAGTTTCTTCATGGCCGTGATTGCCTCCTGCCGCCAGATTTTTGAGCCTTGGGAAAATACTTGAGAAGGAAATGCTCCGAGCGCGCGTTGGCGCACTCCGGTAGGCGCAGCCTAGCACCGCTGTACCGGGGGCGATAGCGATTTTTGCGCTGCGCTGGGGCAGTCTGGTGTTTTAGTGGAAGGTCGCCTGCTGCTCGATTTGTCGGGGCTGAGCGTTCACATTTGCGCGGCGGCGGTTATGGATTCGTCACTTGAATCGAGACACTGGCGGCGCGTAGCGGAACATACTGCGCTTCCCAGGCGGCGTGGACGGGGCTTTCGGCATAAGCATCGGCGGCGGCGCGATCGCGAAATTCGATGGCGTAGGCGGCGTTGAAATCGCGCGGCTGCATGCGCTCACCTTTGATCCAGATATTTTTGACGCCGGGAATTTTGGCAGCCATGTCCTTGATGCCATCAATCGCCTGTTGCTTGTCGGCGTCGCTAGCCGCTGGGCTCCATTTCAGCTCGACGACGTGCAAAATCGTTTTCGGCTGGCCGAAACGGTTCTGCCCCGCCACATAACCACTGGCAAACAAGGCCGCGGCCGCGAGCGCGCCGCAGAAAATCTTTCCCGCGTTCGTAAACTGGATTCGCATTGGTTCTCCTCAGCGATCACTGATCGTCACAAGTTTAAGCGAGGTTGCGGCGGACGAGCAACACGTTGCGCAGGTGGAACTTTGCCGCGCAACGCGGCACGATTTGCATTGACCCGCTGCTCGCCGCTTGGATACGATGCGCAACAATATACTCAGACGCGCGGCCTCAGCGCGGCTGCGTGGAGGCGCCATGTACTGTTCAAAGTGCGGGGCCAATGTTGCGGATGGTATTGCATTCTGCAGCGCGTGCGGGCAGCCGATGGTGGGATTTTCCGTGGGGCAGGCAGCCGCCACGACTCCAGCCGCGCCCGGAGGGACAGTTTACGCCCAGCCAGCGCAAGCGGGGTGGCAAGCCCCAGCAGCACGCCCGGCCGTGGCGTACGCGGGCTTTTGGCTGCGCGTCGTGGCCTTTATCATTGACGCGCTCGTCCTCTATTTTGTAGGGATGATCGTTATGCTTCCATTTGCCGCTTCGATGGGCATGGGCATGCGCGGAATGATGACGGGGCGCCCGCCGAACATGGAAGCGTTGTTGCCATTTATCCACGCAATGATTCGGCTAGCGCTGCTTCGCATAATTCTCAACTGGCTCTACTACTCGCTGCTAGAAAGTTCCGCCTGGCAGGCCACGTTGGGCAAGAAGGCGCTGGGGCTGGAAGTAACCGATCTTGACGGGAACCGCATCGGTTTTGGCCGCGCCACTGGCCGGTTCTTCGCGAAAATAATTTCGAGCATCATTCTCGGCATCGGTTACCTCATGGCGGGGTTCACGGAGAAGAAACAAGCGCTGCACGATATTCTTGCCGGCACCCTGGTAATCCGCAAACTGTAAGTAAATTTGCCGCGGCAGTCGCTTCGTTAAGGGAGCGCAATGTTCTGTTCGAAGTGTGGGGCTAACGTCACCGATGGTGCGGCATTTTGCAGCGCGTGCGGACAGCCCACCAGCGCCGTGACGACGGTTGGGAGCGCGCCCGTGCGTCCCGCTCCTGCACTGCCCGCGCCCTACGCGGCGCCTGCGCTCGCGCCAGTTTTGCCGTCTCCTTACGCCGGGTTCTGGTTGCGCGTTGTGGCGCACTTAATTGACGATCTGCTGCTGGGCATTGGGATGGGGGTTTTAGTGTTGATCGGAGTTGCCATGGTTGGCGTCGGGTCCATTCGTGCGACGTTTGAAGGCCTGAACGGCGAAGACCCCGAGATACCCGCGGCGATGATCTCCGCGATCATTTTCGTGGGCCTTGCGTCGATCCTGCTCGCGTGGATTTACAATGCGGCGATGGAAAGCTCGCGGCATCAGGGGACGCTCGGAAAAATGGCGCTCGGATTGATTGTTACCGACCTGCAAGGTCGGTCGATCGGTTTCGGCCACGCCAGCGGAAGGTATTTCGCAAAGATCATCACCGGACTGATTCCCTTGGGGATTGGTTACGCGATGGCGGGATTCACCGAAAAGAAGCAAGCGCTGCACGACATGATTGCCAGCTGCCTGGTGCTGCGAAAAACGTAAAGCAAGTCTTTTCGTTCGATGGTCACGGCGACCGCCGGAAGGCGGCCGCTACACTCCCCAGCCGTAACGCTCGGAATGGACCAGCGCGTCGTGCAGTTCCGCGCGAATATGCTCGGTGAATTCAGAGCTGCGCAGAACACGCCCGCCGGTCTCCGCGATATCAATGGTGCGAAAACCGTGATCGAGAACACGATCCACGGCTGCTTCAATCCACTGCGCTTCAATCTCCAGGCCAAATGATTCGCGCAGCAGCAGCACCGCGGAAAAAATCGCGCCGAGCGGGCAGGCCACATCTTTGCCAGCGAGCGATGGCGCCGAGCCATGAATCGGTTCGTACAGCGCGGGCTGGCCGTCGCGGCCGCGGCTGAGCGAAGGAATCAGTCCGATCGAACCGGCGAGCGCCGCCGCTTCGTCACTGAGAATATCGCCGAAAAGATTTGCTGTGAGGATCACATCGAACTGCGCGGGGCGCAGCAGCAGTTGCATCGCGGCGTTATCAACGTAGAGATGTTCGAGTGTAACTTCGGGATAATCGCGCGCGATCCGCGTCACGGTTTGCCGCCATAGTGCTGAAGTTGCCAGCACGTTGGCCTTATCCACGCTGGCCACGCGGCGGTTGCGCCCGGCCGCTCGTTCGCACGCGTAGCGCGCCACACGCTCGATTTCGGCGGCGGTGTATTCGGCGACGTCCCGAGCGCGTTCTCCGCTGCCCTCCCCAGTCACTGAATGCTCGCCAAAATAAATGTCACCGGCAAGCTCGCGAACAATTTCAAAGTCGCAATCGTCGATGCGCTCGCGGCGCAGCGGAGAAATGCCGCTTAGCGCCGGACGCAGCCGGATGGGCCGCAAATTAATGTATAGACCGAGCGCCTTGCGCAGGCCGAGCAAACCCGCTTCCGGGCGTTTATCGAGCGCCAGGCCGTCCCATCGCGGTCCGCCGATCGCGCCGAGCAAAATCGCATCGGCCGAACGGCAGCCGGCCAGCGTTGCGGCAGGCAGCGGCGAACCGAAGCGCTCGATCGCGGCTCCGCCAAAAGCGAATTCGCGAAATTCAAATTTGTGCTCGAAGGATTTGGCGCAGTCTTCCAGAATTTGCACCGCGGCGTGCGTGACTTCCGGCCCGATTCCGTCGCCCGGCAATACGGCGATAGTCTTCCTTACTCCAGACATGACTGTAATCTCCCGTAGCGATGAAAATTGTTCAGTTCAGCGCGTGACTCCTGCAGCTGCAGTTTGTCGCGTAGGCGCTTGCGTGCGCGCGCGGCGTACCTTGTGAATGATGGAAAGCAGGTCGCGATCCGTGACTTGCTTCGCGGCGTCGGCGCGCACCGTCGCCAAGCCGTAGCACTCGGCGAGTTCCGCTTCGTTGGTCGTATAGCCCAACTCTTCCAATCGCGCGCGCAGAGCATTGCGTCCGGAATGCTTGCCCAGGACGAGCCGCCGCGCCGGAACGCCCACTTTTTCCGGCAGAATAATTTCGTACGTAAGCGGATTTTTCAGGATACCGTCCTGATGAATCCCCGCCTCGTGCGCGAAAGCGTTCGCACCGACCACCGCTTTATTCGGCGGCACGTTGATGCTGGTGATGGCGGAGAGCATGCGGCTGGTGGCGTAAATTTTCTCCAGCGAGATATTGGTGCGCACTGCGTAGTGGCTCTTGCGCACCTGCAGCGCCACCGCAATCTCTTCGAGCGAAGCGTTTCCGGCGCGTTCTCCGATGCCGTTGATGGTGCATTCCACCTGGCGCGCGCCTGCGGCGATGGCTGCAAGTGAATTGGCGACAGCAAGGCCCAAGTCGTCGTGGCAATGCGCGCTGAAAACCACTTTCGGATACGCGGCGAGATGTTTGCGGGCCGCGCGGAACATGTCTCCATATTCGTCGGGGGTGCTGTAGCCGACGGTGTCCGGAAGATTAATGATGCTAGCGCCGGCGGCGGCTGCGGCTTCGATCGCCTCGAACAGAAAGTCCAGATCAGTGCGGCTGGCGTCTTCTGCGGAAAATTCCACGTCATCGCAATGCGTGCAGCCATAAGCCACAGCCTTAGTGATCTGTGCGAGCGCTTCGCTGCGCGATATGCGCAGTTTGTGCTTCAGGTGCAGGTCCGAAGTAGCCAGAAAAATGTGCAAACGCGGTTTGGCGGCGGGTTCGATGCCGCGCAGCGCCGCGTCCACATCTTCCTGCCGCGCGCGCGCCAACGCCGCCACGCGGCAATCCTTGATTTCCGCGGCCACGGCGCGCACGGCTGTCAGGTCGCCGGGGGACGAAATCGGGAAGCCCGCTTCGATCACATCCACGCCCAGCTGCTCCAATTGACGCGCCAGCTGCAGTTTCTCCTCGGTATTCATGGAAAAGCCGGGGGACTGCTCTCCGTCGCGCAGCGTGGTATCAAAAATGTGGACGTGTTCCATGCAGACTCCTTTGGACTATACCAGTGTTTCCTGTGCGGGGCGAGGAGTCCAATTTATAATTCTTGCATGTAAGATAAATCTCTCTTATACAAGAGCTTGGCCCTGGAGGCCAGCGGCATGGACCTGGCGGCATTGCAGATGTTTCAGATGGTGGCGAGCGAGCGCAGTTACTCGCGCGCGGCGGTAAAGCTTTTTCGCACCCAGCCAGCGATCAGCATCGCCATGCGCAAACTGGAGGACTGGGTGGGCCAGCCGCTTTTCGTGCGCGGCTCGGGCGCCCGCACCCTCACCGACGCGGGCACGCTGCTGCTGGAATACGCCGAGCGGATGCTGAACATGCGCGAGGAGATTCGCAAGGGCTTGCAGGAACTGCGCGGGCTGGAACGCGGCCAATTGTCTCTGGGCGTGAATGAAAGTTCGATCCATGCGCTACTGCCGGCCCTCGAGCGCTACCGGCGCTTGCATCCCGGGATTCACATTCGCGTGCACCGGGTGTTTTCGCGCGAAGTTCCGCGCGAATTGCTGAATCATCAGCTGGACATCGGCGTAATTTCATACCTGCCGGAGGAACGCGAGCTCACCACCGCGGAATTCTACCGTGACGCGCTGGTGCTGGTGGTCTGGCCCGGCCATCATCTGGCGAAGCGCAAGGAGGTGGACATCACCGCGTTAGGCGAAGAAACCTTTGTAGCGCATATCGTGGAATCGCCGTACCGCCATCGCGTGGTGCAATTGTTCGCGAAACACAAAGTGCCGCTGCGGATGGAAGTGGAACTGCCCACTATTGAAAGCATCAAGCGGTTCGTGGAAATGAAGAAAGGCGTCGCCATCGTACCGCGCATGTGCGTTGAAGGCGAACTGGCGCGCGGCGATTTGCGCGAATTGCGAATCAAGCAGATGCGGCTGGAGCGGAAGCTCTATCTAGTTTACAGGCAGGATCGTCCACTGACCGCCGCAGCGCGGGCGCTGGTGGACATAATTCTTCCGCGGAAGAAGATGCAAGCGAAAGTGAAAAGCGGCCCGAACCAACACTAGCCCTTCGCGCCCAGCTCATCCAGCGCCGCGCCCATGCGCTGTAGGCCTTCGCGAACATCCTCCGTCTTCCCGCCGACGCCGATGCGAAAGTGTTCCGGCATTTCAAAAAAGCGGCCGGGCACAACGGCGGTTTCATATTTGTCGCGCAACAGCTGGCAGAATGCGTCGGCGTGACCGCTAATGAGCTGCGGGAACGCGATCGCCCCGGCTTCAGGCCAGATCGCCAGCAGGTCCCTGCGGCTCTTGAAAAATTCCTTCAGCAGAGCGCGGTTCGTTGCCAGCAGCTGCTTCGCACGCGCGGCAATTTCCGGCAGATGCTCGAAAGCCAGCACGCTGAGCAGCTCGATGGGATGCGGCGCCATCACGCCGAACAGGTCGTTCAGCCGCCACATACGCTCCGCCAGCGGCTTCGCGGCAAATATCCAGCCGCAGCGCAGGCCTGTCAAGCCGTAGGCTTTCGTCAAACTGCTAGTAGTGACGAAATTCGGACCAAGCAAATAGGCCGTCTGCCACGGTGCATCGAAGCACGCTTCCAGATACACCTCGTCCACCAGCACGTGCGCGCCCATGCTGCGCGCGATTTCGCCCACCATGCGCAACTTGCCGTCCACCGTGCGCACACCGCTGGGATTGTGCAGATTGGTGATGACGATGAGGCGCGTGCGGGCCGAAATCCTGCGTTCCACTTCGCGCGGATCCAGCTGAAATCCGGATTCGAATTTGCGTGGGAAGCGCCGGATCTTCGCGCCCAGATATTCCGCAGTGGAAACAATCGCGCCGTAAGAAGGCTCTTCGATCAAAACTTCATCACCCGGCTCTACGAGCGCGGCCATAGCCAGATGATTTGCCATGGAGGTGCCTTGCGCGTGGACGATGCATTCCACCGGCACGCCGGATTTGGCGGAGAGCTTTTGCAGCAATGGCTCGTACCCGTAGCCGCCGGGGCCGGAAATCTCCAGGTCTGTAATCTGCGCGTGCAGATCGGCCAGCGGCACATGTTCGACGTCGCTGATCGCCAGATTGTAACGGGCCTTCGAGCGCAGCTTCGCCCATTCAATATAGCCAGAACGAATTTCTCGCCTTTGTGGACTCATGGGACGGACTCGTGGTTCTTTATTCGGAGCTGCGCGGACGCCGTGCGCGCCCGCGGACCAGGAAATAGACGGGGACCCCGGCGAAAAGAATACACAGAGCGATGCCTGCATTGCGAGGAAATTTGTAGATGGTGTTGAGCACAACTAGCCACGCGACCGCGACGAAAACGCCGGTGGTCCAGGGATGTCCGGGGACGCGGTATCCGGGTTCCTGCGCCGCTGTTCCACCGCACCTTAGGTCGCGCGCGCGAAAGACGAAAAGGCAGCTGGCAGACAAGCCGAAAAACAGCCAGTCCATCACCACCACGTAGCTGAGGATTTGCTCGTAGGTGCCCAGCAGCACGGTGGCGCTGATCAACGCGCCCAGCAGCGCGATCGCAGCCACCGGCGCGCGACTGCGCGCTCCCAACCGCGCAAACACGCCCGGTAGAAGGCCATCTTCCGCCATCGCAAAGGCCACGCGAGGATAGCTGAGCATCGCTTGACTCAGAAAGCCGAGTGTGGAAATCGCGATGGCGATCGCCATCAACGAACCTCCCAGCGCGCCGAGCGCGCGGCCCAATACCGTCGAGGCAGGAGTGGCAGTGGCCGCGAGACCGGCGGGAGAAAGCGCCTGGACGTAGATGAAGTTCGCGGCAACGTACAACACGATCACGCCCATCACCCCGAGTAGCAGCGCTTGTGGCAGTTTCTTTCGCGGATTGCGAATTTCGCCGGCCACGTAGTTCGAGGTTTGAAAGCCGCCGTAGGCGAAGAGCACCGGAATCATCGTTGCGCCGAAAACGGTCAGCAGTTCGAACGACAGTGGGCGATCCAGCAACGGAAACCATGCAGTATGCGCGGCGTCTGCCGGCGGCCAGAACACCAGCCGGGCGCCGCAAGCGACGATCATGACAATCGCCACAATGCGCAGGAGCATGAAAACACTTTGCACGCCTCCTCCGGCGCGCACTCCCAGACAATTCACAACGGTGAACACCAGCACCACGGTGACGGCGATGAATTTTTCCGAAACCACGCCATGCGAAAATACGCGAAAATATTTCGCGAATGTCACGGCCACGGCGGCGCTGCCACCGGCGTGAATCACCAGCAGGCAGATCCAACCGTACAAAAATCCGAGTAGCGGATGGTATGCCTCGCGGATGTAGGCATATTGGCCGCCGACTTTTGGCATGCGGTCGGCCAGCTCGGCGTAAATGAACGCTCCGGCCAGCGCAATGGCACCGCCGGCGAGCCACGCGCCGAGAATTAACGCCGGCGTGTGTACCAGTCCGGCGACTACGTAGGGATTGATGAAAATGCCGGAGCCCACGATGCCGCCCATCACCAGCATCGTGGCGTCAAATAATCCCAGGCTTGCGGCGAGAGTCGGGCGCGGCTCCAGCTGCGTCTGCTGAGAGAGCGTTTGTGCCTTGCGAGATGGGGTGTTGTCCGCCAAGAATTAGCGCGCCCGCGACAATCGCTGATTTTGCCGGAAGCAGGCGGCGCGAATCTATCACCCTTATCTACGCGAACCAAGCGTGCTGCAACATCGGCTGCGCTGGGCAAAATGAAAAGGCGGCCCGCCGCCGGGCCGCCGTCGAAGCGCTTCAGCATTTGAAATGGTTTGACGCTATTTTCGTTCGTTACTGCTTATCGTAGACCTGCACGTCGTGCGATTTTGCGCCGCTCGCAGTAGTGCCAGTCGCGTCGACGGTCGTGACCTTGCCATCCTTCGATACTGTCACCTTGGATGTGCCTATGTCCTTGCCGCCCTTTTTTTGTGTCGCCACATAATGGTTGGAGTCTAGGCGCTTGGCGGATATCGTGTCTGTGCCGCTGGGCATCGAACCCGTGATGGGATTGTCTTTGCCGTCAAATTTGACGGAGAAGCCGTAGGCAACGGGCTTTCCGTCGGCGGCGACTCCCTCGAACGAATACTTCACGCCATCGCCTTGCGCTTCCACCGTCCGCGTCAAGCTCTTATATCCAGGTCCAGGATCGAATTTCGATTTTGTAACGTTCAGCTTCCAAGTTCCGACCAGCGGACTGCTTTGCGCTCGCAGAGCGGCAGAACCAGAGAAAACCAAAACAGCAATCGCGACAAGCTGTAAGAGACGCTTCATGAGTGACCCTCCTTGGGTCCGAACGTTGGTAATTGAGTTGGTGGAATTTGTCTCTGCTTGGAAATTTCTTTCGCTTTACGGGCCGTGGGAAACAACCGCGCAACGATATGCCCCATCGTGCGTCAAGTCAATCGTCTTTCAGCTACAAACGGGCGCGGCCCCGTCAGTTCTGGATGTGACCTGTGGGTAACGATGGCAATCCCGAAAATCCTTGCGGGCCAATTCGGAAGGGCGCATATCTTTCTTGAGGTGCGTGTGGGTTTGGCGAAGTTTTTCTCCTGGATTGGGGGGAGGTACGTCCGCCGATTTCTGCGAAAGGCGGGAACGAAAATGATCGGC
>Ga0228598_1000117_pt1 | contig 13477 bp, 12 predicted proteins | sample CZU4metagenome_FD_182726 | JGI IMG/M metagenome (GOLD analysis project Ga0228598, IMG submission 182726) | Spruce rhizosphere microbial communities from Bohemian Forest, Czech Republic - CZU4 | ecosystem: Host-associated > Plants > Roots > Rhizosphere | place: Czech Republic: South Bohemian... | reverse complement strand
AGTCCCATTACCGCCGAAGTAACTTGTTCCGTAAATCGTACCCTTGGAATCCAAGAGAAGTCCGCCGTTGGGTTCGGCCCCGTCGCCGTCCTGCTTCCCGCTTGCCGTTCCCGGAAAGTCGTGCAGCACTTTCTGGGTCCACGCGCCGCCCTTCTGCTTCGGCGGACTTATCTCAAACACCACTCCGCATTGCCCGCCGTAGTATGGGTCGCAGGTCGTGCCTTTCGTCCCGCCGAATACTGTGGCTCCGTAGAGATTGCCTGACTTGTCAAATACTAAGTCCCCGTTCGGCAAATATCCTCGCTTGCTGGTGGGAAAGCTGTACAGGATGGTCTCGGTCCACGCGCCACCCTGTTGCTTCGGCGGAGACATCTCATACACCGCGCCGCAACCCACCGAGTCGCCCAGCAGAACGCAGTTTCCCGTGCCGCCGTAAGCGGTTACACCATACAGATTGCCGGAACTATCCATGACCAGCCCGCCCCCTGGAGTGGCGCCGTCATTGTTCGCATTTCCTTGAAACACGTGCAGAACATTCTCCGTCCAAGAGGCTCCCTGCTTGGCCGGCGGCACGAGTTGGAAAACCGTGCCGCACGACAACGGCGATCTGCAAGTGGTTGCCCCGCCCTGTTCGGTGGCTCCATAAATGTTTCCAGCCGAATCACGTATCAGACTGCCGATCGGAACTGATCCATCGGTGCCGCCCTGGAAGCTGTAGAGCACCTTCTCTTTCCACTCGGCTGAGGCGGGGATAGACAACGCGAGGGCAACGGCAAACAGCAAACAAATGCGAATCCGGCCCGGAGAACACTTCTTGTGGGTCATGGCGCGACGGTATCCTAGCCTGGATTCCTAGCTGGAAGCTGGAAGCTAGGAGCAGCGTGGCTTTTCGCGATGTTACACCCGAGCGTACGCGGCGTCCACTGTCTGTCCTCGTTGTCAACTGGCGATAAATCGCGGTTACACTCATAATGCCCTGCTGTGCCTCCATGAGATCGGCCACTGGGTTCCAATGCAAACTGTCTGGTAGTGTCTTGTTGGGAAACGCTACCGTCATGGCGCTTGTCCGATGCCAGAGTCGACCTCGCGTGGTAAGCTTTCTGTCCGTCCCTGTAAAACAGAACTCAGAGGCTCTTAACATGCGACCATTTCTGCTGCCAATTTTTCTGTTGAGTTGTTTGTCGTTCTCCGCATTCGCCCAAACCACGGCGGCGCAAGACGCCAGCAAACCAGCGCCTCAGCTTGATCACTTCGATGCAAAGAATGTTGATAAGTCGGTCGATCCTTGCGTCGATTTCTACGCGTACTCATGCAATCGCTGGATCGCTGACAATCCCGTACCTCCCGACGAAGTCTTCTGGGATTCCTTCGGGAAGCTTCAGTTGTGGAACGAGACCTTTCTCCATCAAACGGTGCTCGAAGTCGCAGCCAAGCCGGCGGCCGAGCGCACGCCAGTCGAGCAAAAGGTCGGCGATTACTGGTCGGCTTGCACCGATCAGAAACAGAGAGACACGAATTCCCTCTCTACCTTGCGGCCCCAGTTGGAGCGGATCGAGGCCATGCGCAGCAAGGCTGAGATCGCCGAGGTCGTGGCCAATCTGCATCGGTCGATTCACGGCGCATGGAATCCCGCCGATCCCGAGACCTATGCGGCGTTGTTTGGTTTTGGCGCGCAGCCCGATTTTCACGACACGACCCACGTAATCGGGCAGTTTGATCAAGGCGGAATGGCGATGCCGGGCCGCGATTTCTATCTAAACGATGATGCGAAGTCGGTTGAGATTCGAACCAAGTACGTCGCCCACATTGCCCGCATGTTGGAACTCTCTGGAGTATCTTCGGCTCAGGCGAAGGCTGACGCAGACGTCATTCTACAAATGGAAACGTCCATGGCGAAGGCCGCGATGGATATCGTGAAACGGCGCGATCCGAAAAACCTCGACCACGAAATGAGTCTGGACGCGGTGCAGAAGCTGACTCCATCCTTTAACTTCAGCCGTTATCTGCAATTGGTGCATGCTTCGACTGCGGGAACCTTCATCGTGACCTCGCCCGATTTCTTTGCCGGCATAGAGCACCTCATCCAAAGTGAGCCTCTCGATCACTGGAAAGCATATTTCCGATGGCAGTTGCTGAATGGTCTGGCCGGAGAGATGAGCGACGATTTCGTAAACGAGGATTTCACTTTTGTTCCTCAAACCCTGTTCGGCGCGAAAGAGCTTCAGCCTCTTTGGCGCAGATGCATTCAATCGGAAGATCGCGACATTGGGCAATTGTTGGGGCAAGCATACGTAGCGCGGGCCTTCCCGCCGGAGAGCAAAGAGCGCGTACAGCAAATGGTGAATGCGCTCAAAGTCGCGCTCGGCCAGGAAATCGATTCCATGGATTGGATGAGCCCACAAACTAAGAAGCAGGCGCGGATTAAGCTGGCCGCCCAGATCGACAAAATCGGATATCCCGACCACTGGCGCGATTATTCAGCTCTGGAAATCGAGGCGGACAATCATCTACGCAACGTGCAGCGAGCTGCGGCATTCGAGATGGATCGCCAACTGAAAAAGATTGGCAAGCCGCTCGACCGAACCGAGTGGGGAATGACCCCGCCGACGGTGAACGCTTATGAGGACGCCCAGACCAACACCATCAACTTCCCGGCCGGAATTCTGCAACCGCCGTTCTTCGATCCCACCAAAGACGATTCGGTCAACTATGCGGCCGCTGGCGCCGTGATTGGGCATGAGACGATCCATGGCTATGACGATCAGGGACGCAAATTCGATCAAAACGGAAATCTGAACGACTGGTGGACTGCGGACGATGCCAAAGCTTACGACAAACGAGGAGACTGCATCGCTGACGAGTACACCGAGTTTGTTCCGGAAGCTGGAGTGCAGCAAAACGGCCGTCTGACTCAGGGCGAAAACACCGCCGACAACGGCGGAATTCATCTTGCGCTCTCCGCGTTGGATACGGACCTGAAAGCGAAAGGCCAGAGCCTCGATACCAAAGGGGATGACGGCCTGACGGCGTTGCAACGCTTCTTCCTGTCCTACGCCAACATCTGGTGCGGCAACTTGCGTCCAGAAATGATGCGCACAATCCTGCTCATGAACCCGCATCCGCTGGACAAATACCGGGTCAACAATGTGGTGTCCAATATGTCGGAGTTCGCTAAGGCCTTCGGATGCCACAAAGGGCAACCCATGGTGCGGGAGAACGCTTGCCGGGTATGGTGATGGATTAACGGAGGCCGGGCGTCCCCGCCCGGCCAAACGGGCGAGGATGCCCATTTTCTACTATTGTTTCGCGTTCGCGGCTTCGTCTTTCAGATAGTTCGGGCTCAGCGTGCCTTTCTTCTTGGCTAGTTCAATCAGCGTGGGATAGAACTGCACGAATGTCGTGTCCACCGCCGCGTGCTGCTCGTGGCAGGAGTAGCACGCCGCTTCCTTGGGCACCTGCTTCGCCGGACCGTCCTCATCGAAACCGAAGAAAGCCCACTTGCCGGCGAAGCGCGCTTCATCTCTAACGTGTACTTCTCGGCCCATTACTTCCGATGTCTGATAGTGACCGCTCTTATTGATCGATGCCTTAGTGCCCGCCGTTCGAACCTCGAGAACCAGCATGGTCTTGTCGGGCCAGGTTCCGGTCTGCAGGAACGACTTGTACGCGTCCGGGTTCACAAAAACATTGTCAAACATCGAGTGGTCCATCCCCGCGTTCGGACTGTAGCTCATGTCAATGCCGGAAGTCAGATAGATCCACTCACGATAGTTTGCCGGAAACAAGAGATGGCCGTCTGCGGTATAAGTCGGCGTTTGCGTTGGCGAAGTGTTTTCCGTCGACGGCACGGCCGCCGTCTTTGAGTCGTACTGCGCCGGAGCCAGGAAAGCCAACCAAAGAAGAACACAGATGCGCATGCTTACGTCCTCCTGATATGGGTAGACGTTGGAACCACATTTTTAGTTCATTATTTGTTGCAGGTGTGAACCTTAACCTGTCATTATCCCCCAGGGAAACGCGCCCGTAGCCGAACCGGTGCCGTCGTGTTCGTGCCCCTATGTAATGTTCTCTCGCCGGGAGTAATCGCGTATACTGGAGTCAGCCCTTAACCACGAAGATCATCGCAACCAGCCTGCGCCTTCGCGATTGAGAAGACTCAAAAGCCAGGTGTGGGAGGAGATATCTATGTCGTTAATTAACGGAGACAAGTCCCGAGCCAACCGTACGCGGAAGCAGAACATTCAGCGCCGGTTACGAACTCAAGCACTACTCCAGGCCCAGGCTGCCAAAACGAAACCAGCGGGCGTGCGCAAGCAGGCAAAATCCGCCGTCCATCCCGAACCGGTCGCGTCGTAGTTCACGACGTCGAACTGACGATGCTTCGGATGGATCGCAACCCGCAAAATCATCCCTGGAGGTGGGTATGGCTGGTCGAAGTCGTTCAAGCTTTAACAAACGCCAGAAGGAGCGCTCGCGTCAGGACAAGCAGCGCGAAAAATTAGAGAAAAGACAGCAGCGAAAGCTGGAGAAGCAATCGGGTGTCCCGGGAGAGAACGACGATTTCGGACAAAACGATTTCAGCCTGGCAGGAGAGTACGAAGATCCCGAAGAAGTAACCGCTGGCAACTCGAACGTGGAAGACTAAACGAGCGCAGAACTCGTACTTCTGTTGCAATGCTCGCGGACCCGGACGCCACCGTCCGGGTAGTCGAGCGAAACTCGGCAGGAATGCCACCGGGAAAAGACTCTCACTCCCCGCCCAGAAAAGCGTGTTTCGCCTTCTTACCCGACGCTTGCCATAGCTTGAAAATCTCAAACACGATCACCGTCGCGTAGGTGACCGCGATCCAAAGGCCCACTTCCTCGATCGGAAGCCCGGCCCAGGCGCCAATGAACAAGCCGGTCATTTGTGCTGGCCGGAAGCCCCACCACTGATAGGGCACAGCCAGAGTGGCCTCCCAAAGCAAGCTCACCAGCACGAGGATGAAGAGCGTCAGGCTGAAGGCCCGCCAGTTGATGAATGGCCGTGCCGTCGGAAAGAAGCTCATGGCAGGAATGAACGCGCCGAGCACTAGAACAGTAAAGTAACCGGGGAAACCGTCTGGAACCGGCGAAAACATTTTCTTGTAGACCACGGCCATCACGATCAGGAGCGCGCCAACGACTGCCGAGGTTGGATGGAACTGGAGCAGGCGAGAGATCTTCTTAGACTCACCCGCATAATCCACAACGTTGTAGGCCGCCAGCCAAAATTCATCCAGCCAGACATAAATCAATAACACGCAGAGAAAGCCGCTGAAGTAGAAGATGTACTCCTCGACCGGAACTGGGCAGCCAAGCGCTGGCGCTTTGATCCCCAATGTTGCCCCTGAATTGCAAAAGACAAAGAAGCTGTGGGCGAAAAAGAAATCCAGACCACAACCCAGGGGAACGAGAAGGCCGATCGTTCGCCAAAAAGCCCGCCGTGGAATTTCCACGCCTTCGGCGGGCACGAACCAGAAGCCGATCACAACGATCGGAACGATGAAAAGCAGAAGGCTCCAGGTATAGCCGTGCGGCGTTGGGTTCGAGGCCGAGACCTGCAGCGCCCCCGGAGAACGCACCGCGAACAGGGTGATCGCCGCCGGCAGGGCGACCATTGCCAGCATCGCCGCAACAAGCCACGCGCTCAGTCGTGGGCTGGGATCTCCACTGGACACGCGCGGGCACATCAAGCGATCCCTCCTGAAGTTGGAGTGATCGGAGCATTCTACGCTTGGTTGCCGGTATCGTCCCGCGGAGTTTTGTAACTAAATAGCCGAGTGGGCGACAACTTCACCGCACAACCACGCCCGCGTAGCCAACCACCATCTCGTGATCGCCGGAGACGTCTCCTGAGGTCGCGTACTTGATCAGTTCGGCCTTCGTTGCGCCCAGGCGTTTGGTGGCGGTCAGCATCACGACCGCTGGGCCGAAGCCGCACATGCTGATTTCTTCCTTCATAACCACGTCGAATAGCCCACGCGCATCAAGCGCCAGCATTCTCTCGATCGCCTTATGATCTTTGATCCGAGTCACGGCATCATTCTCGTAATGGTTCATGTCGCTTGATGCAACAATCAGAATTCTTTCGTCTTGCGCCCGCAGCGTGTCGGCTACGGCTTCGCCCAGTTTTTCTAAGGTCTCGAACTTTCCTGTGCCCAACGCAATTGGGACGAACGTGAAATCGGGGCGGCGGGATTGGAGGAACGGCAGTTCCACTTCGATGGCATGCTCGCTGCGATGGGCATCCGCGTCCTCGGTCAGAAGGGGGAATCGTTTCTTCAGGGCTTCAGCCAGCCCCGAATCGATTGGAGCGTGGCCCAGCGGAGTCTCCCAGACGCCGCTGCTCATGATCGCGAGCGGGCGTCCTTTGCCCGTATGGTTGGGGCAGAGCACGATGATGCGCTGAGGCAAGTCCAGCGTGCCGAAGACGGATCCGGCGACCGCGCCTGAGTAGACGTAGCCAGCGTGCGGGGCGACGCATCCTAAAGCCGCGGTCGGCGTCGCTTGGGTTGGAAAGTAGGATAGGAGATCTCTTTGCAGGGTTTCGCGGTCTTTGGGATAGAACCTGCCAGCTACGGCAGGATGGCGAACTGTTGAATCCATTTTGCATCTCCTTGTGGTTTAGAAAAAAACTCTAACCACAAAGGACACCCTTTAGCCACGCTTAGTGCAGGCTCAGGTACACAAAGGAAATCATTGACCCGCGCCTTCGAGCAACGCTCGAAACAGCGCCGCGCTTTTTTCTAACGACAACGCTTCGGCCCGCACCGTCGGCTTTACTCCGGATTTTTCCAGGGCCGCGCGCAAAGCCGCGGCGGGGTACTCGGATTTCAAATTGTTCCAGAGCGTCTTGCGCTTCTGGCCGAAAGACTTTCTGAGAAAATCAATGAAGCCAGCTTCCGGCACATTCAAGCCCTCGATCCGGGAATCGATCGCAAGCCGAACTACTGTCGAGTGCACTTTAGGCGGCGGCGAAAACGCGCTCGGAGGCAGAGTGAAAAGTTTCTCGACGCGGGCATAGAGCTGGGCGGTAGCGGATAGCAGCCCATACTCGCTGCTTCCAGGACGTGCTGCCAGGCGGTCCGCGACTTCTTTCTGCACCATGAGCACGATAGTCTCGAAATATCTCCGATAAGCGAACAGGCGCAGCAGAATGTCAGAAGTAATGAAGTAGGGAAGATTGCCCACCACCTGCACCTTTTCCGGTTGATGGTTCATCCCTGGGCGCGTGCTGCCGGGCTTGGGTCCGAAGAGTGTATCGAAATCAATGGCGAGGATGTCGCCTTCGATGATCTCGACGTTCGGGGTCAAAGAAAACTTCATGCGCAACTGGGCGGCCAGGACGCGATCAAGTTCAATCGCGATCAAGCGGCGCGCTCGTCGCGCGAGCAGGGAAGTCAGGGCGCCGCGTCCGGCGCCGATCTCGAGCACTGTACTGTGTGAGAGATCCCCGAAGGCTTCGGCAATGCGTAATGCGGCCGAGGGGTCGGCGAGAAAATGCTGACCCAATTTGGGCGTTCTGGGAGCAGGACGCGCAGCAGATACTTTCGGCACATTGACCCTCTTTCTTTCGGGCGACTACACTGGACTCTCATCCCCCGCGAATCTTCGTGCGCCGGATGGCGTGCAGCGAGCCGCCCTCTATCATAACTTGCGCCGAAGCCGGGGCCTATATTTTGGAGGGCTGTATTTATGCATATTGCTTTTGCTGCCTCGGAATGCGTGCCTTTTTCCAAGACTGGCGGATTGGCCGACGTGGTCGGCGCTTTGCCGCGAGCCCTGGTTGCCGCCGGGCACCAGGTCAGCGTATACGTTCCTCGCTATCGTCAAACCAAGCTCTCCGACGCGCAAACCGTCGTCCGCAGCATCACCGTGCCCTTTGATGACCACTATCGATTCTGTTCCGTACTCACCGGTGGCAGTCACTCCGGCGTGCGCTTTTATTTCGTGGATTACCCTCCGTATTTCGACCGCGAAGCGTTATACGGCACGTCTGCGGGGGACTATCCCGACAACGCCGAGCGTTTTGCCTTGTTCTCGCGCGCAGTGCTTGAAGCCTCCAAGATCTTAGGTGTTCCAAACGTTTTTCATTGTCATGACTGGCAATCGGCGCTGATTCCGGTGCTCCTGCGAACGCAGTATGCGGAAGATCCGGCCTTCCGCGACGTGGGTACGGTCTTCACCATTCACAATATGGGATACCAGGGGCTGTTTCCGCCGGACACTTTACCGCTTCTTACTCTGCCCTGGGACTTGCTGGCTATCAACAAAATGGAATTCTTTGGGCAAGTGAACTTTCTCAAAGGAGCGCTGGTTTACTCCGATTTCGTTACCACGGTGAGCCGTAAGTACAGCCACGAGATTCAGACTGCGGAATTCGGTTTTGGATTGGAAGGCGTGCTCCGCGACCGCGCCGCGACTGTGACGGGAATTCTCAACGGCGTCGACTATGACGAGTGGAGCCCGCAGGCCGACAAGTTCATTGCCGCCAAATACTCGCCGCAGGATTTGACCGGCAAAGCCAAGTGCAAACAGGATCTGCTGGCGTCGTTTGGGGTGGCCAACGCGGATCTGCGTCTGCCGGTAATTGGAATCGTCTCGCGCTTTGCAGCTCAGAAAGGCTTCGATCTGATTGCGCAAATCATGGATCGTCTCGCGCGTGAGGAAATGATCATCGTCGCCTTGGGTAATGGCGACAAGCAATACGAAGAAATGTTCGCGCGCATGCAGAAACAGTTTCCACAAAAGATTGCGGTCAAGATCGCTTACGACAACGCGGCGGCGCACAAAATCGAAGCCGGCAGCGACATGTTCCTCATGCCATCAAAATACGAGCCCTGCGGCTTGAACCAGATTTACAGCCTGAAGTACGGCACTGTTCCCATCGTTCGAGCCACTGGCGGGCTCGACGACACCATCGATTCCTGGGATGCGCGCACCGGCAAAGGAACGGGGTTCAAGTTTACCGACTACAACGGCGAAGCTCTGTTGCTGACCATCAAGGAAGCGCTCAAAGCTTTTCGCGATCAGTCCTCCTGGCAGACGCTCATGCGCAATGGCATGAATAAGGACTTTTCGTGGAACGCTTCGGCCAAGGAATATGCCCGCGTCTACGAACGAGTCCGGCAGGCGCGATCCACGCACAGCCCGGAACTGACGGCAGTATAGACCGCGCCCGAATCACACTCGGTCGCGACACGATGCTGCCAGTTCAAAAACGGAACCATCAAAGATGACAGTTTTGTCATGAATCTTGACAACCCCATAGCTGTGCTCTAAGGTACAAGTAGCCGCTATTTTGAACCTATCCTGCGGTGCTTTCTAATCTTGTGGGTTCCTTTCAGGCCGAGAGAGTAGACAGGCCGTCCACTTTCACTCCCTGCCACATCTAAATGCCGCGCCTTTCAGAGCCAATGAAACGACGCGGAGCCTGTCAATTCGAGCAGCAATACCACAGCACATCGCGACTGTTCGAGGGCAATCGGTGCCAAGGAGGCTCCCGGCGTGAACGTTCACCTGATCAATCCAAGCAGTGTGTCTTTTGGAACAGCGGTCATTACTCCGCGCTGGCAATACGTGCTGGCAGCGGCGACTCCGAAGAGCTTCGGCGATCCTGTTCTCGTCGATGAAACGCTAATCCAGTTGCGCCCCGAGTCGATTCGGGCCGGAGATGTAGTAGGCATCGGTATTCATACCGCGAACGCGCTGCGCGGTTACGAGATCGGCAAGACGGCACGCGGCCGGGGAGCGTATGTAATCTTTGGCGGCATTCACGCCACACTGTATCCCGAAGAGGCGCTTGAACTGGGAGGAGCGCACTCGGTGGTAAAGGGTGACGGCGATCTGGCGTGGGCGATGGTTCTCGCGGATTGCCGCGAGGGAACGCCCAAGCCTGTTTACGTCGGAGGCCAGATCGAAGCCAGCGATTTTGTGGCTGCGCGCTGGGATCTTGTCCCGCGTAACCGCTATATGTGGGCTTCGGTTCAGACCGTGCGCGGCTGCCCCAAGCATTGTTCTTTTTGCTCCGTCTGGCGCACCGACGGACAGCGGCCTCGCCAGCGCAACTCCGATGTCGTGGTCGAAGAAATCGTGCAGTTGCGCCGGCTGGGCTTTCGTTTCATCGCCCTGGCGGATGACAACTTCTATCCCGTCACTCTGACCGATCTTAGCCTCGCAACTCAGCAAAACAATACTCCCCGGCTGAACGAACTGAAATCCATACGGGCAGAACGATTCGAACTCATGTCGCGTCTGTCCCGGCTTCCGGATGACATGGTTTTCTTTACCCAGATCACCATGGAAGCGGCCGAGGATCTCGAATTTCTCGATGCCATGAAAGCCGCGCGCATCAAGGGCGCGCTGGTGGGAGTCGAATCGGTCACCCCAGAAGGATTGAAAGATGTCTACAAAGATTTCAACCTCGCCGGCGAGAAACTGACGGAACAACTTCGCACATTCCGGCGTCACGGAGTTCACGTGCTCGGTTCTTTCATTTTTGGCCTGCCCAGCGACCGTCCCGAAACCTTCGCGGCGACAGCCGCTGCCGCTATCAGCGCGGAATGCACGTTCGCGCAGTTCGTAATGTTGAGCCCCTATCCCGGGACTGTAGATTTTAATCGTTGGGAAAAGACGCTAGGCGATAACCCGCCAACCATCGCCGGAATTCCGCTCACCCGGCGCTGGCTCATTCCAGAGCCGCTCCGTCCCAAACTGTATTGGGACCATCCGGTGATGTCAGGCGAAGAGATCCGCTCCCGTACTCAGGCCGTATGGGACAGCTTCTACGGTTGGGGGCGAATTTGGAAGCGTTCGCGTTTCATTAAATCTCGCCGGGGACGGGTGGCTTTTGTGCTCATCTCCAGAATCTATCGCATGATGTATGCCGACACCGGCCTTGCCACAGATAGCGCGCGCCTCACCTGGTCCGGGCGCTGGGCCCGGTGGATGGCCAAGCCTTGCAGGCGTCACTTTGCAGGCCGTCCGATGCCAGATCTCGAAGTGCCAAAGGCCCGGCAACCGGAGTTCGACTCGCGATCGTTGGTTTCCTTATCCTCCTGAGCGCCGAGTCCTGCGACAAGAGTTCGTCTTTGTTTCGCTGATACAATTCCTCCAGCAATCTCCCGTGGCCTTCTATGACCGCCCTTGTCAAAACCATCTTCCACGTAGACATGGACGCGTTCTTTGTCTCGGTGGAGGAACTATTCGATCCTTCACTCAAAGGCAAAGCCGTGGTCGTGGGAGGGCAGCGCGACGAGCGCGGCGTAGTCTCGGCTGCGTCCTATGAAGCACGTAAGTTTGGAGTTCATTCGGCAATGCCACTGCGCACGGCCGCCAAGCTTTGCCCGCATGCCATCTTCGTAAACGGCCATCCAGAGCGGTATCGCGAGTGCTCCGAGAAAGTCTATCGCGTACTTACTTCGTTCTCGCCCCTGGTCGAAATTGCGTCGATTGACGAAGCCTATCTCGACATGACCGGCACCGCACGCCTTCACGGCCCACCCTTATGTGCCGCTCATGCTCTTCACCAGAAGATAAAATCTGATACGCAGTTGAACTGTTCAATTGGAATCGGCGTCTCGCGCCTGATTGCCAAAGTTTCCTCTGCTAAGGCCAAGCCGCATGGAATTCTCTGGGTCATTCCCGGGCAGGAGGCGAAGTTTCTCGCCCCGCTCGACGTGCGAGATATTCCAGGCGTGGGAAAGGTTACCGAACAGAACCTGCAAGCTCTTGGCATTCGGCAGGTCGGCGACCTCGCCCGCTTCGACGCTGCATTTCTTCAAGAACACTTTGGCAAGTGGGGTCTGGCGCTGGCCGGCAAGGCACGCGGCGAAGACGCCGGAGGATGGTTCGACACTGAGGTCGGCGTCGACAACGATCCCAAATCCATCAGCCACGAACACACTTACAACGAAGACACCGCCAACCCCGAGCAAATCGAATCCACATTAATGCGCCTCTCCGAGATGGTCGGCCGCCGCTTGCGCGAGCATGGATTGCACGCACGCACCATTCAACTCAAGCTCCGCTACAAAGATTTCACGACCATCACGCGCGCGCATAGCTTGCCCGCTCCCACACAACTCGACACCGAAATCTTTGAGCAGGCCCGCGCTCTATTTCGCAAGAACTGGCGCAAGGGAGCGGAAGTGCGCTTGCTCGGAGTCCATGCGTCGTCGTTTCTGGGCGAATCCAAACAGGAAGACTTGATCGAGGGCGCACGCCGGCAACGCTGGCAGCAAGTTTTCTCGGCCGCCGACCGTTTGCGCGATAAATTTGGCGAGTCGACCGTGTCCCTGGCCAGCGGATTAAAAGGCGGCTTCCGCGAACGCACCCACGAGAACCCCGCAGGACTGCCAGGCAAAAGCAAAGGGCAACATTAGCCGGGTTCCCGAATAGAAAGACTTCCTTTGTGTGCCCGAGCCTGCCCTGACCCAGACCGAGAATAAGATCACGACCGTTGGTAATCTATCGAAAGTAAGCATATTCCCACATACTTGAGGAGTCACAGATGAGGTTGGAAAGTGGAGTCAGTAATGAACGCCGTAGAAGATTTCGAACAAGTCTTGACCCTCGATCAGGCAGAACAGTTCGCCGATTTCGATTCGAGGCCAGTGGTGGACGGAGCCTCGTCCACACAACAGTTGCTTGATGAACTGCTTGGCCGTTTCGAAGACGATGGTTCGGCGATGTTTCTCACACCCGAAGATTGCCTTGATTCTGACGAGTAACTTTCCCCAAAATTCCATAGCGTTCCGAATTATTGTTTCGACTCGCCGTAGAGGTCGGCCTCGCTCAGGGGTGCGCTTACGGTTTCGCTTCCCTGAACGCCCAACCGGGTGCGGGCCGAAAACATCGGTCCTCGCGCAATCGCTGTAGGGGCAAAGGCCGATAGACCCAGCGGAATCCCAATATCGTCATAGATGGCTTCGATCTCGCCTCGCCTGAAATAAGTCTCATGCCAGAATCCCGTGCCGCCGGAATCGCGCAGGAAATTCTTCCACCACAGCATATGCGGCTCTGATCGCGACCAACGTTCCAACGACGGAAAGTCTCGCCAATACTGGCGCATCCCCACATGCGGAGGCAGCAGCGAGAAGAGGAACGATTCGTGACGCAGCAAACCGTCTGGTTTGGCTGCAACGGAGTTGTCAATCTTCGGCCCGAAGCCGAGTAAGGTCTTGATTCCGGTAATGGTATTCACTTTCATCCCCAGATAAATCACGACAAGGTCTGGGTAAGCCGTCAGATCCACGGTGCGCCGTTCAACTCTCATGTTCACTCCAATAGCGTACTTGTTGTTGGAGGATGAGAATGAGTCCCGAGTTGCAAAAGACGAAGGCCGGAACTCCGGAATTGCTTCCGGTCCCGGCCTCGCTTCCATCAACTTGTTCGAAGATCGATCCAGGACAGGCGCCCGCGCCCGTCCCGCTCGAAGAGATTCTAGTTGCTTGGT
>Ga0228598_1000116_pt1 | contig 13491 bp, 14 predicted proteins | sample CZU4metagenome_FD_182726 | JGI IMG/M metagenome (GOLD analysis project Ga0228598, IMG submission 182726) | Spruce rhizosphere microbial communities from Bohemian Forest, Czech Republic - CZU4 | ecosystem: Host-associated > Plants > Roots > Rhizosphere | place: Czech Republic: South Bohemian... | reverse complement strand
TTCGCGTTAGCGGCATTCGACTTGTCCATTTCTGCCCACTGCGCGCGTGGGATATTCCAATATGCGACGTAAGAATACATAGGCGGTTTTTCTTTAGTGTCTGACGTCTGTGCACATACCGGCAAAACCCAGACCGCCGACATCGCAAACACGCACAGCCCCGCAAAAGCTCTCCACAGCTTCTTGCTCATATTTGTCTCCTCCGTAGTTTGGCCCAGGGCCTCTATGGGGGGACCTGGCCTGGGGCGCCGCCAGTGTACACCTCATCGTCGCAGCGGAACTCGTTGAGTCGTGGCTACTTCTTAATAATTTTCCCAAATGATGTTGAACGTGTCGATTTCGCGGCCTCTGATTCGACTTATAAGTGAGCCAGGAAAAACGGCGAGGAGACAAATATGACACCGCAGAAAACGACCCTTCAGATTTTCAAATCGATCGCGGGAGCGGTCATCGCCGGGCTCGGGATGTTTATTCTGTATGAGAACCTGGCAGGAGCGGTTGAGCGGTTACGCCACATCCTGGTGAATGGCTCGGCGGCTCTGGGAGGATTGCCGGCGGCCATCCTGTTTCTTTCGCAAAACGTGCACACGTATGCCCTCGATCACCAGCGGTTGGTTCACGTTCTCTTTCAGCAGGTGCTGGCATCGTCGCTCTGGCCGCTGTTCATGGTCGTCTTCGGAACAGTATTGTCGGGAGATACCTTCACGGAAAACTAGCCGCGGGTCCGCGAACGTCGCAACGCTAAATCATTGCGGTTAAGATTGTGGGCTGTGGAGAACGTAACCCCGGCAGCGATTGCGGCCCTGGTAATGGAGCTTGCTCCCGCGGTAGCGTTCGGCTGTGCCGGAGAGCGCATCACGCGGGCGGTCCAGCGTTGGCCGGTTGCCGTGCGCATCGGCTTTCCCGCCTTGTGTGTCTTGCCTTATGTTCTGGTTTCGGTTTCCCAGAATATCTTTCGATGGCAGTGGTTCGCGCTTTATGCCACGCTGCCCATGGTGGTTGCGTGGTTACTGGAGCAAGCTGCGCGCGCCGATCCGGAGCAGCGTGGCGACTGGCGGGACGGCATCGTTCTGCTGGCCTTTGGGCTTGCGGTAGATTTGCGCTGGTTCGACCATGCGTGGCCCACCGGACTGCGGGCCCTTAACGAATTGCTGCTCGTCGATATCGGCTTGTACGGCTTTCAAGCCGTCCGCCAGCTTAGTGGAACTGGATTCGACTTTCATTTGCGTTGGAGTGACTGGAAAAGTGGATTGCGCGAACTCCTGTTCTTCACGCCTCTGGTCTTGACGCTGGGATGGGCGCTCGGATTCATCCATCCTCACGCCAACTTTCCGTCGGTCGGCTCGGCTGCGTTGCGATGGGTTCTGATATTTTTCTTCACCGCGGTGCCGGAAGAACTCTTCTTTCGCGCCTGGGTACAGAATCTGCTCGAACGCCGCGTGGACAGGCGATTTGCACTGGTGATCGCATCTGTGTTGTTCGGACTTTCGCACTTCAACAAGCGCTCGGCGCATTTCAATTGGCGGTACGTGTTGCTGGCTACGGTGGCGGGGATTTTCTATGGACGAGCATGGCGCGAACATCGTCGCGTACCCGCCTCGACCATCACCCACGCCAGCGTCGATTGGCTATGGGGGTTGTGGTTCTAGGTCTGCCGCGAGATAGGTCTCCTGAACGCTTCGAGATCGTGTCCAAACTTTTTTTCGATATTGGTGAGCTTTTTTCCTTTCGTTTGTCGCTTTATACAGTAGGGAGAAATTTCCATCCGGGATGCGCGCCGGCAGCCCGCTGCCGCCTGTTCGGGGATCACGCGCCAGCGGCTCTTGCGGTTCGCATCCTTGTGGTGGTTTGTGATCCTTTTTCCGCTTCGGCGGCGCGTCGATTACAATCGGTCTCGTTCTTGCTAACACTCCAATGAGACTTGCACAGATTGTTTCTGCGCTGGGCGCACGCCTGGAAAACGGCTCGCCCGATACTGAAATCACAGGCGTAGCTGGAATCGAAGAAGCCGATCCCGGCCAACTCACATTCGTTGCCAATCCGAAGTACGCGGCTGCAGCCCGGACGACGAAAGCGTCGGCGGTCATCGTGGCCGAAGACTTCCCTGCTCTCGCGACACCGATAGTGCGGAGCAAGAACCCGTATCTGGCTTTTGCCCGCGCCATCGGTCTGTTTCACCCAGCTCATAAATACGTGTCCGGAATTCATCCCACGGCGGTGATTCACGCTTCAGCCAGGATCGGCGAAGGCGCGCACCTCGGCCCGTACGTGGTGATCGACGAGGACGTCGAGATCGGGAAGAACGCCGTACTGCTGGCGCACGTCGTCATATACCGGGGCGTGAAAATCGGCGACAACTTCCTGGCCCACGCTCACGCGGTGGTTCGTGAGCACTGCCGGTTGGGGAATAATGTGCTGCTGCAGAATGGCGCGGTCGTTGGTGCGGACGGTTTCGGATTTGCCAAAGATGATCTTGGCCACTGGCACAAAATTCCGCAGCCGATGCCAGTGGTCATCGAAGACGACGTGGAAATTCAGGCCAATTCCTGCATCGACCGCGCCAGCGTTGGCGAAACCCATATTGCCCGTGGCACAAAGATCGATAACCTGGTTCAGGTGGGTCACGGCTCACGCATCGGAGAAGATTCGCTGTTAGCGTCGCAGGTCGGCCTTGCCGGTTCGACTGAAGTGGGGAATAACGTGATTTTGACAGGGCAAGTCGGTGTCGTGGGCCATTGCAAGATCGGCGATGGCGCCATTGTGACCCCGCAAAGCGGCGTTGCCGGCGACATTCCAGCTGGAGCTATCGTGAGTGGGGCGCCTGCGGTCGATCACAAATTGTGGCTGAAATACTCGGCGTTGCTGAGCAGATTGCCTGAGATCGCGAAGGCGGTGCGGCAAAAAAAGAACGATGAAGGTTCTTAGCCGAGTTGGCCCGCCACGTTGGACATTCGCTTCGCTATCGTGGAGAAAGGGCTTGACACGGGAAAGCCGGCGGAACAGAATTTCTGAACTCATAGAGACACGCCGTACCGCGTCATCTGTACGTCGAACACCCACGCAGCTTGCGATTAATGCAGGAGTTGTGTTGTGCCGGAGAAGATGGTCCGCTTCGATGATTTCCAGCTGGATTACGGTCGCTTTCAGCTCTGCCGCCGGGGCACTCCGATACGACTGGAGGGCCTGCCGCTGCAATTACTCATGTTTCTGGTCGAAAAGAGGGGGCAATTGGTTACGCGCGAGCAGATCTCCTGCGAGTTGTGGAGCAACGATGTGTTCGTCGATGTCGAACAGGGAATCAATACTGCCATCCGCAAAATCCGCCGCGCCCTGGCGGATGACGCCGGCGAGCCACAGTACCTGCAGACCGTAGTTGGCCGCGGCTATCGCTTCGTCGCGCCCAGCGCTGAAGAAGATGCGGGCGGCCAGCCGCAAGCCGAAGCGTTTGTCATTTCCCCAGAAGAACTCGGACGCGCCATCATGACCGCGGCCGGGTTGGACCCGGAAAATCCAAGGGAAACCTCGAAGGCTTCCGCAGACGAACGACCGAAGTCTGAACGTTAGTCGCAGCAGTCCAAAACCACCTGCGCGACACTTCCTCCTTGGTGGCCTGTTGGACGAGGATTTAAATCTTCAGATCGCTTCAGATCAATTCAGACTGTCTCCATGGACACCACCTGCGATCCGAGGCAAGATCGCGAACATGATCTCTTCCTGGTAAGTTCCTGGAATCGAGATCAATCCATCACAGAGGTGATTTCATGAACGGAATAACGGGTATCGGACGGCGGAGACTACTGGCATCCTCAGCAATGCTATTTGGAGCGATGTTAACGATCATGCTGCTCCCGGCCTATGGCCAGCAGGATGTCAGTCCGGACTGGTATGACCCCGCACCGAGCGCGGCCGTCGTTCATCCTGCTCAGCCGGCGATGGCGCACTCTTCTCAACCGTCGGTAGCTACTCACCGGAATCAACAAACGGCGGAGTCGGTGTCGCCGGCTGCGAACGTGGCAAAAGCTCGGGTAAAGGACGCAAAACTAGATCAAAGCGGCCATAACGCTGCCCACAGAAGCGGTGGAGTTCAGTCTGTGGGGTTGATGTCCTGCGCGGGATCCACGGCACTGCATGTAAACCAGCACGCCTGTCCCGCCGAAGACGACTTGGCCTATCAGCCGGTCGCTTCGATCGAAGGGTCGGCTGGGTTAGCTCCCGTTGAGCAGCGCTGAGGTGACGATCACCCTCGTGCCCGGTTGCGCCATGCCGGAGCCGATTGAGGGTGACGCTTGTCCGCGCGAGATCCTTCACCCGGCTGAAGCCGGGCTCGAGGATGAGGTCTTTTGTTGAGTAGTTTCACGAAGACCTTATTCTGAGTGGCAAGAAGGCGATGGAGGATCTTGCGCGGATCGGGGAGAATGAAGGTTCACAATTTCGGCGAGACCCAGACTCGTATGTTTCAGGCCGATGCTTTTCCTTCGTGAACCTTGGTGTCTTCGGTGGTCGTTGGATTTGTCTCTTGAAGGTCAGCTGGCAAGCCGCTGTCGATGACCTTCCGAACTTTCGCCATCAGGCAGTCGCGGCTGCCGAAGTCCTTGGGCTCGATAGGCTGGTGAAAGACTACGGTCACAATGCCCGGCTTGATCCCGAATCTTCTCTTCGGCATGACGTAGTGTGTTCCTACGATGGTTACCGGCACGATTGGCACGCCGCATTCCTCAGCTAAGTAAAAAGGTCCCTTCTTGAAGGGCAGAAGCTTGCCATCGAACGAACGATGCCCTTCAACGTAAACCGTCATGTTGAGCCCTTGATGAATTACGTCCGCAGCGGCCCGGACTGCGGCGATTCCCGATTCGCGGTTTCCACGATCCACTGGGACGAGCGACCCGAATCGCATAAGCCTTGCCAATACCGGAACGCGGAACAATTCTTTTTTGACCATGATCGACATGCGGCGCGGAATCAGCGGCATCAGGATCGGCGGATCGACATTCGAGACATGATTGGACATGAAGATATAGGTACGGGCGGGATCGATCTTGTCGAGGCCGACAGTTCGCACCTGAATCCCCGCGAGCCGAACCCCTGTCCATGCGCCCCACATGGTCATGCGATAAAGCATGCTGACGTCGCCCGTTATCAAAGTCCAAGGAAAGCCGATCAATGCTGCGACGGGCAGCAGTGCAGCCCAGAAGCCGAGCATCACCAGAGTGCGAATCAAAAGTGGGCGTCTCCGAGCAGCTGAAATTCTGCTTTAGCTATTTTGAACCAGGCAGCCGAACCGTACTGGCTTGGCATGATATCGTCCATGGGCGTCAGCTCAAAATCAACTTATTCTCGGCTCCCGAACTTTGCGGCTGACTGACACCGAGTGACTTCAGCCGCTCTGGAAGCTTCTCGTAAATGCCGCCAAAGCCTCCGTTGGAAAGAATGGCAACAACATCGCCCGAACGCAACTCGGGTGCGATTAGTTGCACTATGCCATCCACGGTAGGGACAATCCGCGCCCGACGACCGTGTTTCTGGATCTGTGCCGCGACGGCTGCCAAGTCAAGTCGTTCGGCTTCCGGGATGGCCTCCGACTTAAAGACATTCGCTACGACGACCTCATCGGCCAAGGCCAGGCTTTTTGCTAACTCGTGCTGCAGCACGTTGCGCCGCAAAGTATTGGAGCGCGGCTCGAGAATCGTCCACAAGCGCGCTCCCGGGTAGTTAGAGCGCAACGCAGTGAGCGTACCCGCGATTGCCGTTGGATGATGTGCGAAGTCATCGATGATCGTTATGCCATTCACCTTGGCCCGGACTTCAAGGCGGCGCTTCACGCTTTTGAAGGTCTTCAAGGCCGCCGCAATCTCTTCTCGGGAAATGCCGCAGTTGGCGGCCATCGCGGCAGCGGCGGTCGCGTTCCACACGTTATACTCGCCGGCCACGGCATAATCGAAGTCCGCCCACGGCTTTCCATCGCGTACGACCGACCATGTGGTCCGTCCGGGTTCCAGATGCAGGTTGGTAATTTTCCAAGTTGCATTCACGCTGGATCCGTATCGCTCAACTGGGCAGAAGGCGCGGGCCAGACAACGCTCGACGCTCTCGCCGGTATCGAAGGCGATGATGTGACCGCGCCGAGGGATAAGATTCACCAGACGCTTAAATGCGGTTTCGACGGCATCGAGATCTTTATAAATATCCGCGTGATCAAATTCTACCGAGGTCAGAATGATGGAGTCGGGAAAATAATGCAGAAACTTAGGACCCTTGTCGAAGAAAGCGGTGTCGTACTCGTCGCCTTCGAGGATGAAGTGCTTGCCTTGTCCCAGTTGAAAGCTGCTGCCGAAGTTTTCCGCAATGCCGCCAATCAGGAATGAGGGTTGTAAGCCGGCGGTATGAAAGATCCAAGCCAGCATGGAGGTGGTTGTGGTTTTGCCGTGTGTGCCGGCAACGACGAGCACTTCTTTGCCGCGCAGAAATTCATCGTGAAGAATCTGGGGCAGCGAACAGAACGGAATGTACTGATCGAGTACCTGCTCCAGTTCCACATTGCCGCGCGAGATGGCATTGCCCACGACCACCCGGTCCGGCTGCGGTTGCAGGTTTTGCACGGCAAATGGCGCCACCGGAATATCGAGGGACGCAAGAAAATCTGACATGGGAGGATACGCGGCGGTGTCGGAACCCGTTACGCGATAGCCGCGCCGCTGCAGCATGCCGGCTAGCGAGGCCATCGCGGTGCCACAGATCCCGATTAAGTGAATGTGTTTGTTCTCAGGCATATTTCATTTCTATCGCGTAGAATGGCTACTCTTGTCCGCTCGAAATCCAATGTTAATGGCGGCGGACAAGAGTGTCCGCCCTACACGTGGCAGATTCCAGGATCCTAAGGCTTCCTTCGCTTCCGCCGACACTGAGCGCGGCGCGCACGCCCAAAGGAAGCGTGATATTACGCCGCGAGACGTGGCCAGATCGTAATCCATAGACCACAGGCACCCCCAAATCTCCGACCACGTGGAGTACAACTTCTTCCAAAGTGTAGTCTTGATTGTTGCTCTGCACGCAATCCAGCATTTCGCCGAATACTATGCCGCGAACGTCTGCGAACTTGCCCGCCAATTTCAGTTGCATCAACATGCGGTCGATCTGATAGGGCTTCTCGGCCATGTCTTCAATGAACAAGATCGTCCCCGCCGTATGGATTTCGTAGGGCGTACCCAACGAAGCTACCAGCATGGACAAACAGCCGCCATAGAGGATGCCTTCGGCGGAACCTGCTTGTAAGGCTTTGGCACCAGATTCGCGCCCAAGATTTACTTCCCACGCAGAAGTCCCGTTGAGCGCCGCTTCCCACGAAGCGAAATCAACACCGTCTTCATGCGCGAAATCTTTTGTGACCATGGGACCGTGGAAGGTCACGAGGCCGACTGCGTCCGAGATGTAGGTCAGCAAGCTTGTGATATCGCTGTAGCCAACGAAAATCTTGGGGTGAGTTTTGATGTTTTCGAAATTGAGAGTTTCAAGAAGATAATTGGCGCCGTATCCGCCGCGGGCGCAGACAATGGCACGGACGTCATCTCGCGTGAACATTTCGTTGAGTTCGCGCGCCCGGCGATCGGCCAATCCGGCAAAATAAAGATCCTTTTCAAGGATGGAGTCAAAATAGAAAGGTTTGTATCCCATTCGCCGCAGCGTGTCGCATCCGGCTTCGAGCGGCTCACGCTTGATATTGCTGGCGGGGGCGACGATCCCGATTGTGTCGCCCGGCTGAAGCGCGGGCGGCTTGATGCGCGGGATTGACGAGTCTGGAGGCATCGCATCAACGTTTCGAACGGTCAATCTTAACAGGCTGCGAAAAAGTCGATTCGTTACTTCGGTGACTGTTGAGCGTCGAATCCTTCGACTGCCTGGATGGGGGCATCCGGGCCTTTGTGTGCTACAAGAAGAATTCTCCGCGACAGAGTAGTTGAGCTGTACCTCTCAGGAAAACTTGCTCTTCCCATCGCACTGTTTGCAATCCGCCGGGAGTATGCACTCGCAGCGGTGACTCAGCTTTTTTGGCGACGATACTCGCGACTGCGGCGGCGCACGACCCGGTCCCAGAGGACTGGGTTTCGCCGACGCCGCGCTCAAAGAACCTGGCGTCGATATTGCTTTTATCGACTGGATTTACTAATTCAACGTTAATTCCATGCTTGAAGTCACTATGTCGACCGATCTCGGATGCTTCCGCCTGCCAGTCTGGTCTGAATTCATTGACGAAGATGACGTAATGAGGATTCCCCATCGAGACCGGAACACCCCAGACCTCGCGAGAAACTAGTTTGATGGGCAATTCATTTCCGACCTCGGGCTTGCCCATTGCAATCTCAAACTCGTACTGATTGTTGTTGCGAGAAGTGAAGGTGCAGGTCTTCAGGCCAGCACCCGTCCGTATCACGACTTTTTCTTTGGCCTGTTCCGAGCAAATGTAGGCAGCCACGCAACGGGTTCCGTTGCCCGAGATTTCGGCCTCTGATCCGTCGGCATTGAATAGCCGAGCCTCTACATCGGCCTTCTGCGTGGGAAATAGCCACTCTACTCCATCAGCGCCGACGCCTTGGTGGCGATCGCAGATACGCTTGCTAAACTTGCCGATGTCAGCTGGGGCGTGAATACCGTCGATGATGAGAAAATCGTTTCCGCAGGCGCTCGCTTTGACAAAAGGAATGGCAGGGGCAGATAAAGTCATTCAACATCCACCGGACCGAGCGGCGTCGCACTTTCAAAGACCGAAGACTGCTTGAGGCCGCGTAAAACCTGGTCTTGCTGGCTCCGGGTCGCCTCCAGCTCAAATTGAACCCGCACGTGGTGCTGAGTTGCAGCGACCTGCAAATTGTCCGTCATGCCGTGAATACATTCGAGGATGCGGTTTATCTCAAGCGTAATTTCGTCGGCGCTGCGGCCGGCGACTTCGTACCCGCACACGGCGGCTTTCAAGCCAAATCGCTCTTCTGCGTATCCCAGCAAAAAGAGGCAGAGCAAAATCAGTCCGGCCTCAAAAACTGAGGTTAAATAAAGTCCTCCACCCACCGCCATACCAACCGAAGCCACGACGAAGAGTGTTGCCGCCGTAGTCAGTCCGGTAACGAGTTTATCTCGAGCGTGAAGAATTGAGCCTGCACCGATAAAGCCGATGCCTGGAATAATCTGCGCCGCGATGCGGGTGTGATCTCCAAGATGCTCGACGGCGAGTGCGTCAGAAAGAATGGTGTACATGGCTGCGCCGAGGCAGATAAAGAGATTGGTGCGCAGCCCGGCTGGGCGATGTTTCAGTTGACGCTCCAATCCGATTAGACCGCCCAGGATTGCCGCCAGCACCAGGCGCGCGATCGAGACCCCAACGATCGAGGTCATCTCGTTCTGAAGCAGGTCGTAAGTGTGCTGCATCGATGGCATGAGAAGGTAAGTTTGCTGGATTCTACCACTGGAAAAGTTGACGCCAGAGCCAGCGTCGTCCATGCCATTAACCGGCGTGATTACCGGGGAGGCTCCCGATGCGTCCAATAGATGGTGGCCGCGGGTTGCCCGGCGGTGCGTATGACTACGAGGGAAGTGAGGGTTTGTTTTTGCACGCCGAGCGCGACTGGATCGCCGTCCATGGCAATCACGAAGTCAACATACCGGGAAGGCTCCGCCAACGCCCGCTCCCACAGCCCTTCGCTGTCGGCCGGCGATTTCCACGGACGATGGTTACCTTCGTTAATCGTTCGGCGCAAGGGAATGCCGGCACGTTGCAGGGCACCGACGTGGTCGCCGAGATACATCAACAGGTTCGAGTCGTGGGGCAATTTATTAAGGTTGGACGCCAATTCAGTTTCGAATGCAATGCGGCTTCGCGAGTTCACCCAGGCCTCGCGAAAGCAGACCGGTTGCGCCTTCCAGACGAAGGCGTAGTTCGCGGCAAGCAGAATCAAGACGGCAGAAACAACTGCCGTTTTCGCATTTTTGTTTCGGGCGAGGTGGAGCAGAAAATAAGTAGTCACTGCCACTGACATGGAAAACAGGGGTAGAAGTTGCAGCCCATAACGGACGTTGTAGAACGAGAACGGCCACCATGTGGGCACGAAAATCGGCACGCCGCTGTACGCGACCGAAAGCATGTAGAACGGAAGTGGTATCCAGAGCAAGAGAAGCGGCCACAACTTGCGGTCAGAGATTAGAATCGTGATCGTCCCCGCCAGCAGCAAGAGTAGCCAAACTTTTTGCGACTTCCCTTCCGCCATATTCAGTTCGGCCGATTTCATAAAATAACTGAATGCGACCGGCAAATTGTGAGAGCCAGGATGTCCCGGAGATCCCGGAGTCGCGTTCTTCTGTTCGATCGCTCGGGCAGAATACGGCCCGTTGGCAAATTCGAGTGGGTTTCGATAGATGATCGCGTTATAGGCGAGCCAGAGCGCCGGTGCGGCGGCGGCAAGCAAGACAAATTTGGCAACACCGTGGCGCGGTACTTGAGTGTTCCGCTTGACCATTATGGCAAGCGCGGCAAGGCACATTGCAGCCGCGAGGAACCATCCGTCATAGCGGGTGAGACAGGCGGCGGCAAGGCATAGGCCACACTTTATCAGCGACGAGGAGGTCGCGTTGGGTGGGCCATCCTTCTGCGAGGATTGTCGAACGAAGTCGCTGAAGTACACAACCGCCCAGATGAAGAGCGCGAGGTACAACGACTCTGTCATGGCAGTCGTCTGCAGGTAAATCAAATTAGGGTTCGCGGCATAGACGATCGCGCCCAGCCATGCGGCAATTCTTGCACGGGCATCGGGTTCAGAACTTACACTCAGAGCACTGCGCAAAAGGCGGAAGACGCCCGCTGCGCCTATGACATAGGCGACCATCGAAGGAATGGAACCGCCAATGCCTGATTGCCACGCACTGTCGAAAAGCAGAAACGGAATCATGAGCAGATGCGGCAGCGGCAGCCACACCGTACCGAGCTGCAGCAAGCCGGGCGTGCGGGAGTCGAAGACCCGCCGGGCGATGTTGATGTGCGCTACGGCATCACCGTAGAGAAGCAAGCCGCTGTGCTGGAAATAATAGGCGAACGAAACGAACGAGACACACGCGGCCAACTGGGCTACGAACGCGGTTTCACGATCCCAATAACGAGTGGGCTGAACTTTCGCCGGTTGGGTGCTGGTTCGCCGGCTCATTCCAGATGGGTCAATTCACGAAAGACTTGGAAGCGAGCGTCAATTTCTTCGCGGGTGAGCGATTGCAGGCGTTCAGTGCCAAAACGTTCGACGGCAAACGAGCCCATCACGCCGCCATAAAAAAGCCCGCGCTTCAAAACTTCGCGGTTCAACTCTTCTTGGGAAGCGATGTATCCCATGAACCCGCCGGCGAACGAATCGCCAGCTCCGGTGGGATCTTTCACTTCCTCGATAGGCAAAGCGGGAGCGCGAAAGGGATGGCGGCCGATACCGAATGCGCCTTCACGAAAGAAGATGGTTGCGCCGTATTCACCGTGCTTGATGACCAATGCTTGCGGTCCCATGGCCAGAACTTTCTGGCTGGCGCGGAGCAAGTTCGGTTCACCGGCGAGGCTTTTAGCTTCGGCGTCATTGATCAAGAGCACGTTGACCAGCTTGAGTGTTTCGATCAAGTCCGGACGAGAACCGTTGATCCAGTAATTCATGGTATCGCCGCCGGTCAGACGGACCCCATCCATCTTGTGTCGAACTGCGGTTTGGAGAGTGGGATGAATGTTTCCCAGGAAAAGAAATTTTGAATCTGAGTATTCAGGCGGAATGCGGGGTTGAAAGCGCTCGAAGACGTTTAATTCGGTGAAATCGGTTTTGGCTTCATTCAAGTTGTCGAGATATTGCCCACCCCAGCGGAAGGTTTTTCCTTTGGCGTGTTCGATCCCCCGAATATCGATCTTTCGTTTCTTCAGAACGTTTTCGTGGTCGGCGGTGAAGTCTTCGCCCACCACGGCGACAATGCGAACATCCGTGAAATAGCTGGCGGCCAGGGAAAAAAATGTACAGGAACCGCCGAGCACATTTTCCACGCGGCCAGAAGGCGTAGCGATGGAGTCAAAAGCAATTGAACCAACTGCCAGAATGCTCATTAGGTGGTCGTGGTCTCCAGGTATTTGTCGAGGATCAGTTTGAGTTTCTCACGGGTGGCGGCTGGAATCTTGTCGCGATCGGTAAGAATCGCGTGCGCCAACGCCGCGGCACACTTGCAGTTCCGTTTGGTTGGCATCGAACCCACGGTGTTGCGTACGACCGTAGCGGCGTTGTCGGCATTTTTCAATAGCACCGCCACGACCTGATCGACCGTGACTGAGTCATGATGAGGATGCCAGCAGTCGTAATCGGTCACCATGGCCACGATGACGTAGCAAATCTCGGCTTCGCGCGCTAGCTTGGCTTCTTGCAGGTTGGTCATGCCGATCACGTCCATGCCCCAACTGCGGTAGACGTTGGATTCCGCCTTGGTGGAGAACTGTGGTCCCTCCATGCACAGGTAGGTTCCGCCGCGCTTGCCGGTCACCCCTGATTTCTTGCAGGCTGCTTCCACCACGTGGGCGAGTTCAGCACAGATAGGATCGGCAAAAGCAATGTGAGCTACGATGCCGTCCCCGAAAAACGTATCCACGCGATGGCGAGTGCGATCGAAGAACTGATCAGGAATTACGAAGTCTAGCGGCCTGTGCTCATCCTTCAGCGACCCGACGGCGGAAACAGAGACGATCCGTTCGACGCCCAGCTGTTTGAAGCCATAAATATTGGCGCGGAAGTTCAATTCTGTAGGCAGAATGCGGTGCCCGCGTCCATGCCGCGCCAGAAATGCAACCTTTCGGCCCTCAAGCGTGCCCAGAACGTAGGGGTCGGACGGATCGCCGAATGGAGTTTGCTGCTTCACTTCCCGCACATCGCTAAGGCCAGGCATGGAATAAAGGCCGCTGCCTCCGATAATGCCAATATCTGCTTGCGACAAGAATCCCCCTAAGAATTTCGCTCGATACTAACGGACTGGTGATTATACAAAAGTGAGCCCAGGAACGCTCTTAGCGGTAGGGTTCTTTGCGATGCGCGATTCGCGAGACGCGTATCGATTCGATCCCGGTCACCACAACAGACTTATTTTCCGGCAGCTACGAATGTGCCAAACAACTCCTGCCGTAGCCGCTCGGTCGTCGGTTGGTCGAGACTTTCCGTGATCAGCACGCTGTCCGCCTCAACATCAATCACGACGGGCCCTTCCTCGGTCAGCCAGGTGCGCGGGCCTGTTAGCACAACGAGTTTCTGGGGATTGTCTGACAGGCTTATTGCCTCCTGCACGACCTCGGTCACGTGCTTGTACCGCTTCGTGAGCGACTGCGCATAGATATCGGCAAACGCTAACGCCTTCTCGGCGCTCGACCAGCGCGAGACATAGAGCATTGACAGGGGCGCCGCGGGATCTCCCTTGGGCCGGGCGGCGTAGTAGTATCCGCCGCGCCAGTGCGGATAC
>Ga0228598_1000115_pt1 | contig 13523 bp, 10 predicted proteins | sample CZU4metagenome_FD_182726 | JGI IMG/M metagenome (GOLD analysis project Ga0228598, IMG submission 182726) | Spruce rhizosphere microbial communities from Bohemian Forest, Czech Republic - CZU4 | ecosystem: Host-associated > Plants > Roots > Rhizosphere | place: Czech Republic: South Bohemian... | reverse complement strand
GTGTCACCGTAGCCGTGGCGAGAGCGGTCTTGCGATTGAGTCCGGCTCGCCCGATGCAAGCGCCGGTGAGGAAGTGAGTGATCGGTTCCAAAGTTTCCTTAGGCCTTGTTTCGTGGGTCTGAGTTAGAGAGCATACATTACTCCATTGTCGGAGGTGTTAGTCACGACCCGTTAATTTGGCACCAGTAGGGTCACAGCATCGGGGACAACGGATAGTTCGGCAGGCAGCGTTCCCAATAATTCTCCATCGGCTTCGACAAAAATGCGGGCGTGCCCGGGCGAGTCAGCGGTCGATGTCAGATCGTGGCAGGCCGCGCCTGTGCTGTGAACCAGTTCGATTCCGGGGATTTCCCAGTTGGTGCCGAAGAGTCCGCGCAGGATGTAGCGCAAATACGCTACGCGGCTTCTGGTGCGGAAGAGGACCAGACGCAGGTCGTCGCGTTCGAGAGATGCGCCGGGCGCGAGTTCGCGCAGAACTCGGCCAAGATTGCCGATGCGAACGGCGAGCAATTGTGAAACTTCCGCCTGCTTTTCTCCAACGATTTCCACGACGAAATCTTTCATCTTGTGGGTCAGCCAGAGACGAGTCGCCTTCGCGCAGTAGGCAGCCATGCCGAAGCGTCGCTTGACTAATGGATCCAGTTCGTAAAACACATGTGCATCCACTCCAATGCCGACGATGAAGGAGAAATATCGCGTGGCTCGCGCGCCAGTGAAATCCTGGTACTCGATTCGTCCGACTGCGATGCGGCGAAACTTTCCGGTCAGAGCAGCCCTGGCGGCCTTCGCTGGAGAAAGCGGCAAACCCAGATCGTGGGCCAGACAATTTGCAGTGCCCAGAGGAATGATAGCCAATGCGACATTGGTGCCGACTAATCCCTGCAACACGTCGTGAACCGTGCCGTCGCCGCCGCAGGCGAATATAGTGTCGCAACCTTCAGCGATTGCCTGTTTGGTTTGCTCTGTCGCATCGGATGCGGCGCGCGTGGGCACAACCGACGTTTCGATTCCGGCATCTCGCAGGCCGGAGAGTGCGGATTGAACGTCTGCGAGGCGACGTTCGATGCTGCGGCCGGAGAGCGGATTGTATAGCAGCATGGCTTTGCGCATGAAGTCACGGTGTAGGCGCGGCTTTGGACATGTCGGTCTCCGAAATCACGTGAACTAAGGCCGGTCTCGCTTGATGGCGTAGACGTAATGTAACAAATCCACTTTGGTCACTTCCTTCCAGATCGTCATGCCATTCTTTTCTGCGACGCGGCGCGAAGCGAGATTCTCAGGGCGAATCAGGGAGATGAGGCGGTCGACCTTGAGATTCGCGAATCCGTAGTCGCGGCAGGCGCGCGCCGCTTCCGAGGCATATCCCTGGTTCCACAGATCGCGGCGCACGTGGTAGCCGATTTCGATTTCGTCGACTGCGTCGACACTCTGCAGCACCAGTCCGCAGTCGCCAATCAGTTCGCGCGTGGACTTCAGAATCATAGCCCAGAGTCCGTAACCGTCATTGGCGTAGCGAGTGCGATTGCGCTGGATCCAATCCGCGACGGCCGCGCGGTCGAACGACACAGGGTAATAGCGCATGGTCTCGCGATCGCAGAGGATGGCGGCTAGAGCGTCGAGGTCTTCGAATTGAAATTCTCGAAGCACAAGGCGTTGAGTTTCTAGCACCGGCATGTGGACAGTTTAGAACAGCTCGGGATGAGCCATGGCCGAGGGTGATTTCTGGCGTCCCGCAAGTTCGCGGCCGGGCGCCCACGCCACACGATTCGGCGCCTCGCCTATAATCTTTGGCGATGGCTACGCCGAAAGACATTGAAAAGAAGATCGAGGCGCTCCGCGATCAGATCCGGCATCACGAATACCGCTATTTCGTACTCGATGATCCGGAAATCAGCGACGCTGAATTCGATCAGCTGATGAACCAGTTGAAGAAGCTGGAAGCAGAGCATCCTGCGCTGATCACGCCCGATTCTCCTACGCAACGCGTCGGCGGCAAGCCGCGTGAGGGCGTGGTCAAGGCAGCGCACTCGTCGCCCATGCTTTCGCTAGACAACACTTATAACGTGGACGATCTGCGCAACTGGGAACGCCGGGTTCACGAACTTAGCGGGCGAAGGGACATTGACTATGTTTGTGAATTGAAGCTCGACGGCATGTCGCTGGCGCTGCTCTATGAAAATGGGCGACTGGTGCGTGGCATTACGCGCGGCGATGGCACCGTCGGCGAAGATGTCACGCTGAATGTGCGCACAGTGCGTTCGATTCCGCTTTCGATTCCGAAAGAAAAGCTCAAGGCAGCGGGCATTCCCGCGGATTTCGAAGTGCGCGGCGAAATGCTCATGCCCATTGCGGCATTCAGGAAAATGAATCAGCAGCGCGAGGAGAAAGGACTCTCGTTGTTTGCCAATCCGCGGAATGCCACTGCCGGGACGGTTCGCCAACTGGAACCCAGCGTCGTCGCGCAAAGGCATCTCGATTATTTTGCCTACATCCTGCTGCGCAACGGACGAACTTTTATCGACCGCCAGTGGGAAACTTTGAACGCTCTCAATGCAGCTGGCTTCAAAGTCAATCCCAGTAGAAAGCTGGCCAAGAGGTTTGATGAAGTGTGGTCATTTATCGAGCAGGAGGAAGTGAAGCGGGAAAAACTTCCCTACGAAATCGACGGCATCGTTATCAAGGTAGATCGCACCGCGCTGCAGGAGGAACTCGGCTTTACGGGGAAAGCGCCGCGCTGGGCGATCGCCTACAAATACGCTGCCCGCGCGGGCATCACTCAGATTGAAGGCGTTTTGTGGCAGGTCGGCCGGACCGGCAAGTTGACTCCTGTGGCGATGTTGAAGCCGGTACCGATTGGCGGCACAACCGTCAGTCGCGCGACCTTGCACAATCCGGATGAGATCGAACGGCTGGGTGTGAAGGTTGACGATTGGGTCGAGGTCGAGCGCGGCGGCGATGTTATCCCTAAGGTCATTCGCGTTGTTGATGATAAGGATCACCCGCGCGGCCACAAGTTGATCCACGTGCCGGAGAAGTGCCCGGTGTGCGGCACGAAAGTTGTGCGCACGGAAGGCGAGGTTGACTATTTCTGCGTCAACGCGAACTGCCCGGCCAAACTGCGGGAAACTATTTTGCACTTTGCATCGCGCGGCGTGATGAACATTGACGGCATGGGAGAAGCGTTGGTCAATCAGCTCACGGATCGCGGGTTGGTCAAGAATGTCGCCGACATCTACAAGCTGACTGAAGACGATCTGTTATCGCTCGAGCGGATGGGCAAGAAATCGGCGCAGAATGTGCTCCGTGAGATCGAGGCTTCGAAGAAACTGCCACTCGAACGTGTCATCTATGGACTAGGGATTCGTTTTGTCGGTGAGCGCACGGCGCAGTTCCTGGCTGAACATCTCGGCTCGATGGACGCATTGATGAACGCCAGCGAAGAAGAACTTCAGCAAGTCAATGAAGTCGGGCCGCGCATCGCGGAGAGCATCGTGGAGTTCTTTCAGGAAGCGAGAAACCGTGAACTGGTGGAACGGCTGCGCAAGGCGCGCTTGATGTTCGCGGGCACAAAGAAAGAACGAGGCACAAAACTTGCGGGGAAGACGTTTGTCCTGACCGGCACGCTAAACCTCCCTCGCGATCAGGTTGAAAAGACGATTGAAGATGCTGGCGGGCGAGTATCCGGTTCGGTCAGCAAGAAGACCGACTATGTGATCGCCGGGGCTGATGCAGGTTCCAAACTCGACAAAGCGAAAGAATTGGGAATAAGCGTGATCGGCGAAAGGGATCTGTCCGAATTGCTCGGACGTTGAACTGGCTCGCTAACCGAACCATTTCGCGAGTTTCTCTCTACAAAAACTTACAATTTATTGACATTCTTGTGACAACCGCAAACGGGCCTCGTCTTAATCTTCATTACCTGCTGCTGCCGCTCAGAGCTAGAGAAACTCGGGGGAGGATCTCTGGCAACAATGTCTTAATAACGAGTGAGAAGCAGTTTGGGTCTCTCTCGAGCCAGTTTCGTGGAGATGCGCATCGGCGCATAGGGAGCATCGCGGCCCGGCGTTTTGGTGTTGCGATTGTGCGCTTTTGCGTTTCCGGGGTTCATCCTGAGCGAGGTTTTTTGCCCTTCAATTCTCGCTCAGGATGACACCGGCGATTCAAGCGCTGCTTTAATCCTTGCGTAAGTAGTCTCCAGGCTCTCCGGCAGGACTCGCGTTTCCCCAACTACCGAAACAAAGTTCGCATCCGCCACCCAGCGCGGCAAGACGTGCATGTGGATGTGTCCGGCGACGCCGGCTCCGGCTGCTTTGCCAATGTTCATACCCAGATTCACTCCGTCGGGAGTATAGAGCTGCCGCAACACGCGTTCCATTTTCTGGGACAGATCCATCATTTCGTGAGCCGCGTCGGTGGGAAGTTTCTGCAATTCATCGAGGTGAGCAAATGGCACGACCATCACGTGTCCGGGCGTGTATGGAAAAGTATTCAGCACGATGTAACAGGTCTGGCCGCGGTGCACGATGCGAGCCTTGGCATCGTCCCCTAACTTTGGGAGCTCACAAAAAATGCAGCCCTTAGTCTTGTCACCGGCGGTGACATACGCATAACGCCAGGGAGTCCAAAGATAATCCATCGCAGGGCAGAGTAGCAGAGGGCGGCAGATTTCGGAACCAACGAAACGCCGCACGGGCGAGGACGCCTGCGCCTACATTCGCTTCGATCGGTTCAGTTCGATCCCATCGCGGTCAGGCGGTTGTCAATTGGCTCACGTTTCTTGTGTTCTGCGAGCATGGTTTGTTGCAGCAATGCCCAGTCGTTCTCGGCATTCTGTTCTGAGACCTTGGGAGAACCGCCTTTTTTCAATTCTTCCCGAAGCCGCTGTATCAAAATCCACTCCGCCAATTCAGGAGGCGCCGACGTGCTCAGTATGTTGTTCCTGGAAAGTCCCTGGTCGACGGTATCATCGCCGAGCTTTAGCTCTAGCAATGGATCGCCCGAGTTATCGACTCGTGGCACCGAATCGGCCTGTAACTGTTGCCACTTGGTTCCGTACCAGGGATTGCCCTCCGCGAGCGGGCGCTTCAGCGAGTCCAATTGAGCCTGGTACACGCGTCGTTGGGCCTTGTCCAGAGGTGGGTCCAACTCGCCGCTAGGATCAAAGACCATCGCATTGCGCGCCGGGTTGAAGCGCGCGCCGTCTGCGGCAGCCACGACGAGGGCGCCGGTGATGACGGGATGAAATACGATAAGCGGCAGCATATACTTCTTCGCTCGCACTACGGATTCAACAACGCCGCGCACCGGTCGGCTGCGCCGAGTATTCCCCGGAACTTGAGGAATGACAAAAGTCGTCAGGTGCAGATCCGGGTGGCGCTCACCGAAGTGCACAAGTAACTGCGCATCGTGCTTGGGTGTGGCGACTCCGAGATCGCCGATCAGGCTGCGATGAAGCATTTTCGGATAGTAAAAGTTCACCAGGTTGCGCGCGAAGTCCGCACAATTGCGGGTGATGATATTGAACTGCATCCGGTTTGGTTCGGCGTTGTACTTGCGAATCAGGCGATCGTCCTGTTCTTCGGTGGTATCGACGTGAAAACCGTAAATCGCCCGAATATAGCTAGCCCCGACCAATTCGACCCAGCGACCGGTTGGTGGTTCTCTATCAGGGCCGTCGGGAGCAACGGAGTCGAGGTGAGCGATCCGATATCGATTTCGCAGAAAGTCGACTAATTTAACATCCGCGGAGAGCGGTACGTTCTCTGGTTTGTCGACTGCGTATAGATAAGGGATCAGCGGAATCGCGATCCAGTCGTGCCCTGCAATGCCGTCGTAGCGGCTGATGACAGCTCCGAACTCTCCTGGGGCGCAATGCCGGAGAGTCAACGGAGAGTCAGCACAAACCCGGTCAAGATAAACGGCCGCATGACCCGTTCCGGCAAATACTCCATCGTAGCTGTATGGCTCTTCGAGCAACAGCGTCACGCCTGCATGCGCCTGCGTTATCGCGATCAGGAACCCCCAAAAAAACAATGCTAATTTCAAGCGCGTCGCCATAAGACCTCAAGCGTACAAACACATCTCCCGCAGCTTTGATGCTATTTAAGATGATCGAGTGGTCGCAGTATACAAGGGCTTTTGGTTCAAGCATTAGTAACGAAAGAGGTTGGACTGAAGGATTGTTCGCAGAACGAAGTGCCTAGGACCTCGTCTCAAATTCAGACGGGACAAACACCTTCTTTTAACATGGCTTTAATCGAGATCGATTATTCTTAGTTTGGGGTTTGACACTGTTTGCAAGCCGTTGCTATAGTCGAGAGGTTCCCTTTTGGACGCGGGTTCGCTATTTGGCAACGTCCGACCGCTGGGATTGTTCAGGTCCGTCCGCCAGGGCGGGCTCCACACAACCTAAGACTCACACCAGCTGTCCGCTAAAGCAGTTCCCGCATCCTTCGCGTACGCGCGAGTACACCAGAGAGGCGATAAACCTTGCTCGACGACAACACTTCCCCCAACCAAGATTCAGCAACCTCAACTTTAACCGAGAACCTCGAGGCTTCCCCGGAAAACTCGACTCTACAAGAAGCATCTGTTTCCGAGACGTCCCAAGTTCTGCATCAGGACGAGAAGCCCAGTTCCGGCGCTGAGGACTTCGCCTCGGCGCTCGAGAGCTTCACCACGGAAAGCGAAGAGGCGGTCCGCGAGGACAAAGTCCTCAAAGGCACCGTGCTGAAACTCACTGGCACGCATGTGGTAGTGGACATCGGCGCCAAGTCGGAAGGCATGCTGCCCCTGTCCGAGGTGCTGGATTTTGAGGGCAAGCCACGGTTCCAGCCCGGCGACGAGATCGACGTCATGCGCGATAAGGGCGAAACCGAGGAAGGCTACATCAATCTCTCGCACCAGAAAGCGCAGAAGCTGCGCGCCTGGGATGAGATTGAGAAAGCCTACAACGAGAAGAAACCGATTCAGGCGACTGTGGTGGAACGCATCAAAGGCGGCCTCACGGTCGACATTATGGGCGCCAGCGCTTTTCTCCCCGGCTCGCAGGCTGATTTGCGTCCGGCCCGCAATCTCGACGCGGTGAAGGGTCAGACTCTCGAAGTCGCCATCATTAAGCTCAACAAGAAGCGCGGCAACATTGTGGTCTCGCGCAAGCAGGTGCTCGAGGGAGAGCAGACTGAAAAGCGTTCCAAGACTCTGGAACACCTGGAAGAAGGCTCAATTCTGACCGGCGTAGTCAAGAATCTCACCGACTATGGCGCGTTCGTGGACCTCGGCGGCATCGACGGTCTGCTGCACATTACGGACATGTCCTGGGGGCGTCTTACGCATCCTCGTGACTTAGTCAATGTGGGCGATCAGATCCAAGTCAAGGTGTTGAAATTCGACAAAGATAAGCAGCGCGTATCGCTGGGCTTCAAGCAACTCACGCCCGATCCATGGCTGGATGCGGAGCATCGCTATCCTGTGGGCGCGCACGTTGGCGGACGCGTCATCAGCGTCACCGATTACGGCGCGTTTGTCGAACTGGAGCAGGGCATCGAAGGACTGGTGCACGTCAGCGAGATGACCTGGTCCAAGCGCATGAAACATCCTTCGAAGCTGGTGAACGTCGGCGACCACGTGGACTGCGTCGTGCTGAACGTGCATCCGCAGGAGCGCCGGATTTCGCTGGGCATGCGTCAACTCGCGGCCAATCCCTGGGACGCTTTACACGAGAAATACCCCGTGGGCGCCACGGTTGAAGGCCGAGTGCGAAACCTGACCGACTTCGGCGCGTTTATCGAAATCGAAGACGGCATCGACGGTCTTGTTCACGTCAGCAATTTGAGCTGGACCAAGCGGGTGAAGCATCCCTCGGAAATTTTGAAAAAAGGCGATCGCCTGAAGGCCATTGTCTTAGCCATCGAGCCAGACAAGCGGCGGTTGTCGCTCGGCGTGAAGCAGCTTCAGCCCGATGTATGGGAGAGCTTCTTCAGCCAGCACAAAGTTGGCGACGTGCTGCACGGAAAAGTCCTACGCGTGGCCAGCTTCGGCGCCTTCGTCGAAATCGCCGAAGGAATCGAGGGCCTTTGCCACAACTCCGAAGCTGTAGATGCTAACGGACAACCTTTAACCCTGGAACCGGGACAAGAGCACGACTTCAAGATCATCAAGATGAATCAGGAAGAAAAGAAAGTCGGGCTCAGCATCAAAGCCGTGGGCGAAGAGGCTTCACGTACCGAGGTGGAAGCGTATAAGCACCCGGTGTCGAGCACTGGCGGTTCTACCATAGGTGATTTGATTTCGTGGAAGCGCGCCGGTAACGAGAATAACTAATAATCAATGTCAAGCCCACTGAAACAGGCTATTCTAAGGCCCTCGAATGAGGGCCTTATCTGTCTGAAGCTAAAAGGCTCTGCAGATGCATAATCCGTTGCGTAAAGCGAAATGTTAACAACCAGACTTGTATTAAGAAAAACACAATATACTTTACACAAAACGGAATAGAGGCTAACCTGCTTTAGACAACCAAAGAGCAGGTATGAAGCCCTTCGTAGCAGAACGACTTCCTCTTACTAACATCGACTGGCCATCTCTGGTTCCACTCATCGGTCAAGCCAATCGGGCACTTGCTCTGTATGACGGTATCCTCTACGGCGTTCCAAATCCAGAAGTCTTGCTTTCTCCATTAACAACTCAAGAAGCAGTCCTTTCTTCCCGTATGGAAGGAACTCAGGCAACACTCGGCGACGTCTTGAAGTTCGAGGCTGGCGCGGAGATAGTGGAGGAGTCAAAACGCCAGGACATTCAAGAGATCATTAATTATCGTCGAGCCTTACAAACAGCCGAAGAAGAGCTTAAGAAACGTCCCTTCAACCTTAATTTGCTATTGCAGCTTCACAGTATTCTGCTTGATAGCGTGCGCGGGAGAAATAAGGCACGGGGACAGTTTCGCGTGGAACAAAACTGGATCGGCCCTCCTGGTTCGACGATCGAGGAAGCCCGTTTTGTGGCGCCCGCGCCCCACTTTTTAAAGAACCATCTCGACAATTGGGAAAAATACTACCATGGTGAGGAGCGCGATCCTTTGGTACAGCTGGCTATCGTGCACGCCCAGTTCGAGATCATTCACCCCTTCTTGGACGGCAATGGCCGCTTAGGACGCATTCATGTTCCGCTATTTCTGCACGAGAAGAAACTCCTCTCGCGGCCGATGTTTTACATCTCCAGCTATTTGGAGGCGAATCGCGAAGAATACGTCGACAGGCTCCGTGATCTGGGCCGACCCAAGAGCTGGGATCGCTGGATAGACTTCTTCCTTCGCGCGGTGACGGAGCAGGCCAGGGCCAACGCCGCCACAGCTCGTGCCATCATCGAGCTTTACGAGCGGCTGAAGACTAGGCTGATCGAACTGACGCACTCTCGATATGCCGTGCCACTCCTCGACCACCTATTCGACCAGCCGATTTTCCAAAGTGGCCAGTTGACGCGACACAAACACATGCCAAGCGTACCCACAATCATGCAGATGTTGAGGAGACTACGCAAGTCCGGAATACTCAAGACGGTTCGTGAGGGACGAGGGCGCCAAGCGGAGATCTTTGCGTTCGTGGAGCTACTAAACCTTTGCGAAGGTAAGAAGGTTGTGTGACTTTCACGCCGGATCGGAGCAACAAAGACCCTACTGCAGCAACCCAAACACTCCTACCCCATTGGTTGTTCCCACATATACTTTGCCATTGGTGATCATCGGCGTGATGAACTTGTTTCCCGCGCCGAACTGATCTCTTCCGCCGGACGCCTGGTTGCTGTTATATAGCTCACGCGAAAGATTGGTCGCGTCGTAAGCATGGAGAACGGCCGTGCCGCCATTCTCGGCGGCCCACAGGATCGCATTACTCGTCCCATTCGCAGAGACGCTCGGAGTCGCGCCAGGATAGCCGAAAGCATTACCGGTTTGCGACGTCGGCGTGCCCGCGAGCTGCGCGTTGCTGATGGCGAAGGCCTTGATGTTATCTCCCACCGCGCCGTAGTAAACCGTGTTGTTGAAGTAGGCGGGCATAGAAAATACAGAACCCGATAAACCGCCCTGGATTTCCTGATAAATATTGTTCTTGCTCGGACTAAACTTCCCCATCGCATCACGGTCCACCACGTAGATGTTCGAGTCCTTGCCTGCACCGACCGCAAGGTGGCGGGTTTGACCTGAGCTATCCGTGAAGTCGGGCAGAAGCAGGGCCCCTCCCGAGCCGAGGTCTTCATCCGAGCCGTTTTCTGCACCTTGATTGAACATTTCGAAGTAGTCGGCGACGGCTAGTTTTTGATTCACAGTCGAGATCCTGAGGAAGGCATTTCCGAAATCACCCTCGCTGGGAAATCCATTCGCATCGAGTGTGTTGTCGAACGTGCCGTTCGCGTCAAGCAGAAAAATGTTTCCGAAAGTGTCCGCAGCCAGCCCAGCCCCACTCATCCAAACCGATCCTTCATTGCCATTCGGAGTCAGGTTCAACACACTGACCGGCGCCAACGTTGATTCGTCGAAGCTCATGATCCAACCGGTATAGGGGCGAGCGTCACAATGCGAGGTCCATCCCGTATAGACCACGCCGTTCAGCAAGAGCAGGCCAGCTCGTTCTGCGTATTGCCCGGGCGCAAAGACAACGTTTCCTCCCGAACTGTTGTCGCCTGTTCCAGGGAAAGAAGCCTGAATATTCTGAGGGCCGCCAAACTCTTCCGCGCCGGTAGTCACGTCCAGAGCGTGCAGTCGCTGATGATAGTTTCCGGATCCGTCCTTCGACATTGCGACTACGTAGATCGTTCCGTGCGGGCCCGCTTTGGGGTCGATGACCGGAGTTGAAGTGACGCCGATTTCCGGCGTGATTTGCGAACAGCCATGGTCGTCGCTAGTGGATTCGCCCGCGGCCAGCGTCGAGATCTGCCAGAGAAGCGTTCCGCCGTCGGCATCGAAACCGTAGACACTGCCGTGCTCCGTCTCCACATACAGGAGGTTGTGCGTCCCCTGGTTGGGAACGCTGACCTGCGCAAGGTAGAGCGGCTGTGCATCCACTCTACCGTCCACATTGATCACAAAGAGCTTGCCAAAAGTCGAAGAGTTGACGTTGCTCGGTGTGAGAATGGTTTCCGTCAGATTCTGCCCGGTGCGCGCGGTGTCGTTGTGATACGTCGTGACGTCGGTTCCCGTCGTGCCCGGCGGCGGAGGTGGTGGCGGGGATTGTTTTGCCGGCGAGCTACTATTGCAGCTCACCAGATGCAAAGTCAGGAATGCAGCTACGAGAAGTGTAGTGAGAACGCTGCAACCAACTACCGCACCTTTCGGCACTCCGCTCTTTTTAAATCTCTTCACAAACCTTGCCCTGCTTCGGCCCGTGACATAAGAATCACAATAAGCCTAAATCATCAGCGTTGCTTAGTTTTGTCAAGGCCGTCGCGGCGTTTACCAAGATGACGCTCTCCAAGCATTAGAGCACTCTGCAGGCGAGCCGGCCTCTATAATCGCGCGAAGCCCAAAAACATCCTTCGACAATTGCTATTCATGCGACAGCAACTCGCGAGCATGGAGAAATCGACCGCCCACAGCCTAATCCGCCCGGTCATGCCAGAATTGGATACCCTTCGCGGCATTGCGGTTCTCGGCGTGTTCTTCCTGCACGCTTTCGCGTGGCAATACCGAGGTCTGCACTTCGGCGCGCTGGGAAGGTTTTTTCTGGCCGCAACTCAGCCCGGTTGGATTGGGGTGAATCTTTTTTTTGTGCTCTCCGGTTTTCTGATTACCGGCATTCTGCTGGACTCGAAGCGCAACCCGCACTTTTACCGGCGTTTCTACACGCGACGCGCGCTCAGAATTCTTCCCGCATATTATGCGTTGTTACTTCTCCTTCTGTTGCTGCATTCCTCTTCGTTTGGATTTGTGGGACTGAGTTTTGTATACCTCGCGAACGTGACTGATCTCTTCGGTGTCGCATGCGGTTACGGGCCGCTGTGGTCGCTCGCGGTAGAAGAGCATTTCTATATTTTCTGGCCTGCGGTTGTCCACAAACTCTCGACCACACGCCTCGCGACAGTTTCAGCGGGGATCGTAGTGTTCGTGCCGATCCTACGTGCGGTCTGTTTCAATCTAGGATGGGGCAAGGACGGATTGGCCTGGTATACCTGGTTCGTCGCCGATGGACTGGCGGCGGGAAGTCTGCTCGCGATCGTTCTCCGAACCGCTATTACCAGAAAACGAGTCGAACGGTTGTGCGCATTGCTATTGGTTTCCAGCCTGGTGGTGGGCATTCTCGGGCGGCCGTTCGGGATCACGACGCGCGAACGCTTGCTGGGCGCAGCCTTGCAACACACGACTGTCAATATTTTCTTTGCGGGAGTTTTGCTGCTCTTTCTGCTCGCCGGCACCAGTTCCAAAAAGCACTACGTCCATAATTCTGTGCTTCGCTTCTTCGGATACATCAGCTACGGCTTATATCTGAACCACATTCTCGCTTTTCGAATGTATAACAGAATCTGCCTTCGTTACTGGCCCTCGCTTGTTCCTTCGAATAATCACTTCGAACTGGTGGTACTGAAGTTTGCGGTGGGGGGCGGGTTTGCGGTTGGAGCCGCCTACCTGTCGCGGAAGTATTTCGAAGAGCCGTTTCTGCGAATCAAAGACCGCATGGCGCGCAACGCGGACGCTGAACTCCCAGCCTGGACGACACCGCATTTGCCATCCCTGCAGAACCTCGTTGTCGCAGAGAAATTCACAAGCTTCGCTCCGACTTCGCGAGATTGATCCAGACTAGCTTACGGTGAACCTGAAGTGCTTTACTTCAAATCGATCCGAAGGATTATGTTTACAATCTTGCGGTCATCAAATTGGCTCACCGTTTTTATCTCGCTCTTTTGACCCTTGTACTGGGCATAGACCTCGTAATCGATGTTCGGGGACAGCTCAGGAAAGTGGTAAGCGCCGTCGGGGCCGATGATGTAACTCTTCACCGCTAGGGTACGCGTATTCGCGAGGTAAACGATTGCATCCGGCAGTGGATTGTCGTGCCGGTCAAGGACCTTGCCCGTCAACATGCGGCCAACGGTGTCTTTGTCCTTGTCTTTCGAGTAAGGAGAAGCCGCCGCGGCGACGCCGAGGAACAGCGCCACCAGAGCCACAACTTGGTACTTTTTCATCTGGTTTCTTCCCCTAGCTTACCGACAACCACCTGGCAGCGTGTTGTTATTTTAGATGCACACCGGTATCGACGCGTTCATCCGCATCTACATGCACCTTGACCTCTTCGCCTTGTATCGGATTTCCGTTCTTGGATTTGAGACCCTTCAGGTCAGCCGAGATCACGTAATCCTGCGTGCCCGCCGGAACCCGCTGGGCGAACTCACCGCTGTGATTCGAATATTGCTCCCAGCGGACTTTCTTTTCGCCTTCGCGGCGAATCTTTATCTTCACTCCGTAAACCGGGCGGTCATCCGGACCCCACACTGTACCGAAGATTAGGGCATAGGGCTTTTCGTGCTTATCTTCTGCAGCA
>Ga0228598_1000113_pt1 | contig 13599 bp, 11 predicted proteins | sample CZU4metagenome_FD_182726 | JGI IMG/M metagenome (GOLD analysis project Ga0228598, IMG submission 182726) | Spruce rhizosphere microbial communities from Bohemian Forest, Czech Republic - CZU4 | ecosystem: Host-associated > Plants > Roots > Rhizosphere | place: Czech Republic: South Bohemian... | reverse complement strand
CGTTGGCACCGCAGGCCACATCGACCACGGCAAGACCACACTGGTCAAAGCGCTGACCGGCATCGATGCCGACCGTCTTGAAGAAGAAAAGCGCCGTGGGATCACAATCGATATCGGCTTTGCCAATCTTGAGTTGCCCCTGCCCGGTGGCGAAACTCTGCGGCTTGGGTTTGTCGATGTGCCAGGACACGAGCGCTTCGTGCGCAACATGCTGGCCGGGGTTGGCGGCATTGATCTGGTGCTGCTGGTAATTGCGGCGGATGAATCGATCAAGCCGCAGACGCGCGAACACTTTGACATCTGCCGCCTGCTCTCGATACGGCGCGGCATCACGGTGTTGACCAAGTCCGACGCGGTCGATCCAGAGACGTTAGCGGTAGTGCGAGCCGAGGTCGAAGACTTCCTGCGCGAGTCGTTTCTCGGTCACCCCAGTCTCGGTCACCCCAGTCTCGGTCAACCCAGTCTCGGTCGGCCCAGTCTCGGTCAGCCCAGTCTTGGTCAACCCAGTCTTGGTCAACCCAACCCCATCGTTGCCGTGAGTTCGCTGACTGGCGCAGGGATTGACGAGCTGAAGCGCGAACTTGTGAGAGTCGCACGCGAGATTCCAGCGAAGAATTCAAACGCGATTGCCCGCCTGCCCATCGATCGGGTCTTCACTATGAAAGGTTTTGGGACGGTGGTGACCGGAACGCTGATTTCCGGGGTCATCCGCAGAGAAGACGAGCTTGAAGTATTTCCCAGCGGGCGGCGAGTGCGAGTGCGCGGTGTTCAAGTACATGGGAAATCGGCCGAACAAGCGGTTGCTGGACAACGCACAGCGCTGAACCTCGCGGGCGCGACCACCGACGAATTGGCGCGAGGAATGATGCTGGCTCCGGTTTCGACTTTTCATGCCACCTCGCGACTGGATGTGGATTTGTCGCTTCTGTCTTCGGCAAAACCGCTGAAGGACCGCGCTCGCGTCCACTTTCACTCTTACACCTCCGAAACCATCGCCACCGTCGTGCTATATGGGAAGATGCAGGTAGAACCGGGCGAAAGCGCTCTCGCACAACTGCGATTGAGCGAACCCGTGCTGTTGCTTCCGGGGGACCGGTTCATCATTCGACAGTTTTCGCCCGTGATCACCAGTGGCGGCGGTGTGGTCGTCGAAAATACTCCGCCGCGTAAGGTAAAGAACTCGGCAGACTACGCTCGGTTCCTGAGGATCCTTGCAGAAGAACTCAGGGCGGGCAGTTTGCGCACGCGGGTGATGGCAAGCGGCGCAAGGGGTCTGGGCATCGCGGAAGCTGTCGCTCGCACGGGCTGGACTGCACAACAGATTGTTGCAGGGGTCTCCGAGAATCCCGAAGTTGTCCGTATCCGTGACATTTTCATCTCGAAGCCGGCGTTGGACCTTGTCCGGAAAGATCTTATTTCGGCTCTGGACACGTTTCATAAATACAATGCTCTGGTTGCCGGCATGAGCAAAGAGGAGTTGCGAGGACGATTTTCCGACGTCATGCCCGAAGTCTTTGACAGCGTGTTCAACGAGGCGGCGCGCGCCGGAAAGATTGAACTGTCGGGCGAGTTGGTCCGCCTGCCGGGACGCGGCGTGGTGATGAAAGATGAAGAAGCCGAGTCGAAGAAGATCATCGAAGCCGCATTTGCGACCGCCGGGCTCAAAGTGCCCGCGCTGAAAGATGTGCTGGCGGGATTGAAGGTAGATAAGACGCGGGCGCAGAAGATTGTCACGCTACTGCTACGGGACAAAGTTCTGGTGAAGATTTCCGACGATCTGGTCTTTCATCAGAACGCGCTGGGCAATCTACGCAAACGGATAGTTCTGGAGAAGGCGAAGTCTCCCAAGCTGGATGTAGCGCGCTTCAAAGACTTGACTGGAGTGACCCGCAAATATGCGATCCCTTTGCTGGAGTATCTCGACCGCGAGCATGTGACCCGCAGGGTCGGGGATGAGCGGGTGATTCTGTAGGGAGCAATCAGCATTCAGCACTCAGCATTCAGCCCCGGAGCACTTTGCATTTGGCGTTTGGCCCTTTGGATTTCTGTCGGGGCACAGATTTTTGGCCAAATGCTGAGTGCTGACTGCTGACGGCTGCCCCACCCAAAGGTACCGGCTGTCCAGAAAGTTACTTCTGTTTCCACAGCGCAAGGGAGTATGCTGCGCGCATGGGTGTGTCGGTTTCGGTGCTGGCCAGCGGTAGCCGGGGAAACAGCATGATTGTGCGAAGTTCGTCGACCAGGATCCTGGTCGATGCGGGCATTTCCTGCCGCGAGACTTTCAAGCGCATGAAGGATGCCGGAGACGACCCGCACTCACTTTCCGCCGTCGTGATCACCCACGAACACACTGACCATGTGTCGGGTCTCCTGGTGTTGGCGCGGAAACTAAAAGTTCCTGTGTACATGACGGGAGCCACCCACCAGGCCTGGTCAAGATCCATGCGCGACGCCGCTGGCCAGCGTCCGCAGCTGGAGCGGCTGGAATTCTTCTCTTCCGGCCACAGCTTCCACATCGGAGACATTGGCATTACGCCTTTCACCATTCCTCACGATGCGGTCGATCCCGTGGGTTTTACCTTCCGTGCTGAGGGCATCAAAATCGCGATTGCCACCGATCTCGGACGGCTGCTCGCAAATGTGAAAGACAATTTGCGGGCCTGCGATGTGCTGGTGATCGAATCTAATCACGATCTGGAAATGCTGCGCAATGGGCCTTATCCCTGGTCGGTGAAACAACGCGTCGGCAGTCCGACCGGGCACCTATCCAACGAGAAACTCGCGGAATTCTTTGCCACCGGCTATGACGGGCACGCATCCTATATAGTGCTGGCGCATCTCTCGGAGCAGAATAATCATCCTGAATGCGCTTTGCGGGAGGCGGAAAAAGCGCTGGCGGGCCGCCGGACCCTGTTGCAGAATCGGGTCATGTTGGCGGCACAAACCGAGCCTACGCAACCTATCCGCTTGTAAATTGATCTCTTGTGGGTGAGACTAAGAGCATCCGTAGTTCATATGAGTGAGTGTATCGATCCCATCGTAGGCAAGATTTTGGCGGGCTGGCGGTATGATATTTCCGGCCTGGCGCCGGAGATGGGTGGCGACTACGAGGAACATTTTGCAGCCTGCGAACACTGCCGCAGCCGGCAGCGCCTGCATCGCACCATTGACATCGCGTTGATTGCCCTGGCATCGGTTTCCGCTGGGCTCTTCCTTCTGGCTTTTGGAGTGATTCGGCACTTTGGTCCGCGAAACGCCTTCTGGCTGGAGATTGCAGCCCTGGTCGGCTTTGCGTTGTCAGCATTGATCTGGCTGATCGTGGCGGTGGCTACGCCGGCGCCCATGGCGGTGGTGGACGTGGCCAGAATTGGCGCACGCCATGTGCATGACCGCCTGCCAGCGGAAATTCGTGAACGCCTTCCCGAAGAACTGCGTTTGAAGATTACTGGCTCGTAAACATATGCAGCCCTTTTCCAGGACTGTCGGGCTTTTGCTGCTAGCGGCGGTAACTATCGTCCCTTTGGCAGCTCTAGATTTTCTCCCGGATGCAGCATCGCACGAGCGACCGGCCGGGTGCCATAACGATGGAGGGAGCGTTCCCGCGCCCGAACCCGCTAGCCACAGTTGCTGTCAGGGTGCGCATCATCCCGCAATACTTCAATCTTCCGCTTCGCTAACGTCCTTTCAACGCTCAACTAAGATTGATTTCTTCCCGTATTCCGTTGCATCGGCTTGGTTGGCCGGGTTCCGGAATGTAGTCATCGTGTCTGGCGATCCGCCGATTACGTCACCCCTGCGCGTCTAGCTTCCGGAATCATCCGTCTGCGAATGTCTTTTTTTTGAATTGCATTCCTTTGTGTGGCTTTGTGTCCTTTGTGGTCAACGTTTCTGAGGTATCAACCACAAAAAGTGCACAAAGGAAAACATGTCGACGCACGAGAGTCATTTATGCGAAGAGCAGGGTTATGTTTTCCGGTCATTGCACTCCTGGTGATTTCGTCCTTAGCCCAGAATGCGGACCCCGACAAGAACATGTCCGAGCAGAACCAGTCAGCGCAGACGATGCCGAACGTGTCGGGAATGAATATGAATGACGCTGCCTTAGCCTCGATGCCTTCCTTTCACGCTTCTTCCGGCACGGCATGGCAGCCGGCCTCGGTTACGGACCCGATGTGGATGATCTCTCGCGGCGGTTGGGAGTTGATGTTTCACGGAACCGTATTCATCACTTACAACCAGCAGGGTGGGCCGCGCGGCGAGTGCAAAGCGGAATCGACGAATTACTTAATGACCATGCAGCAGCACCGGCTGTTCTCAGGCACACTTCTGTTGCGGCAGATGTTTTCGGCGGAGTCACTGACCTCGCCTCATCCAGGTTTTCCCGAGCTCTTTCAAACCGGTGAAACTTATCACGGGCTGCCGCTGGTCGATCATCAGCATCCCCATAATGTTTTTGCCGAACTGGCTGCGCTCTACACCTTGCCGGTTAATGAGAAAGTTACCTGGCTGCTTTATGGCGGCCCATCGGCTGAGCCCGCGCTAGGGCCAGTGACGTTTATGCATCGGCAGTCCGCGTCAGAGGATCCGGAAGCGCCCCTGGGCCATCACTTGCAGGATTCCACGCATACAAGTTTTGGCGTGGTGACGACCGGCTTCATCTTTAATCTTTCCAAGCTTGATCTGTCCAAGCTCGGCTTCCTCAAGGTTGAAGGTTCAGCCTTCAACGGACACGAACCCAACGAACAGCGCTGGAGCATTCAGCTGGCCGCGCTCGATTCCTGGTCATTCCGTGTGACCGCAGCCCCCACGCGCAACTGGACCGCACAGTACAGCTACGGACGACTGTCGCATCCAGAGGCTCTCGAACCGGGCGACCAGCAAAGGCAAACTGCGTCGCTTGAATACAATCGGCAGCTTTCTGCAGGGATGGGCAAAGGATACTGGGCTACATCCCTGATCTGGGGCCGGGTGCAAAAGGAGTTCGAGCTTTTTCCTCTCAACAGCTACCTGCTGGAATCGACCCTGAACTTTTTCGCCCGGAATTATGCCTACACGCGCCTGGAACTGGTAGACAAAGACGAGCTGTTTCCCGAGGCCGCGACGCATCCGTCGTACCGCATTGGCGCGTACACCTTCGGAGGAGTGCGCGATTTCGTGCACAACCAGCATTGGCAGGTTGGGCTCGGCGGGGATGTAACTTTCTATTCGAAGCCCGCGGTGCTGGACCCCTTTTACGGAGACAACCCCGTTTCTTTGCATGTCTTCATTCGAGTGCGGCCAGGGTTGATGGAGCCCATGCACTAAGGCAGGAGTGTTGTATTGTCAATTCGGATACATCCCAGATTTCGGCGCTCAAGTCCGCGCGATCCGCGCACAATTAGTGCATGGAGCCCCAGCGGAAGTTGCTGCAAACCGTCCGCATCGCCCTATTGGTGAGTATCGCCCTTTATGTTTTCATCGGCGAGCGCATAGAACGGAGTACGTCCGCGGCGCCGGACCGCAACATCTATTTCGTCGTCACTCTGGTCGCGATCACGACGGTGGGCATCATCTTCGCAGTGTGGCGGCTGTTTGTGTTGCGCTCCGAGGCTACGCTGGCGGATCGCGCCGAAGACAGGACCGCCTTGAAGCGCCGGTGCAGAGGCTACATTTTCACCTATGCCTTGTGCCAGACAGTAGCCCTATTCGGACTTGTGTTGCGGTTTATGGGTTTTACGCTTTCCGAGGTCGCGCCCTTCTACGTCGTGGGCTTCGCCCTCATGCTCCTCTTCGGCCCGCGGCGGCCTCGAATCACGTAGGTGCGGACGCCCTCGTCCGCATCCGGATCAGGGTGATTGGGGTTACGCGATTCTGGCTACGCCTTGATGTGGCAGCTTGCCAGGCCCTTCTTTTCCAGATACTGCTGGTGATAATCCTCGGCCTCGAAGAATGACACCGCCGGCACAATCTGGGTGACGATTGGCTTGCTGAAGCGCCGTGATTTTTCCAGTTGTTCTTTCGACGCCTTGGCTTCGGCTTCCTGTTCCGGAGTGTGAAAGAAAATAGCCGAGCGATACTGTGTGCCCCAGTCCGGCCCCTGCCGGTTGAGCTGCGTCGGATCGTGGTTCTCCCAGAACACTTCAAGCAGCTTGTCGTAAGAAAGCTTTGCTGGATCGTACTCGATTTCCACCGCTTCGGCATGACCAGTGCGGTCGGTGCAGACGTCCTTATAGCTCGGATTTGCGGTCTGCCCGCCGGTGTAGCCAACCCGGGTCGAGATTACACCCGGCAGTTGGCGGAAGGTAGCCTCGACTCCCCAGAAACAGCCTGCAGCAAAAGTAGCTTTAGCCATAGAAATGACTCCCATTCTTAGAGTGTGGAGATTCTATTGGATGCGGCAAGCGATGGAAAGTGACAGGATGCGAGCGCGGCATGCGGACCTTTTGCGCCCTTCCAATCCGGCCGGAATGGCCCAATCCTGCGACATGCGATGTTGGCACCCCTTCGATTTTGGAAACACGGCGCTGCTACGCTGCGATAATGATTTGGTAAAGTGGGGTATCAGGCAAGATTCGTTTTCACGCACGCGCTCTAGCCCCGCGGCAAGCACTTCAAGCCTACCATGATCCATCAAACCGCCAAGATTATCCAAATTTTGACCGCTGCTGGCGCCACTGCGAGCATCGCTTACTACGCCCTGTGTCTTTGGAGCGCAGGAAAATTTCTGCGAGCGCGAAAGGAGCCGCACAAGGCCCTCCCCCAGACCCCTGTCTCCATCCTCAAACCACTCCGCGGCACCGACCCTGAAATGTACGAAAGCTTCCGCAGTCACTGCCTGCTAGACTACCCGGAGTACGAAATCATCTTCGGCGTCAGCGACACCAACGATCCCGCCGTCCAGTTGGTCGAGCAATTAAAAGCAGAATTCCCGCGCCACGCAATTCATTTAATGGTTTGCCCCGAGAAGCTGGGCAACAATACCAAAGTCAGCAATCTTGCACAGATGGTGCGCCAGTCACGTCACGAATACATCATCGTCAATGACAGCGACATTCGCGTCGAGCCCGATTATCTGCGCCGCGTACTTGCTCCTCTCGCCGATCCCACAGTTGGCTTAGTTACTTGTCTCTATCGCGGAGTAGCCAACTCGACGCTGGGCTCCAGGCTCGAGTCTCTTGGCATCAGCACCGACTTTTCCGCTGGCGTGCTGGTCGCACAAAACATCGAGCAGGGAATCCGCTTTGGTTTAGGTTCGACCCTGGCGTTTCGCCGCCGCGATCTGCAGGCCATCGGCGGTTTCGATTCTCTCGTCGACTACCTGGCCGACGATTATCAGTTGGGCAATCGTATCGCCGCCTCGGGACTGAAAGTGAGATTATCCGACATCGTGGTCGAGACTTTCCTGCCACGCTACACACTGAGCAGCTTCCTGGATCACCAACTGCGCTGGGCGCGCACAGTTCGTGATTCCCGCTTTTGGGGATATGTGGGACTTGGATTGACGTTCGGTTTGCCGTGGGCTGCGCTCGCATTGATTTTCGCCCGAGGCGCGAGTTGGGCTTGGGCGTTGTTCGCATGTACAGCAGTGATGCGCGTCATCGTCGCCATCGTGGTTGGCAGGCTTGTGCTGCACGATCGCCAAGTCGTGCGCTTCCTTCCATGGGTTCCGGTTCGCGATGCTTTCGCGCTGCTGGTCTGGATTGTGAGCTTTGCCGGTCACAAAATCGTCTGGCGCGGAGATCAATTCCGATTAGAAAACGGCAAGCTGATAAGAATGTAGGCGCGGGCGTCCCACCCGTGCGGCGCCAACTTGAACTCAGTCAGCTTTCCCCAGGCCGCGAGACGCCGTCTCCAACCCATCCGCCTCACTCTCTTCCACAACCTCGCGGACTTTTCTCGCCAGCATCTTTCCCGAGAAAGGTTTCTGCAAAAACCGCGTAGTGACCTCAACCTTTCCATGTCGGAGACCAGGGTTTTCGGCGTAGCCGGAGACAAACAGCACCTTCATGTTTGGACGCTCATCCGCCAACCACTCCGCCAGCATCGGCCCACCCATTTTCGGCATCACCACATCTGTGATCATCAGGTCGATCCGGCCAACGTGCGCCCGTGACACGCGTAGTGCTTCTTCTCCATTGCTAGCTTCCAGCACGCTGTAACCGCTTCGAGTAAGAAACTGCGACGACGCCAGCCGCACCGACGTTTCATCTTCCACCAGCAGCAAGGTCTCGCAACCACGCGGAGACCCTTCGGCCAACTTCATGATCGGGACCTCGCAGCTCAGCCCTTGTACCTGGGGCAAATAAACTTTGAACGTGGTGCCAAGTCCGGGCTCGCTGTATACCCACACGAAACCGCCGTTCTGCTTGACAATGCCATACACCGTCGCCAGCCCCAGGCCGGTTCCTTTGCCCGCCTCTTTCGTCGTATAAAAAGGTTCGAAGATGCGCGCCATGTGTTCCGGCGCGATACCCTGGCCCGAGTCGGTGACGGTAAGCAATACATAATCGCCAGGAGGCACGATCGCGTGTCGCTGAACATAGGACTCCTCGACTCGCACTCTGGCAGTTTCGATGCTGAGCCTGCCGCCGCCCGGCATAGCGTCACGCGCGTTCGCCGCCAGGTTCATTACTATTTGCTCGATTTGTGTTGAATCGGCTTTTACTTTGCCCAGATTTGCCGCGGGGGCAAACACCAACTCAATATCTTCCCCAATCAGTCGTGGTAGCATCCTCGCGATTTCCCCGATAACTGTATTCAGATCGAGGATCTGCAACAACTGCATCTGCTTGCGGCCAAACGCCAGCAACTGTCGAGTCAGGTCCGCCGCGCGCCGCGATGCGCTCATGATCTCGGCCACGTTTCGACGAAGAGGATCCGTCTCGGCCAGCGAGTCGAGCATGAGCTCGGCATAAGCGCTAATGACCAGCAGCAGGTTATTGAAGTCATGCGCTACTCCGCCAGCCAGTCGCCCGATAGCGTCCATCTTGTGCGCCTGTTGCAGATCCGATTCCAGTTTGCGCCGCTCGGTAATATCGCGGCCTGTAGAAATGAAGTGGGTAATCTCGCCAGCGCTGTCTCGCAGCGGGGTGAGCGCTTTCTCAATGATTAAAGTTTCCCCATTCTTCTTGCGGTTGGTCACAATCCCCCGAAAAATGTTGTCGGCACGAACGGTGCTCCACATCTCCTGATAGGGCTCGTCCGCATATTGCTCCGACCTGAGTATTTCGAACGACTGGCCGATAGCTTCGTCCCGCGAATATCCGGTGAGAGCTTCGAATGCCGGATTCACATACTCCATCACACCCGAGCGATCCATAATGATTAACACGTCCGCCATCTGCTCCACCGAACGCTAGAGTTTGCGAAGGGTCTCGTCGGGTTCCTGGTGCCGCTCCGCGGAGTGCGCGTCGATTGCAGCGGCAAATTCCGGACTCGTTTCGAGGCGATTGCCCTGACCCGCACCGTGACAGCCTGCCGTTTGAATCGCAGTCTCAATCACTTCTTGGTTTACTGGATCGCTCAGAAAAATGATCGGAATGCCAGAATAATGTTGGCGCATCTGCCGTAACAACTGAAACGCAACGTTGTCAGTCGAATGGTCACTGCAGAGCAGAAGGTCATAGCTTCGCTGGCGCAACTGATTGATCGAATCTTCCAGCGAGGTTGCATGTTCGAAATGTACTTGCCCATGGTTAGCCTTCTCCAGCAACTGGCACAGATCGGCGAAGTCGCGATCGCCACCTCCTACCAGCAGCAATTGCAATTGCCGTTTGCCTGTCTCCGAGATTGTTGGTTTTCCCATTCCCGCTATATCCCGCTAGTGATTACATCGGAGGTCGGGCGCTGGAGCATCGCTACCAGAGGCCGTCTTCTGAAAAGATAAAGTGACTAAAGTTCCAATTCAGGAAGGTCAAATGTAGGCGCGGGCGTGCCCGCGCGTGCGGCACAGCAAAAAAGTGCTCCTACGTTCAGCCAAGATCTTCATCAAGAGCCGCCAAAAGAAATGAAACAAACTCAATCCTGCCCGCGTACTATTCCAAGTCGTTCGAAACTGAATCAGAGCCTGCCGAACTCCGTGATGCCCACGTAGCCGTGGACGCCCCGTCCGACGCGACGCAAAGCACGGGATTCGCGTCGGGGCACAAACCAGGCGTTGCCAGTGCCAGCGAGAACAGTTAAAGGAGAACTATGTTCCAAAGATGCACAGCACTTGTCCTCGGTCTCGCCGCGCTCACGCTCTCTCCCGCGCTCGCCCAGGAAAACAATTTCACCGCCCGCCTGCTCCAAAACCGCTACCAGATCGATTTTCAGGAAGGCCGTTTGTCAGGAACCGGTCTACCCGTTCTACAAAATGCCCTCGCCGGAGCGCAGTTCGTCCTCATCGGCGAAGATCACGGCATTTCGCAGATTCCGCAATTTGCCGGCGCTGTCTGTGATCTGATCGGCCCTCAGGGATTTCGTACTATGGCCGTTGAAACTGGGCCGCTGGCGGCGAACGAACTCCAGCACTGGATTACCGGCGATTCGGGACGCGCAAGCTTGATCGATTTCGAAACGAAATTCCCGGAGACTATTGCCTTCTACAATTTTCAAGAAGAGTACGACCTGCTGACCCACTGTGCTCGCGCCGCGCAGGGCGAGCAGTTCCGTTTGTGGGGACTTGACCAGGAACTGATGGGCGCATCCGGCCTCATCCTGACCCGCATCTTGGAAACACATCCCGGCAAACAAGCTTCAGATGAAGCGCAACGCCTGCTGCAGAAAAACAACGATGCCCACGCAACCGCGGTCAAGAGTGGCAGTCCAGGCGACATTTTCATGATGACCGCCTCCGATGTCGAACTTAACAATCTCAAAGATCTGCTCCACAAGGAAGGAAATCCGACCAGCCAAGCGTTGATCGAAGCCCTGATCAAGAGCCGCGACATCTACCAGAAAAATATGAATGGTTCCGGCTACGAATCCAATCGGGAGCGGGCGCTGTTAATGAAATCGAATTTCGTGAGCGACTACAAGCAAGCCACACAGGCTGATGGCGCCCCGCCCAAAGTATTGCTCAAGTTCGGCGCCTGGCATATGTACACCGGGATCAATCCACTGAGAAACAACGATATGGGAAACTTCGTCACCGAATTAGCCGACGGTCAGGGCGCAACTTCGCTGCACATCGCGATCTTGGGAGTGAAAGGTTCCCAACTGCGTTTCGCCGGCATCGGGCGCCCCTATCAACCCGCGGACTTTAACTTAGCCGAAGACAAAGACTCCGATTTCTTATTCCTCAAGCCCATGTTCGACAACCTTGAATCCGAAGGGTGGACCATGTTTGATCTCCGTGGCCTTCGCAAAGGATTTCGTTCTCTCGAACCGGTCGACAAAGAAATGGAACGCATCATCTTCGGATACGACCTGCTGGTCCTGATTCCAAACGCAACCCCTTCGAAACAGATCCAGTAGTCTGTCGTAGGGTATAGCGATCAGAACGATTTCCCGGGTTGATTGGTGTTGGGTTTCTCCGCGCACCCTGCGGCCGTTCTCCGCGACCTCTGCGATTTAAGACTTTGTGCAACAACTTTTTCAAAATCCTAAAACGCAGAGACCGCAAAGAACAGCCGCAGAGTGCGCGAAGACAACAACCCCTTCTGACGAATCGTCGAGCAATCCCACGGCCAGGTTGTGGGCTGTTTTGGATTTCTTGGTCCGGCAGAGGATGCTGGCCGTTTGGCTGTGGCATTGCACCTATCACCCGACGATCGCTGCATGCCCGTGAATTGAAAGCAGCCCACTACGCACGGCCGGCCCCACCTTCCACAACCAGCCCTATTGGAGGACAATAGTTAAATACTTCCGGGTGAGGTGACTATGCGGCATAACCTGTCTGAACTTCTCTGCGTTGCACTTTTAACTCTTGCTACATCGGCTTTCGCTCAACAGATCCGCGGCGACTACGTCGAGACTCGCAGCGCCGACGTTTACACCGGTCAGTGTTTCGCAAATGGCGAGGTCAACCTCGTAGGCGATGAAGCGATTCTCGCGTGGCACGTCCAGAGCGGAAGCTGGGATGGCGTTCCTCTGGACGGCTTGACGGTCGCCGCTGCGGTTCACGCCCATGCCACTTTGGGCGACCCCTACGAGAACCCCTATCCAGCACAGGCCGTCCTGCTCGTCGATGACCAGGCGACTCCACAGCAGATCTCAGCGCTGGTCGCGTTTGCGCACCAAATGGGAGGTGAACTTCTGCGTCACGCCGACAGGATAATCCCAGCTCCCATGGAACTCGCGGTCAATCCCGAGCGGCACGGAGTTGCGCTGCTGCGCGCCGGACAGTTCGCTACGGTGCAAACCCGCCCCGTGAATGAGAAAGACCATGTCTGCGGTAACGAAGTGACTTTCTATCCGCCACTCACCCAACTGACCCACTCGATGCCTGCGGTCGCCCTCACGGATTCCTATCGGGGGCCAGGGCTCGATGTAGATTGGGAGTCGCACGGAAGGCGCAGCGCTTTCGTGGGCACCTTCGTTCGCTAGCTGACATAGCAGTGCTCGAAACAGGCTACTCTTGCGGCTTTCGGCCTCAAGCAAGGTCCTCTGCGTCGCCCATTTGCCAAACGAACTTCTCTTCAGACCAAAGTAATGGCTCGAATTACCAAAGCGCATGCACGTGGGACATCTGTTAGTCCAAGGTCACGGGTGAGATGGTGAGCTTGTATTTCTCGATTGAGGAAGCCGGCTACCCATGGAAAAAGGTGATTTTCTGGACGAGGTTCATGTGCGAATCCTGCGGGTCACGGAAGATCTGCGGGCCATTCAGCAGACGTTGAACTGCGCAGCCATGCAAGCGCCGGGCGATCCGGAACTCATGGAAGCTCTCTGTCAGTTGCCCGAGATCGAATCCCTGCACGTACTGAGGTCGGCCCTCGATCAGATGCGCCACTTCCTCTGGTTCTACATGCAGGTCATGACAAATGAATCCGAAGAAGGCGACAAGTTGCGTCAGGGCTTTGCCCCGAATCCAGCCGAGGAGGGCATGATCAGCCCGAGAGTGGCGGCCGCCGAGAAGTTCAAACGCGCCGCCGACACTGCGCTACTGCAATATCTGTCCGACGGCAAGGCTCGTAAACCGAACTAAGCTGGCAGACCGTTTCCGGCAAGCTACACAAGTCTTTTCGACAAATCCCACACTAGCCAGGTCGATTGCACCCTCGAAAGCATGGAGGACGGGGTGGGAATCGAACCCAACGATGATCGGTTTTGCAGACCGACGCCTTGCCACTTGGCTACCCGTCCTCTGGCGCGGGCCCCGGTGTAGTTACGGCTGGAGGTACCTCACCGACGCCCGCATGAGTGTTACATAATTATGTCTATCAAATTAGTAGTCTATATACAATCCCCTAAATTGCCTCCAAACTTTCTTCTCTTTTATCCCGCGTACGATACAAATCTTTACAATCAAAACTCTTGCATCTCCGGCTGGGAAACTAAATCCAATAGAATAATATTGATGATCCGGCGTCGGCCGCGCAGGGCACAATCCGAAGCTGTCCGAAAGGATAGCGGTGCCAGGCATTATTCTTTCTCGAATATTCTTATCTGCGGATTGACTGTGCGCAGCCGCCGTTT
>Ga0228598_1000112_pt1 | contig 13605 bp, 13 predicted proteins | sample CZU4metagenome_FD_182726 | JGI IMG/M metagenome (GOLD analysis project Ga0228598, IMG submission 182726) | Spruce rhizosphere microbial communities from Bohemian Forest, Czech Republic - CZU4 | ecosystem: Host-associated > Plants > Roots > Rhizosphere | place: Czech Republic: South Bohemian... | reverse complement strand
GCTCGCCGGGCAGCCGAGGCTGTGTTCGCGCTGTACCAGCCCACGCTTATTCTGTCGGTGGGCTTCGCTGGGGCGCTCGATCCGACATTGAAAGTGGGAGACATCTTTGCGCCGAGCCGCGTGCTTGATGCCCGCGACGGTAGCCGCACGGAAATGCCCGCAGGGCATGGCGTCCTGGTCAGCGCGGCTGGGGTTGCGGGTGTAGAGCAGAAGGCGAAGTTAGCGGAGTCCTACGGGGCGCAGGCAGTCGACATGGAAGCGGCAGCCGTGGCGCGAGGCGCGCAGGCGCGAGGTGTGGGCTTTCTGGCAGTGAAGGCAATCTCGGATGAGAGCGACTTTCATATGCCGGCGCTGGATCGCTTCATCGATGAGAGGAACCAATTTAAGACGGGAAGGTTCGCGATTTTTGCGGTGTTGCGTCCGTGGCTTTGGCCGCAGGTAATCCAACTGGCCAGAAATGGTGCGAAAGCATCACGGGCACTCTGCGCTGAGCTGGAGCGGTACATCCAAGAGCCGGATGTTTCGGCGCAGGAGTTGCATCCAATATCCAAGGCATTCGAGTGACGCTGAAGCGCAGGGTCCCTCGACTCCGCTCGGGATGACAGGGTGTTTAGGATTGCGAGCAAGAATACATGGCCATCGCGGGACAATTTACGATCGAAGATATGAAGCGGGCGATCCCGATCACGATGCAGGCAGCCGTCTATCGCGGCGTGAACGATGTTCGAGTGGAAACGGTCCCGGTGCCGAAGATCGGGGCGGGTGAACTGCTGGTCCGCGTGCACACTTGCGGTATCTGCGGAACCGATCTCAAGAAAATCTCCAGCGGTTCGCACTCTGCGCCACGCATCTTCGGGCACGAAACCTCAGGCGTGGTCGCCGCAGTAGGTCAGGGAGTCAGCCAGTTTAAGCCGGGCGATCGCGTGGTCGTATTCCATCACATTCCATGCGGCGAGTGCTACTACTGTCGTCACAAGACTTTTGCCCAGTGCGAGACTTACAAGAAAGTCGGATGCACAGCGGGCTTCGAACCATCAGGCGGCGGATTCGCGGAGTATGTTCGCGTAATGGATTGGATTGTCCGCCACGGAACCGTTCGCATCCCGGACGGAATCTCGTTTGAGCAAGCCTGCTTCGTCGAGCCCGTGAACACATGCATGAAGGGGATTGAGACGCTGCAACTTATGCCCGGCGAGAGTGTTCTAGTTATTGGACAAGGGCCTATCGGCATCATGTTGAGTACATTAGCTAAACGGTCTGGGGCTACAGTAGTAACTTCCGATTTGTATCCCCAGAGGCTTACAATATCTAAAAGCTTCGGATTAGAGAATGGGATCGATGCTTCGCGTGCCGACACGGTGAAAACGGTCAGGGAACAGACCGAAGGTCGGGGCGCCGACGCAGCGATTGTTGCTGTAGGTGGTAACGGTTTAATTCGGACCGCCATGGATGCGGTGCGTCCGGGCGGCAGGGTTTTGTTGTTCGCGCAGACGGTTCGCGGCGAGGCGACGATTGATCCAGCTGCGATCTGTGTGGACGAGAAAAGATTGTTGGGATCCTATAGCGCGTCGGTTGAATTGCAGGAAGATTCGGTTCGCTTCGTGATGAGCCGCGAGATGGACTTGGAAGGTTTGATCAGTCACCGCTTTTCTTTGTCGGACAGTGTGGAAGCCTTGCAACTGGCGGCGCATCCCCAGCCGGATTCGATGAAGATTGTGATTCAAGCGGGCAGTTCGTGGGAAGGAAATAGAAATTGAACGGAAAGATGACGGCAGCGGTCCTCTATGGCAAAGAGGACGTAAAAATCGAACGAGTTCCCATTCCCCGCGTGGGCGATGGTGAAGTGTTAGTGAAAGTGCAAGTCGCCCTGACTTGTGGGACGGATCTCAAGGTATACCAGCGCGGATACCACGCGCGCATGATCGTTCCTCCTGCGTTATTCGGACACGAACTGGCGGGAGTGATCGAGGAAGTTGGCCCGGGCGTGCGCGCGTTCAAGAAGGGGATGCGAGTGGTGGCGCTGAACTCCGCGCCCTGTCAGATGTGTTTTTACTGTTCGAAGCATCAGGCCAATCTTTGCGAAGATCTGTTGTTCAACAATGGGGCTTATGCGGAATACATTCGAATTCCGCGGCGAATCGTTGAGATCAACATGCTGGCGATCCCGCCCGATGTGAGCTATGAAGAGGCGGCGATGGTTGAGCCTTTGGCCTGCGTGCTTCGTGGGTTGCACGAAACCGGTGTGGAGATCGGAGACACGGTGACCGTGGTCGGAGGCGGCCCCATTGGCTTCATGTTCATTCAGGTGGCTAAGGCGGTTGGATGCAACGTGATTTCTGTGGTGAAGCGCGATGCTCAAGTGCAAGCGGCGAAACACATGGGCGCGCACGACGTAGTACAAATCACTAAGGTGAAGGATCCTGTAGAAGCCGTACGGATGCTTTCCCCTGAGAAGCGCGGCAGTGATGTGGTGATCGAGGCGGTGGGACGTCCGGAAGCCTGGGAGATGGCCATTGACATGGTGCGCAAAGGCGGGACGGTGAACTTCTTTGGCGGTTGCGCTAGCGGCACTAAAGTGCAGCTCGACACCAACCGGTTGCACTATTCGGAGGTCACGCTGAAAGCCACCTTCCATCACACGCCGGAGACTGTGCGCCGAGCCTTCGCGCTGATCGCCGAAAAGAAGATTCGTTCGACCGATTACATTACTGGCGAAGCGCCACTATCCAGGCTGCAGCAGGTTTTCCATCACATGCTGAACCGCAACGGCGATATCAAGACCGCAATCATCCCCGGGCACTGAGTCGGGATTTCTCTGGGGATGCGCGGATCCCAAGCGCCTACATTGAAACTGATCATGTCATCGATTGCCAACGACGCCCGGACTGCAACTATTTCCTCAAGCTTGGAGGGGTGGGGCAGTCTTCCGGCTGAGTACGCCATTCCCGAGAAAGCCCCAAGCCTTGCTGAGGCTGAGGAGTACTGTCGTCGTCTGGCGCGTTCGCACTACGAGAATTTTTCGGTTGCGAGCTGGTTTCTTCCCGAGCGGCTGCGGCAGGATTTCTTCAATGTCTATGCCTATTGCCGGATTTCGGATGACCTGGGCGATGAAGTCGGCGATGCCAACGCATCTTTGCGGCTGCTTGACCAATGGGAAGCCGAACTCGACGCGTGCTACGCCGGGAGCCCGCGGCATCCCGTGTTTGTGGCCCTAGCCGGGACGGTGCGCAAGTGTGAAATTCCGAAGCAGACATTTGTCGATCTGCTGACCGCGTTTCGTCAGGATCAAAGAGTCTCGCGCTATTCGACATTCGAGGACGTTCTCGGCTATTGCCGTTACTCGGCGAATCCGGTTGGGCATCTCGTCCTCTACGTATGCGGCTACCGGGATGCGGAGCGTCAGGCGCTTTCAGATTTCACCTGCACTGCGCTGCAACTGGCGAATTTCTGGCAGGATGTGAGCCCGGACTATGTCAACGGCCGAATCTATCTTCCTCTCGAAGACCTGAGGCGCTTCAAAGTTACGGAAGATGACATCGCGGCCCGGCGGAACTCGTCCGCTTTCTGCGACATGATGCATTTTGAAGTGGAACGTGCCCGCAATTGGTTCCGTCGAGGCCTGCCGTTGATTGAGCAAGTGGATCGCGACCTGGCCGTCGATATTGAATTGTTCAGCCGGGGTGGACAGGAGATTCTGAACGCCATCGAAGCCCAAGGATATAACGTTCTGGGCAGGCGTCCTTCGATTTCGAAATCACGCAAACTGGCGCTGGTTGCGGGCGTAGCTTGGAGAAAGCTACGGAGAAAAAGGGCATGAGTACGGCCGTGCAGCCCGCTCCCACACCCTTCGCGCCGACCGAATCGCAGCTCGCGGTTGCGTACTCGGTTTGTCGCCACATTACGCGTGCGGCGGCAAAGAATTTCTACTACGCGTTTCTGGTGCTGCCGCGCGCGAAGCGTCAGGCCCTGTGCGCTGTTTATGCGTTCATGCGGCGCTGTGATGACATCGCTGACGACGAATCCATGTCGATGTACGACCGGCGGCAGAAACTCGGCGCGTGGTTGGACGCGTTTCACCGCGCCCAATCCGGCCAGCCTACCGACGAGCCCGTACTGCTGGCTCTGACCGATGTACAGCGTCGCTACAACATTCGGGTTGGATTGCTCGATCAGTTGGCCTACGGCACCGCGATGGATGTTGAAGGAGGCCCGGCAGCCAGTGAGATGCCTGCAGCCGGATCTACAATTCCACTTGCGCTCAGCGTTCACTACCGGACTTTTGACGACCTCTATCAGTACTGTTATCGAGTTGCGTCGGTCGTCGGATTGGTTTGCATTCATGTCTTCGGGTATCGCGATCCGGCCGCCGAACCACTGGCTGAGCGCCTCGGAATAGCGTTCCAGCTCACCAACATTATTCGAGATGTAAAAGAAGACGCCCGCGTGGGGCGTGTTTATCTGCCGGAAGAGGATCTGGACAAATTCGGGATTTCAATTTCGGCTTTGGACTCTGTGTCCGATGCATCACTGTTCCGCCCGCTCCTGGCCATGGAGGCTGATCGCGCTCGCGAGTATTACCGTGCGGGAGAAGAACTGATTCCTCTTGTCGAAGAGGACAGCCAGCCCGCGCTGTGGGTGCTCATGACCATCTATCAACGTCTGCTCGAAAAGATTGCGCTGCGGCAATACGACGTCTTCACTGGCAATGAGAAGGTCAGCCTCACGGTGCGCGAGAAGCTCGGCATCCTGGTCAAGGGCTTCCTGAAACGCTTGTCCTGATGAGCGAGCGTCCGCCACAAAATTCCCGAGTAGCCGTCGTCGGAGGTGGATTGGCGGGACTTGCGGCTGGTTGCGCCCTTGCCGGTAGCGGCTTTCGCGTGACTCTGTTTGAGCGTCGGCCTTATTTGGGCGGGCGGGCTTCTTCTTATCAGCATCCCGGCACCGGCGAAGTGGTGGACAACTGCCAGCACGTGTTGCTCGGCTGCTGCACCAACCTCATCCAGTTTTATGAACGGCTCGGCGTCGAAAACAAGATTCGCTGGTACGACCGGTTAACTTTCCTCGAACCCGGCGGACGCGCCTCGGTGATCGCGCCATCGAAGCTGCCTGCGCCGCTTCATAACGCGCCCGCTTTCCTACGGGCGGCGTGTTTGGACTTGTCCGACAAGCTTGCCATCGGAATGGCGATGGCGGCACTGGCACCCGCTGCGCCGCGAGATAGTGGCGAAACATTCTTGAACTGGTTGCACCGTCACGCACAGACCAAGCAAGCCATCGAGCGCTTCTGGAAGCCGGTGCTGGTAAGCGCGTTGAACGAAGAACTTGATCGAATGTCAGTCCCATATGCCGCGCAAGTGGTGCGCGAATCTTTCTTGAAGTCAGCTGCAGCTGGGCGAATGGGAGTGCCTACCGTTCCTTTGACCGAACTCTACAGCGTGGCAGGAGACTACATCGCTTCGCGTGGCGGAGAGATTCGATTTCGGAGTAGCGTGGAATCTTTTCTGCCTGAGTCCGATGATGTGAAGTTGTTCGTGTCGGGCGAACAAACGAGCTTTGACTTTGTCATTCTTGCGGTGCCCTTTGACGTTCTGTCCCGCATGCTGCCACAGGCCTCGGCTGCGGAGCCGCTGCGAAAAGCTCTGGCGCGATTCGAGACGTCGCCCATCACCGGCATTCACCTCTGGTTCGATCGCCAGATCACTGACCTCGATCATGCCGTTTTGTTGGATCGAACTATTCAATGGATGTTTCATAAATCGAAATTGCTCGGACGCCAGAACGAAAACGGCAGCTACGTGGAGCTGGTCGTGAGTTCGTCGAAGACTCTGGTCGAGAAATCGCGGGCGGAAATTGTCGAGCTGGCGGTTGCCGAGCTGCGCGAGTTTTTTCCCGGCGCACGAGACGCGATCCTGGTGAAGTCGACGGTGATTAAGGAGATCCACGCCACCTATTCGCCACAGCCGGGGGTAGACGTGTACCGCGCTGGGTCAGGGACGGTCTGGCCAAGAGTCTTTCTCGCCGGAGACTGGACCGCCACCGGATGGCCCGCGACCATGGAAGGTGCGGTTCGCAGCGGATACCTAGCCGCGGAATCTGTCACGCGAGCCGCAGGATTAGAAGGCACATCGTTTCTTGCGCCGAATCTTCCTCCGACCGGATTCATGCGGCTGTTCGGATGAACTGCAGCTCTGCTTCGCAGTCTCCGGTTGAGCGCGCACCATTTCGGTGCTAGCCCTGATCAAAGTGAAGGACACTGAAAACGCAAGGTCCCTCCACTTCGCATCGCTGCGGTCGGGATGACAGAGTTATTTCGCGAGCTTGTGAAATGGCGAGTGAGAATACAGCTAAGAGTACAACTTCCACTTCGTGCGTGTGTATGCAATCTGGAAGCCTCTGCGCTCGGCGTTGCGCTGGGAATCACTGCCTGCTGCGGCGACCATCATGGCGAGATCGCATCCGTGATCGAAGGCGTAGCGCATTCGTTCTTGCAGGAGGGCAGTTTGCAGGCCACGCCGCCGCAATTCTGGAACGGTCGACGCGCCTCCGAACAACGCAACTCTGTCATGGATGCCCAGCACACCGGCAGCGCCAGCTTTGCCGTCAACCTCGGCAAGAAAGCACGGACTCTCGTGGCGAGCGGCGAAGATGGCGCCAAGCTGCAACAGCGTTTCCCGAAGTTCCGGAAGTTCGTGCGCCCATCCCCTTGTGCTTATGTCAGTCCAGAGTTGGACTTCGTCTGGTCCGATGACGCGCACATTGATATGACCCTCGGGGACGTGGCTGGCGTGTTCGGCCGTGGGCCGCTCGACCGGCCGGGAAAGAACGTTGCTGATCTCGATTGGCCGGTAGTTGCGTGAACAAAGTAAGTCGAGCGCTGCTGCCCCGGCGAACGGGCTTACTTCGTGTAGCACGGGCGCACCGCGATCAAGAAAGAAACGCTCGATTACGTCCAGCGAGGCGGGATTGAGTTCCTCGAAGATACCCAGACCAAAACTTTGGGTGACGGGAGAATCGACGCCATTGAAGGCTGCGTAGGCCCCCGCGCATTCAATCCATTCGGCGCCGCTGTCGGGGTATAACCGCCGCTGTGCCTCCGCAAATTCGACGCAGGCACGGCCTTCCGCCCGCTCCAGGCGTCTCGAGAGTGCGAGATCAGAAAACATAATTGAGTCTGGTCATAGTACACGGATCGGGCGAACAATGTGCCATCCGGCTAAAGGTTTGTCGAACGACGATGATCGACATCACGCGGCGAGGAGAACCACACCGCCGGCTACTAGCAGCGCAGCTATCCAGCGGCGGTGGTCGACTCGTTCGTGCAGGAACAGCTTGGCTGCGACTGCGTTGGTGACAAAAGTGAGAGATGCCGAGGCGGGTGCGATCAGGCTCACGTCGCCCCAGGACAGTCCGAACAGTAGACTGTAGAAGGCCGTCGTCATGGCAAGAACGCCTAGCAGGAAGTAGGGATTGCGCAGCATTCTTGAAATCACTGTCCAAAGGCCGCTGCGCCGCCAGAGTTCGCCCACGTCTCCGACCTGCTTCATGGCGCGGGAGAGCAGAACGTCGCCGGTGGTCGAAGCCAGCACGATGGCCCCAATCGCACTCCACGTATACGCTTGTTTCATGGCTCGCGTCTCGCTGAAGCCGCTTCGTATGCTGTTTCTTCAGCTTTCGCGGGATGGTGAGTCAGTGCTGGACCTTGGGTAACGAATCCCACCCCGGCCGAGATTAGAAGAACGCCGACCCAGCGCGAGGTGGTTACGGTCTCGTGCAGAAAAAACCTCGCAATCAGCGTGAGCAGAACGTATCCGAGCGAAGTCGCAGGAAGAACGTAAGTAAGATCGGCCCAGGAAAGGGCAGTCATGTAGGAGGCGAAGAATCCCAGCAAGAGCAGAATGCCCAAAGCGACCGAGGGATTGGTGACGGCCAGGATTAAATCAGAAAGGTGATGCAGAGAAATGTTGCCCACCTGCTTCATGCCCCGCGAGAGCAACGAATCACCGATGGACGCGCACAGCGTCACGCCAGCCAGCACCAGATACTTGCGAAAGGTCACACTTTTGTTTTCCTGAGCGGGCTCTTACGAACTCTGAACTTTCGTGGTGAGCCTGCGCGGGCGAGGACGCCCGCGCCTACATTAGGCTTTTGCCGGTGCAACTGCGGCTGCTGAATCGTCTTTCTCGCGTTTGTCCTTGACCCATCTTGTGCGCATGGAGCGTACTTTCAAGAACGCTTTGGCCTCATGATACAGGCGCTTGCGATCCACACTGTTGAACGCGGCTTTGCGCAGAATGCGGAAGACCGCCTTTGGACGGAAATAATATTCGTCGTAAAAGCGGTGCACGGACTCGATAATGTCGTCCGCAGGCAGGCCGGGATATTGAATGTGGGCGAGTTGGTGGCCGCCCTCATCCACCATCTTGTTGTCGCCGACCATGAAGCCGTTTTTCACCGCGTAGTCGTAGAGTTCAGTTCCCGGATAAGCGTGGGCCACCGAAACCTGAATCGTCTCGACGTCGAGCTCCTTGGCGAACGCGATGGTCGTATTAATCGTGTCATGAGTTTCGCCCGGGAGGCCGAGGATGAAGTCTCCGTGAACCACCAAGCCCAGCTTGTGACAATCCTTGGTGAACTGGCGGGCGCGCTCGACGGTCGCACCTTTCTTGATGTTCTTCAGAATCTGCTGGTCGCCAGACTCGTAGCCGACGATCAACAGACGGCAACCGGCTTCCTTCATTGCCTTCAGCGTTTCATAATCTGTGGTGACACGAGAGGTGCATGACCAAGTAAGCTTCAAGGGTTTCAGCTTTTCGCAAAGCTCGACGGTTCTGGCCTTTTGTATGTTGAAGGTGTCGTCATCGAAGAAGAACTCTCGCACATTTGGCCAGAATTCTTTGGCCTTGGCCATTTCGCTGGCTACATCGTCGGTGGAGCGTTTGCGCCAAGGGTGACCGCTCAAAGTCTGCGGCCAGAGGCAAAACGTGCACTGTGCGGGGCAGCCACGCGTAGTGTAGAGAGAAACGTACGGGTAAAGCAGGAATGGGACGTTGTATTTCGTCACGTCCAAATCACGACGATAGATTTCGGTCACATGGGGCAGGGAATCGAGATCCTGAATCTCCGGGCGGTCCGGGGTATGCACGACCGATCCATTCTTCAGGTATGAGATCCCCAAAATTTCTTCCAGTGGCTTGCCATTCGCGAACTCGCAAGCTGCGTAGTCAAACTCCTTGCGCACCACGAAATCGATCTCTGGACAATCTTTCAACGATCTTTCAGGCAACACGCTGACATGTGGTCCGACGAACGCAATCTTGATCTTGGGATTGCTCTCTCTGATCTTCTTTACCAGCCGAATGTCGCCGGGGAAACCTGGAGTGCTGGTAAACAGCACAAGGAACTCATAATCGCGGGCGATCTTGATGGTCTCTTCCGCCGACACGTGATGCGAAGGGGCATCGAGCAGGCGCGAGCCCTCGAGCATTCCGGCAGGATAAGCGAGCCAAACCGGGTACCAATAGCTTTCAATTTCGCGAGTAGCCGGCCAACGTGAGCCAGCTCCCCCGTCGAAATTCTCGAACGACGGCGGATTCAGAAACAAGGTTTTTAATGGCATATGTGTGTATGGCCTAATTCTAACATTTCACAGCGCTTTCCGGGCACACCCAGGTACACTTCGAGTACCTGCTATGGCCACGTCGGCCGGTCACGTAATTTCTGATAAGTGTGTGCAAAACCAGTCTAATAGCTCACTCACCCCCAGCCAAAACGCTTACGGCGAATGGGTGGTTTGATGCGTCCAACAGGGAAATGGGTCGTCCAGTGGGGAGCTACTTACTTGCCAACCCCCACCCAATCTTCCAGTTCACCGGTAGCGCGCAGCAGGCTGATGCGGGCACGCTGCAGGTCGAAATTCGTGTCCTGGAGTGCGTCGTAGCGTTCGTTAATTTGATTGCGGGCGTCGTCCAGGTCATGCAACGTCGCACTGCCCGAATCGACTCGGGTCTGCGTGGCGTCAAGATTGGACTTTGCGATTTGATATTCCAGGTCGACAACTTGTTGGGCAGCCGAAAGTTGCTCGACCGAACGTTGCAACTTCAAAGTCTGTTCCGAAACCTGGTTCTTGGTTGCCTCGACATCCTTACGAGCATGCAACGCGGCAGCGTCCGCTGCCTGGGCGTGGGCATGCTGCGAAGGATTCAGGAAGGGAAATCGGATCTCCACTCCAACTGTGGCGTTGTTCGACTGGAAGCTTCCTGGCCGGAAGAAATTCTGATAATTGTTGAATGTAGCAAGCAAGGCGTAGTGCGCGGCGAAATCAATGCTCGGCAACATCGCGCGATGTTCGCCGCGGGCGCGGAAAGCGAAAGCAGTAGCGCGGATGTCGGCAATCTCAATCAGCGGGCTTTCCTGCGCCGCCTTCGCGGCTAAATTGTCTTCTGGCTTTACCTCCGGCAAGGCTGGAATGGACTCCGGGATAGTCTCAATTGCAGTTGCTGGAAGCCCGGTCACTTGCGAAAGCCGGTTGCGCAGCACATCGATTGCGCCTTGCGCCTGCGAGATGTGCAAATAAACCCGAGCCGCATTCAGGCGCGCCTGGTTCCGAATCAACGGCGTATCCACGCCTGCCAGAACGCGCTGGTTCACGATCTGCTCCATTTTGAGCGCATCCTCATACTGATGGCTCAGGTGGGTCATGAGCGTTTCCCATTTGCTGAGTTCGGCATAACTCAAGACGGTGTCCTGAATGACCTGCTGGCGCTGGTCTTTTGTCTGAATCGTGCTTTCCTGCCACTCAGCTTTGGCTGCGCGAACAAAATCGCGCAACGACGGATTGATCAACGCCGACTGCGCAGTCGTGTTGACGATCGAAGGAGCAGACCCTTCCAGGCTCAGCGGATAACCATACGACTTGCCCAGGCCCGAACCGACAGTTAGTTGCGGCAAATACTGATTGCGGGCTTCATGGTACGAGGCAAAGGCACGTTGCTCATCGATCTGAGAAGCCTGCATCGTTGTGCTGTGGGCCAGCGCCAACTCCACGACGCGCTTCAGCGGAATTTGCTCGGCAGCGACAGTGCTGCAGAAAGAAGCCAGAAACGCAGTAAGAAGAAACAAAACAGCCAGGCGTGATCTACCACGGCAAGCAGGTTTCATGTTTTCATCCTCAACAAAGATTGCTGAAGCCGGAAATGTGATTGTAAATGAGGGCCGACCCCGGAGCATGCGCGTGTGCGGACATCCTTCTCAGCCCAATTGGATATTAAGATTTCGAAACAGCCTGCTGTGTGCATACCGCAGAGCGAGAAAACGAGTAAACTTTCTTTCATGTCATTGTTGAAAAAGGTCGCGATTGTCATAGTGGCGTGGGTTGCGTGTGTTTTGGTTTACCTCGAATTGTTTGCCAAGACCCGGTGAAGGCCAAGGTGGTCAGCGCGCTCCTCGTGGGAATGCAAACCCGCGAATCCGCCCTTAGAGACGGCCTGTCTTCCATTGTCTTGCGGCGAGGATTCGCAAATCTGTTTCGCATCGCCAAGTCTGACAATTATGCTATTATGTCTGACATGGGCTCTGAGCGCATTACGGTGCGAATTCCCCAGGAACTGGGAGGCCGTCTCCGTCATCGTTCCCGGATCAAGGGGCAGACGGAATCCGACCTCATTCGCGAAGCCCTGGAGACCTATCTTGGCCGCTCCAACGGCGAGCGTTCGGCCTTCGAACTCGCGGAGGAAGCCGGGCTGATCGGTGCTGTTCGACGCCGCGGTCTGAAACGTCCACCGAAGGACTTGAGCACGAATCCCCGACACTTTAAAGGCTTTGGTAAGGATCAATGAAGCGGGTTCTGGTGGACACCGGCCCGCTGGTTGCCATTCTCTCCAGCGCGGACCAACATCACGAGGTCTGCGTAGAAACGCTGCGCCATCTACCTGGCCCACTGTTTTCTTGCTGGCCTGTAATCACGGAAGCGGCCTGGCTGCTGCGTGCCTATCCGAGGGCAGTCCAGCAGCTTCTACGAAGTGCGGACAACGGTTTCCTGGAACTTTTGTCCTTGGCCGGCGAAGAAGGCAAGGCGATCGCCGACGTGATGAAAACCTACGATGACATTCAACCGCAGTTGGCTGACGCGGCTCTGGTTCACCTTGCGGACCGGGAAGGCATCGACACAATCTTTACTCTCGACCGGCGAGACTTTTCCGTCTATCGTTCGGCGGGCAAAAGACCTTTCAGGATGTTACCGCGGTAGGCTGCGGACAAGAGTGCCCGCAGCGCGCTGGCTAGTTTGGATTCGCGATCTCGGCCACTTGGCCATTCAGCCGATCTAAGGCCGTCTGCGCCAGCATGTAGCTCTTGGCGAGAGCGAGGGACGCGCGGTACTCCTGTGCCGCTGCCGGCTTATTGCCCTGCTGCTCGAGTGCCGTGCCCAGCAAGTAGTGCGCTTTGAAGGCCGGCCCGGCTTCGACGGTGAGGCTTGACGACAGATACCGCCGGAGCAACTGGGTAGCCTGCGGCAGATCGCGGTTGCTGCGAATCAACATATTCGCGCATTCCATCAGCACTTCGGGTTGATCCATCGGTGCTGCGCTGACGTGGCGGATGGCGTCTTCCATTTCGTCCAGGCGGCCGGCTTGCCGATAGAACGAGGCTAAATTCCGCCAGGCGAGCGCGGCGCCGTGGCTGGCTACGATGGCGGCCCGATAGTCGTTCTCGGCGACGATAAGATTGTTGCTCTTTTCCGCAAGGCGCGCCTTCACCCATCCAGCTCGGACCGGATCCAGCACGGCGATTTTCTGCGCCTGGGCTTCGGCCTTATCCCGCCCACCGCCCATAATCCCGGGAGCTTCCAAGTAGAACTCTGCCAGATCGGTGCGCGCTTCGGCACTGTTTGGATTCAGGCGCACCGCCGTTTCAAATTCAGCATGCACCTTCTTGGCGAAACCTGCCGCCGTTAGAAAGCCGGAGTGATCGGCCTTTTCGCCGTAAACGCGTCCGAGCCAGAGATGATATTGCGAGTTGCCGGGATCCAACGACACCGCCTTCTCACATGCTGGAATACCTTGATCCCAATCAGCAAGCGCGAAATACGCGCGACACAGCAGATTGTAGGATTCAGAGTCGTTAGGAGAGCCGCTGATTCTGTTGTGCAGAGATATCACGGCGTCGTCCATGCGGCCTTCCGCAAGCAGTTTGCTGTCCGCGGAATCCGCACTAGACAGCGAAGGAAGAAGCGCCAGACACAATATGATCGAAAGCTTCTTAATCGAAATCATTTATTAATGAACCACCTTTACTGCTAAACCGTTGCGTAACGGTTTTGAATTGGGATTGGTTGGCCCGAGAGCGATCAAAGCGTTTTCCGGCAACCCTCCGGTCACTTCAACTTTCGTCAGATTCGAAATCGAAGTTTGTACATAGTGGCGTTGTAATTCGTTGTTCACGATTGCGTACACGTAAATCTTGCTGTCGTCGTCCTGATGAATCGACTCGCGGGGTACAGTAAGTACGTCGCGATGCTCCGCTGTGATAATCGTGACACTCACATTGACGTTGGGCAGCAACTTGTAGTCTTTGTTGTCCACAATGCAAGTCGTCTCTCCGACGTTGCGG
>Ga0228598_1000111_pt1 | contig 13664 bp, 7 predicted proteins | sample CZU4metagenome_FD_182726 | JGI IMG/M metagenome (GOLD analysis project Ga0228598, IMG submission 182726) | Spruce rhizosphere microbial communities from Bohemian Forest, Czech Republic - CZU4 | ecosystem: Host-associated > Plants > Roots > Rhizosphere | place: Czech Republic: South Bohemian... | reverse complement strand
GCTTCGGCCAGCGCTTCACCATCACCACGCGCAACATCCTTGGCACCGAAGAAGGCGTCAGCACCACCTTCCGCGCGCTGCCCGAAGCCGTGCACAAAGGCGACCGCATACTTCTCAACGACGGCGAAGTCGCCCTGCGCGTCATTTCCACCCGCGGGCAGGATGTGATCACTCAAGTCGAAAACGGCGGCGACATCGGCGAACACAAAGGCATCAATCTTCCAGGCGTCAAACTCAACATTCCCTCGATGACTCCGAAAGACCGCAAAGATCTGGTTTCGGCCATGGCCATCGGTGCCGATTATTTGGCTATCAGCTTCGTGCGCACCGCCGCAGACGTGCGCGCCGCCAAGCACGCCATTGCCCGCACCGGAAAAGATACGCCTGTCATCTCCAAGCTCGAAAAGCCGGAAGCCATAGTCAATCTCGACGAAATTCTGGCGATCTCTGATGGTGTGATGGTCGCGCGCGGCGATCTGGGCGTCGAAATGAGCCCCGAAAAAGTTCCCGTCGTGCAAAAGCAGATCATCCTGAAAGCTCGCAACGCGCTGATCCCGGTGATCACCGCCACCCAAATGCTCGATTCCATGCAGAAAAATCCGCGCCCCACACGCGCCGAAGCTTCCGACGTCGCCAACGCCATCTTCGACGGCAGCGACGCCCTCATGCTTTCGGGCGAAACCGCCGCGGGCGCCTATCCTCTGGAATCCGTGATGATGATGGACCGCATCATCCGCGAGGCCGAAGCCAGCGTCACGCAATTGCCGCGCCCCGCGCGCTCCGGCAATCTGCAAATCAACGAAGTCATCGCCGAAGCCATCTGCCACGCTGCCGAGGAACTCAATCTGAAGGTAGTCGCCGTATTTACCGAAAAGGGTTCGTCCGCAGGCCTCGTTTCAAAATACCGCCCCCGCGCTCCGATCGTCGCCTTTTCGCCAGTTCAACAAACGCGCCGCCGCCTCGCGCTTTTCTGGGGTGTGCTGCCGCGCAGCATGGGCAGCGTCCACGATATTGACAAGCTAGCCGCCACCGCCGAAAAACGCCTCCTCGAAGAAAAACTAGTAAAGCGCGGCGACATAATCGGCGTAGTAGCCGGCACCCCCATCGGCACTACCGGCTCAACAAATCTAATGCGCCTACTCCGCATCGGCGGCTAACCCCCGCCGTTGCCTTCATGGCATCGGCAATCTTGCCCGTTCGCCCTAACGCCTGCCCCGTAGGCCCTGTCGCCGTTGCCGTTGAATTTGTAGGGGCAGGGCACGCCGTGTGCCCGGTTCTCGTGGCACAGGCTTCAGGCTGTGCGCCAAGCATGCATAGCCAGGCGCCTTGCCGTTACCTCTTGTGTCGTCATCCTGAGAGGCTGTGACTTTTTTGTTTTTCCGCAAAAAACTGCGCTGAAAATAATGAGTTTAGATACGAAAAAATCGCCTTTTGCCAATTTAGTCACATCCTCTGAGCGCAGCGAAGGATCTCTCTTGCCTTCGCTGTTCTCCGCGCACTCTGCGTCTCTGCGGTAATCGCCTCTTTCCTTCTCTGATTTACCTCCGCCCTTCCTCCGTGTCCTCTGTGTTAAATCTTTTGAACTCCGCAAACACACCACCACCCCGAAGTGAACATCTCGTCGAATACCCGCATCCGGACGGACGCGGTCCCTACGAAACTCCTAATTCACCCAATTATCCGGATTCGAAGGCGGCTTATCCTGATGATCCCGCACATAAACCTCAAACTTTCTCTTCAACCTTCGCCGCTTCCAATCCGAAAAATAATTCCGCACGCTATATCCATAAGACCCGCGCCGCAAGTAAATATATCCCACCAGCATCCCACCCAGGTGGCACACATGGCTCACATTGTCGCCCGAGACCCCGATCGTGCTAAAAAATTCAATCGCGCCCATCACGATCACAAACACGCGCATAGACACCGTCACCGGCAGCGGAAACACCCACACTTGCCGATGCGGCATGATCACCGCCACAGCCAGCAACACACCATAAATTGCGCCGGAAGCTCCAATCGTGGGCACCAGCGCGGTCCCGCGGCCGTGCGGGTCCAGCAGCAGCTTCACGATGATGTCGACGATACCAGCGCCAACTCCGCAAACGAAGAAGTACGTGTAAAACTTGCGGCTGCCCCAGGCCCGCTCCAAATCCGCGCCAAACATCGCCAGGTATAAAAGATTGAACAGAATGTGCAGAATTCCACCGTGCAGGAAAATATAGGTGAATGGCTGCCAGATCCGGAATCCGAACACCGCAGCGTAGGGAACCAGCCCCAGCCCGTATGTCCAGAACCTCACGCCAGCCTCGTGGAAAAGTAAAGCCGACAATTCTTGCAGGAGGAAAACAGCGACGCACGCAATACAAATTGTCTTGATCGCGGGCGGGAAGTAACTTCCGATGTCGAACATGTACCCGCCGCCGCCGCGCGATATAGATCTCACAGTACCCAAGTCTAAACGCGGCCAGCGCCGGAGTCAAAGCCACGCCGGGGATCTCTACCTTGCGCGAAAAGACCACACAGTAACCGAATTCCGCCCCCGCTGACCGGAACATCGGTTCGTCGAAGTCGAGCTGGATTGTTGATTCAATTTCGACGATACCCCGAGAAAACTTCGTTGATCCGCGCGTGCGTTGCCGGTGGCGGTTGGTGAGGTGGATTTCGATGGGCTTCGATGAAATGGAGATCCGGTTGCCGTTGTGGCGGCAATTTCAGCGGCTATGGTAGACGGAGTCCTGGTGGAAACACCGTGCACGGGTGGGCTGATCGCCTTAAAAGCCGTTCAACGCCATTTGACACAGCACTTGGGACGCCCCCGGCAAATCGTTAATCTCACCGCCTTCGCCCGTCGTGACAACACCGTACGAGGAACTATTTAGTTTAGCGGTCACCTTCCCAATCTTTGCGACTTTATAAATCGCTAAAAGCCAGCGATCCCCGTCATCTGTGATTGCGGCAATATCTGGAAACTTCTTTCGGAACGAAGGCTCCGCGAGCTGTAATCGACCCGCTTCCTTGCATATTTCGATGCACAGCTTAACGGCAGTATCCGAAGAGTGTCTTACCGACCACTGATAGTGTTTGGTCTCGAATGTGTATATCCACTCTCCCCGAATCGGAACTGGCTTGTCAACGAGGCTCTTGAATTTGTTTGCGACCACTTCCCACAGTTGAGGACGACGATCAATCTGGCGTGCCACAGTAGACTCATGCGTGACGCTTCCGTCTGGGTTGGTGCGGGTCATAGCCGTTGATTCAAGATGGTCGCCCCGCTCCGGAAATTTATTTAGCTTATCGCGGCTCGATTCCGTGTCTCCCGGTCTCCGAGAACTGACGATCAGAATGGTGAAGAGTGTCGGTATTCCCGTCGTCACGACCGCTATCTCAGTCGCTCCAACATCTTTTTGAATTACGACCGCAATAATCAATCCGACGCAGGCTAAGACAAAGGCACCGCCGAACGTCTGCACCCATCCGTTGGAGAACACACCGCTCGTTGGAGCTTCCGTCTGGGTTGCCTTTTGAGTTCTCTTCGATCTTAACCAGGCGAGAATCTTTGCCCAACGTCGGCTTCGATAGCCTCTACATTTTTCGGGGCAAGAAACGAGTGGTGCCCATGTTGCGACCGTCATGTATGTGACTGGACTTACAGGAGTGTTGACGATGGGTATGGGTATCCCTTGAGCTACTCCCGCTCTCTCGAAGCGAGACTCTTTGCAAATCGGAAGATAGACGCTGACCGAGGGCGAGTCCTGACGCCCAAATATCAGAGCGAGATTGGCGCACTGCCTAAACTTGCCGCATCCGAGGAACTGCTCAGCGGAGTTTTTATCTCCGAAATTCGTTGGGGGAACGACCGCGTGTTTGGGATCGAATTTAGCCATTCAGCAAAGTATGGCGACCCCGGTCGGAGTTGAACCGACAACATCCAGCGTAGAAGGCTGGCGCTCTATCCGATTGAGTTACGGGGTTGTTCAGCCAGATTTTACCACGATGGGTCGGTCAGACTAGATACCCGGATTATCAAAAGAGGGTTGCGCTACAGTTAGTACTTCTACTTGATACTGGGGATGGCAATGCGAATACCTGACCGATTGCTGAAAACCGTTGGATTTGTTTCCCGATACGACCCGGACGGTGAAGGCGGATCGTATATCAAGCCCGGAGGCACTGCTTTCGTCGTCGGCGTGCTCATGGATGAGAAGAATGTATTAGCTCATCTCGTTACAGCGAAGCATGTCGCCAAGAAGATAGAAGCAGTTGAGGGAGTGATTGCGATGAACGGCAAGGACGGGGAGCCGTTGTTTCTCCGGACTGACGGGCAGAAATGGTTCTACCACCCCACCGAGGAAGACTCCGTTGATGTTGCCGTCATGCCTTTCGGTAGTGCTCGTTTCAGGGAGTACGACATCGAACCGATCCCAGAAACGGTTTTCGTCAACGACCAGAACATCACCGAATTTGATATTGGACTTGGGGACGAGCTAGTCATCATCGGCCTATTCACAAAGTTTTATGGTAAGACGGAAGTGATACCTCTGGTTCGTACTGGCAACCTCGCAATGATGCCCAAGGACAAGGTACCAGTGAAAGGCTTTGGGGAGATGGAAGCATACCTGGCTGAGGGACGCTCAATCGGAGGATTAAGTGGCTCGCCTGTATTCGTTCGCAACACGGTAAAGATGGCGATGCGAACTGCGGACGGGAAACCCGCGTTTATGGCCGGACTTGGAGGAGCCCATTTGCTAGGGTTGGTTCATGGGCATTGGGACTTGCCCGTTTCATTCTCCGACACTCAACAAGTGGAAATGGTCAACATGGGAGTAAGCATCATTGTCCCGGCCAAAAAGATTCTGGAGACTCTCTATCACCCGGAATTGGTTGCGCTTAGGAAGGAACACTGGAATAACCAGTCGAATCCTCTACGAGTGAACAAGATGATTTGCAAGGAGGAAAACGCAAACATGGACAGAGTAAAGTCACTCCCAATCCAAGACTTCGACGGCATGATCGCCGAGATTTGGCAGACGCTCAATATCTGCTTCTATCACGCAGCGTATGTGAGAGTTTATGCGGACACGGGTGCAATGCGTTTGGCTGGAAGCAAGCGCGCTCCCGCACTGACTCAACCGTTGTCGCAACCTGAACGTGAGCTTCTACAGGAGGACGCGCTCGTGTTCCGTGCGCATTTCGCAGGCGTTCTCTGGCAGCTTCGCCATCTTGCTGAATTGGTGTGTACGGCGTATAGGCGTTGCAAGCAGGAAGGCATCGTGACAGAAGTGCGGTATGACGAACTCGTCAAGGCCCTGAACGACGACCCAATAGCCCACGAAATTCAGGAGTATCGGAATTTGTCCCACCAGTTTGCCGGGGTGGTCATCACACTGCACGATGGTTCCACTGATGCATTCATCGCCCATGTTCTCCCGCCCTTAGACGCCAAGTCCCCCGATCAGCGTGCGCCGCTCGACGAAGCGGAGATGCGGAAAGCGGTACAGGAACGGGAACTGAACATGAAGCTCGAAGCGTTCTGCAACCATCTCGGAGGGTATTGCGAGGGGCTTTTCAGAATCATTGAAGCCAATCACAAGATGGCTGTGATCCCCCGCAGCCAAGGATTCTTGGTCACGGTTCCGCACACTTATCAAGGACAACTTCCCGAACCACCCCAAGCGATCTACGTGAAAGCCGTGGGCTCAAGTCCCACCGAGGTCGCTACTCCTCAGGTCTAATAATCTCTGAATAGCGTTGTGTCTGGCGGCTCACCGAGCTTCATTTGACAATCTGGTTAGAAGGCAGATGCCCATTCGAGTTAGCTTTCCCCCAATTTCTCACGCTCCTAGCGCTTGCGCCACCGCTTGCAGGACCGTCATTCTAGGTAGATTCGTTACTAGGAACTGACGGAACCTGAAATCAAGTCCGGTCAGTCTACCCAACAATGACCGAAGATTTGAAAATCACGAATTCGATGCGAGAGAAACTCCGACGAGCTGTGAGAGAGCCTGCCAATGCCGTCTGTGCGGAACGCGCCTCGCGGAACGAACCTGCACCGCGTAGGGAATTGAAACGCCTAGCTTCGACGCGAGCACGGAGAGCGTTATTCGAGGCAATCGAGGCTGAATTTCCGTTAGGTAATATTTCTCGTTAAGCCAAGTTGGTAAGTCAGAAGAGTTCCAAAGACCTATGGCGGCACGGTGGCGAAGCTGCGTCTTGGATCTTCGAGTCTGTGCCACTTCGCTTTGCGCGGCCACGCGACCATTCTTTGCTGCTTCAATAAGTCCCACTGCATTGATCGCATTCGCACAATTCGCACAGCGTCTTCCGCCACGCCAAATTTCAACGCCGCATTCTCGGCAAAAGCTTTGCGGGTGAGGCGTGCGGGAGACAGGCGGAGCGGATTCAATGGCTCTTGCTTCGCGCCGATTTACTTGAGTCAATCGTGTCGCAGGACGGTGATGGCGAACCTGTTTCCGGATGGTTGACCAAAGTGTGCGAGCGACCATCTCTGCGAACGGTGCAACGGCATGTGCCCATGTCAGCGCGGTTTCAGAAAGCCGAATAGCAAACGAACCCATCAGGCGACAGTTGCCATCGCGCTCTTCGAAGAACCACTCGCGTTTCAGAGTCTCACCGCCAACCCAGTTCAAAAGATACGCATCAACCATCGGACGTACAGGCTCCATCACGTCAAATGCGAGGCTGTCACGCGCGGGCGCGTCCATGTGCATGACGCCGAGACCAGGATCGAGGCCGAGCGCCGCGACCGCAAGCCGCGATTCCGATTCGAGTACGGCGTACAAATAATTGAGAATGGAGTTGACAGGATTCGTCGCAAGTCGAGGAGAACCAGTAAGAGGCGAAACTCGATTCCTAAACACTCGCCAGTGATCAGGAACGCGGCGAAGATCGGCCCGTGGAAAGTTGATCGGTAGATTGTTCCACGCTGCCCAGTACGCGTAGGCACCCCGCGCTTCGATCAGGCGAATCGCTTCGATTGTCTCAGCGGAAGGGATTGCCTTGCGGAAGAACCCGATTGTCTCGGCGGCCTCGCAGTTATTTAGACCATCCCGAGCAAGTTTTTCCTGCGCGTCTAGTTTGCGCCCGATCAATTCACGCGCAATTTGCAGCGCGGTTCCTGTGTGATGTGCGAGGGCCTGGGCGCGTCTGAGGCGGGCGTCGGTTGGTCGGACAGGGCCTGTCGTCATAAGAACCGAACCATCTCGGTCGAGCAGAACGAAAGCCGCGTCTTGATCGGCCAGCCAACGAAGCGCAGCAAGCGAAACCATGCCGTCCGAACCGATCACTACAAGCCTGCGGATGCCATGCCTCACGCGGGCAAATCGCCCTCTAACTCGATTTCCAATTCCATCTTCGAGGGTAAGATGGCCGCGATCCACACACACCCGTATCCCGTGGCCGTATAGCGTAATCACTCCATGGGATGGGTTCAAAGCGTTAAGATTCTATCACTTACGATGGCTACGAACGACCGATTTCCTTCAGGAAACTCCAAATTTTGGCCGCGCTCGACTTTCGAATCCGCCTGCCACGTGCGGCATTTTGTATGGTGGAAAGATTCAGTTCTGTGGCCTTCGCCACTTGGCGGTACGAGCGGCCACAATTGCGAAGTTTGGTTTGGAGTCTGGAATCCGTGGTAATTCGCGCGGTTTCATCGGGACGGTATTCGACCAGCGTCGGTTCAAAGAGGCTGGGATCTTCCTCTTGTTCCCATCTACGGTCTGTTTCTTTTCCGATGATTCGAGGAAATCCTTTAGCTAAGACCGGGGTACGCTGCAAAAGTCCTCGCGTCAAAGATGTGCATGGCTGTCCGTCCGGCCCGAGACTCTTCGATTCGGGGTGAAGCACGTGTGCGCGAACAATCTGCCCCAGCGTGGCCGGTGAAGCTTCCGAATTCTTTTTTCTACGAAGCGGCGCTAGCTTGAATTGCCGTCCATCGTGCACATTTGTATAACGTAGTTTGTACCAGCTACGGGACTTCGAGTTGAAGGGAGCCATAAGCATGAATTTCGACGCATCTACCCCGACCGGAAGACCAACGCGATGATTTTCGTCTCCGTGACGGTCAATGATCGGACTAATAATGAAGTTAGACGGCTTAGCCCGGAGGCGGTATGGCAAGCTTTTCTGCCTCTCTTCAAGCACCCTCCACATTTGCGATTTGGGCGTCGTCATTGCGACCCGCATCATGGCAGCCATGGAAAACCAAGATGGCGTTTTCGCGCGCAAATCTTTCGTTATCTGATATTCCCACGCCTCCCCGACCCATCCGGGCGCATCAATCTGTTTGTTCCATTTTGATCCCGGTACGTAGAGATGCCCAAGACCGTGCGAACTCGCGTGCACAATCCTGGAGTGTTCGTCAAACAGGCAATAACGTTTCGCGCTGACTCCCATGCCGTAAAGTTGACGCCTGAGCGAGTCCTTTTCGACTTTCAAGATCGAGCCTGGAAAGCCGTAAGGATTCAGCTTCTTTAATTTGTTGACTATCTTTTTGACCGAATTCCAGGAAAGAGCCGCTACCACCTGTTGCGTTTCATTTTCGGGATCGGTCAGGCGTACCTTACGGCTTTTTCGTGCGGCCAGTATCGCCATTGAGTCGGTATCGCAAAAAAGGTACGTGCCACCCGCCTTTCTCACCTCACGTTCGAGAATTGCCAGCAGAAGACGCCCGCCCGCAGTAATTAAGGATGCGATCACAGGACAATAGAACGTGCCTTTATCCTCGACAATCTTGGATTTGGTTTTGAAATGCTGCTCGCCTGAAAACACTCTGACCTTAGCGGCTCGGGAGACCCGTTTCGGAGTTGTTTCGATGAAAATTCCATAACCCGCGTTCGCCATAATCTTCAGAAAATAGGCCTGATCTTTATCCTGCTTTTTCTCGCGTTCTTTCGCCTCAATCAGGGACTTGTAGAGATTTCCGGTAATCGGATCAATTCTTTCTTTGCCCCGCAGTTTGACACGCAGTAATCCACGTTGCTTTCCCTCCGGAACAATCCGAATTGCGTTTAAGATTCGTGGGATTCTCCCAGTCAAGAGCACGTCGGCAACTAAATCCGGAATCGCAAACCATACAGGATGATCAGCACGCTCTAAAATGTTGACGCCGATATTACTCTCGTCGCCGTTTGCCTTGTATTCCGTGCGAATCGGCAGAATGTCGTTGCACGGCTCTACGAGAGCGTATCCCGTAAATTCCTTCCATATTTTGCGCTCAAACATAGACTCTGGGTTTTTCAGGATCTCCTTTAGCAAACGTCTTACTTCTCGCGTTGCCGCCTTCACTGCTAGACGATTTGCAATGAGAAAATCCCATATTCCCATCACGATGATCACGGTGGGATATTCTGAAACAAAGTCGGTGTGCACTACTGGAACTTCCGCGAGTCGCACTCTGACCTCGGACCTGCCGCCGTAGTACGCCTGCGCGGCGATACCCTGAATTCTTGATGAGAGCCGAAATTTCCTCGACGGTGGCAAGACGCCCATTTTTTCGAGGTAGGCCTTGAAGATTGACGCTGGCGAATAAACACCGTCTGGCAAACGGTCAATCGGGTGACAATCGAATTCGGCCTTCAATGCATTCAAGATTCCGACGGTTACCCGAACGTCCTGGCGGGCATAATTGAGTTCTTTCAAGGTAACTTTGCCGGTTGGAACGTGCTTCAATTTGCCCGGGACTCCAAGATCTTTTGCAAGGCTGTCGAGCCTGTAGTGGACATTCCGAAGCGCCCATGCCAGCGTGAAAAGGTCGAGGAACCTTCCGTACGGCAGTCTGCCGCTCTTCTTGGAATATCCTGAGAGGCGAATGAATGCGATTTTGCCGTCCTTGCGTGTAATTTTGATTCGTCGGATGGCGTCCTCTTCAAGTTTCTTGGTCTTCCTGTCCGTGAATTGAAAAACCAACGACCAATCTTCATTAACCTTCGTCGCCGGGCGACCGTCAAATGCGAGCCTGCTCAGATCAAAAGGAAGGTTAAAGCCAACGATGAGCGATTCGGCTTCGATGAGTGGAAAGAAGAATCTTTCGATGAATTGCTGCTTCGTAAGCAGTTCAATTTTGGACGTAACATCGCTGGCCGTCTCGGCGCGTTTCCGAACTACGTACCTCCTAAGTACTCGAACTTCCGAAGGTGTAAGTTCTTTGGGATCGTAGAAGAGGAATTCCGCTATGCATTCTCGGTATTCGCTGCCGACGTTCCGCAGCAGGCGAGCGAATCCAAAGGTCAGCGACTGATTCGCGTCTATCCTCGTTTCGGGGTCGAATACTAATGCGTATGGGGGCCAACGCTTGCGATTGTTGAACGGTTTGGCTCGAATTTTCTGCCCTTTGCGCTCCGCACGTTGCCTCTTTCTGCGCTCTTTACGTGATTCAATGCGCGTAGAATGGCCACGAAGAATGATTGTGCTATCTATTTCGTTCTCCGTCCAAGCGGTCTACCCAATTTTCCATCGCTGGGACGAGCAGCCTGAGAAATGCAATGAGCGCTCTTAGGCATTGAGCGACAAATTTACGCTGATCTCGTTCGCGTCGCATGGTCACGCTTTCTTCGAGCAGCCTCACGGTCATTTTCCAATGGTGAGTCAAACACAATGGCACGACGAGCTTGGCATCGCGCTGCTTGCCGACTACGTGGTGCTTCTCGACCAGACTTCGTGGAATGCCGTGAGCCTCGGCAAATCTATTCGATACGGTTTTTAGCGCGGGCTCTCCGCAAATGACACAGACGTCCGCGCAGTCACCAAGTCGCTGTTGCCGACGCGCTTCCCGCAATGCAGTTCGGATTGGATCGTGATCCGTCAACGCTTCCTTCCGTGCCAGTAAAAATCTTTCAGGTTATCGAGCAGACCGGCATCCTGGAGGCGATGCAGCGCTTTCACATTCGTAAAGAACTTGATTTTGTTGTACGGGACTTTCTTTCCCCGAAATTTCCTCAGGGCGGAAGGCTTTCCCTTTAGGGCATCGTCAATAGCATTCAAATGGCGACCGACCGTGGACGCAGCCTTTGAGCTTCGAACCACAATGAAGCGGATGCCGCGCGCGTCCAAGGTCTTCACTCGGCGGACCAGGTGATCTGACGGTTTCGCTATGTAGTCCTTCCCACGCTTGCGAAGAGCAGCACCAACATATTTCCTCATTTTCCTAAGAGTTGTGTTCTCAACCTGTGCGGCCTGCTTCGCCGTAAACCCTTCCCGGCGCATGAGCTTCAGCGCAGCGAGCGCATCCAGCCTGTCTTCTTCCTCGCGCCTACTGCTGCGCCTCCGGGACGATTTCGACGGACTTGTTGCTTTGCTACCGCGAGTTAAGGGCTTGGGTCTGTTGCGTGTCGTGGTGGATCGTCGTCGTTTAATTGGCATGCTGCGCTCCCTGGATTCGGTATCTCGGACCTGTGGACGAATCTAACAAACGGGGCAATTGAGGCTGGACGCGAAAAGCCGATTACGCGTCCATCTCACCTAACTAGCTTTGACAGACACGGTCGAAATGGTTTGCAATGCTCATCTATGAATAGACACGCTTGGGCAGGTTGGGTGACGCCGGAGAATAAGCACCGTCTCTGGGCGGCACGTAAATTGCTGAAGAGTGCCTGGGATTCAGATCAGAAATCCCCGAGGCAATATCCAATGGACACGTCTTGGGCGCTTGCCGAGATCGAGCAGGCTGTTGCCAAGAACGATCTCGACAAACACATAAAGACCTCGCTTCGGAAATTGTTGAACCCACGAACTCTAGCGGAGCTTGTACCAGAAGAGCGAATTAGCGCCGTCTGGGAGGAGTACAACAGTGGCACGTTTAGGGATGCGATAACGCTAGCGGCACAAATTGACTACAAGAATATAAAGAAAAGTTGGAAGCTCTTCAAAACAATCACCCGCGCAATGGAGGCTACTTATCTCGCTGGTTTTCTTGGCCACGAATTTCTTTCAAAACCGAAGGTCAACATCCTGCACACGGGCTTGGATCAGATCGCAAAAGTGGCCGGGTTAGGGGGTCAAACGCAAGCAGGGTTCGCGGAGTTCTTAGACGATCTATGTCCCTGCGGCCTAAAAAGCCACAAAGGTGCAGTTCGAAAATTGTCGAAGCGCTCCGTACGATTCCGGCGCTCCACTAAATAGAAAAATGATCTCGCGAGCTGTTCGTATGGATTTCAACTCTCCGATTACGCGACTTGCCAGGAACTGATTCGCGCTCACGCAACATCTGCGTTAGTTTTCGCCCGCCGCTGCTTATGACGGACACCGGAATCGACCTGTTATTTCTGACAATGTTCAGCAAGTCCTCTGGGAACTATTTTCTGCGGGTAAGATTTAGGTTTTCCGCTCAGGCCCGCCCCCGGCTATGGATCGAAGTTCATAACGAGACATAAACGGAGCCAACAAGGCATGATGACTCCAACCGAATTCAAACGCGACCGCACCGTGCTTCAGTTGCTCGCGATTTCGCTCCTGTTTCTCGTACTCGCGTCGGAGGGATACGGACAGCAAGTCACCGGCAAATTGGGCTCCGCCGACGCCACGACCACCATTGACGGCAAGCAAATTCCGCCACCGCCCCCGAAATTCGGCGGAGTGATCAAGGAAAGCGCGAAGGACTCTACGCCTTGGTGGCCGCCCCGCATCGTGCCGCCCAAGGGCGCGCCCAACGTGCTCCTCATTATGACCGACGATCAAGGCTATGGAGTTCCGGGCACCTTCGGCGGAGTAATACCGACGCCAGCCTTGGATCGCATCGCCGCAGCCGGACTGCGCTACACGCAATTCCACTCCACCGCCCTTTGCTCGCCAACGCGGGCCGCGCTGATCACCGGGCGTAATCACCATTCCGTGGGCTTTGGCGTAATCGGCGAACTTTCCACGGGCTACCCGGGCTACGACTCCGTCATCGGTCCTCAGAGCGCCACCATCGGCGAAATCCTCAAGGAAAACGGCTACGCAACTTCGTGGTTCGGCAAGAACCACAACACACCAGGATTTCAATACAGCAGCGCCGCCGGACCTTTCGAGCAATGGCCGTCAGGTATGGGCTTCCAGTACTTCTACGGTTTCATGGGCGGCGAGACCGATCAGTGGGAACCGTATTTGTTTCGCGATCACACACAAGTCTATCCGTGGGTTGGCAAGCCCGGTTACAACCTCACTACAGATTTAGCGGACGACGCCATCACGTACTTGCGGGATCTGAATGCAGCGGCACCCGACAAGCCGTTCTTCCTTTATTACGTTCCTGGAGGAAGCCACTCGCCGCACCAACCGACCCAAGAGTGGATTGATAAATTCAAGGGCAAGTTCGACATGGGTTACGAAAAGATGCGCGACGAAATCTTTGCAAATCAGAAGCGCCTCGGCGTAATTCCACCTGACACGACACTGACGCCGTGGCCGGACGGACAGGCGGACTACGGGGGAGCGAAGCTTCCAAGATGGGACTCGCTCGACGCAGTGCAGAAGAAGATGTTTGCCCGCGAAGCGGAGGTATTTGCCGCCTACACAGCCTACACCGATCACGAAATTGGCCGGGTCATTCAGCAAGTGCAGGATATGGGCAAACTCGACAACACACTGATTATCTACATTGATGGCGACAACGGCACCAGCGCCGAAGGCAGCGTCTACGGCACGTTTAATCAGATGACCGCTTA
>Ga0228598_1000110_pt1 | contig 13697 bp, 12 predicted proteins | sample CZU4metagenome_FD_182726 | JGI IMG/M metagenome (GOLD analysis project Ga0228598, IMG submission 182726) | Spruce rhizosphere microbial communities from Bohemian Forest, Czech Republic - CZU4 | ecosystem: Host-associated > Plants > Roots > Rhizosphere | place: Czech Republic: South Bohemian... | reverse complement strand
ATCCTTATGCTGCAGAACGCGCCGTTCCTCACGCGTTCCTTGGAATTTCTCGTCCCCTGCTTCAGTTGGTTCGACGTGCTCTACTACGGGTTCGGCATGAAGATTTACGACCGGATGGCAGGGCGCGCCAGCTTATTCCCGAGCCGATATATTTCCCGCGCGGAGGCAGTCAATCGTTTTCCGTCCCTGAAAAGTGAGCGGCTAACGGGGGCGATCGTCTATGCGGACGGCCAGTTCGACGATTCCCGATACAACATCACGCTCGTTCAAACTTTCGCCGGGTGCGGAGGCGAGGCCTTGAACTACGCGAAGGTAGTCGGTTTCGAAAAGGGACCGAATGGTAAGTTGACGGCGGCAACGGTGGAAGATCAGATCACGCACCAGAGGTTCACAGTTCGCGCTCGTGCGTTTGTCAATGCAACGGGTCCCTTCTCGGATACTTTGCGCAGTCTTGCCCACCCTGGCATTCAAACTCGGATGCGGCCCAGCAAGGGTGTACACATCTTTTTTCCTTTGAACGGTTTTTCTGATCACGAGGCATTACTGATACCGAAAACCGAGGACGGCCGAGTCATCTTCGCGCTTCCATGGCTGGGCAGGTTGCAGGTGGGTACCACGGACGACGAGGCCGTCTTGCAGGAAGAAATGGTTGTCAAACGCGACGAGGCGGAGTATCTGTTGCGACACTTGAACTCCTATCTGGAAAAACCTTTTTCTCTCGATCAAATCACCAGCGGCATCGCTGGTCTGCGTCCGTTGGTGAGCGCCAAAGGAACGCGGACAACCAAGAAGCTCGTCCGAGACGATGAAGTCGAACTGGACCAGGACAGCGGGATGATCAGTATTCTCGGCGGCAAATGGACAACTCATCGCGCCATGGCGGAAGACACCATCGATGCAGTGCAGAAGTATTTGGGCGGATCGCTCACGCCTAGCCGTACGCGGCATTACCGGCTTTCTGGTTCCGAGGGCTATGACGCGAGCTACTCGAGAAAGCTCGCGAGCCAATTTCATCTATCCGAAGACACGGCCCGGCACCTTGCCGAGAAGTTCGGCACGGCGGCGTCTGACGTTCTGGCTCCCGCTCAACAAAACCCATGCCTTCTGTCTCGAATCGTGCCCGATTCGCCGTCGATCCTGGCGGAAGTGGTGTACAGCATTCGCTACGAGATGGCCGTGACGATTGAAGACATTTTGGCTCGGCGCATTGGCTTGCAGCTGTTCAGTTGGCGAGATGCGATCACTGCCGCGCCAATTGTAGCTGCGTATTTATCCGACGAATTCGGTTGGTCTTTAACCCAATCGCAAGAGGCCATCCAGCGATACACCGATAAGATCAACCGGCTTCTGGCGGCAGTGGGGCTTGCAGAGCGGAGTCCAGAGGTCAGAGTTTAGGAGGAGTAATAAATTGGCAGAATATATTGGGGCAATCGATCAAGGTACAACCAGCACCCGGTTCATCGTTTTTGACCGCTCGGGACGCACGGTGGCGATCGCTCAAAAAGAACACCAGCAGATTTACCCCAAGCCTGGCTGGGTGGAGCATGATCCGGAAGAGATCTGGCAGCGTACGCGCGAAGTGATCGTGGAGGCCATGGCGAAGGGAAACCTTCGACCCTTGGACTTGGCGGCGATTGGGATCACTAATCAGCGTGAAACCACGGTGGTGTGGAATCGCAAAACCGGAAAGCCGGTTGCCAACGCGCTGGTTTGGCAGGACACGCGGGTTGCGGACTACGTCGGCGAGTTTGCGAGAGTCAAAGGACAGGATCGTTTTCGCGGCAAAACTGGACTGCCGCTCACGACCTATTTCAGCGGTCTAAAGATCCGCTGGATTCTGGAAAATCTGCGCGGCGTACGCAGCCTGGCCGAAAAGGGAGAAATACTCTTCGGCAACATTGATAGCTTTCTGGTGTGGCACCTGACCGGCGGTCCCGATGGCGGCGTTCACATCACAGACGTAACGAACGCCAGCCGCACGCAATTGATGAACCTCGAAACCTTGTCGTGGGACGCTGAAATCCTCGATGCTTTTAGCATCCCCGAGTCCATACTGCCACGCATTCGCTCCAGCAGCGAAGTCTACGGGCACGTCAAAGACCCGACCTTGAAGGACGTCCCGATCGCGGGAATTTTGGGAGACCAACAGGCGGCGCTAGTAGGGCAGACCTGCTTCCGGCCCGGAGAAGCCAAGAACACGTACGGCACTGGATGTTTTCTGCTGATGAACACAGGCGATCGCCTGGTCCGCTCCAATTGCGGCCTGCTTACAACCCTGGCTTACAAGCTCGGTGATCAACCCGCTCGCTATGCGCTCGAAGGCAGCATTGCGATAACCGGGGCCCTGGTGCAGTGGGTACGCGACAACTTGGGGATGATTCAGAAAAGTTTCGAGATCGAATCTCTCGCTAAATCGGTTCCCGACAACGGTGGCGTGTATTTTGTTCCCGCGTTCTCCGGACTCTATGCCCCGTACTGGAAGGACAACGCACGGGGTGTGATTGCGGGCCTCACTCGCTACGCGAATAAAGGGCACCTTGCACGCGCAGTACTCGAGGCAACCGCGTTTCAAACCCGCGATGTCCTGGAAGCGATGGAGAAAGATTCGAATATCAAGCTCGATGTGCTGCGAACCGACGGAGGCATGGTTGACAACGATCTTCTTATGCAGTTCCAGGCAGACATTCTCAACTTGCCAGTGGTTCGTCCAGTTACGCGTGACGCCACCACGGCGCTGGGGTCGGCTTACGCCGCAGGTTTGGCTGTCCACTATTTCAAAAATCTTGAGGATTTGCGTTCGAACTGGGCGGTCGATCATACCTGGAAGCCGAATCTGGCAGATGAGAAACGAGAGGAAATGTGCCGGCTGTGGAAGCGCGCGGTAAACAAATCCTTCGATTGGGTGGACTAGGTTCGACAAAAGCGTCAATCAATAAAGGAGTCTTACATGGCTCAGAAGTGTTTTGGTGAATTCATGGGCACGTTGGTTCTGGTGTTGTTAGGGGATGGAGTAGTCGCAAACGTTTTGTTGAAATGCTCGAAGGCAGAAGGCAGCGCGGGCGACCGCTGGATGGTGATCACCAGCGGATGGGCATTCGCTGTGATGGCCGGCATTTTTACCGCCATCGCCTGCGGGAGCAGTGATGCCCATCTAAACCCGGCAGTCACGCTGGGATTCGCTGTCTCCTCGGGAAGTTTTCTAAAATTTGCGCCTTACGCCGTGGCTCAGGTCCTGGGCGCATTTGTGGGGGCCGTCCTTGTGTGGATACATTTCCTGCCACACTGGAAGGTTACGGAAGATGCCACGCTGAAGCTGGCATGTTTCAGCACGATACCGGCGATTCGCAACTTCGCCGCAAACCTGGTCAGCGAAGTCATTGGAACACTTGTTCTGGTCTTCGTGGTGGGAGCAATTTTTTCGAAGGCAGTGGCGGGAACTGGCCTCGTATCAGGATTGGGCGCGTACCTGGTCGCCGCCCTGGTTTGGGGTATTGGTCTTTCGCTCGGAGGAACGACCGGTTATGCGATCAATCCCGCGCGTGACTTTGGACCGCGAATGGCTCACGCGATTTTGCCTATCGCCGGAAAAGGAACCTCCGACTGGAGCTACGCAGTTGTGCCGATCCTCGGTCCGCTCATCGGAGGAAGCTTGGCAGGGATACTTCTGCGAGCCATCGGTATTTAGGCAACGGAATTGGGAGGGACAAACAACCTGCACATGATTGAGAGCCTTACAACGTCGCAGGAACAGGTGACGATAAAATTTCTAAGTTTGGCGCCGTCGTAATGCCGTTCTTAGATCACCTCCGCTTCAGTTCCGTTTCGCGAGCGGCCTGCCACCCTCTGCGGCGCAGCTTGGATTGACGTTTGAGATCGCGCGTTCTGGGGCGACAGCATCTGCAAGCTGATAGCGACCGCTGGAATCAAGTACGCGAATGTTACCCAAACCCACATGAGGGCGCCCGCGCATTCCTGATCCGCAAGAGGAGGCAGGCTGAACAGGTGAGGCGCGGACAGATAGAACGGGTAGATAAGCCGGTTACAAAACACGAAGAATGCGGAAAGAATGTCGCAAGGCAAAGTTGCAAGAAACAAGTACATCGCCATGGACCACCGAGGCGACTTCGCCGCACTCGGTGAAAACTCTACTACGGGCGACCAGAACAGCAGGCCAGCCATCAGAAAGGTCACGTCCTCCAAAATATGCACACGGTGGGAGCGCATGCCCAACTGAAACGCACGGGGAAGATGCCATCCGATTACGGCAGCGGTGCCCGCTAGCCAACACAACACCGGATGCCGAAGATAAGTCTCGAACCATGGCCCCGTCAGACTGGCGAGGGGGATCGGGTTCCTGATGAAGAGCTTCGGTAGGCCGCAGGCCAACGGAAACATCGGTGTCCCCATTAAAATTAGCGGTGCAGCAACCGTCATCAACAGAAGATGCTTCATCATGTGAATCGTAAGCGACTGATGATCGAGTGTGGCGAGTGGAGATCCGAGTGCAGTCCACACTAACATCAGGCCGCTCATAAACGCTGCGAGACGCCAACCGGCGATGTGGGTTGGAAAAGCACTTCGAAGCGGGATCCAACCGCGCAAATAAACTAATGCTGTGACCAGCAGCGTGGATGCGACGGCGAGCGAAACAAACCACGACGGCATTTGGGCAGGGAACTGGGACATAGCTCGGTCTACCGTGGCGACACCTCGCTTGCACCGAGCGTAATCGCTTGAGAAGCATTGTGTGCCGGCCTCTGATTTGCCGGGTGCAGTGTTTCCAGAAAGGCAACCAGCGCGGTCGTTTCTGCAGGGCTGAGGTTTTTTCCATAGGCAGGCATATTTCCTCCACCCTGAATTACCTGGCGAATGAGCTGATCTTCGGTAAGACGCAGAGCAACAGCGTCGAGCGCTGGTCCGCGCTGTCCTCCATGGTTATCCAGCGAATGGCAGTTGTGACATTGTTTGGCTTGGAACACGAGCGCACCGTGGCGCTCCAATGCCGTCCGGCCCCGCAGGAATTCGGCCGGTATCGGCTGGCTGCTCCACGCATCCATCACCGGACTCCAAGGTGTGTGCTCGGCCAGATGAGTCAGAGTGCCGAGGCTCACAGCGACCAGCAGAATCGTGAGCACAGCAATTGGTCTACGCTTCCAGCTCTTCTCGCCTTCGCCGGCTACAAACGGAAGCACTAGCAGAACAACGATTCCGATGGCGGGACCAATCAGGAGGATGGGTGTCTCGGCTGATGGGGGCAGGAACGAGAGCAGGGCATACAACCACAAAAAGAAGAAGTCGGGACGTGGGGCGGTTTGAATAATCGTCGGATCCGGTTGTCCACTCGGACCGAACGGACCAAAGTGAACCGCGCAAACCGCAATCGCAAGGAGAATAAAACCGGAGAAAAAAATATCCTTCCACACCGCGTTAGGCACGAACGGCACGCCGTCCTTCTGCGTGAGTTCGTGATACTCCTGGATATACGTTGCGCGCCGAACGACGCGTCCCGGCATCGGCCATTCATTGATTCCGAGTTTCAGCACCATTAGCAAGTGCAAGCTGACAAAAGCAATCAGAAGTCCCGGGACTACAAATACATGCAACGCGAAAAATCGCGAGAGCGTTGTGCCGGCGATGATTGGGCCGCCGAGCATCAGGTTCACGGCCCAGGGACCGATTACGGGGACGCGGCTCGCGATCGAGGCTCCGATGCCCAATCCCCAGTACGCATCCTGGTCGAATCGCAGTACCTGGCCCGTGAAGGCCATGCCCAGGGTCACTAGTAAAAGAAGGACACCAACGATCCAAGTCAGTTCGCGTGGAAACTTGTAGGCTCCAAAGAGGAAGACCTGCACCATATGGATCAGGACAATCGCGACCATGAAATTCGAGCCCCATCCGTGCAAGGCTCGTATGAACCAACCGAGGGAAACGCCGTGATTGAGGGTCTGCAGGCTGTTCCACGCCTCTCCCGCAGAAGGCACGTAAATCAGGGCGAGCAGAATGCCGGTGATAATTTGGAGCATGAAACACATGAGCGCTGCGCTGCCGAAAACATAGAACCAGCTTGCGGTCTCGCGTGGAACCCGGTGTTCAAGGGTCTGGCGAATTGGAGTGCCCAGTTGCAGCCGCAGGTCGAACCAGTCATCGAGTTTTTGAATCAGGCGCATGTCGTATGCTCTGCCACCTTATTTGCTACGGGCTGTCCGGGAGTCGGCATTTCGCCAGCTTTGATAAGAAGTTTTCCATTCTCAATTTTGTAGCGGTACTGGAACAATCCGCGCTCGGGAGGTCCAGATGCGCGCGAACCGTCCTGGTAATAAGCACCGCCGTGACAGGGACACATGAAGAGGTTCGACTGCGGAAACCAGCGAACCGGACATCCCAGGTGCGCGCAGTTGATGGCAAAGACCTGGAAAGCTTGATCATCAATCCTACGAACCCAGCACGCTACGTTGCCAGTTTCACCGTCCCAGTCATTGACCTGAGGATTTCGATAGGTGGCGAGTCGCGTCTGCCCAGCGGGAAACTGTTCCAGTCCGCCGAGCGAGAGCCAGGACTCATAACCGAACTTCTTTTGTCGAGTTGCAGGCGACAGGATATATCGCACGACCGGCACGGCCAGGAAAACGCCGACAACGCCGTTAAGAAACAATCCCAATTTCACTAAAGCTGCGCGTCTCGACATTCCGTTTTCTGAGCTCATTGAAATTCTCCTCGGGCCGGGTTCATCGAAGAAATTGCGTACGGTTGGCCCGGGAACTTGGGCCGTTGACTGGAGAGCCACGCCACGACATCGGAAACTTCTTGCGTGGACATGGGGCGGCGGCCCTCGACGTCACCGCGCCAGTCTGGCGAACCGAGATCAGGACGGCCCGCAATCACTATCATGCGAAGTTCCCCGTCGCTTACCAGTGCGAGGTAGGAGCTATTCACAATTGAGCTGGCCTTGCTTCCTCCGCGGCCGTCGGCCCCGTGACAGGCAGAACAATAGGTTCGATATACGGTGGCACCACGTTGCGGATCTCCATGAGTCGTCGCTGTGTAGGGTGGTGGGGTTTGACTGCCGAGAGCGTTCGGTTTAGCCCATGACCGGATGCCACTTACGAGCGCGTCAATCTGTTTTTCGGTGAGCATTCCTCCCGCACTCTGGGCAAAGGCGGACATCGGTGTGCCGGGCACTCCGTTGGAAGCGATGCGGCGAATCACTGTGTTGTCGGCAATTGCGAGAAAAACAGGATTCGCCAGAGCAACGGCGGCTCCACCCTTACCGTCCACGCCGTGGCATCCCGCACAGTTCTGGCCGTAAAGGAGACTGAAGTCCGTGACTTGATCGGGCGGAACAGGGGCTGAACCTGACGCCGGTCGGCCCGATGAGTTGCTGCACCCAATACATACAGCAACGGCAAGAATCGCGAGCCCGGAACCGATCGCATGGCAGTTCATCACTGGGAATCTGCTCCATTCTTCTCCTCAGGGGCCGATGGCACCTCGAACCCAGCGCGCACACCGAAGGGAAGGTGCTGCCAGGTTTGAACACGTACCTGTCGCGACACGATGATGCCCGCGACAATACCAAAGCCGACTTGAGAAAGGACAAACCAGCCCCAGTCAATCTGCTGGTTGAGCAACGGATCAATCAACTCGACAAAGCTATGGACTAACCCTGACCACAACACGGGGGCAACCAAGCCGCCCAGAAGGATCGGACGGCGGGGGAACATGGGCAGTGTCGCACCGTAGAGAAGTCCGACGGTTAAGCAAATGAGCAAGTGGAGGACACTCGCGATGACGAGGGAATCCGGCTGAAACGCTCCGACTTGCGTAAATAAGTGTCTACCAGGGAAAAATCCAGCAGCAAGAACGTTGATGGCATACCACATGCCGCGCCCGCTGAAAATTCCATACAATATTGCGAGAAAAGCCATGGCAACACCACCTGCCAAGCCGCCCTTTACCCCGGCCGAAATTGGGTAAATCTCGAGCGGCAATCGGGCGCGACGCAATTCCTGGGTCATCCACTCGATCGCCGCAACTCGTGGATGATTGGTACTGACGGGCGCAACTGTCAGGACAGCGGACACCGATTCTTGCCTCTCGTGAGGCAGCACATCGCAGAACCATCCGATGCATCCGCTCATCGCCAAGATTGCGCCGAGAAAACTTACGGACCAGCTCGTAACCAGCCCCGCAAAAACCAAAGCGAGACCGAAGGCCAGAATGATCGGCCACGCTGTAGGTGCCGGCATTTCGATCGTTTCTGTTTTATCGGCACCCCGGAGTTTTGTCGTGAGGTTTTCCATTTAGCGCCCAATCACGTAGACAACAGCGAAGACCACGATCCAAACTGCGTCTACGAAGTGCCAATAGAGAGACAGTACGTCAATTCGCTCGGCGTGCGCTTGCTTCACCTCTCCGAAAAGTGTGAATGCCATCACTGTCGACAAGCACACGAGGCCCACGACCACGTGAAAGCCGTGCAGCCCGACCAGGGAGTAATAAGTGGTTCCAAACAAGTTTGTGCTGATCGTCAGTCCCTTTTCGTAGATCAGCCGATGCCATTCTGACGCTGTTCCGTAAAGAAAAAGTCCCCCGAGTGTAATTGTCAGAAGCCACCACGCACCAAAGCTCCGGACGTTGCCGCGGCGAAGAGCTCTAGCTGCAAAGTGAATCGTCAAGCTGCTGGAAAGTAGGCAAACGGTAAAGAAGATGGGTGGGGAAAGAACTTCTCTTGGCATGGGCCCGGAGAGACTCTTGCCGACATAAAAGAGGTAGGCCACGACAAAGATGGTGAAGATCGCAGCCTCGGCTGCGATCAGAGCGCCCATTCCGACGCGCCCACGACTGGGACTCCACTCAACTTCCCGCGGGGGGAGCGTCAAGGATGTCGTACTCATCGCGCTTGCTCCTTTACTCGTATTTCCAGTCCGGATCATCCGGATGCTTGAGATCCCAGAGCGGACGGCGACTCTGGACCGTTGGGATTGTGTAGAAGTTGTAGGCGGGAGGCGGCGAATTCGTGGACCATTCGAGTGTCCAGGCGTCCCATGGATCACTTCCAGCCGACTTGCCGCGGAAATAAGACCAGAGCAAATTTCCCAAGAAGACCAAAATCCCGGCAGCCTGGAAAAAAACTCCAATGGTCACGATGAAGTTCCAGGTGTCCCAACCCCGTCCCGGTTCATAGGTATAAATCCTTCGCGGCATGCCCAGCAAACCAGGGATGTGCATGAAGTCGAAGGTCAGATGGAATCCGATCAGGAAAAGCCAGAAATGCAGTTTCCCGAGAGTCTCGCTGTACATCTTCCCTGACATCTTCGGGAACCAGTAGTAAAAGGCTGCAAACAACGTGAAGAGGATACCGCCTACGATTACGTAGTGAAAATGCGCAACCACGAAGTATGAATTTCCCAACTGCCAGTCGAAGGGGGCCGCGGCCTGCATGACGCCTGTGAGACCGGCGATCAGGAACTGGAAAAGAAAAGCAATGCAGAACAGCATCGGAGTCTTGAACTCAATCTTTCCCCCCCACATAGTTGCGAGCCAGTTGAATATCTTGATGCCGGTCGGGACCGCGATTGCCATGGTCGAGATCACGAAAAAGGTATTGGCAGCCGGGCTCATACCTACGGTAAACATGTGATGGGCCCATACGCTCATGCTGATGAACCCGATCGCGACCGTGGCTCCCACCATCACCGGATAACCGAAGATCGGCTTGCGGGAGAACACCGGAATGATTTCTGATGCGAAAGCGAAGGCTGGGATGACGAGGACATAGACTTCAGGATGGCCGAAAACCCAGAAGAAATGCATCCAGATCACGGCGGAGCCTCCTGCCTGCGTGTCGAAGAAATGTCCGCCAAGATAGCGATCGATCAGCAGCATGATCTGAGCAGCGGTCAGCGGACTGACGGCAAGTATCACCAATCCGGCCATGATGAGGTTGAGCCACGCGAACAACGGCATTTTGCTTAAGGTCATGCCAGAGCAGCGCATGCAGAGAATCGTAGCAATGATATTGATCGCCGTGCCGATGCTGCCAAAGCCTGAAACCAGAAGCGCCAGAGTCCAGAAATCGGTACTGTGCCCCAATGAAAACGTCTGCGAGGTCAGCGGAGCGTAGGCGAACCACCCCACGTCGGGAGCGTTTCCCGCTCCATAGAGTCCGTTGGCCCCAACCAGGCTGAAATAAAGAAGCAGACCACCGAAGGCAGTCATCCAGAAGCTGAAGGCATTCAGGCGCGGAAAAGCCATGTCGCGCGCGCCAATCATGAGTGGGACGAGGTAGTTGGCAAATCCGAACATGACGGGCATGACCACGAAGAAAATCATCGTCGTGCCATGCATGGTGAACAACCGGTTGAAAACCTGGGGCGAAACAAAATTGTTATGCGGGCGGATAAGCTGGATGCGCATGAGAATCGCTTCGATCCCGCCGATCAAAAGAAACACCAAGGCGTAGGCAATGTACAACAGGCCCAGCCGTTTGTGATCGACGGTGGCTATCCAATCATGGAGCCGATCCACGAAGGAACGAGACTCCGCGGTCGCGCTTGGCCATGCGATCGACTCAGTCGACATTGAAACTTTTCCTCATGGCATTAACGAAGCGTCTCAAGGTAAGCGGTTAGCGCGTCCAGTTCCTGCTCGTTCAACTGCATCGCGGGCATCAGGGAGCCAGGCTTGATGGCGTCCGGCTTTCGAATCCAGAGCCGGAGATTTTCCGGCGTATTCGGGGCAGCTCCAGCTGCAATCGTTTCCCGACTCATCAGGTGCGTAAGGTCGGGACCAAAGCGGCCGTGGGCTACGGTACCTGCTACGGTGTGGCAGTTGATACAGGCAGTGGATTCGAAAATGCGCTCCCCTGCGGAGGTGTTGTCCCCGATTTGTGATGGCTGACTCTGCTCATGAACCCAGCGGTCAAACTCATCCCTCGGCTGCACATAAACGCGCAAAAGCATTTTGGCGTGCTGGGTGCCGCAATATTGAGCACACTGCCCCAGGTAGACGCCAACCTGATGCGGATCGAACCACATGCTATTGGGATGGTTGGGAATCAGATCGGTTTTGCCGGCGAGGCGCGGGACCCAAAAACTGTGATCTGTATCCGCCGACAGCAGCGTGATGGATGTTGGCGTCGGGTGATTGTCATCGCTTACCGGAACGTGCAATTCGTTGGCAGTCACGACTCCGAGCGCTGGATATCGGTATTCCCACCAGAACTGGTGACCGATGGCGATTACCTCGATCGCGTTGTCAGATCGCGCAATCCCCTGCACGCTGGCAATCACTCGCGCGGTTGCCATGAACAATGCCAAAACAATGAGAACTGGGATGACGGTCCAGGCGAGCTCAACCTGGTTGCTGCCATACACCTGGGGAGGCTCTCGGCCGTCGTCGCTCTTTCTCTTTCTGAATTTCACGACGGAGTAAAGCAGCAAAGAGAAGACGATTAAGAAAATGGCTCCAGTGACCGCCAGCACAAGCAAAGACAGCCCGAAGATCGATTTCGCCGGGGTCGACGCGGGAGCAAAGATATTCGTCGGGCTCAAGGGCTGGGCGGCGTCTGCAAAAGCTGCCCCGGAACCACAGATCCAAACCACAAGGCGGGACATCCCTGCTCGCCAATTACCTGGGCCAACTGATCGCAATTGCTCTCCTTTCAGGCTTCGGATTAAACTTTCCGTTTCTTTGCAGCGGCGCAATGTGCCAACAGCCATACCTCTTTCAGAGTTGAATCAACGCGATCCCCGTCTCAGGGTCGAATTTCTTCTGAAGGCGACTAGGACTCTCGGTCAGAATCAATTCGCAGGTCGGACGCACGCGAGCCTCAAGGAGGTGGCCGCCGTGGGCGGTACCGTCGCAACGTCCGACCACAACGTGCGCATGCACTTGCGGCTCTCCGTCCTTGAGAGCGATGTCGCCAATTAGCGAGAGCAGTTCCACTTGTTCGTCGAGCACGCATGCCGGATCGTACTTTTTCGTTTTCCAGTTGAACCAACCCAGCTTCGCGTGAGAAAGCGCGCCAATGGCTTTAAAGCTGCTTCCCCCCAACCCCTGGTGCTTTGAGAAGTGTTGCAGCACGCTCGCGATCTCGTCGCCAGTCTCAAAGATTAGAGCGAAAACCTTCGGTTCATCCTCGATTTGTTTCCACCGCATGTCGGCCCCTTTTTCCTAGACGATTTCACAAAGCCGCACCCAGCATTAAAGAGAGTGCGAGCCGCCTTCGCAGTGGAATGAAAGATCGAGGGAGGCAGGACTGCGAAGACGACTCCCGCTCTTAATGCATGTCATATGCCCCCTTGATGCCGAAATAATCAACTCGGTTGCGTTTTAGTGGAATGGCATTGCGACGTGCATCATGCATTCTGAGTCTGCATTTGTAGTTTGGTACGTGAGCCCGGCAAAGAGTTCAAGTGCCAGGGCGAATGTCGGACCGATTGGCGTGAGGTGTGGGATCGAGCCCTCTCATTTCGATCGACACACGACGCCGGGGAAAGGACAGACTGTGTTCATTTGATTAAGAGGAAGTGACCGCAAGACATCGTTTTTCCTGAGCCTGACAAACAAAGTAAGGATGCCATAAATGGCGCAACCGATGCGCCGACGGGACGGCCCCGACCATATCTGGAAGCGCGGCCAAATCCCGCTCTCCGTGCCACCAATCGGCAACGTGCATATTCTTCCGGTTGGCGTATCTACGCTGTGTTCGAGTGGTGCGGATCAATTTGCAGGGGTACTTGCCACAATCGGGGCCGGAGTGGCCAACTTCAATTGGTCCAGCGACGTCAATGCGCTCTGCCATTGGGCCGGGTCTTTCTTTGTCTCGATCGGGGCGGAGAGATCGGAATAAAAGTCGAGGATGTTGGCGCGCAGATCCGGCGGCGTCGATTCAAATTTGCGCTCTGACAACTGGGACAACAATTTTGCGTAGGTCTCGTCGGTTAGGGAATATTCTGCCGGCTTGGTTAAATTACCGCTATCCAAGTCAGAATTAGGGAGCACGAGCGAGTTCGTGCGCACCGCTTCGAGAAAAGCCCGGTATTGATCGACGCTTGTATTGATGCTCTTGAAATACAAGTCCTCAGTTTGCGGAGTCGGATTATTGAATGCCATCGCCTTGAAGGGACCGATTTTCGGCATGTATCGCAGAAGAGTGGACAGCACCCGGGTGCCGAACCCAGGCTTGACGTAATCCTTTCCCCAATTCCTTTCATACTCAGAGCGCGAAAGGCGATAGAGAAATTTTCGTTTTGCGAAGTCGGGCTGCTCGCGCATCATGTCTTTCTTGTGGGTCTGCAGCGCGACCTGGGTCATCTCCGGGATCAGCCGGCTGATGGAGTAACGATACGAACCAATAGCTAGATCCTCATGGGCAAGCACGTCTTTCAGGTCCACTCCGTAGACGACCGGGAAAACCCGTTCCAGTAAAGGCTTGGACACTTGGAACCCGATGAAATCATGGTACTGCTGCGAGGCGTAACGATTCTTCGCGACCTGGATCATGTCGAAGCCGAACTCGGTTTTCAAGTGCGCCGTTTTATCCTGTGCATACTTGACCGACTTGCCAAATTTCGCCCGCAGCTTCGGATACTCGATCGCTACCGATTGGTTGACGGCGGGATGTCCGGAGATGTCAGAAGCATAGTGGGCCAGCGCGCCCAGCGCGAAGGCATATTCGTTCACATCCTGAC
>Ga0228598_1000109_pt1 | contig 13827 bp, 8 predicted proteins | sample CZU4metagenome_FD_182726 | JGI IMG/M metagenome (GOLD analysis project Ga0228598, IMG submission 182726) | Spruce rhizosphere microbial communities from Bohemian Forest, Czech Republic - CZU4 | ecosystem: Host-associated > Plants > Roots > Rhizosphere | place: Czech Republic: South Bohemian... | reverse complement strand
CGCCGAGCCAGATGAACGGCGAATGGAAAATTTGTATGCCCACGCGGAGAAAGTCCGCCGGGCTATGCAGCGCAATGGGGCCGATGGTCTTCATTCCTTTGCTGAGAGAGACGTTGCCCAGCGGGCCGAACAGGATCATCAGGAATATCAAGGCGAAAGTTTTCAGGTGCAAGCCGGCGGATGACGTCATGCGTTGCAGAACCGTCCGGCGAACCGGGCGCAAGGAAGCGACGGGAGCACGGTGAATCGATGCGAATTTATTGTCATGATATACAAATTATTTTACTCGATTTATAGAGGCAGTGGCTAGTGATGAGTGACGAGTGGCTAGAAAAGTCCAAGACTTCGCTTTTGCGCAACTCGCTAATTTCTTTCAGCGCGAAACACTTGGTGCGTTGCGTGGCGCTACGGCTGTGAGTTTGCCTTCGCGCAAGTAATAATTGATGCCGCGCCAGCGGATGGTGTGGCGGGTGAAGCTGGCTATCCAGATGACGAAGGCCATGGCGTCCCACAGCGGGATCAGCGGCATTTTTTTCCAGACGCGCGGTTGCTTCATCCCCCAGATGCCGATGAGCCAGGCCATGACGATTCGCAGGAATAAATAAGTGCCGACGTATGCTGCGACGACGGCGCTAGACGGATGGATCGCGATGGCGAGGAGCGACCACGGCAGTCCCCAGGTGAAGATGAGGCCGAGGTGGCCCCAAGGGCGCATCAGACGCATCACCGTCATCCAACGCAGGCGTTTGTAGAGAAATTCGCGGAGAGAATCAAAATCGGCGACGGAGTGGATGACGTAGGGGAGGAGTCTTACTTCGTAGCCCTGCTCGGCGACCAGGCGGCCGGCGTAAACATCGTCGGCGGGGCGGTCTTCAATCGTGGGGTAGCCGCCGTAGCCGGCGATTGCTTTGCGCGTGGTGACGATGGTTTGGCCGAAGGTGAATTTGATGCCGTCCAGTTGCCAGGCGACCATTACGCCGGCGAAAAAATCGGAGATCATGCCGATGGATTGCAATCTCTCGGTAAGATTTTTTTCTTCGGTGGAAGAGTAAAGGCAGGTGGCCGCGCCTACGTGGGGATCGCGGAAGGGCGAAATGACGGTCCGCAGATAATCGGGCTGGACGCGCACGTCGCTGTCGGTGATCACGAAGAAATCGTGCTGGGCTTCGGCGACCAGGCGAGTGAGCCGTGCCACTTTGTCGTTGACTGCATCACGACCGGAGCCGAAGAGCAGGCGGATGCGGCACTGGGGAAAATCGCGGATCAGTTTTTCGAGAATTGGGAGCGTGGGGTCGCCCGGATCCACGCAAAAAAGTATTTCGTAATCGGGGTAGTCCTGGCGGCAGAAACTGGCGTAATTTTCGTAGGCTTCGGCGTCGAGGCCTTTCACCGGCTTGAGGCAACTGATGGAAGGAGTGAATCCGGAGTTCGGTGCGCGGTCGCTACGCGACGCGTGGAAATAATGGACGGTGCTATAGAGAGAGAGGAGGTAGTAGATGAAGGGGATTGCTGCGAGGGCCAGAAAAGCGTATGCGACAAACGTCAAAATCTTTTTACCTCGCGAAGGACGCGGGAATCTTTCGGGCGGAAAATCCTAACATGAAACGGCGAAAGTAGGTCTCCGCTGGCTATCTTCTTTATCTGGCTCGACCTACGAGCGTGGAATTTGCTGAGAAAGCGGGCGCGGGGCGTCAGGTAACATAGCTGTAACACAACCGCGATAGAGTGTTCGGCTGCAAGGACGTCATGAAAATCATCGATGTAGCGGACCCACAATACATTTTCAACCGGCACCATTCGTGGATGCAATTCAACGAACGAGTGCTGGAAGAGGCGCGCGACGAGAAAAATCCGCTGCTCGAGCGGGTGAAGTTTCTGGCGATCACTGCGAGCAACCTGGACGAGTTCGTAGAAGTGCGCGTCGCGGGCATCCTGCAGCAGGTGGAACACGGCAATCGCGAGCCCGGACCGGGTGGACGCGCGCCGGCGGAAGTGCTGAAGGAGCTGGCGGAGAAAATTCACAGCTTCGTGAAAGCGCAGTACGACTGCTGGCGGGAAGAATTGCTGCCAGCGCTCGCGGCCGAATCCGTTCGCGTGGTGAGCTGGAAGAAGCTGGGTCCCGCGGCGCGCGCGCACATTGAAAATTTCTACGTGAAGTCGGCGGAGCCTCTATTGACACCGGTGACGGTGGATCCGGCGCATCCTTTTCCGCACGTGCTGAACAAGGCGCTGTGCCTGGCGTTTCTGCTGAAACGCAAACACCGCGGCGGGCAGACCTATTTGGGAGTGGTGACGGCGCCGCGCGCGTTGCCTCGGCTGGTGCTGCTGCCGGCGAAGGATGGGACCGTCGAGTATGTGTTTCTTTCCGATGCGATTCAGGTGTTCGCGAACCGTCTGTATCACGGCTACGAAGTGCTTTCGGCGGCGGCGTTTCGCGTGACGCGGAACAGCAATTTGTATCTGGAAGAAGAAGAATCGCGCAGCATCATGGATACGGTGGACGCACAACTGCACCGGCGCCGCAAGGGCGAAGCGGTGCGGCTGGAGATTGAGGCGAGCGCGAATCAGGAGATTATTGACCGGCTGGTGGCGAATTTTCGCCTGGCGCCGTGGCAGATTTTCCGCGTGGACGGTCCGCCGAACCTGGCGCGGATTTCCTATCTATACGATCAGGCGCCGCGGCCGGATTTGAAGTTTCAGCCGTTCGTGCCGCGGGAGCTGGCGCTGAAGCCCGGCGCGACTTCCCTCTTTGAGCTGATTCGCAAGCGCGATTTGCTGCTGCATCACCCGTACGATTCGTATTCGGCCGTGGTGCGGTTCATTGAGAGCGCGGCGAAAGATCCGGACGTGCTTTCGATCAAGCAGACGTTGTATCGCACCAGCGAGAATTCACCGATCGTACGCGCGTTGATTGAGGCAGCGGCCAAGAAGGAAGTGGCCGTGGTGGTGGAACTGAAAGCGCGGTTTGACGAGGCTTCCAACATTCGCTGGGCGCGCAATTTGCAGGAAGCGGGCGTGCAGGTGTTCCACGGAGTGGTGGGGCTGAAAACACACTGCAAGCTTGCTTTGATTGCACGGCGCGAAAGCGACGGGCAGATCCGGCGGTATGCGCACCTGGGCACGGGGAATTACAATCCTTCGACTGCGCGTTACTACACCGATTTGAGTTTGCTGACGAGCGACGCGCACATCACCCGCGCCGTGCATCACGTGTTTAATTATTTGACGGCTTATTCCGAGCGGCCGAACTACCAGCCGCTGTTTGTGGCGCCGTTGAATCTGGGAAAAAGCTGCTTGAAATTGATCGAACGCGAAACGGCGCACGCGAAGGCGGGCAGGCCGGCATTTATTTTCGCGAAAGTGAATGCGCTGCTGGACGAAAAAACGATTCAGGCGCTGTACCGGGCTTCGCAGGCGCGCGTGCAGATTGAGCTCGTCGTGCGTGGAGCGTGCGCGTTGCGGCCGGGAGTGCGCGGGATCAGCAGCAGGATACGTGTGCGCAGCGTGGTTGGGCGATTTTTGGAGCACAGCCGGATTTTCGTGTTTGGAAACGGTGGGAAGACCGAACTTTATTTGGGCAGCGCGGATTGGATGCACCGGAACATTTACGAGCGCGTGGAGGTGATGTTCCACGTGCGCGATGCGGAGCTGTGCAAGCAGGTGTTTGGCGAGGTGATTGAGCCTTATTTGGCGGATACGGAGAAGACCCGGATATTGTTGGCGGACGGGCGATACGTTCGCGCGGGAGCGGCCGGGGCCGCGCTGCATTCGCGGAACGGTTTTCGATTTAATGCGCAGGAATTTTTGATTGGATTGGCGGAAGGCCGCGAGGCTATCGGCGAGGTGCCGCGAGCGCCGAGTTTCGTGAAACTTGCTCATCCGGATAAAAGCGTTTCCTCTGTCTAGGTTCTGGCGGCGCGGAACTTTTCCTCCCTGGCGCGCCGAACTTTCCCGAGTACTGCAAACTTTCGCCGTATAATCGCAGGCCATGGAAGAAGGATTTCTTCGGGGCCTGGTGAACTGGCTGCTGGGGCCGGAGCCGATCACCGAAAAACGGCCGGGGCATTTGTGGCCGCGCTGGATTTTTTTGCGCGCGCTGGGACTGATTTATTTTTCCGCGTTTTATTCATTGCTATTCCAGATCAAAGGATTGATCGGGCCAAACGGAATCTTGCCTGCTGGGGATTATCTGCAGGCGATGCATGCGGCTTTGGAATTGCGTAGCTATTGGAGCGCACCGAGTTTGCTGTGGTTCGGAGCGAGCAACGGCGTGCTGATGACGCTGTGCTGGGTGGGGCTGGTTGCGTCGTTGCTGGTAACGCTGAACCTGTGGCCGCGCGCGTCGCTGCTGCTTTGTTTTGTGAGCTTTGTTTCGTTTGTGAGTGTCGCGCGAGAATTTTCCGGGTATCAGTCCGATGGCATGTTGCTGGAGGCGGGGTTCATCGCGCTATTTTTCGCGCCTGCGGGTTTGCGCCCTGGGTTGGGAGCGCAGAATCCACCTTCGCGGGCGAGCCTTTTCCTGCTGCAGTGGGAATGGTTCCGGATTTACTTCGAATCAGGAGTGGCCAAAATCGGGAGTGGCGACCTGGCCTGGCGGCAATTCACCGCGATGGACGATTACTACCAGAACGGCCCGCTGCCGACGTGGATCGGATGGTACGTGCAGCATTTGCCGCACTGGTTTCACGCTTCGGCGACGGTTTACACGCTGGTGACGGAACTACTGATCGTGTGGATGTTGTTCCTGCCGAAGCGATTTCGCATTGCATGTTTTTTTATTGTGACGCCGTTCGAGATTTCGATTATTGCTACGGCGAATTATACGTTTTTGAATTATCTGGTGCTGCTGCTCGGGGTGCTGCTGCTGGATGACCGATTTCTGGAATGGATTTTGCCATTGCGCTTCCGTGAATGGATTCGCGGCAAGGGTGCGCTGGGTTCGGCGGGTGCTGTCGGAGCTGTGGCGGGAGCGCCGGAACGCTTGAGCGCTCGGGCGGAATGGCGCGAAAGATTTACGCCGCTGCGCAGAGCGTTCGCGGGTTTGTGTCTTGGATTGGTTTTCTACTCCACGACGGCGCTGCTGCTGTGGATGTTCGTGCCGGGGCTACCGCTGTCAGAACAGCCTGTGCAGGCGCTTGAGCCGTTTCGCATCGCGAATTCTTATGGGTTGTTTGCGGTGATGACGCACGAACGTTACGAGATCGAATTTCAGGGCACGCTGGATGGAAAGACGTGGCTTGCGTACCCGTTTCGTTACAAGCCACAGGCGATTAATGAGGCGCCGGGAATTTACGCGCCGTATCAACCGCGGTTTGAATGGAATTTGTGGTTTGCGTCGCTGGGACCGTGGCAGCAATCGCGTTTTGTGGTGTGGACGGAAGAGCGTTTGCTGAAAAATGAGCCGGACGTGCTGGCGTTGTTTGCGAGCAATCCGTTTGCTAGTGCGCCGCCGCGAGAGGTGCGCGCGGTCAAGTATCAGTACTGGTTCACGGACATGCGCACAAAACGCGAGACTGGAAATTGGTGGAGGCGCGAGGAACTGGAGCAGTACGCGCCGGCGCTGGAGCGCGAAGCGGACGGCAAGATTGTGGTGCTTGATCTGGCTGAACGCGAGCTTGACCAACCTTGAGATGCTCTCTGCTGAAAAATCGCGCGACGATGGGAAAGCAAGTTTTGCTACGCGCGCGCAAATCCGTTAGCCTGTGCGGGACCGTATGACACCGAGCCAACGCCATTCCGATGAACCACGAGAAGCGTCGATTGCGGACGAAGTGACTCCGGAGCTGGTGCTCGCGCATCTGGCGACGCTGTCGCAACCCGCGAGCATTCGGCACATCGCGCACGGAATGGGTTTGAAGCATCGCGGGCGGCGTTTTTTGCCGCGCGTGCTGCAGAAGCTGAAGAAGCATGGCGAAGTGGAAGAAACTCAGGGCGGAAGGTTCCGACTGGTGGGGACCAAGCACGCGAAGAAAGAAGCGGCTGGGCAGGCCGCGGCAGCAAAACGTGGGAGCGCCGCGAATGCAGCTGCGGCAAGTGAGACCTTGGGGCAGCAGACGCCGAGTGCGGATGCGGATATGGGAGCGGGTGCGCTTGGCGCCGGGCATGTCGCGGCTGTCAGCGCGTCGAGCGGCGCATCGGCTGCGACGTCGAAGATCACGTCGGGGCGCGGACGCGATCCGAATCTTGTTTCGGGCAGAATTGTGGCGCATCGCGATGGCTACGCATTTCTGGTGCCGGATTCGCCGATGCCGCGCGTGGAGGGGGATTTATTCATCGGACGCGATGGGTTGGGAGACGCGATGCACGGCGATCGCGTGCTGGCCCGCATCGAGCGCAGGCGGGCCGACGGGCGGGCGGAAGGGCGCGTGGTACAGATCGTGGAGCGCGAACATCCGACGATCGTGGGATTGTTCCGCTACGGGCCGCACGGAAATGTGGTGCTGCCTTACGATGTGCGCATTCTGCATGAAGTGGTAATTCCGCCGGGCGCGGAGCTGACGCCGGAGCTGCGGCAAAAAGCGCGCGAGGCCGGGAGTGGCGGTGCGGCCGCAAATAGTCAAACGCGATATCCGGAACTGGATGGCGCGGTGGTGAATGTGGAGCTCACTCGTTTCCCGAAAGGCGGGCTGGCTCCGGCGGGGCGCGTGATTGAAATTCTGGGACGGCCGGGCGAAATCGGCGTGGACGTCGAAATCATCATTCGCAAACACCATCTGCCGACCGTTTTTCCGGACGAGGTGCAACGGGAAGCGCGGGCGACACAACAGCGGGTGGCGGAACGGGATCTTGCTGGGCGGCGCGATTTCCGGGATTTGCCGATTGTAACGATTGATGGAGAGACGGCGCGTGACTTTGATGATGCAGTGCACGTGACGGCGCTACCGAACGGCCACTACGAATTGCAGGTACATATTGCGGATGTGGCGCATTACGTCACGCGAGGTTCGGCCTTGGATCGAGAGGCGAGGCTGCGCGGCACGTCGGTGTATTTTCCCAATCGTGCGGTGCCGATGCTGCCGGAGGAGCTTTCCAACGGGATTTGCTCGCTGAACCAGAAAGTGGACCGGCTGGTGATGAGTGTGGTGATGGAATTGGATGGGGCGGCGAAGCTGCTGCGGGCGGAATTCTTTCAGGGAGTGATCCGTTCGGCGGAGCGGATGACGTACACGAACGTCAACAAAGTGATTGAAGGCGATGCGGAAATGACGCAGCGCTACGCGCCGCTGGTGAGCGAGTTCCAGAAGATGAAGGAACTCGCGCTGCTGTTGAACAAGCGGCGGCGGGCGCAAGGCTCGATTGATTTCGATTTGCCGGAAGCAGTGATTGAGTTTGACGATGAAGGACGGATGCTGAGCATCGTGCGCAGCGAACGGAACATCGCCCATCGGTTGATCGAGGAATTCATGCTGGCCGCGAACGAAGCCGTCGCGGAATATCTGGAGAAGCGCGGCATCGCTTCTTTGCATCGCGTGCATGAGAAGCCGGATCCGAAGAAAGTGCTGGAATTCGAGGAGTTGGCGCACGCGTTTGGATATTCGCTGGGTGTAGAGGATTTGGCGGAACGGCGCGTGACGGTGCGGCATGGACGAGCGCGTCCGCAAGCGCGCGAGGGACGCGGAGGCGGAGGGCGTGGACGCATGCGGCCAATGAGCGTGACAATGCCGGCGGCGGAGGAGGTGGACATACGGCCGCAGCATTACCAGCGGTTAACGGAAAAGATCGCGGGCAAGCCGGAAGAGCGAATACTTTCGTACCTCATGTTGCGTTCGCTGAAACAGGCGCGGTACGCAGTCGATGTGCTGGGGCATTTTGCGCTGGCGACAAAGGAATACACGCACTTCACTTCGCCGATCCGGCGCTTTCCGGATTTGATCGTGCACCGGGCGCTGCAATGGGCGCTGGAAAATCCGGACGTGGCGCCGCTGCGCGCGAGCGTGCCGAATGCGCGCAGCGGGAAAGAGGAAACGGTGGGGGTGCTGGGGCCGTATCGGCGCGTGGAATTGCAGGACATCGCCGCGGAAAGTTCGGAAGCGGAGCGCCGGGCCGATGCGGCGGAGCGCGAATTGATGGAGTGGAAGACGGCGCAATTCATGGAAAGCCATCTGGGCGAGGAGTATTCGGCGCTGATTATTTCGGTGCAGAAGTTCGGATTCTTTGTGGAGCTGGTGGAGATTTTTGTGGAAGGATTGGTGAGTATTGACCGGCTGGAGGAATTTACAGGTCAGCGATGCGCGTATCACGACCGCGACCATTCGATTGTTTGCGAGCCGTATCGGGGCTCACGGCGGGGCGCAGCGAGACGGACCTTTCGGCTGGGGGATCGCGTGCGGGTGCGGGCCGAGAGGATTGATCCGTTCCGGCATCGCGTGGAATTTTCGCTGATCGACGACGGGTTGGGCGAGAGTCGTTGATTCTGCGGAGGTGAAAGATGGCAGCGAGACAATGTCCGAACTGCGGTGCGGTGATGCCGGCAGGAAAAGTTGCCACGTGTTCCTATGATCTGGTTTGCGCGAACTGTCAGCATCCGTTGGGCATTTCGGATTTGAGCCGAAATCTCGCGGCATTCGTCGGGTTGGCTGCGGGCGCGATTGCGTGGTGGATTGTTACGCTGCGATTTGCAAGCCGACCGGGAGAGCTGGGTTGGGTATGGCCTGTATTCATCGCTTATCTGGCGACGAGCGCCGTGGCGGCGTTGACGTTAATGGTGGCGGCTGGATTGGAATTAAGAACCGGAGATCCCGCGCCGGAAAGTCACGGTGTTACTCCTCAGATACCTCATCATTAACGGCGTGTGATTTATTTATTGATTTGTATATACTGCCGCAATCGGCGCGATGACAGATCTGCGTTATTCGGCCGACTGAGGTGGAATGGCAAGATACTCCGCACTGCTGGGCAAACGCGTGGAAGCGCATTATCGCGCGGGAGATATGCAACTCTCGACGATCGGGACGCTGGCGTCCGATACCGGGAAAGCGATTTTCGTCGAGGAGCATTTTTCGTCGGGCGGAAAAGAGAAAACGATGCGCGTGGAAATTCCTTATGCGTATGTGATACGCGTGGCTGAGGCACGCGACGAGGCCGCGCAGCCGCGGGGCGTGCCCAAGCCCCCGAACAAAAAATAGCGTTGCCGCAGGGGTATTCCCGCCGCTTTTTGTGTGACGCCACGATCGAATCCTGAAATCGCGCCGTGCATTCGCATTTGTGTGCCCGCGCGGGTATATTTTTGTCCTGGTTCGAGAGGTGAGAAATGAAACCGACGGTTGGATTGATTGGGCTAGGACTGATGGGCAAGCCGATGGGGCGCAATTTGCTGAAGGCGGGATTTCCGCTGGTGGTGTGGAATCGCACGGCGGCGCGCGCGGAAGAATTGGTGAGCGAGGGCGCGAAGCTAGGGGCGAATCCGCGCGAGACCGCGGTGGCCGCGGACGTGTTGATCTCGATCGTGAGCGATCCGCCGGCGCTGGAAGAAGTGTTGTGGGGCGCACAGGGCGCGATGGATGGATTGCGGCACGGAAGCATTTATATGGATTCGAGCACGATTTCGCCGGAACTGGTGCGGCGGGTGGCAGCGGCGTGCGACGAGCGCGGAGTGGAGTTTTTGGATGCGCCGGTGACCGGCGGAGACTGGGGCGCGAAGAAGGGCGAGCTCGTATTCATGATTGGCGGGAAGGCGGAGGTGCTGGAGCGCGCGCGGCCGGTGCTGGAAGTGCTGGGGAAGAAATTTTTCCTGTTGGGACCGAATGGGGCTGGACAGACGGTGAAGCTGGCGATGAATTTGATTTTGGCGCTGGAGGTGGAGGCGCTGGCGGAGGCGTTGGCGCTGGCTACGTCGGGGGGCGTGGCTGGTGAGAAGCTGGTGGAGGTGATGCAATCGAGCATGGCGCGCGCGGGGGTGCTGGATGTGAAAGCGCCGCTGATGCTGAACAATGAATATGCGGCGAGTTTTCCGTTGCGCTTGATGCACAAGGATATGCGGCTGGCGCTGGAATTGGCGCGGCAGCAGGGAGTTACTTTGCCTGCGGCTGCTGCTGCGTATGGAACGTACAGCGCGGTAAAAGATGCGGCGAAGGATGATCCGGATTATGCGGCGGTGGCGCGATTCTGGAGCAAGGGCGCGTAGCGAGCCTACGGTTTGGCGTTCGGTGAGAAAAAGGTGAGAGGCAGGTCGCGGGAGGTGCGCAGGCCAGCGTTGGCGGCGAGGATTGCGGGGATGGAATTCACGACTACGGCAGCGGTGGCCACGTCGCCGTGCGTGCCGCCGGGGATCGTGAGGGTGAGATGCGGTTCACCTTTTAGCACTACCGTGTCGGCGGGGTGGCGGGCGCCCACGTACATTTTGAGTTCCATGAAGATTTTTTCCTTGCCGCTGGAGACGCCACGCGCGATTTGATGCACTCCGGCTACCTGGCCGGGTGCCACTTCCAGAAATTCGGTCTTGATGATTTCTTCCGCGATTACCGGCTCGATGGTTTCGGAAATATCGTCCAGAGCAAAACCCAGGCCGTCGGCGACCATGGCGATGGATTCGGGCAGGCCGTGATGTTTGATGACGCCTGCGGCGACCTGCGCGCGGAATTCTTCGGGCGTCATACCGGCGCCGATTTTTTTCTGGAGGGGGAGGCGGCGCTTGGACGCGTCCACGATGCGCACGGCGCTGAGCCAATCAATGCGCTGGGCAGCGGCGCTGAGGGTGAGAGCGAGCTTATCCATCACGAAGCCGGGATTTACGCCGGTGCCGACGAGCGCTACGCCTTCTTCTTTTGCGGCGGCGTCTAGTTTTTGGGAAAGCTCGGGATGTTTGCGGAAGGGATAAGCGAGTTCTTCGCAGGTGGAAACTATGCAACAGCCCGCCGAGATGCACTCGAGTAGCTGATCCATCACGCTGGTGAGGTAGGAGGAGGTGGAGTGGATGATCACGTCCAGCGGTTTTTCGAGGAGGGGTGCAGCGTCCGGGGAAATCTGGACACCCCACGGTGCGTCGGGGGCCCCGACTGCTTCTCCTAGATCGTGGCCGGCTTTGGCGGGGTCTTTGTCAATCGCGCCGACAATTTCGAGAGAATCTTTTTGGCGCATCAGGCGGACGATGGAAGATCCGATGGGGCCGAGGCCGAATTGGGCGACGCGGATTTTCTTTTTCACTTTGGAGTTCCTGCGTGATGCAAGGAGGTAATACGTTAAAGGGTTGGCGGACGGACTGCAACCGAATTTGCGGCGGTCGGTGATGCCTCGGTTCGTCGCGACCAGTGGAAGCCATTTTGTAGATTGTCAGAAACGTTCAAGAAACCGCGGCTTCAGGGGCCAAAGCCCCCTCTTGCTCCCTAGCTTTACGGTGGTGCTCGAGTCCCGTCCCTCCCTTCATCCATCCGAGCATCATCATTGCGAGTTGGCGTCTAGTGCGCGGTGGAATATTTGGAATAATCCGGATAGGCCGGGTGCTTGATTGGCTGGGACGGATTTTTCGCTAGCTCCTGCATGGCTACTTCCACGGCTTTTTCAAGCTGCGTGTCGTGGCCCTGGCGCCAAGCTGCGGGCTCCATTTCAATATCTATATCGGGCGCGACGCCATGATTTTCCACTTCCCAATTTCCTTCGGTGGTGAAAAAGGCGAAGCGGGGAGCGGTGACGAAGCCGTCGTCAATCAGGCTGGGATATCCGCCGATGCCGACGAGGCCGCCCCAGGTGCGTTTGCCGACGAGCTGGCCGAGGCCGACGTGACGGAAATACCAGGGCAGCGCGTCGCCGCCGGAGCCGGCAAATTCATTGGTGATCATTACTTTGGGTCCGTAAATTCCGCTGAGAGGCGTGGAATAATCGGCGCCTTCACGAGCGGTCCAGTAATTCCAAATTTTCCGCTGCATGTACTGGATGATGTAGTCGGCAGCCTGGCCTCCGGAGTTGAAGCGCTCGTCAATGACGGCGCCCTGCTTGCCGAGTTGCGCGAAATAGTAGCGATTGAAATTCGTGAAGCCACCGGCGCCGGTATTGGGAAGATAGACGTACGCGAGTTTGCCGCCGCTGAGATCGGTTACTTTGCGGAGATTGTCTTCGATCCAGGCGCGATTGCGCAGAGCGGTTTCGTCTGGTACCGGGATGACGGTAACTTCGCGCGAGCCGGAGCCGTCGGGGTGCGGGCCGACTTTTAGAAAGGTTTGCTTGCCGGCGGTCTCCTGAAAGTAGCTGTAGACGTCTTCGTCGGCGCGAGCGTCGCGGCCGTTGACCGCGAGAAGATATTCACCGGCGACGACATTGACGCCGGGTTGGGTGAGCGGTGCGTGGAGCTGCGGATTCCAGTTTTCTCCGTTGTACACGCGAGCGAAACGGTAGCGGCCATTTTCGACGGTGTAATCGGCGCCGAGAAGGCCGACCTGGAGCGGCTGCACTTCGGGGACCTCTCCGCCGCCGACGAACATGTGGCCGACGTTGATCTCGCTGAGCATTTGCTGGAAAAGGTAATTTAGATCGTCGCGGGTGGCGATGCGATCGAGATAGGGTTCGTATTCCTTGGCGAGGGCCTGCAAATTCACGCCGTGGTGATGCGGGTCGTAGAAGAAATCGCGTTCGATGCGCCAGATTTCGTCGTACATCTGTTTCCATTCGGCGCGGGGCTCGACCCAGACTTCCATGGAGTCGAGCTTGAGCGCGCCTTCGCCGGGCTTGGCGGCCGCCGCGGTGGGCGCGATGAACCAGGATTCGCCCTGTTGGTAGAGAAATTTTTCGCCGTTGAAAGAGACGGAGGCGTTCTGGATGCCGGCGATGATTTGTTCGGACTTGCGTTTGGTGAGATCGAATTTCGCGAAGACCAAGTTGGGCGGACCCTGGGAATCAGGGGCAGGCGGAAATTCCAGAGTGAAGAGCTCGCCGGTCTTGCCTGGCGATAGATCTACGTAATTTCTGGCAGGAAGCGGTAGAGCAAGGATGCGCTGGCTGATGTTGTCGAAGTCAATCGTGACTTTGACTGGTTCTTTGTCTTTGTCCTTATCCTTGTCTTTATCTTTGTCTTTATCCTTCCCCCTGTCCTTTCCTTTGTCGTTCTCGTCCTGATCCGGCTTCTTGTCGTTGTCCTTTTTGTCCTGATCGGACTTGGACGCGTCCTTGGAACTGTCCGCGTCTTTTTTATCTGTGGCGGGCTTTTCTTCGTCGCTTTCGGGCGCGAGCGGCGAGGGAAGATCCTTGCGGAGAACGACGACGTACACGCTGCGCGTGACTTCCTTGCCGTCGCTGGACATGTCCAGACCGCCAATCGTGGGGCCGACATTGGTGCTGGCGGCGAAATAAAGGAATTTTCCGTTCTTATCGAAGACGGCGAATCGCGCGTCGCTCATGCCATCGGTGATTTGCGTGGATTTTGTGGTGTCGAGTGAATAGACAAAGACGGCGCGGAAATGGCTGGGCAGCAGCTTGGTGTAGGCGATCCAGCGATTGTCCGGAGACCACGCGGGACTGAGGCCTTGCGCGTCGTAATAATCGGTGTCCACTTTCACCGGAGTGGGTTTATCCAGATCCACGTACCAAAGATTGAGCCATTTGTCGGTGTAGGCGATTTTCTTGCTGTCTGGCGCCCAAGTGGGGCCGTAAAAAAAGGACGGCGGAACTCCGAGATTGATTTTGCGAACTTCGCCCAGGCCGTTCTGCGCGCGCAGGTGCAGCGCGTATTCACCTGACTCGTCGGAAAAATAAGCGATGGATTTTCCGTCAGGAGACCAGGCCGGGCCGCGGTCGGCGACGCCGGGAGAATTTGTGATATTGCGAATGTCGCCCTTTTCGGTGGGGACGGTGAGAATTTCGCCGTGAGCTTCGAAGACGGCGCGCACGCCGGTGGGCGAA
>Ga0228598_1000107_pt1 | contig 13851 bp, 14 predicted proteins | sample CZU4metagenome_FD_182726 | JGI IMG/M metagenome (GOLD analysis project Ga0228598, IMG submission 182726) | Spruce rhizosphere microbial communities from Bohemian Forest, Czech Republic - CZU4 | ecosystem: Host-associated > Plants > Roots > Rhizosphere | place: Czech Republic: South Bohemian... | reverse complement strand
GCCGCTTTCGTTGGGTGTGGAGACGCTGGGCGGCGTGACCACCGTACTGATTCCGCGGAACACCACGATTCCGACGCGCAAGTCGGAAACGTTTTCGACTGCGGCGGACAATCAGACATCGGTCGAGATTCACGTGCTGCAGGGCGAGCGTCCTGTGGCCAGTGGAAACCGGTCACTCGGCAAATTCCATCTGGTGGGATTGCCGCCGGCTCCGCGCGGAGTGCCGCAGGTGGAGGTGACGTTCGACATTGACGCGAACGGCATCTTGAACGTCTCGGCAAAAGACAACGCGACCGGCAAGGAACAGAAGATCACCATCACGGCTTCGACTGGATTGAGCAAGGAAGAAGCCGAGCGCATGAAGAAGGAAGCGGATTCGCACGCGGCGGAAGACAAGGCGCGGCTTTCGGAAGTGGAGGCTCGCAACCGGCTGGACAACTTGGTGTACCAGACGGAGAAAGTAGTGAAGGACAACCGCGAGAAGCTGGCCGAGTCCGACGTGAAGGCCGCCGAGGACGCCATCGCAGAAGCGCGCAGCGCGCTGACCGAAGGTGGTCTCGAGAAATTGAACGCGGCCGCGGAAAATCTGACCAAGGCTTCGCACCACATCGCGGAGACGCTGTACAAGGCGCAGCAAACGGCAGGCGCGGCAGCAGCGGGAGCTCCGGGCGGCGCGGATGGCGCGAGCGGCGGCGGTGCCCATGGCGGCAACACTTCCGGACAAGGCGACGTGGTGGATGCCGAGTTCGTGGATGTTGACGACTCGAAGAAGCCGAATTAAAGCGGCAGCGGTGTTGGGACCGTAGGGGCGGGCCATTGCGATGAAAATGGGACCCGCCCCTACATTTGTGCGCGCGTACATGTTTATGATTCTTGCGCGCGCTGAAGATCGTTTAGAGATTGTTTTCCTATGGCGACGACTACCAAACAAGATTATTACGAGTTGCTGGGCGTATCGCGCACGGCGGCGGTGAAGGATATTCGCGCGGCGTATCGCAAGCTCGCGCGCAAGTATCACCCCGACCTCAATCCCGGCGACAAATCCGCGGAAGAAAAATTCAAGCAGATTCAGGAAGCCTACGAAGTACTTTCGGACACCAAGAAGCGGCAGGTGTACGACCAGTTCGGGTTCAACACGCCGGGGCAGGGCGGAACCCCGCCTCAGGGCGGTGGATATGGTTACAGTGGCGGCGCCGCGCCGGAAGATGTGCATTTCGATTTCGGCGGATTTGATTTTGGCGGAAGTGGCGCGGGGGGCGGCGGTACTAGCTTCCGCGATTTGTTCAGCCAGGTTTTTCGTGGGCAGAACGCGGCGCGTGAGGCGAACGAACGCGAACCCGGCAGCGATCTGGAATTTCAGATTGAGATTACTTTTGCCGAGGCGATGCGCGGCGCGGTGAAGAAGTTGAGCATCACGCGGCTGGACGTATGCAATGTGTGTCATGGCGCGGGAGTGCAACCGGGCGATGAGAAAGTTTGCCCCACGTGCGGCGGGACGGGGCAAGTGACGCAGGTGAGCGGCAAGATGCGTTTTCAGATTGCGTGCTCACGGTGCGGTGGTACGGGACGTTTGCATACCATGTGCAAGAATTGCGGCGGAGAAGGCCGCGTACCGCGGGTGGAATCGCTGGACGTGCGCATACCGCCGGGCGCGCAAACGGGCTCGCGCGTGCGTGTCGCGGGGCGCGGCAACGCGGGCTTGCACGGCGGGGCGCCGGGCGATCTCTACATTGTGATGAAGGTGGAACCGCATCCATTTTTTGAGCGCCGCGGCGATGATCTTTATACCGTGGTTCCGGTGACGGTGACGGAAGCGTCCCTGGGGTCGAAGGTGGAAGTGCCGACGATTGATGGGCGGGCACAGGTGCGCATTCCTCCCGGCACTAACAGCGGGAAAAAGCTGCGCTTGCGTGAGAAGGGCGCGCCTTCGATACGGCAACCGGGGAAGCGCGGCGACCAGATCGTGGAAGTGCAGATTGTGGTACCGAAACCGGAAGACGAGCGCGTGCGGAATCTGCTGAAGGAATTGAGCAAGCTCGATCCGGAAGATCCACGGCGCGAAATATTTTCGCGCGCGACGGTTTGAGGAGAAGTTTCATGGCAGCGCGTCCCAGGAAAAGAGCGAAGGCCGGTTACATGATCAGCGCGGTGGCGGAGCTGTACAAGCTGCATCCGCAGACGTTGCGGCTGTACGAGCGCGTGGGACTGCTGACGCCGTCGCGTTCGCAGGGTAATACACGGCTGTACACGGATCAGGATCTGGAGCGGCTCGAGGTGATTTTGAATTTGACGCGCGAGCTGGGCGTGAATCTGGCGGGCATCGAAATTATTTTGAACATGCGGGACAAGATGGCGGAGATGCAGTCGCAGATGGAAGCGTTCACGCATTTCGTGCGCAGTGAGATGGCGCGCGGGTTTAATGCCGGCGAGGATCGCAAGTATCGCAATGCGATTGTGCGCACGACGCCGCGGCAGGCGATTCGAGTGCACAAGTAAGCCACCGTAGCTGATCTGCGTTTTCATTTTCCTCGAAGCTTTCCACAGGTGCGACAACTTCCACAGGCATGGGTGTGCTTGCGCGCGGCGGGCGTGGCGCTTATTCTTGCAGGATGGCGCGAGCGGATTGTCCTCATTGTGAAGGTAGCGGATGGAAAGTGGTGGAGCGCACCACAGAAGGCGCGCAGGCGCTGGCGGCGGACCGCCCGGGCGCGGGAACGGGTGAGCCGAAGATGGTGTGGGCCGTGCCGTGCGATTGCACCACGGGCGACCGGACGGAGCGTGCCTTGCAGCGTTCGCGCGTGCCGGAACGCTACCGGCATTGCGATTTTGAAAGTTACGACACGGATAACGATATTCTAAATGCATCGCCCGAGCAGATCGCGGCCTGGAATCGCAGCGTAGCGCAAGCAAAATTAATGGTGCAGCGGTTTGCGGACGAGTTTCCCTCCGGCACCGAGCATGGGTTGTTGCTGATGGGGCCGTGCGGCGTGGGCAAGACGCACCTGGCGGTTTCGGCGATGAAGTCCATCGTGCTGCGCGGGCACAGCGGGCTTTTCTACGATTACCGCGAGCTGCTGAAAGCGATTCAGGATAGTTACAATCCGGAGAGCCAGGCGACAGAGATGAGCGTGCTGGAGCCGGTGCTGAAAGCGGAAATTTTGGTGCTCGACGACGTGGGCTCGAGCAAGCCTTCGCTGTGGGCGCTCGAGACGGTGGGGCATGTCTTGAATACGCGTTACAACGAGAAGCGCGTGACTTTGTTGACCACCAATTTTTTGGATTCGGACGCGGGGGCCGGAAATGCGGCAAATGGGGCGCCGCCCGCGCGCGTCGCGGGGATGCGCGCGCCGACGATTGAGGATTCGCTCACCGAGCGCGTCGGCAAGCGGATTCGTTCGAGATTGTATGAAATGTGCCGCACCGTGGAAATTTCCGCGGCAGATTACCGCAAAGAAATTCGCCACGCGGGACCGTTTCGGTAAGCGAAACCGCGCTGCCAGCTGGCACCCTGTGCGGGTCTGAAACACCATCTCGCTCTCATCATGGCGTAACATTTATCTGGGCTGATGCGGCGGTGGATGCGCCGGTTTTTCGCGATGGTTTGTTGACAATGCGTGAATTGGGCGGTTATCATCCTCGTGATAAGAACGTCTAGCGTGGGCGTTCTATCCCCTTCTTTGCTCCAAACCCCGGCGGGTGGAGTAGCCGAGTCCGAATTCTCGGTAGCAGGGCACGAATCCGTACGGAGGCCGCTCCCCAATGTCACCCGAACACGACCTGAATCTTCCTACTGCAACCGTTGAATCAGCCAATACCGACGCGCCCGCGGAGATTCCGCAAGGCAGCGCGAGCGAAGCTATTTCCGAGCCCGCGAACGCTGCCGTCAGCATGACAGCGTCTGCGAGCTCGACGGGAACAGGCGCGGCGGTGGCGCGCGCGCCAGAACCTCGTTCCGGCGACAACGGCGTAGCGGAACGAACTTCCGCGGCAACGGAGGCGGCGGAAACGATTGCGGCCGGCGACGCGACGGAACCGGCCAGCGCGAGAGAAACTGCGCAGCCGATCGCATCCACCGAAAATTCGGAAATGAGCGCGGCGATTCATCCGGCCGAGAGCGCTGAAACATCGGCAGCAATTCCGGCCGTCACCTCTGGCGACGGGGCCGCGGTCGCCGAAAGCGCCGAATCTGCCGAGACATCGCAAACGATGGATCAGTTGATGGAGCAGTTTGCGGTGCCTGAGCCCGCCGCAGCCGAGGGCGAAATTTTCGATGGGCACGTGCTGGCGGTGACGGACGCAGGCGTGATCGTGGACGTCGGCGGAAAGTTCGAAGGTTTGGTGCCGGCGCAGGAATTCGTGGATTCGGGCAGCCCCATTGAATTTGGAGCGGGGCAGACGATTGAAGTGGAGCGTTTGCACGCGCAGAAGGATGGTTACGTGCTGCTGTCGCATGTGCGCGCGCACCGCCGGCGCGTGTGGGAGCGCATCGAGAAATCTTATCGCGAGCACGCCACGATCAAGGGCAAAGTAACCGAACGGATCAAGGGCGGGCTGGTGGTGGACATCGGCGTGCGGTCGTTCCTGCCGGCTTCGCAGATTGAATTGCGGCCGGTGCACGACCTGGATTCGTGGAAGGATAAAGAGATCGAAGTGCGCGTGCTGAAATTGAATCGCAAGCGCGGCAATGTGGTGGTGAGCCGGCGCGCGATTCTGGAAGAAGATCAGAAGTCGAAGCGCGAATCGCTCATGGCTTCGCTCGCCGAAGGCACCATCGTCACGGGCAAAGTGAAAAACGTCACGGACTACGGCGTGTTCGTGGACTTGGGCGGAATGGACGGGCTTCTGCACGTTAGTGATTTGGTTTGGGGACGCGTGCCGCATCCTTCCTCGATCGTGAAAGCGGGCGACGACCTGCAAGTGCAAATCCTGAAATTTGATAAGGACAAGCAGCGCATTTCGCTGGGACGCAAGCAACTGCTGCCCGACCCCTGGGCCACGGTGCCGGAGCGTTTTCCAGTGGGCACCCGCGTACACGGAAAAGTGGTGGGCGTTACGGACTACGGCGCGTTCGTGCAGATTGAGCCCGGCGTCGAGGGACTGGTGCACGTCAGCGAAATGAGCTGGTCGAAGCGCACCAAGCATCCAGCGAAGATCGTGAAGGAAGGCGACGAGCTGGAAGTGGTGGTGCTGGAAGTCAAGACGGAGCAGCGCCGGATTTCTTTGGGATTGAAGCAGACGCAACCCGATCCATGGGACGCGGCGGCGGAAAAATATCCGGTGGGCACTGTCGTGAGCGGACGCATTCGCAACCTCGCGGATTTTGGGGCGTTTGTCGAAATCGAAGAGGGCATGGAAGGGCTGATCCACATCAGCGACGTCAGCTGGACCGAGCGCATCAAGCATCCCAGCGAGAAATTCAAGAAGGGCGACACGGTAGAGGCGAAAGTCCTGAAAGTGGATTCGCAGAACCGGCGGCTTTCGCTGGGCATTAAGCAACTGAAGGATATCTGGGCGGATTGGTTCACGGCCCACAAGATCGGCGACATTTTAAAGGGCAAGGTGGCGCGCACTACTGATTTTGGAGCTTTCGTTGAGTTGGCGGAAGGCATCGAGGCGCTTTGCCACGTATCCGAAATCGAAGAGCGGCGGCCGAAAGGAGATCGCGACAAGGAGAAGGCAGCGCGCGGCGCGCGTGTCACCGCCGTGTTGACCACCGGGAACGAATACGAGTTCAAGATCCTGCGCCTGGAGCCGGAGCAGCACAAAATCAGCCTGAGCTATCGAGCGGCGCAGAAGCAGGTAGAGCGGCAGGAGGTCGAATCGTACCGGGCGGCAGCGGCGCCGACGCCACGGGCGCCGAAGTCGTCGCCGACGGCGACGATCGGCGATGCCATCATGGCAAAAAGGCAGTCATCTTAGTCTTATTAGGCTGAGGATTGGCCAGCGGCGCGGGGGCGACGCCTGGCTGAATTTATTTCTTTCAGGAAAATCATTTACCTTGCGGTAGATTGGTGATATGCAAGGACATGCGTTGCCCCTCCCTAACGCGTACACGGCCGAGTTTAAACCGAAATCTTAACGAGGAGGCTCTCACCCATGGCAGAAGCTGCCGGAGAGCATGGAAACAAAGAACATACCATGACGAAGGCGGAACTCGTCGAAGAGGTCACGCGCGTCACGGAACTGCCACGCAAGGAATCTGAAGCGGTGGTGGAGACGATTTTCGAAAGTATCATCGCCGCGCTGCAAGCGGACGATAAGATCGAAATCCGCGGCTTCGGCAGCTTTCGCACGCGGCAGCGGCGCGGACGTACGGGCCGCAATCCCAAGACTGGGGCCAAGGTGGAAGTGCCTCCCAAGAAGATCCCCTACTTCAAGCCCAGCAAGGAATTGAAAGACTACGTGAATAATCCGCGTGCGACGGGCGCTTCCGAGCACGGCGGCCCCCAGAGCCACACCTAGAGTTGAGCGGAGACTTGGGGGACTGACCGCGATGGATTATTTGTGGACACCCTGGCGGTATCGCTACATCGCGGACGACAAGAAGGACGAAGGCTGCGTTTTCTGCGAGGCAGTGGCCGCGAACGATGATGCCAGGACCCTGATCGTTTTCCGCGGGCGTAAGAACTTCATTATCCTCAATCGCTATCCGTATACGTCCGGACATGTGATGGTGGTTCCTTACGTTCACTCTGCGGATCTTTCTGCCTGCGATGCCGATACTGCGGCTGAAATGATGACTTTGGCGCAGAGTTCGCAGGCGGCGCTGGAGAAGACTTATCATCCGCAGGGTTACAACCTCGGCATGAACTTGGGCAAGGCGGCGGGCGCGGGCGTTACCGGACATCTGCACATGCACGTGCTGCCGCGGTGGTCCGGCGATTCGAACTTCATGACCGTGGTGGGCGAAACGCGCGTCGAGCCGGAAGATTTGGATACTACTTACGAAAAACTTCGCAAGGCTCTTGCAAGGTGATCTACCCATGAATCCGACTGATCGCGAACGAATTTTGCGGTTCATAGCGGAATCGGATGCGGCGCTGGTTGCTGCGGCCGCGGGTGTTTCGGATCAGGATATGCGGAGGCGTCCGAAGCCGGAGCGCTGGTCAGTGCTGGAATGTGTGGAGCAAGTGGTTCTCGTCGAGGACGCCGTGTTCGCGCGTATCAGCGTACCTTCCACGCCGGGCGCGCTGCCCGCGGAGCTGCGCCGCGAAGGACAGATCTTGCGCGGCATGACTAAACGGGAGCTCAAGTTTACCGCGCCTGAATTCGCGGAGCCGACGGGCCGCTATGCGTCGCTGGCCGAAGCGCTGCCGGAATATCGCAAGCGCAGGGCTCGCACCGTTGCTTACGTGGAGCAATATCAGGAAGACCCTCGCAACAGAACCACGCTGCATCCGGCGATTGGACCGGTAAGCTGCCAGGAACCGTTTTGGTGCTGGCGCTGCACCCGACACGCCACGCCCTGCAAATCCACGAAGCGCGCAAGAGCCTCGGGTTAGCATAGACTGCTGATGAGCGACAAGGAGTGATTCACATGACTACTCCGGAAACGACCCAGACACGGGGTGACGGAAGACTAGGGTTAACCTTCCTTCTCGGGCTGTCGTTTCAAGCGGGATTGCTTGTGACGGCCGGCTTCCGATATCACCCACTTGATTCCGATCATGTGTTTTTAGTCCTCGTGGGATGTGCTTCATTGGGGGCTGCCATCTTTCTCGCCGTCAAGTTCGTAGGTGTGCTACGCGAGCTTGGAATACCCAATGCACCGGAGCCTATAACCAAAATTTCTTCTCGCTGAAGGCGCTCTGCTATCTCGCCGCTGTATACTGTAGCTACAATACAAGTGCCAACATTCGATGTGAAGCCGGAGGCGCTGTTGAACCTGGAACTTAGCGAAGAACAGCAGTTGCTGCAGAACAGCGTGCGGGAATTTGCCGAGGCGGAAGTAAAGCCGCTGGCGAAGGAAAACGACGAAACGGGGAAATTTCCGCGCGGGTTGTTTCAGAAGGCCGCCGAGCTGGGTTTGACTGGGGTGGCCATTCCTGAAGCGGAAGGCGGCGCGGGGATGGATCACATCAGCTACGCGATTGTGGTGGAAGAGATTTCGCGCGTGTGCGCTTCCACCGGCGTAATTTTGTCGGTGCAGAATTCTTTGTATTGCGACCCGATTCACCGGTTTGGCACTGACGAGCAAAAGGAAAGATTCCTTTTGCCTTTCGCGCGCGGCGAAAAAATCGGGTGTTATGCGCTTACCGAGCCGCAGGCTGGTTCCAACGCCGCGGCGCTCCGGACCAAAGCTGTGCGCAAGGGCGATAAATACGTGATCAACGGCACGAAAGCGTGGATCACCAATGGCGGCGCGTCAGATGCCGCGATTGTGTACGTGAATACGCAGCCGGAGAAGGGCGAGAAGGGCATCACGGCGCTGGTGGTCGAAAAAGGGACGCCGGGATTTGCGGTGGGCAAGGAAGAAAAGAAGCTCGGCATTCATGCGACGGCTTGCACGGAACTTTCGTTCAGCGATTGCGAAGTTCCCGCAGGGAATCGCATCGGCGAAGAAGGCGAAGGATATAAGGTTGCGCTTTCGACGCTCGATGGCGGGCGCATCGGCATCGCCGCGCAGGCCACGGGGATCGCGCAGGGCGCGTTCGAGGCTGCTCTGAGCTACGCGCAGCAGCGGCAGGCATTCGGGCATCCGATCGCGGATTTTCAGGCGATTCAATTCATGCTGGCGGATATGGCCACGGAAATTGACGCGGCGCGGCTGCTGCTGCGTCGCGCGGCGTGGAAGCAGGATTCCGGCGCGCGATTTTCCATGGAAGCGGCGATTGCAAAACTTTTCGCGAGTGAGATGTCCACGCGCGTGGCGCACAAGGCCATGCAGATTCACGGCGGGTATGGATACAGCAGCGAATACCCGGCCGAGCGCGCCTATCGCGACGCACGGATCACCGAAATCTACGAAGGGACCAGTGAAATTCAGCGTCTGGTGATTGCAGCGTGGGTTTTGAAAAACTACTAGAAGTCTTCTTTGTAGGTCGTTGCTTTAGCAACGACCTAGGCGCGACAAAGACAGTGCGGCTTTAGCCGCTGATGTGCTGATTTACAAAGTCCAAACCTTACTTGAAGAGGCGCGCGAGGCTGAGGTCTCCACCGCCCGTGGTGACGATCACCAGATTCATCACAACCATCATCAGCTCGTAGCTCCAGCCATCTGTACCCGATTTGCCCCAGAACCCTGTGTGCCAGACAAATATTTTCTTCTGGATCGCCCCCAGCATCACCAAGATCAAGCCGATGGCGGCCGGTTCTGTCAACACGCCTGCGATTACTCCCAACGCACCGGCGAATTCAGCCGCGCCGAGAAAAATTGTGAAGCTCTTGCTCATTCCGATGCTCTTGCTTCGCGCTGCCGGATCTCTCAGATGATTGTAGGCGCTGGTGACGAACACGATCCCAACCATCGGGCGCAGAAAGAGCAGCGCGCGATCAGTGAACCGGGTCAATTGGGGAAAAGTCATGCAGGCCGCTCCGCGTCGGTATCATAACTCTGGTAGCGCTGCGCGAAAATATAAAGGCGGCGCGTTGGCGAGCCGCGATGCGTCATCGCGGAGGTTCGTCGTTCAGCAGACGTTCACCGAGGAGGTCAGCGAGAATCCATGCTGCTCCGGCAATCGCGAAGGTCTCGGTAATTTCGCTCCAATTCGTGTGACTGTGGGGATCGGCAAGAACCAACGGCACCCACACGATCAGCCCAAAGCTCACGAGCATCAGTGTCAGCAGGCGAGTCGCGAGCAGCGCCAATCGATTGGTGAGCAGAGCCACAGCCGCGAGCGCGAACAAAACCGTCGTCGTTACCGCCCAAAACATCGGACTTGGCGGAAACCACTTGGGAACAAATTTGGCGGTAGCGTCAAGATAAAATGCCTGCTCCAGGGCAAAGGAAACGGCAGAGATGCCCAAGAGAATGCGGCCGATCCGATGAAGCATTTCCCGTGACCATACAAATGACGAACTGCCATAAGCGATCGCGGCTCCGGCTACCAGAGAGAACTGCTCGAAGAAGTTGCCCCAGCTATTGTAGACCTTCGGCGCGGTGACGATTTCTGGCAAGCACAGTAAAGCCAAGAAAAGATAAGCCGCACCGAGGACAGCTGCGCCCAGTGTTGCGGTACGGCGGAACTGAATAGCAGCGCCTCCGAAGATCTGCGCAGCAGCGGCCGCGTAGACAAAGTAACGCAGTTGCGGCCAGTCGCTGTAGTCGTGCCAGACCAGTGTGATGAGACCAAACACCACAGTCGCTACTCCAAACACATGACGGCCGAGGTTCGCATTGGGTGTTGATGCGGTCATTCGATTTCAATCCCGTTTACGCAGGCGTGCGACGATGCGGAAGAGCCAATCGTCGGTCACGATTATTTGAACGACCTGGGAATCGCAAAGGATGCACCGAGCTTTATACAACGAGATGGATCAAGGACACAGCACTACTAGTTAGCCAGTACACGGCCTGTGTTGAATGATGGGTAACCATATGGTAAAGTGAGAGCTGTGAACGCGAGAGATTCAATCGGTTTGATGGCGCTGGTCTTAGGGCACCCGGCGGCGCAGTAGTCACTAACCGCTGTCCTTCCTTCCACACTTTCCAATTTTCTAATCGCAAATTCCCGGAATTAGAACCTCCTCCAAGTTGCTCAAAACAAAGCACGCGCATCCGATCTAATCGCGACAAAGGCATAGTTGTGTTTTTCGCTTCGAGCGCACAGAGGCTTCGCGCTGGAATTCCGCCCGGTGTATCCTCGTACCGATGCTTGAGCTTGATTGCGGACTGGAATTCTTCGCGGACTTCGCCGCTGATTTCTTTGCTGCCATACCTGCGCGGCCGGGAATTTTTCTACTGGAGATGCGGGACGCGGTGGCGCAGCCGTACCTTGCGCGCACCGCGGACATACGGCGCGCGGCGGAACGGCTGCTAGGCACGCCGGAGGCCGCTTCCAAACAATTGAATCTGCGCGAGGTGGCGGCGCGGATCCGCTACCGCGTTACCGGGTCGAAATTCGAGCAGAACCTGGCTTTCTACCAGAACGCACGCTCGTATTTTCCCAGACGGTATCGCGAACTGATGCGTTTGCGTCCGCCCGCGCTGTTGAAGGTGAATCTACGCAATTCGTATCCGCGCGGTTACGTGACGCGGCGGATTCGCGGCGACGAAGGATTTTATTTTGGGCCGTTCGGTTCGCGGCGCTCGGCGGAAGATTTCAGCGAGAGCTTCCTGGACCTTTTCAAGACGCGCCGTTGCCAGATCAAGATTCGGCGCGACCCTGCTTATCCGGGCTGCATGTATTCGGAGATGAAGATGTGCCTGGCGCCATGCTTTGCCGGGTGCACGCAGCAGGAGTACGACGTGGAAATCGGGCGCGTGCTGGAATCGCTGGAAACGACCGGCACGGCGCTGACCGAGCAGTTGGCACAGGAACGCGCGGCTGCGAGCGACGAGCTCGATTTTGAGCGCGCGGCGGCGTTGCACAAGCGTCTGGATAAAGTGACGGCGGTGCTCCGCGGGATGCCGGACCTGGCGCGGCGGATTGAAGAGCTGGACTTGGTGATTCTGCAACGTTCCGCGGAACCGCAGGCGATTGCCGTGTTTCCCGTGCGCGGCGGTATGCTGGAGGAGCCTTTGTTCTTGCGGTTTGCGGAAATTTCCAGCGAACCGCGGTCGGTGGAAGCGATTTTGAAGGATGCGCTGGAGCCGGGATGGAACGCAGAGGGCAGCGAGAACGGGGCTGGCGGACGTGCGCGGAAACGCGACGACGAAGAAGCGGACGTGGTGGCAGGCGGACGGAATTTACGCGCGCGGTACGGCTTGCGCACGGCATCGCCGGATTTGGCGGATCATCTGGCGCTTTTGACGCGATGGTTTTATTCCAAGCCGCGTGAGGGCGAGATTCTGTTTCGCGACAAAGTCTGGCCGTACCGCCGTATGCTGCGCGCGTGCAGCCGATTGTTGGCCGGGCCGCAACAGCCGCAGGGCGCGCCGCATCCGCAGCAGTAGATGCGTGCGGTGTTGGTTTGGAATTTGTAGCGGCGCGCTGCAGTGCGCCATCGACGGGCAGCGCAACACCGATGGCGGTCTGAAGACCGCCGCTACCACGGCCGATGCAAAGGCTGCGGCCACAATGGACTGATGCTTAGAGCCCGGCGCTTGGAATCACGGCGGGCCGTTGGGAGATTGGGTCGTACAATTAAAGGGATGGCAACCGCCGACACAGCGACGACTTCTTCACCTTCACCGGCCAGCCCCGAAGTTCGCTCACGCTATCGAGACATGGTGCGTTCTCTGCGCCACCGCAACTTTCAGTTATTTTTCAGCGGGCAGATGATTTCTTTGATTGGCACGTGGATGCAGACAGTGGCGCAGGCCTGGCTGGTGTACCGCATCACGGGATCGTCGCTGCTGCTGGGCTTGGTGGGATTCGCGGGGCAGATTCCGATTTTTTTATTTGCGCCGATCGGGGGATTGGCAGCGGACCGCTGGAACCGTCATCGCGTGGTGATCGGCACGCAAGCCGCTTCGATGATTCTGGCTTTTATTCTGGCGGCGCTCACGCTGCTGCACGTCATAAAAGTGTGGGAGATCGTGCTGCTGGCGGCGCTGCTGGGAGTGGTGAACGCGTTCGACGTGCCGGCGCGGCAATCTTTTCTGATCGAGATGGTGGTGCGGGAAGATTTGATGAACGCGATTGCGTTGAACTCATCAATGTTCAACGGAGCGCGGGTGATTGGCCCAGCCATCGCGGGGATTTTGGTAGCGCGGATTGGCGAGGGCTGGTGTTTTTTCGCGAACGCGGTGAGCTATATCGCGGTGATCATTGGGTTGCTGCTCATGAAGCTGGGGCCGCTGCGCACCGCGCCGAAAGGTTCGTCCCCGTTCGAGCATATCGTCGAAGGGTTCCGCTACGTGCGGCACACCGCGCCGATGCTCGCGCTGATCCTATTAATCGGGCTGGTCAGTCTCGTTGCGGTGCCGTATTCCGTGCTGATGCCGATTTTCGCGGATCGCGTGTTGCATCGCGGCGCACATGGGCTGGGAATTTTGATGGGCGCGGCAGGAGTTGGCGCGCTGTTCGGTGCTCTTACTTTGGCCGTGCGGCGGAGCTTGCGGGGGCTGGGACGCGTCGTGGGCCTTTCGGCTGTCGGCTTCGGCGTTTCGTTGATCCTTTTCTCTTTCTCGAAATCATTCTGGTTGTCGGTGGCACTGCTGATTCCAGTGGGCTACGCGGTGATGCTGGAGATGTCGGGGTCGAACACGCTGATTCAGGCGATGGTTCCGGACGAACTGCGTGGACGGGCCATGGCGATGTACACCATGATGTTCATGGGCATGGCGCCGATTGGTTCGCTGCTCTCGGGCGCGCTTGCCGGCGCGATCGGCGCGCCAATGACGGTAGCGCTGGGTGGCTTGGGAGCGATCGCTGGAGGAATCGCATTTGTGCGGCATTGGCCCGCGCTGCGTCTGCAGGCGCGCGAACTGCTGATAGCGCAAGGGGTGTCGGTGAGCGAGATCGTGCAAAAATGATTTTTCGTTTCAGAATTTGCGCGCCGGATTTTCCCGGCACGCGGTTGCAAACCGCAGCGGAGCGGTTCTGCTATACTGCGCGGCGCCGGGATTTTCCGCGGCGAAGAGGGAACTGATGTCATCCGTAGCACCATCGAATCGCGAACGCAAAGCCGGCTCGGCCACGGCGGAGGGAACTCTGCGTTATGCGGCGCGATTTCAAGGACGCGCGGCCGCCGGACATTTTCGCGAGATTCGCGGCGGCCTGGTGCTTTCTTCGATCGGCATTGGAA